>Ga0247727_10001229_pt1 | contig 62234 bp, 54 predicted proteins | sample WisWelCaveWW1625_FD_202498 | JGI IMG/M metagenome (GOLD analysis project Ga0247727, IMG submission 202498) | Biofilm microbial communities from Wishing Well Cave, Virginia, United States - WW16-25 | ecosystem: Environmental > Aquatic > Deep subsurface > Groundwater > Cave microbial mat | place...
GGCGACGCGATGCTCTCGACGCGGACGCGCAGGTCTGCCTCGGGGGCGCGCACGGCGGGCCGCGCCATGCGAGCCACGCGATGCGGCTTGCGGGGCTCGGCGGCGGGCGGGACCGGCGCAGGCGCGGCCGAGGCCGGCTCCGGCTCGATCTCGATCCTCGTCGCGTGACGAGCCGGCGGCACGGCGACCGGCCTTGGCTCCGGCATGGCGAGCACCGGTTGCACCGGCTCCGAGTCGCCCACGATCTCGTTTGCGAGCGGCCCGAGCTCGTCTTCGATCAGGCGATCGAGGTCGGTCTTCCAGTCGGGGACGGTCGCGCGGACTTCTTCGAGGAGCGCGGTGGGAGGCGGCTCGAGATCGGGCTCCGGCTCGGGCTCCGCGAGCGCCGCGTCCAGGATCTCCAGCTCCGGCTCCGGCTCCGGCTCCCAGGCGGGGCCCGCCGCGGGCTCCGGCGAGAGCTTCGCCCGTCGGTACGCACGGACTTCCTCCGCCAGCCAGAGGGAGGCCTCCGGGTCGACCCAGGTGAACCGGACGCCGAGGTGGATGTCGTCGCCCTCCGTGAGCATCCAGGCGACGACCCCTTCGGCCGGGAGCATCCCTTCCTCGGTCTCGATGGCGACCCGGACCCTGGTTCCCCTCGCGATCGGGATCGGCGCGACGACACGCATGCCCCCGGGGCCCGCATCGATCACCCGGACGTCGATCCCCTCGGGATCATCCGGTGAAACGACGTGGGCCCTTCTCTCCTGGGGGGACCGCTGCACGAGCCGTTCGTCCCTGGCAACGACTTCGCTCATCTGACTGCCTCCTCGCGGGCGACGGATCGCCGCAAGAGGAGACGATAAGGGAGGGAGCTAGGGGGTCAATTTTTTGGAGTGGGGAGGTTCGAGACGCGAGGTGGAGCCGCCGGGAGAACCGTCAGTCCCAGACGAGCCCGAACGCACACGCGTCGTTCGTCGTGTTGCCGATGTAGACCCCCCGGTAGAACCAGACGCGGCGGATCTGGCCGGCCACGCCGGCGGTGTTGTAGGTGCACTCGTCGCCTATGGCGCAGCCGCAGCCGACGACGTTGCAGGAGTCACCGGCAGGCGCCGTGTTGGCGATGTACTCGTTGCACGCTCGCGTGGCCTGCGTCAGGTCGTACGTACCGACCGGAACGGCGTCGTACCACAGCTGCCCGTATCCGGTGTGGTGGGGGAGGTCGAGGTCCGCGCAAACTCCATCTGCGCAGGCCTGATCGGCGGCGCAGATCGTCCCGTCGTTGGCGCCGATGCAGTCCCCGGTCCCGCCGCAATACGTCGGATTGGAATTCGGGTCGACGCACGTGCCGCCGCAGGCGATGAGTCCCGCCTGACACGAAAGCGCGCATACGCCGGCACCGTTGCAGATGTTCCCGGCGGCGCAAACTGCGCCATCGTTCGCACCGGAGCAGTTTCCGGAAGCGCCGCAGTAGGTCCGATCGGTGTTCGGATTCGTGCAGGTTCCGCCACAGCTGATCAAGCCCGCCTGGCACGACAGGGCGCAGACGCCCGCGCCGTTGCAGATGTTCCCGGCCGCGCACACTGCGCCATCGTTCGCACCCGCGCAGTCTCCCGACGCGCCGCAGTAGTTCCGATCGGTGTTCGGATTCGTGCAGGTTCCTCCGCAGCTGATCAAGCCGGCCTGGCACGACAGGGCGCAGACGCCCGCGCCGTTGCAGATCTGGCCGGCCGCGCACACTGCACCATCGTTCGCACCCGCGCAGTCTCCCGACGCGCCGCAGTAGTTCCGATCGGTATCCGGATCCGTGCAGGTTCCTCCGCAGTCGATGAGGCCTGCCTGGCACGACAGCTCGCAGCTTCCAGCGCCGTCGCAGATCTCGCCGGCCGCGCACACCTCGCCTTCGTTTGCGCCCGCACAGTCGCCGCTCGCGCCGCAGTACTGCCGGTCCGTGTTCGGGTCGACGCACACGCCGCCACAGTCGACCTGGCCGGCGGGGCAAGAAACTTCGCAGGCGCTGTCGACGCAGATCTCGCCAGGGTCGCACGCCGCGGCGCAGGCGCCGCAGTTTGCGCGATCCGTCGTGATGTCGCGGCAGGAACCCGTGCAATCCGTCAGATCCTCCTGACAGGACAGCTCGCAGGAGCTCACCGAACAGACCTCGCCGGCCGCGCAGGCGTCGCCGCAGCCGCCGCAGTTGCCGGGGTCGCTCGTCAGGTCGCGGCAAGCGCCGTCGCACTCGGTCAGATCGCCGCAGGACGACTCGCACGCGCCGGTCACGCAGAATTCACCGTCCGCGCAGGCGTTGTCGCAGGCGCCGCAGTGCTCGGCGTTGCTGAAGGAGTCGACGCAGGTTCCGTCGCAGTCGAGCAGGCCGGCGCCGCACGCGCTGTCGCAGGTGCCCATGTCGCAGACCTCATTCGCGCTGCACACGACACCGCAGGCGCCGCAGTTCGCCGGGTCGAAGTTGACGTCCCGGCAAGTTCCGTCGCAGTCCGTCGTGCCGGGCCCACACACGTTGCCACCGCCGCCACCACCCCCGCCGCCACTGTCGCCACCGCACGCAGCAAGGGAAGCGACCAGAATGCTCGTCAACAAGAGTCTACACATCGGATTTCGGTCTCCTTTAAAACGGAGCGGCAGGCTACGTCCCGGGGGGGGCGTGGTCGAATGAAGCGAAAAAGGGGGGGCGTGACGGAGCCGCGAGGGATCGACCTACCAGGAGATCACGACCTGCCCATCGCCGAGGCGCAGGCCACCGCCGGTGGACCCACCGCTGACGCCACCGATGTACGACGACCCGCCTCCAGCACCTGCCGCGTAGGCCCCGCCGCCGCCGTAGTACCCCCCACCACCACCGGCCTCATGGTAGTCGCCATCTCCGCCACCACTGCCGAGAGCTCCGGCAGTTCCGCCTCCTCCCGCGGTCCCGCCGGCAGCCTGCGTCCCTCCTCCGCCGGGGGTGAAACCGCCGGAGAGGTTGATGCCGACGGACCCGGAGAGGCCACCCCCGGCGCCCCCCGTACCGTGATTCGGGCACCCGGAGTTCCCTCCACCGCCCCCTCCGGCCACGATGGCGCGGTTCGCCAGTGCGAAGGCGCCCGTCCGGACGTCGGAGGCGCCGCCACCGGATCCACCGTACAAGCCCGCGGTGCCCCCGCCGTTGAAGCCGCCCGCGGTGTCGTCGGCCGCTGCGATCTGTCCGTCGCCGCCCACGTAGACGCGCAGGGTGGAACCCTCGGCCACCGCCAGGGTTCCCCGGCCGTATCCGCCAAGCCCCCCATCCGGATCGTCGAACGGAGCGCCGCACACGTTTCGCGAACCCCCTCCCTGCGCGCCCCAAGCCTCGATGTCCACGCTCGTGACGGCCGCCGGCACCACCCAGTCCTGCAGTGCGCCCGTGTAGTCGAACGTCCTCTGGCAGCCACCATCGACGCACTCGCCGCCGCCGCCGCAGACGTTGCCGCACGCGCCGCAGTTGTCCGCGTCCGAGAAGAGGTCCACACAGGCTCCCGAGCACCCGACCTCGCCGTCCACGTCACAGAGCACGTCGCAGACGCCGCCGGTGCACACCGGCGATCCATCCGCCGGGTCGGGGCACGCCGTGGCGCAGCCGCCGCAGTAGCCGGGATCGGTGTTCGTATCGACGCAGGCGCCGTCGCAGTCGACGCGACCCTCGCCGCAACTCGCCTCGCAGACGCCGCCCGTGCAGACCTCGCCGCTCGCGCAGGCTTCGCCCGCGTTCGCGCCCGCACAGTCGTCGCTCGCGCCGCAGTAGCCGCGATCCGTGTCCGGATCCGTGCAGATGCCGCCGCAGTCGATGCTTCCCTCTTGGCAGGACAGGACGCAGTCGCCGTCCGTGCAGGCTTCACCCGCCGCGCAAGCGTCGCCGCAGCCACCGCAGTTGTCCTCGTCGCTCATCAGATCGCGACAGGCGCCGTCGCACTCGGTCAAGTCGCCGCACGACGACTGGCACGCGCCCGTCACGCAGAACTCACCGGCCGGACAAGCGTTGTCACAAGCGCCGCAGTGCTCCGTGTTGCTGAACGAGTCCACGCACGATCCGCCGCAGTCCAGCAGCCCGCCACCGCAGGCGCCCGAGCAGGTGCCCATGTCGCAGACCTCGGTCGCGCTGCACACGACGCCGCAGCCTCCGCAGTTCGCAGGATCGACGTTGAGGTCCTTGCAGACGCCCGCGCAGTCCGTCGTCCCGGTTCCGCACGCTCCGCCGCCGCCCCCGCCGCCGCCGCCGCTATCGCCGCCACAGCCCGCAAGGGCCGCAACCAGAAGTCCTGCCGAGAAGAACTTGACCATGCCGACCGCCTCCTTTTCGAGAGAAGGCGGGGTGATAGCCGCCCGACGCGCACAGGTCAACTTCGAGCATCCAGCCTCACTGTACGGCGGCAGCCTCAGCGCTCGAGCGTCGAGCTCGCCTTCTCGGGATCGCGACGAACAGGAGAGGAACCAGCCACGCGCAACCGGGATCAACGTTGCTCCACACCGCGCGACAGCCACCGCCCGACGGCAGGTAGATCGCCGTCGGCGTCGGCGTCCGGGCCGGCGACTCCAGCTCGAGCGTCGTCGAGATCTCGGCGATCTCCTCCGGCGCCGATCGGCCGGTGGCGCTCCAGACGTCCCAGAGGATCTCGCCGCGGTCGTCGCGCTCGTTCGTGTCGCGCAGGAACTCCACGTAGGCGCGGGTCAAGACCTGATGGCGCAGGCGCACGCGGACGGTCTGCGTGCCCTCGAGGCCCTCGGGAACGCGCACTTGGACCGTGACGTCGTCCCAGTTGCCTTCGAAGGCGGCTCCGACGGGCGCCGTGCGAGCGGTGGGCACGAAGCCCTCGGGCGGGATCCGGTTGTCGGAGACGATCGTGTTCTGGCGGGCGAGGTGGAAGCTGGCGCCCTGACCGACCACGCCGTGGATCGCCTCCCAGATCTTGGGTGGCGGATCGAGCGACAGCTCCGCCTCCGCGTCGTCGTAGGCGCCCGAGACGACCACGTCGCCGATCGCCACCTCCAGCCACATGCGGCGTCCGTCCGCGTAGCCCGTCGGCAGCTTGTGGCCCGTGAGGTTCACGACGCGCACGGAGACCTCGATGTCCTCGCCCGCGTCGGCGCGCGCGGGCGCCGAGAGCTCCTCGAGCCGCGCGGCCGTGCGAAGGAACTCGCGGGTGCGCTCCGCCTGCGCGTCGAAGGCGGCCTCGCGGCCGAGCGCCGGCGACAGCGCGGAGACCGCGCGCCCGAGCCAGGCGTTCGAGCCGAGGAACCCGTGGCGCCGGCTGTCCCGCAGCGGCGTCTCTTCGATGGCGCTGGTGCGCACGCCCGGCGCCGGCTCCATGTGACAGTCGATGCACGTGGTCCCCCGGGTCGCGAACGCACTCTGCTCCCACTCGAGGTAGGTCGTCTCGAACGGGAACGAGTCCTCGATTTCCGTCCCGTCGTCTCGCAGGAACGGCTGCACGGGACTCGAGACGTGGTGGCAGGTGCCGCACAGCCGCGCGGAGCCGGTGAACGGATCGGCGACGTGTCCGTGCCCGACGTCGACGACGTCGTCGCGCGCGGCGTGTTTTCGGCGCGTCGGGTCGATGTAGTAGATCGCGTTTTGCACGAACGTCCCGTCGACCATCCGGTGGCAGGAGTCGCAGGTGATCCCGTCGTGGTCGCGCTCGGGATCCAGCCCGGAGCCGTCGCCCGGCTCGGCGCGGCCGTCGAGCCAGCCCTGCGGCGTGTGGCAGCGCAGGCAGTACTCGCCAACGTCCGGTCGGTCCTGGACCGCGACGCTCAGCGAGGCCTGGAACACCGGGTCCCGCGTGGCGTTCGCCATCGCGGACGCGCTCCACGAGTCGTACGGCTCGTGGTCGTCGGCGGGATCGTAGTCCCCGTGGCAGCCGCGACACCCCTCGACCGGGTCGAGCGGCTCCGAGAGCTCGCCCGGCCGCGTGCCGCCCGGATAGTGGGTGTCGCCCGCGCGCGCCGCCGGGGAGACGAGGCCCACGAGGAGGAGCCCGAGGACGCCGCAGCGGGCGCGCACGATCGGACTCTACGTCCGATCGTGGCGATCCGGGGTCCGGTCAGCCCCGCGCGGGTCTGGCCGCGGCCACTTGCCGGCGGCGACGGACGACGTAGCCCAGCACGAGGATCATCACGATCCCGGTGGCGAACGTCGTCCACGACAGGCTCGACGCGGTGCGGGTGGCTGGGGCGCGGCCGGTCTTCGCCGCCAGCGCGCCGGACGCCACGGTCAGGTCGATCGTCCGGAAGTTCGAGACGTCGGGCGCGGCCGGGTCGAGGCGGAAGATCGGGTCGATCGTCATCTCGTTCGCGGAGATCGTCGTGTACAGGCGGGTCAGGTAGGGGTGGCGCGCGATGAGCGCGATGAGCGTCGGGTCGGTCGGGCTGAACCCGTCGTAGTAGTAGCCGCCCTGGCCGATCTGGTCGGTCGGTCCCGCGAACTCCGTGACGAAGGCGCGGCCGCCCGCGCCGTCTGCGGCATCGGTCACCAGATCCTTGTAGTTCGTGGTGTTGTCCGCGAGGAGCACGAGCGAGTTCCAGTCGGGCTCGGTCTGCGCGAAGTTCTCGGGAATCGTCCGCGCGCTCGCGAAGACGAAGGCGAGCACGGGCAGGTCGGGCACCGTGGCGATCGCCGTGAGCTTGAGCGGGATGCAGGGCTCGTTGCCGTCGTAGGTGAAGCGGATCGGCTCGATCTGGTCGATGCTCGCGCCCTCCTCGAGCTGCATCGCCAGGAAGTACGAGCCGGTGGCCACGTACGAGGCGATGATGGGCTCGGCCTCGACCGGGACCTCGTACCCGTTGTCGACGAGCCAGTCGTACAGGACGCTGCCATCGTCGCCGGAAATCGTCTGCGTGTCGTAGGGCCCGACGTTCTCGGTGTTCCAGACGGTGACCTCTTCGGCGGGGTCCCCTCCGTCGCCGCCGGCGCCGTCGGACGCGGCCGACGCGCCGCAACATCCGAAGCACCCGCTCGGCGCGCCGCCGCTACGGTTCGTGATGAAGGTGAACGAGGGCGCGGTACCCTGGTCGATCTCGTCGAACATCGCGTTGGGCGAAGTTCCGAGGTCGCGGGGCAACGACGGGATCGGCACGACCCACGCGAACGACTCGGCCGCGCCGGTGTACGCGATGTGGACGTGCGCGGTGACCACGGCCGGCCCGCCCTCTGGCCCATCCTCGAGCTCGAAGAGGACCCGCTCGGCCGACTGGTCCACGGTCTCCGTGGAGGTCACCGTGCAGAAGCACCCTCCGCAGGCTTCCGCCGCGGCAGGAACGAGGAAAGAGCCGGCGATTCCAAGCCAAAGAGCTTTCATTCGCTACCTCCCGGATCCAATTGTCGCACTCTGCCACCCGCGGGACCCCTCGGAGGGCCCGGGCGGGAAGAGCAGCAAGGAGCGTGCCTATCGAACGGTCCTTGCGGCGGCCCGGGCAGATGCTTCCTCGTCTTGCCGCGCTGCGAAATCCTTCTGGTGGCGAACCATCTGGATGTAGGTCGGCGGGAAGACATCGGCCAGCGAGAGGAGGACCGCGGCGGCCGTCCGTGCGTCATGGACGGCCCGGTGGCTCGTCCCGACCTCGACGCCCAGGCGGGCCGCGACGTCGGCGAGCTTGTGGCCGCGCTCCGCGCGCTGCGCCACGCGGGCCCACACGAGCGGGTCGACCCATTCGACGCCGCGCCGCAGCGCCGTCGGCCGCTGCAATCCTGCGCGATCGAACTCCACGGCGAGAAAGAGCCGGTCGAAGTCCGCGTTGTAGGCGACGGGGACCCGGCCCCCGATCGCGGCGGCGATCTCTGCGGCGATCGCCGCGAACGACGGCGCCGTCGCGAGCTCGGCGTCCGTCAGCCCGTGGACGGCGAGCGACTCGGCCGGCACGGCGCGTCCCGGGTTGACCAGCCAGCCGCGGCCCTCGCCGACGACTCCTCGATCGACGGGGACCACTGCGACCTCCACGACGCGGTCGGCCGCGGGATCGAGCCCCGTCGTCTCGACGTCGATCACCGCGAGCGGCAGGTCCCGGAAGGGCGTGTCCGGCTCGAATTCGGCGACGAGGCCGGTCGCCCCCGCGGCGCCGAGCTGCGCGAGACCCGGCCACGGGCCGCCCGTCGGAAAGCAGCCGCAGGTCGGTCCGACGCCCGCCCTCACGAGAGCTCCTTGGGTCGCGATCCGTGAACGCAGCGCACGACCGTGTGGATCCCGCCGCGCACCGCGAAGTCCGCGGTGACCTCCATCCAGCGCGGGTCCAGCAGACCCACGAGGTCGGCGAGGATCCGGTTCGTCACGGCCTCGTGGAAGGCGCCCTCGTCACGGAAGCTCCACAGGTAGAGCTTGAGGCTCTTGAGCTCGACGCAACGGGTGGCCGGCGCGTAGCGGATCCGGATCGTCGCGAAGTCCGGCTGCCCCGTCATCGGACACAGGCAAGTGAACTCCGGGCAGTCCATCGCGATCTCGTACGCGCGCTCCGGCTCCGGATTCGGGAAGGTCTGCAGATCCCTGGAAGGTTGCGAGGACACCCTGGGACTTCTTAACAGACGTACGCCCGCCGGGGTATAGGTTCGGGATTCGATGCGCCCTGCCCTTCGCATCGCGACCGTCTTCGCGCTCGTCGTGCTCTCGGCAGCCGCCGGGTGGGCGCTGCGGGGCGATCAGGCGCCCCCCGCGGCACCGCGCGACGGACCGGATCGATCGGCCGACGACGCCCAGGGCCTCGCCGCGTGCCGGGAGAAGCTCGTCCGCCGCGAGGTCGAGCTGCGCGCGGCGCAGAAGATGGCGGCTCGCGCGCTTTCGGGCGACGTCGCGGACCAGCAGGAATCGCCGGAACCCGCTCCCGTGGGATCCGGCGTCAAGGCGCACGACGGGCGCGAGTGGGTCGACGTCCCCGACCCCGCCCTGGAGGCGCGGCGTCAAGGCGATGTGCGCGAACAGGTCGGGACGTCCCTCGCGCGCGAGCTGGAGCTGTCGGAAGAAGACGAGGCGGTCGCGAAGGACCTCATCTGCTCGATGCGGGCGAACCAGCGCTCTCTCTTCAGCGAGTTCTCGGAGGGGCGCCTGCCGGACGAGGCGCTGTGGCGCGCCCTCGGCGAGGAACGCGCGACGATGAGCGAGGGACTGCGCCGGACGCTCGGCGCGGAGCGGATGGCGCGGCTGCAGGATCTGGGCGGGATTCCGATCTGGAGCCAGACCATGTGCCAGAGGCGATGACGGTGGCTCGCCGGAAGGACCGGAAGAAGAAGCACGAGTCGTCCTCGGCCGACGGCGCGGCCGTCGTCGATCGCCGCATCGCCGAGAAGCGCGAGCTCGAGGATCGGCTCGCCGCGTTCCTCTCGGGCCCGCCCTCGGCGGTCGAGTCGGTGGACGACTTCGTCGACGCCGTGGGTGCGCGCGGCGCGATCCTCGTGCCGTCGCTCGTCCGCGCGCTGGGGCATCCGGATCCCAGGCACCGCGGCGTCGTACGGGCCCTGCTGTCCGCGGTGCTCGACGTCGAGGCGCTCGGCGTGCTCGTCCGCGAAGCGAGGCGCCCGGACCTCCCCGCCACCGTGCGTCGCGACGCGCTCGTGCTGGCGCTCGCAGTGGACCCGGAGGGACGGGTCGGGGCGCTCGGTCCCGAGGAGATCGACGAGGCCGCCCAGGGGTCGCTCGCAGCCGTGCTCGACGGGCTGGTGCTCGACCCGGGGTCGTCCGGGGAGATCGCGGCGCTGTACCGCGAGATGCCGCGGCCGGTACGCGCCGCGCTGATCGAGGAGGCTGCTCACAGCGAGCCCGGCGCGGACCCCGCTTGCCTGGATGCGCGCAGGCTCCTCGTCGCGCTGGAGCTATTCGGCGTGGAGGACGATCCGGGGATGCGCGGGCGCCTCGTCGACCTCGCGGCCGGCGCGACCCCGGCCGAAGCGCTCTTCGCACTCGCACGGATGGAGGAAAGCGCGAGGTCTGACGCCGAGGCGAAGGCTGCTCGGCGGCACGCGATGCGCCTGCGCACGGCGGGCCATGCGGCCGCGGCCCGTAGCGCGGTTGCGCTACGCTCCGGCGTCGATTCGGAGGGGCGGATCGTCCATGCCCTGGCGATCCCAGCGGTTGCGGGGCACTGGGACGTCGTCGCCGCTCGGATTGCCGCCAGCGGGGATCTGGAGGAGATCGTCCGTCACCGCGTCGCCACCATGCCGGAGGACGCGATCGACGAGACCGGGATCGCGCCGGAGAGCGTGCCGCTCGCGCGTGCGCCGTGGTCGGAAGTCGCAGCGGCGTTGACGCGCGCCGCCGAGGTCGCCGGGGACGAAGAAACCGCGAGGCTGGTCGCGGACGCCACCCGCGGCTCGGGCGTGGAGGACGCCGCCTGGGCGGACCCGCCGCCTGCACCGATGCCGGATCGCGAGTGGCTCCGGCAGTGCCTCTCCGGATGGCGCGCGGATCCCGACGACCGACTCTGGCGCGAGATCGAGGAGGAGGCGCTCGACGTCGCGGGCCGCGCGAGAGGCGACGCCGCGAAGGTGTTCCGCGGCGCGTGCGCGATCGCGGCGCGAAAGCTCGCCGAGGTTCCGCGCGAGACGTGGCAAGGACTCGGCGAGCGGACGCGCCAGCACGCGCGGGCATGCGCGGCCGCGGGGGATCCTGATTGGGGCGGCGCGCTGTGGGCCGCCGCGGGGACGCTGGACGCGGTGCCCCCGGCAGGTCCGTTCGCGGAGGTGCTGCTCGGTCGGGGGATCCTGCGGCGGCTCCTCCCGCCGGAAGACGAGACCGACGACACGACGCGCCGCCCCCTGCGCGAGGCGGTACGAAGCGCGGCGAGCACGCCTCCCTCGCGCGAGGATCTGCTCGTCCTGGACGTGGCGTGCGTGGCGGCGACGGCAATCGTGGAAGAGCTGCCGCATCTCGAGAAGTCGCGTGGGAGCCTGTCGCGCGTCCTCTTCGCTGCGTTCGCGGTCGGCAAGCACGTCGCCGCCGCGCTGGAGGGCCCGGCGAAGCAGTCGCTGCCTTCGATCGAGGGGCTGTCGTCGATGCCTGCGTCCGCGGTGCGCGCGGTCGATGCGGCGGTTGACTCCGCACTGCGGGAGATGCTCGACGACGCGGGCGCGGCCGCGCGCAAGGAGATCGCGGGCGAGGTCGGGTCGTTCTTGCATGCGCTGTGCTTCGGCGCCTGTCCGCATCGCTGTCCGGCGCGGCGGCGCGAGCCGTCGGGAAAACTCTTCGAGGCCGCGGAGCCGTGGGACGAAGAGGCATAGGAGGCTGGTGTTGAACGCCGCCTACTGCGGCCGTCGATCCGGGGCAATCTCCGCGCCATGCTCCCTGCGGCCTCCTCTCCGTACGTCGAGTACGGCTCGTCGGTCCTCGGTCCGCCTGGCGCGGATCTCACCCCGGCTCGCCGCCCTCGCGACGGCGCCGTTCAACACCAGCCTCCTTGTCCTCCTTTCAATCGGTCTGCTGGGCGCGTGCACGGAGACTCGTCGCGCGCGGGACGCGGGTTCGCCGCGGACGACGTCGCCCGCGGCGAAACCACCGGATGCCGGTCCCGCGGACGCGGCGCCGTTGCCGGACATCTGGGCCGTCGCGGACTTCTTCATGGCGAACGTCTACGAGGTCCCGGACTTCGACGCGCGTCGGCTCGGCTGGATTCGCGTGGGGTCGAAGGTGCAGCTGAAGGAGCGCGTCGAGGGAGGTCGATTCTGCAGGGAGGGGGGGTGGCATTCTCTGCGGGACGCGCCGGGATTCGTCTGCGCCGGCAAGGGTGTCGTCGTCGGAAGGATGCCGAGGTCGGTGAGGCTCGGCTCCGCGCCGGCGGCGCTCGATCAGCTCAACCCCTACCAGTACGGCTTCATCACACGCGACGGGACGCCGCTGTACCGGCGCAGGCCGACGCGGGAGGAAGTCCGCGAGGTCGAGGCGAACTGGGCGGCCCGGTTGGCTGAGGAGGCAGCGGCCGATGCGGGACCGGGTGTGGACGCGGCGCCGGAGCCGGAGCCGGAACCGGAGCCGGAACCAGAACCGGAGCCGGACGTCGGCGAGGACCTGGAAGAGGAAGTCGACGACGAGACGGAAGGCGGTGTGCTCGTCCGGCGCATGAACAAGGGGAACTTCGTCGCTGTCGACCGCCGCGTGGGACAGGGGGGCTTTCTCTTCTACAGGACCATCCGAGGGAACTTCGTGCAAGCGAACCGGCTGTTCCCCGTGGGGCCGACCACGTACCAGGGCTTCGAGCTGGCGCCGGGCGCGAGTTCGGTGCCGCCGCTGGTCGCGACGCGGCCGCTCGCCGGAACGGTCGACGCCGGACCGCCAGCGCCGGTGGACGCCGCGCCCGCGCCGCCCACGACGTCCGACGCGGGCCCCGTCGTGGACGCCGGCCCACCCCCGGGACCCCCGAGCTTGCCGGTGGGCGTCGTCTTCTACTGGTACGCGCGCAAGTTCCACCGATCCGCGGACGGTCGCCGGATCTTCCCGCGCGAGCGTCTGGAGCGCCTGACGAAGTTCCGGATCGCGGCGGAGGTCACGCACGACGACGTCCTGTACTACGACACCGGGGAGGACTGGCTCGTGCGCGCCGACCAGGCGCGCAAGATGGCACTACGCAGTCCCTCGCCGAGCTGGATCGTGGCCGGCGAGAAGTGGATCGACGTCGACGTTTCCGACCAGACACTCGTCGCCTACGAGGGGGAGCGGCCCGTCTACGCGACCGTGGTGTCGACGGGCCTCGAGGACGAGGAGCACCTGACGCCGCGCGGCCGCTTCCGGATCCAGTCGAAGCACCACACGTTCACGATGGCGGACGACCGCGCGAGCGACGGCCCCTACTCGATCGAGGACGTGCCCTACGTGATGTACTTCCAGCTCTCCTACGCGATCCACAGCGCGTTCTGGCACGGCTGGTACGGCCGAAACCGAAGCCACGGGTGCGTGAACGTGTCGCCGGCCGACGCGCGCTGGCTCTTCCACTGGGTGACACCGACCTTGCCGCCAGGCTGGTACGGCATCTGGGTGCGAACGGAGCCGGAGGGCACCGCGCTGTCGATTCACGACTAGCGGCTGCGGCCGTCGACCCGGGGGCACTGCACCGGCGGCGTTGCTCATGAGACGCGGCTGCGCGAAGCTCGCCGGCCGACGGGCACATGAGCGAACCAGGCGACAAGCGCCTCCAGGAGTTGGAGACGGCGCTGAAGCGCAGGACCGACGAGATCGGCATCCTCACGCGCGTGGCGGTGGAACTCGGCGGCATGCTCGAACTCGAGCCGCTGCTGGGCGCAATCCTGACGTCCATGGACGACGTCTTCGGCTTCGAGCATTCGATGGTGCTGCTCTACGACGCGAGCCGCGAAGTGCTGGCCGTGGCGGCCAGCCGCGGCTACGCGGACTCGGGCATCGGCGCCGAGGTGGCTCTCGGCAACGGCGTCATCGGTGTGGTCGGCAAGCGCAAGAAGCTGATGCGCATGGGCGGCGTCACGATGCAGCGCCGCTACATCGAGGCCGCAGGGCAGCAGATGAATCAGGGCGGCGAGGCCGTTCGGCTACCCGGCCTGCCCGACGCCGCGAGCGTAGTCGCCATCCCGCTGGTCAAGCGTGGCGAGCTGATCGGCGTCTTCTACGTCGAGAGCACGAAGCCGGCGCTGTTCGACGACGGCGATCTCGCCCTTCTCGAAGCGATAGCCAGTCAGGCCGCGATCGCCATCCAGAACGCGCGCTACCACCGGGCGGAGAAGGAGCGTCTCGGCGAGTTGCAGCGCGCCAACGCGTCGCTCACGGAGTGGAACGAGTCGTCGAGCCGCTTCATCCCCCACGAGTTCCTCGCGATCCTCGGTCGGGAACGGCTGCCCGAAGTGCGGCGGGGCGATCACGCCGAGCTGGAGATGTCGACGTTCTTCTCCGACGTGCGCGACTACACCACCCTCGTGGAGGGCCAGGGCGCCGAGCAGAACTTCGCGTTCATCAACGAGTACCTCACGTACATGGAGGCGCCTATCAAGGCGCACGCCGGCTTCATCGACAGCTACCGCGGCGACGGCATCGTCGCCTTGTTCGCCGGTCCCCCCGATGACGCCGTGGTGGCGGCTGTCGACAGCCTCCGTGCGCTCGGCCGGCTCAACCAGGTGCGCGTGGACCGCGGGGATCCCGCGGTTCGCATCGGCATAGGCATCGACACCGGTCACCTCATGCTGGGCACCATCGGCGGAGAGATGAGGCTTTCGGCGGGCGTCATCGGCGACTCGGCCAACACAGCGTCGCGTATCGAGAGCCTGACCAAGCGCTACGGGGCCTCCGTGCTCATCAGCGAACGCACGCGCAGCGGCTGCCGCGACGCCGAGCGGTACTGGATGCGCGCGATCGATCGCGTTCGGCCGCGGGGCAAGGCAAACCCGATCGCGCTGTATGAGATCCTCGAGGGACTCCCCGACGACGAGCTGAGTGGCAAGCTCGCCTCGCGCGAGGAGTTCGAACGAGGCCTGGGGCTCTATCAGGCGGGCGAGCCGGGCGATGGCCTGGTGCACTTCGCGGCTGCGCTGAAGACCTTTCCCGCAGACCGCGCGGCGCAGATCTATGTCGGGCGTTGCTGGCAATTCATCGAGAACGGCGTCCCCGACGGCTGGGACGGCGTCTTCACGATGACGACGAAGTGACGCCTCATGTCTTGATGAGCGGCAGGCGCTCGATGCGCAGCACCTCGTAGATGTGCGCCCCCCTGAGCTTGAAGACGTCTTGCATGCCGCTCATCGACGCGATCGCCTCGAGCTGCATCTCCATCTGGTCGAAGACGGTGCCCTCGGTCTCAGCACGAACGAACTTCACGTCGAGCCCCCAGTGATCCTTACCCGTCGGGTCGAATAGCCGGATTGCGGCATGGGGGTTGTCGCGCAGATTGGCGACGGTCTTGTTGAAGAATTGGAACGACACGGCGACGTGCGACTCGTCGACGTACCAGACCTGCGAGACGCTCGTGATGTTGGGCGTGCCGTCGGAGTTGCAAGTGGCGAGGATCGACTGGAACGCTCCCTGCATCGACGGCTTCGCGTCGGCGGGAATCACTCGGCACCTCCGGCGATCGGGCGACCCGCTTGGGGACCTGGTGTCTGATCGAACACCTGCGTCACGTCGAGCTGCACGCGGAACACCGGCTGCCGGGTCATCCGGTCGAGCATCGCGCGCGCCGCGCCGTGCGGCATGTACGCCGTGAACATCGGTAGCAGAGGCTCCACCGCGGGGGCGAACTCCGCGCGGAACCGCGCCTGCTCGAGGTCCGTGATCTTCCCCTTGAGCTGGACGCTGCGATGATCTCCGGGAGACCGAGAGATGAGCAGCGCGGCGTCGCCGTTGTCCAGGGCGTTCTGCGGCAGGCGCCCGGCCAGGTGCTCGGGGACGAGGCAGATCACTCGATCGGTCGTGACCTCGGCGATGAAGGATTCGTGGGCATCCGGATGGTTCTCTCGGTCCCGCGTGCACAGCATCGCGATGGGCCGGCTGCGCAGGAACGCGATCACGTCTTCGTTGATGGCCGGCATGGCTCTCCTCCCGGCCGAAGATAGCCGACTTCCCGCTCCCCGGCCGCTGTCAGCGCCGGCACCGGAAACCGATGCCGCGGCTGCGTGAACGTGTCGCCGGCCGACGCGCGCTGGCTCTTCCATTGGATGACACCGACCCTGCCGCCCGGCTGGTACGGCGTCGCGCGAACGGAACCGGAGGGACTGCGCTGTCGATTCACGATCAGCGGCTGCGGCCCTCGATCCGGGGGCTGTCCCGGGCCCCGCCGCTCTCGGAGTCAACGCGGCACGACCGGTGGGTCCCAGACGGAGGTGGGCATCCCGGGGGTCGGGCCGTCCGCCTCTGCACCGTTGGAAAGGTATCCCCCGAGGAGCAGCGGGACGCCCACAGCAAGGCTCAGGGTTCCCATAACGAGCAGCCCCCCACCAAATAACTGTCTGAGCGCCTCACCCTCGCTAGGCGCTGGGGACGAAGCGAGAATCAATGCGCCGAGGATCGCCCCGCCCGCACCGGCTCCGCTGAGGACCCAGCCTGCCATGCGAAGGATTCTCCGACTGTCCCGCGCTCTCACGATGAGGAGCCCCCGTGACGAATCGAACCCGTGGAGCGCGCGAACCGCCCCGAATTCCAGGTACGCCGGACGCCCTTCGAGGTCGAAGGCGGGCAGCGCGACTTCGTTTCCGGTCATCTCGCTGTGCCGGCGTGCCATGTCGAGGTGATCGGGCCGCACGTAGTAGCGCTTGGAGCAGGCCGCGAACGTGAAGACGAGAAGGGCGGCGGCGAGACGCGGGTCGAGCCCGTATGACGATCGAGCCGTCCGCGCGAGCCGTCGCGAAACCATCATCGCCCGTCCAGGAGCGGAACCGCGGGCAGGTCGATCCACGAGGTCCAGCCGGTCCACGACATCGCGAGGGCGACGACGAGGACGCCGACGAGGACGACCATCTTGAGCGCCTTCCACGCGACGCCGCCGATGACCCAGCCGAGGCCCGCACCGACTAGCGCGAAGACGCACAGGCCGACCCAGGGCGCGTTCGGGACCGCGGCGAGCGCAGGCTCGGTCGCGGCGAGGTAGGCACCCCACGGCGCCGCGCCCACCGCGAGGAAGAATGCGAGGCCGATTCGAATCAGGCAGCCCACGCGGCGAAGGGACCCGAGCCCGGGCTAGATCTCGACGCCGACGCCGAGCCAGAAGCGCGTCCCGACCAGGGACGAAGTGACCGTCGTGTCGTCGCCGTCTGCGCTCTCGCCACTGATCTCGAGCATGTCGAGGCGAAGGTACTGCAAGAGAAGGTCCAGACGGAGCGTGATCCCCGAGAGCGCGAGGAGCACGCCTCCGCCGGCGCCGATGGACCATCCGAGGTAGGGTCCGTCGTCCACGCTGCAGTTGCCCGGCGAGCCGTAGCCGCCTCCGCCCCCGCCGCCGCCGCCGTAGTAGTAGTACGGCTCGTCGTCGCACGCGTTCTGGAGCTCCTCGATGGCGTCCTCGAGATCGCCGCCCGGAAAGAGGAACACGAGCCCGAGGCTCCCTCGCGCGACGAGGTCGACCGTCGGCGAGACGGGGAACGCTCCTTCGACGACGCCCGCGAGGGTCAAGTCCGTGCCGAGGTCGACCTTGTCGCGCGCGTCTATGGCCGTGTCGATCTCGTAGAGGAGCCCGCCGCCGAGCCTCAAGGTCGGTCCCATCCGGAAGAGGACGTCTCCGCCGAGCGCGATCCCCGACTCGTCGTCGTAGTTCTCGCTGTCCTCGTCGAAACCTCCGCAGTCGCCGTCGCAGCTCGTTTCGCCATCCCCGCTTCCGGTCGCGAGAAACGCGAGGCGCAGGTCGAAGACCACGCCTTCCTCGGGTCTCGGGGCCGCCATCGGCTGGCCGCCGGCCCAGCCTCCCTCTGCGGGCGCGGGCTGCGGCTGCGCCCACGGGCCGGGTTGCGGCTGCGGAGCGTACGGGTCGGTCTGCGCGGAGGCCGGCCCCGCGATCGAGAGCAGCGTGCAGGCGACGAAGGGTTTCATCCGGGCGATGGTACTCCACCAACCGCCGCGGGCAGGGCGCGCAGCTCCTCGACCGAAGGCGGCAGACCCGGCGCCTGCGCTTCGAGCCCGCACCGGGCGGCGTCCTCCTCCACGTGCCGCGCGAACCGATCGAGGTCGCGCTGCGCACGCCCGCGCATCGTCGCCATGATCGCCCGGGCCATCAGCCGCGCCCACCAGGGCCCGCGCGACCACGCGAGGACCTGGTAGAGGCGAGATCCGCGCTCGGTCCGCTCGATCCGGTAGTCGCCGATCAGGAAAGACTCGCCCGGAAGCGGCAAACGGTCCTCCGTCACGATGCGCTCGAACGGGATCCACTCGACGACGACTTGCGGCGTGTGTCCCTTTCCGTGGAAGCACTGGTACTCGGTGCCCACGGCGAGGCGCCCGCCCTTGCGGCCGACGACCTCGTACCGGTCGACGCCCATGATCAGCTTGCGGTGCTCCGGTTCGACGAGGTAGCTCCACGTCACCTCGGGCGCCAGGGCGACCTCGGCCGATACCGCGATCATCACGTTCTCGGGAGCAACCTCGATCCGCACCGTCGCCCCTCGCTCCTCCCAGACCGGCCGCATGTCGGCGACCCAGAGCTGCACCGTGCCCAGGTGCTCGTACACCTCTTCGTGCGCGCGAAGGCCGGCCTCGACGGGATCGATCCCCAGGCGCCGGATCGCCGCGTCGGAGTAGAGCGCGTAGGCGCGCGTGCCCGCCTTCTCGGCGACGGTGTTCTTGAGCATCCGGTGGATCACGATCACCTCCGCGCCGAGCAGCTCGTCGTGCTTGTCGAGCCGCTGCCGGAGGAACTCGCCGTGATGGACGAAGAACTTGAGGTCCAGCGTGCCGACGTTCGCGCAGGCGTTGCACCTGCAGGTGTTGTTGAGGACCATCCGGTCGATCGCGCGTCGGAACGCGACGTAGGTCTCCTCGATCATCTCGACGAAGGCCTGCCCGCTCAAGAAGTGATCCTCCAGCCCGTACGAGATCACGGCATCGCCGGCGAGCCGCGAGATGACGAGCGGGGGGCGGGTGTGCGTGATGAGCAGCTCGAGCAGCGCCTTGAGCACTCCGTTGGCGTGCTCGAGCTCGGACTCCGACAGGTACTGCGTGTACCCGGTGATGTCCGCGATGAGCAGGTACCCCTTGTCGGTCCCCGCCATGGGGCGTGGAGGATACATGAAGGCGGATTAAGCTCCCGGCGTGCGAGACGACCTGACCGACGTCCCCGGATTCCGGGTCGGGAGCGCGGAGGATCTCGGGGCCTGCACGGGGTGCACCGTGGTCCTGTGTCCTCCCGAAGGGGCCGTGGGCGGCGTCGATCAGCGCGGCGGCGCGCCCGGGACGCGCGAGACGGACCCGCTTCGTCCGCTGCACCTGGTCGAGCGGTGCCACGCGGTCCTTCTCGCGGGCGGAAGCGCCTTCGGACTCGACGCGGCGAGCGGCGTGGTCCGCTGGCTCGAACGCCGTGGCATCGGGTTCGACACGCGCGCGGCACGCGTTCCGATCGTCCCCGCCGCCGTCCTGTACGACCTCGGTCTCGGGCGCGCAGACGTCCGTCCGGATCCGGCGATGGGCGAGGCCGCCTGCGTCGAGGCGGACCGCGGCGAACCCGTCCGGCAGGGCAATGCCGGGGCCGGATGCGGCGCGACCGTCGGCAAGGTCCTCGGCCCGGATCGCATGACGAAGGGGGGCCTGGGCTCCGCGAGCGCCGAGGTCGTGCCGGGAGTGTTCGTCGGCGCGATCGTCGCGGTCAACGCGTTTGGCGACGTCGTCGACCCGAGCAGCGGGGCGATCGTCGCCGGTCCGCGGACGGACGGCGGCTTCGCCAGCACCATGGCGATCCTGCGCGCCGCCGGCGGGCCGTCCTTGTCGTTCAAGCCGGCGCCGAACACCGTGCTCGCGGTCGTCGCGACGAACGCGCGCCTCGACAAGGAGGGCGCCAACGTCCTGGCGCAGATGGCCTCCGTCGGAATCTCGCGGACGATCCGTCCCGCGCACGCGATGGTCGACGGCGACACGGTGTTCGCGCTCGCCGCGGGCGACGCTGCGTGCGACGTGTCGCTGCTGGGTGCTGTCGCGGCCGAGGTGGTCGCCGAGGCGACGCTGCGCGGCGTGCTGCGGGCGACGTCCCTCGCCGGCGTGCCCTCCGTGAGGCCCGCTCCGTGACCTAGCGCCGTGCTCGTCGTCCTGGCGCGGGGGCGCCCGTGAGGTGCGCGAGGCGTCGCGAGAGTTCTGCGGAGAGTCTCTCCACCGATCGCGGCTTCGCGGCGTCGACGCCGTCCTCGCGGTCTGTCCACAGGTGCGCGCGGCGCTGCTCGTCGACCGCCTCGGCCTCGGCGGTGAGGTAGAGGAAGCCGTTTCGCACGTCGTACATCGCAGCGGCGATGTGGAAACGCGTCTCGAGCTCCTGCGCGGGCGCGAAGAGCAGCGGCAGGACGAGCGGATACGTGACGACCCAGGGGGTGCCGTCCGTCTCGTACTCGGCGCTTCCGCCGACGATCAGCACCGCGTCCGCCCCGTGCTCGGCGGCCGCGAGGCGGATCGCCCCGAGGTCCGCGCCCGCGGCGCCCGCCAGCGGGAACAGATCGACGCGCGGGAGATCCCGACCGGCGGCGACGACGCGCTCGCGCTCCTCGAAGTCCCAGCGCCAGCTCGGGTCCTCTCCGCCGTCCGGCGGCGCACGGAAGAGCACGGCGATACGAACGCGCTCGGGGAGCTGCGGGCGCTTCGCGAGCGCCTGCTCGATCCGCGCATCGTCGAAAACGACCTGGGCAGCGGTGGGAGAGACCGGCCCCCGATCCATCCCCATGCTCCCGGCACAGCCAGCAAGGATCCCCGTCAGCACGATTCCAGTGCGTCGCATCGAAGCCACCTCCAGACACGAGAACGTCCGAGCGGCGTGGGCCTTACAGGGGCGAACCGCGCGACTGGCTGGCCTAAGCTCAGCGGGCCTCGCGCGGGAAAATCGCGTCACGGGCCAGCCAGGCTGGAGAGCATCCGGAGGTACGCCTCGTAGCGGGCGAGAGAGAGCGAGCCCGATCCGAGCGCTTCCTTCACTGCGCAGCCCGGCTCGTCCACGTGTGCGCAGTCGCGGAAGCGGCACGGGCCGACGTCGCGGAACTGGGCGCGAAGCGCTTCGCGATCCTGCTCCCACAGCCCGAACGATCGGATCCCTGGCGTGTCGATGATCCGCGTCCGGCCCTCGCCGACCACGAGAGCCGACGTGGTCGTCGTGTGCCGCCCCTTTCCGTCGAAGGCGCGGACGAGCCCGGTTTCGCGTCCTGCGTGTCCGAGGGCGTTCGTGAGCGACGACTTGCCGACGCCGCTTTGCCCGACGAAGACGACCGTCCGGTCCCGGATCCGTTCGGCCAGATCGCCCATCCCTTCCCCGCTCGATGCCGAGCAGAAGACGACCGGGACCTGGGCACGCGCGAGGGACGAGAGCTGTCGCAGGGCGTCGGCCCTCTCGGGCTCGCCGACGAGATCGACCTTGTTGACGCAGACCATCGGGGCCGCGCCCCCCCGTTCGACCGCGAGGAGGAAACGGTCGACCAGCCCGGTCCGCAGCGGCGGAGACCGCGTCGAGACGACGACGATCGCGCAGTCCACGTTCGCCGCGAGGACGAGCTCGATGCGCGGGTTGTGCGGGTCCGGCCGCGAGAGCGTCGTCCGACGCAGAAGACGTTCGCGCACCCGAACCTTGCCGCTCGGTCCGGGTTCCACGCGGACGACGTCTCCGACCACGACTGAGCCGACCGCCGGAGCGAGCACGGCCTCGAAGAACGAGCCGTCGACCTCGACGCGGCATCCGGCGGGCACGACGCCGACGACGACGCCCTCCCGCGCCTGTGCGGACGCCGTGGGCGCCACGCGGTGGACCGCCGAAGGCCGCGAGATCTTCTCGAAGCGGACCTCGTCGTCACCTTCGATCTCGACGCCGAGGTCGACGCGCGTCCGCGGTGGACGGCGCATCGTCTTCCTCGCCATCGATTCCGCCTTGAGCCGTTTCTGCTCTTCCGGCGTCCTTCGGTTCTGCAGACTCCTCAGCAGCCGCTTCTCGTCTCGATTCATGAACGCACCAGTGGCTTCGGGGGTTGAACAGCCCCGGGACCGTCGGCGTTCTAGGGAATCGTCAGCGCGAAGCGGGCGAGGGGCGCGGCCAGATCAGGATGTGGGCAAGGGCTCTCATCGGGGGCCTCCTCGCTGGAGGTGGCGCACACCGTACCACGATCACCGCCTCTCGTATTTCGCCGACGAGGGCGAGACGACGACGGTGGTCGAGACGCCGCCGGACGCGCTCTACGAGGACGCGCTGCTCATCCAGCTGCGGGAGCTGGACGGACCGTTCGCGGGCGGTGGGGACTGGCAGGGGTCGATCGTGCCGTCGCTTTGGCGGGGACGCCGGACACACCGGGAGGCACGCCCCGTCGCGGCGACGATCGCGCGGACGGAAACGGATGTGGACGGCGCGCGCGCGCACCGCTTCGCGCTCGCGGCCGGCGAGTACCGGCGCACGTTCGACGTCGAGGCGGATGCCCCCCACCGGGTGATCGCGTGGACGACGTCGGACGGCGAGGACGTTCGGATCCGGGAGAGCGCGCGCCTGAAGTACTGGGAGCTCAACCACCCGGGGGACGAGGCGAGGAGGGAAGAGTTCGGCCTGCCGTCGGAATCCGCGCCGACGATCGAGCCGCCGGCCGGAATCACGATCGGGCCCTGAGCCGAGGCCTACGGAAAGCTCGGGGGCATCGCGTAGCTGGGGACGCCCTGCGCGCGGAGGAAGGCTTCGATGTCGTAACGCGAACGGCGTTCGCGCTCCTCCATCCCGAGCGTGTAGACGTACCCGAGCGCGGCAAGGGCAAGGGCGGCCACGATCGGCGCCGCGATCTTGCGCGCACCTGGCCCGCTGCGGCCCCACCAGATCCAGGCCGGCGCGGCGAAGAAGATCAGCGCCGCGGCGATCCCGTAGAGGACGAACCCCAGCTCCGACGCGGTGTCCTCCAGCTCGAGCCAGCCGAGCGCGGCGAGCCCCACCGCGAGCGGGATCGCCCATGCCTTGAAGTACCCCGCGACGATCGACGAGGGCCTCGCAGATCGAGTGTGCCCCAGCTCCGACCCTTGCTCGTCGAGGCCCGTCACGGTGACGGCTCCGACCGGGAACAGCGGCAGGAACCACAGGTGGAAGAACCGCGTCATGTCGTAGGTGCCGTCCGGGTTGTCGATCCGGCCGTACTTTCGGATGCCGACGACGATCATGGCCGCCCTCCCCTCAGCTGCCCATCGCCATGGAAATGCCGGCCGTCTCGCCGGTCTTGACGAACGGCGCGCTCGCCATCCGCGCCGCCTTGAACCGCTGCATCGCCCCCCACACCAGGCCCACCGCACCGCACACCAGCAGGATCATTCCGAACGTCGTCATTTCGTTTCCTCCCTGGCGCGCTTCGTCGCGCCGTCCGTGCACATCAGACGGCACGGCCGGCTCACAACGGGATCAATACGGGTCAAACCGGGTCAAAGGTTCCGCATCCGCGCGGAATCGGGCAGGATTCGAGTCATGGGGGAGCCCGCGAGAATCGGCGTTCTTCCGGCGAATCTGCCCGCGGAGAGAACGAGCTTCGTCGGTCGCAAGGCCGACCTGGCCCGCGCCCGGGAGGCTCTGGCCGCATCGCGCCTCTGCACGATCACGGGGCCGCCGGGCATCGGCAAGACGCGACTGGCACGCCGGCATGCGGCACAGCGCGCGGACGCGGTCGCGGTCTGCTTCTGCGATCTGACCGAGACGCGCACGGCGGAAGACGTCGTCCACGCCCTCGCAGGGGCGCTCGCCGTACCCCTGCTGGGAGACGATCCGGCGGCACAGCTCGCCCGTGCGCTCGCCGCGCGGGGACCGTTGCTCGCCGTCCTCGACAACTTCGAGCAGGTGGCGGCGCACGCCGCGCCGACCGTCGGACGCTGGCTGGACCTCTGCCCGGAGGCGCGCTTTCTCGTCACCTCGCGCGAGCGCCTCAGGATCGAGGGCGAGATCTGCGTCGAGCTGGACCCGCTTCCGGCCGAGGACGCCGTGCGGCTCTTCCAGGAGCGTGCGCTCGCCGTCCGCGCGAGGCGCCTCGACGGCCCCGACGACCGGACGGCGGTCCTGGACCTCGTCGAACGCCTCGACGGGATCCCGCTGGCCATCGAGCTGGCGGCGGCGCGGATCGCACAGCTCACGCCGGAGACGCTCCTCGCGCGGCTCGGCCGGCGCTTCGATCTCCTCAAGAGCGATCGACGCGACGCCCGTGCGCGGCAGGCGACGCTCAGGGCCGCGATCGACTGGTCGTGGGACCTCTTGACCGCGCGCGAGCGCGACGTCCTTTCGCGCGCGTCGGTGTTCCGCGGCGGCTTCTCGCTGGAGGCCGCCGCGGAGGTTCTCGGCCCGACGGACACGGGTCGGCCCATCGAGGACGTCCTGGCCGCCCTGTGCGACAAGTCCGTGCTCGACGCGCGCGAGTCGGCGGAGCTCCCGGGCGAGCCGCGCTTCCGCGTCCTCGAATCGATCCGCGAGTACGCCGCGGAGAAGCTGGACGCGTCGGAGATGCGCCCGGGGGCCGAGCGGCGGCACACGATGTGGGCGCTTCGTGCCGCAGAGCACTGGGCCGAAGGGGCCGACGGCCCGGAGGCGGCGGACTGCCTGCGCAGGCTCGCCGTCGAGCGCGACAACGTCGTCGCCGTCCACCGGCGCGAGGCCGATCGCAGCCCGGTGGTCGCAATCCGCGCGGCGCTCGCGATCGACCGACTGCTGCGACTGCGCGGGCCGCTCGACCTACAGATCGAGCTGCTCGACCGCGCGGTGGGATCGGGCGACGACGTCCCCGACCTCCTTCGGGCCCGCGCTCTCCTCGCACGCGCCGCCGCCCGGGCCGTGCGGGGCGCACGAGCCGACGCCGAGGTGGATCTCGACCGAGCGCTGGCGCTCTGTGGGGGCGACGGGGAAGTCCGTGCGGACGTCCTGCGCTCGCTCGGCCGGCTCGACCGGGCGCGCGGCGACGTCGCGAGGGCCCGCGATCGACTCGGGGCGTCGATCGCACTCTCGCACGACGGTGGCGACTCGCTGCGCGAGGCGCTCGCGCAGGGGGAGCTCGGAGTCCTGCTCGCGACGCAGCGAACCGCACGCGAGGTCGACGAAGGAGAGCGACTCCTGCGTGCCGCGGTGGGGGCTCACGAGGCGGCCGGCGAGCGCGTCGCCCTGCCCGTCCTGCTCGGCAGCCTGTCGCTCGTGCTGAGTCTGCGCTGGAAGTGGGACGAAGCGCGCAGGACCCTGGAAAACGCACTCGCCCTTCACCGCGAGAACGGGAATCTTCGGGACGAGGCGATCGCGGTGACGCACCTGGGATTCCTGCTGCTCAACGCCTGGCCCGACGAGGCGGATCCGGTGCTGGAGCGGGCACACGCGCTCGCGTGCGCGGTCGGCCATCAGGTGTTCGAGGCCGACGCGGCCTGGGGCCTGGGCATGCGGGCCGTGGAGACCGGGCGATACGGGGACGCCGAGAAGCTCCTCGCCCGCGCGGCGGAGCTGATCGTCCCGATGCAGCGTGCGAACGCGATCTGCTGGCTCGGCGTCCTGCGCCATGCCGAGGGCCGGATGGACGACGCCCGCGAACGGTTCGACGAGGCGCTGCGGCTCGCCAGGGAGTTCGGGCAGCGCTTCCGGGAGGCGATGGTGCGAGCGCACGAGGGCGCCCTCCTCGCGGAGATCGGGCTCGAAGCACAGGCACGGGAGTCGTTCGCGGCGGCAAGGGCGATCGCGGCGGAGCTGTCCGATCCGACCCTGGGGACCACGATCGACGTGCTCGCGCGGTTCCTCGATCCGTCCGACGAGCCCGTCCCGACGAGCACGGGGATCAACGGCCGCGTGTGCGCACGGATCCTCCTGGCCGCGCGAGAGCGCCACGTCGTGGCGGCCGCGGGCGCGGGGATCGAGATCGGTCCGGACGGACGTTGGCTGAGGGTCCTCGGCGGCAAGCGCGTGGATCTCGTCCGTCGGGGCGCCGTGCGCAGGGTGCTGTGCGCTCTCGTGTCGCGACGGGAGTCCGCCCCGGGCGGCGCGCTCTCGCTGGACGAGGTCCTCGCGGCCGGCTGGCCGGGGGAGAAGGTCCGCTTCGACGCCGGATCGAAGCGTGTGCACACTGCGATCTGGACGCTGCGAAAGCTCGGCCTCGAAGGCCTGGTCGTGACGCGCGACGACGGGTATCTGCTGGACCCGGCAGTCCCGGTCCGCCGCGGCTGAACCGGAAAAGCCGACGAGATCGAGGTGGTCCGCGCGCCGAGCGGGGGCTCGTTTCGATCTTGACTGGGGGGCCGTCCGCCCTCAAAGTTCAGCCCGTCGACACGGGATTTCCGGAAATCGTTCCAGAGAACGCCGTGACCGTAGGGCGGGACATCGATAGGTCCCGGCCGTAACCACAAAGAGAAAGAGGTACATCGTGGCCAGTGGCAAGGTGAAGTGGTTCAACGACGCGAAGGGCTTCGGGTTCATCACGCAGGATGGTGGCGAGGATGTCTTCGTCCATCACACCGCCATCAAGGCCGAGGGCTTCCGGAGCCTGGCCGAAGGGCAGGCGGTGGAGTTCGAAATCGTCAAGGGGCCGAAGGGCCTCCAGGCCGCGAACGTCAAGATCGCCGGGTAACGACTTCGGTCTCGCGCCTGCCGACAGCTCGGCAGGGGGCGCAGGGGGGGGGAACGTCCATACGCGCGCGGGGAGGACCGTGGTGCGCAGCGTGAGCTGCGCCCTGCGCTCCCTCATCGGGTCGGTTCCAGGCACGGCCCTGGCGCCGAGAGGCGGCCGGCCGAGGCCGATTCGATCTTGACTGGGACGCGCTCCACCCTCAAAATCTCCCCTGTCGACACGGGAATTTCCGGAAATTGTTCCAGAGACGCCGTGACTGTAGGACGGGCCATCGACGGGTCCCGGCCGTAACCAAAAGAAAAAGAGGTACATCGTGGCACGTGGCAAAGTGAAGTGGTTCAACGACGCGAAGGGCTTCGGGTTCATCACGCAGGAGGGCGGCGAGGACGTGTTCGTCCATCACACCGCCATCAAGGCCGAGGGCTTCCGAAGCCTGGCCGAAGGGCAGAACGTGGAGTTCGAGATCGTCAAGGGGCCGAAGGGCCTCCAGGCGGCGAACGTCAAGCCCGTCTAGTCGCATCGGCCGCGGTCGCGGCGAGGCCATGGTTCCGAGAGGGACCATGGCCTTTTCTTTTGGACGGCAGGCACGTCACCGTCGTCCGACCACCACGACGACCGTCGCGGTCGCGATCCCGCATCCGGATCGTTCGGGGTCGCCCGCCTCGACCAGATCGCGAGCGGCACGCCGGTACGCTGCGATCTCCTCGCCCTCCGGGTCGAGGCCGGCGAACCGTGCGACGTTCTGCGCGTCAGTTGTCCTGCGCTCCGCCCATTGCCGCGCACCCTCCCACCGCACCTGCTGGACGGTGTGCACGCGGACGTCGATCGGCTCGAACCCCCCGCCGCGCACGAGCGCCGGCAACCGGGCGCCGATGTTCGTATCGCGGGGGCGCCGGGCGTCGCGTGCCCGCCACAGGAGCGTCCGCATCGCATCGTCGACGGCGTCCTGCGCACCGTCGTAGTACGCGTGCTGCGAGGTGTGGACCGGCTCGACGGCGAGCACTCTTCCGCCGCTCCGGAGCACACGCCGAGCCTGGGCGAGCGCTCGCTCCGGCTCCGCGAGGTGCATGAGCGTCGTGTTGAAGAGGACGACATCGCAGGTCCCGGTCCCCAGCGGCAACGCCTCTGCGCGCCCGTACAGAGTCTCGACGCGTGCGGCGAGCCCGGCCGCGTCGACCGCCCGCCGCGCCTCGGGCAGCCGGGCCCGGTCCGCGTCGATCCCGATCCAGCGCAGGGACGCCCGCGCGGGCAGCACCTCGGTCGCCCCCTTGCAGAAACCGCACCCGACGTCCGCGAGCCATCTGGACTCCTCGGGGATTCGCTCGACGAGCACGCGCGTCATGGCGTCGTCCCACCAGTCGGCACGCGTCTGTCGCAGCAACTCCGGCGTCAACCCATCGAGTCCGCGCTCGTCCATCGAGGCGAGCATACGCGGAGACTGCGCCAGTCCGTTCGACGGGTGAGCCGACTCCGCCGCGTCCGGGTACAGACCTTCCCGATGCAGCGAACGAGTCGGGCCGTGGGCTCCATGTTTCTCCTCGCCTTCCTCTCGGCTTGTGCAACGGCGCTCGAGCCCATGCGGCTCGACCCGCCCGTCCAGCGACGGGCCGGCACGGAGCGGGTTCGGGTGCAGCACGTTGCCGTCAGCCCCGACGTGGCGCTGTTCGGCTCGACCGAGGTCTCCAGGGTGGCTCTGAGCGTCCGGATTCGCAATCTGGGAGCCACTCCGATCGGCGTCGACCCCGGCGAATTTCGACTGCGGATGGAGGACCCCACCGCGGAGGCGCCGACCGTTCGGCTGGAGCCGATCGCCTCGGGGCCCGGCCGGCCTCCCGCGGCCCTGCACGAGGGGGAGCTGATGGAGCCGCGCGTCGTCGAACCGGGCGAGACGGCGACCTTCTGGGTGGGCTTCGGCGGCTTGCCCGAGGATGACACCGGAGATCGCTGGCGCGTGGTGCTCGAGATGCACGACACCGAGATCGTCGTGGCGGAGCCGGATGTGGGCCGCCCGCGCTGGCGCGCTCCCACGCGGGGCTTCGTCGCGCTCGTTGGGTTCGGCGGCGCCTACTCCGCCGGACTCGGGCCGGGCGCGGAGGGCGACACGGGCGCCATCGCCTTGCCCCGTCTTGGCATCGTGAGCGCATCGGGCGACGTGTCTTTCGCCTTCGCGTCCGGGCTGGTGTTGATCGGGGCAGCGGACGATGCAGAAATAGGGGCGGCCCTGGCGCTGAGCGTCGCGTGGACACCGATCGACCTCGGCACGCCAAACCCATCGTCGCTCGGCGCCTTCGTGGGGGTCGAGGAGTTCCATTCGCTCCGAAGAGCCGACGACGAACGTGCCGTCGGCGCGTTCGGACCGAGCGCGGGCCTGCGGTGGGTCATCGGGACCCGCCGCAGGGCAAGCCTCGGCCCTTTCCCGGTCCTGGCCGAGCCCAGCCCGTACGGCGATCTGATCTTGTCGGTGGGCTACGCGCACTGGTTCGACGCGGATGGCGAAAACGCTCCGGGGGCCGTGCTGTGGCTGGACATCCCGATAGGCCCCTGAGCCTGAAATCCGTGCGCCAGGTGTGCCGCCTGGCCCCAGGGAAAAACCCAGTGCTGGCGCGGGGGCGCGGATCTTGCTTTGCGCTCAATGCATGCGGACCTTGCTCCTGGCGGCAACGTTGGCGACGGGATGCGGAGCGCGCGCACACGAACCCGGTCTGGGCGGCCGCGACGCAGACGGGGATGGCGATGCGGATGCCGACGCGGACGCGGACGCGGACGGCGACACCGACGCGGACGGCGACACTGACACGGACACCGGCGGGCCGGCCGGGTACGCCGTGCGGCCGATCGAGGTCTGCGGCATCGCCGGATCGTCCGGTCTCGAGCCGGCGGTGCTGGAGGTGCTCGCGATGGGATGCGGAGCCACGACTTCCTGCGCGGTCGTCGAACTGGGCGGGGGCGTCGTCGACCTGCAGCCGCGACTCACGGACGGCGGCTGCGACGCCGAGGAGTACTATTGGATCCCCTGCGAGGTTCCTAGCGGCGACTTCCGCGAGGTGCGCGTGTGGGGCGAGCGCCACCCGGAGCCGTGCCAGTGTCCGGGCTGCGACTGCGATCCGGTCGACTGCCTGCAGTACCCGAGCGCCGCGCTGGACGAAACCTGCGAGAGCGCGCCGATGCGCCAGGAACGCATGTGCATGCCCACCGAGGCGGATCCCCGGTGGGGCGCCGAGGTCACGACGTCGAACACCTGCATGTGCGACACAGACCGTGCCGCCGGGTGCTCGATCCGGTACGACGGGGACCAAGTCTACTTCACGCCGTTCGTGGCGAGCTGCGGGGACGTCTGCGACGCGGCCTGCGCGGAGGTGACCTCTCCCTGCACGCTGCGGCGGCTCGAGGAGGGACGCGTCACCGTGAGCCTCTACGGGGCGGAGGGATGGAGCGGCGAGATCGACGTTCGCGACGGCGCCGGAGGCGGAGAGATGCAGTGCGTCGAGGGGACGTTCTAGCGTCCTGGGTCAGGGGCGCGCAGTGCGTCGGCGACCGCTCGCTGCGCCTGCTGCAATTCGGCGCTGGCGTTTCCGAAGACGACGACCGCGACGGCCGAGGGACGGCGGGCGAGCGTGACCATGCCCGCTGGCGTCTTCAGTCGGACTTCCCGCCAGGCGTCGGGAAGCGGCGCCGCGGGGGCCTGGAGCGTCCCGTCGACCATGACGACGGTCGTCGGCAGTCCCGCCGCGGCGAGCCTCTCGAGGACCGGGGCCAGAGGGCACGGACCCTCCAGCGGAACCATTGCTTCGAGCCCCATCTACCGCCGTCCGGCGATGCCCGCCCAGTCGGCGAGCGACGCGGTGATCACGCCGACGACTTTCATCGTGAACGGGTAGTAGAGCGTGTCCGGCAGATCCGACGTCTCGTGGTAGTGCGGCGTCGACTCGCCGCCGAGGTTGTGGGCCTCCACGCAGTCCATCGGCGTGATCGCCGGGATGCCCGCCTCCTGGTAGTTCGTGTGATCGTCGCCGTAGCAGTAGTCGTGGTCGATCCACGTCTTGCGCGCCACGCCGAGGTCGTCGGCGATCGTCGCCATCGCGTCGACCATGAACTCGCTGTCCGGATCGCCCAGGATGTCGAAGAGGTCCGCGTCCTGCAGAGGCCAGTAGCCGATCATGTCCGGCGCGACGGCGCCGGCGACATCGAAGTCGTCGGGCAGCCAGGTCACGAGGTGCGCCGAGCCGATCGACCCGAGCTCCTCGGCGTCCGTCGCGACGAACGCGATCGAGTCCTCGAGCGAGTAGCTCGCGAGCACCCGCGCCGCCTCGAACACGGCGCAGACCCCGGACGCGTTGTCGTCGGCGCCGGGCGCGTCGGTCATGCGGGACCCCGAGGTCGAGTCGTAGTGCGCGCTGTATAGCCACAGGGTGTCGGGGTTCGCGGAACCTTCGAGGATCGCGTAGACGTTGACGCCCTCGTCCGCGTCGACCGGGAAGCGATCCTCGATCGGCGCGTACCCGAGCGCTTCGAACTTCGCTCCGAGCCAGTCGACGACCTCGTCGTGGTTGGCGGCGGTCGCATAGCGCGTTCCGAAGTCGGCCATTTCTTGCACGCAAGTCTCGTAGTCGGTCTGCGAGACCGCGTCCGCGATTTCGTCGAGCGTGATCTCGGCGCCGGTGTCCGTCCCGGTCTCTGAATCCGAGTCCGAGGCCGAGTCCGTGCCGGTGTCGGTGTCGGTGTCCGCGTCGGTGTCCGCGTCGACGTCGGTGTCCGCGTCGACGTCCGTGTCTGCGTCCGCGTCGCCTCCACCGTCCCCGGAGCCGCCGCCACAGCCCATGACAACCATCATCGAAACCCAGAGCGTGCTCATGCCGCGAGGATACCATCGCGGTCGTGAAGCTCGGGATCGTGGGATGGGGTCGGTTCGGCCGCGCGCTCGGCGGACTCGCGGCCGACGCCGGGATGGACGTGTGCGGGCTCGACATCGCGAGTCCGGTGGACGACTCCGTCCGGGCAACGACGCTTTCCGACCTCGCCAGGGGAGCCGACGTCGTCGTCCTCGCGGTGCCTGTCGATGCCGTGGACGACGTTGCCCGATCGATCCGCCCGCACGTCGCGGCAAGGGCCCTCGTCCTCGACGTCTGCTCCGTGAAGGCCGGGCCGTGCGCGGCGTTGGAGCACGCCTTCGGGCGGGACGTGACGTGGGTCGGGACGCATCCGCTCTTCGGCCCGACGAGCCTCGCGCGGGGCGAGGCCCGGACGGTCGTCGTCTGTCCGAACGACTCGCACCCGGACGCGGCGGCGCGCGCGCGGGAATTCTGGGAGGCGCTGGGGTGCCACGTGGTCGAGGAATCGCCGGAGGCGCACGACCGCGTGATGGCGGAGACGCACGCCGTGGCGTTCTTCCTCGCCAAGGGAATCCTCGACGCGGGGATCGCGGTGGACGCGCCGTTCGTGCCGCCGTCGTTCCGCGCGATCGCGAGCGCGGTCGAGGCCGTGAGGTCGGACGCAGCGCACCTGTTCGTGTCGATCGCCCGGACGAACCCGCACGCGGCCGAGGTGCGAAGGCGGCTGCTGGATGCGCTCGCGGCGGCGGATCGGGGCCTGGCGAGCGAGTCGCCCGGGGCGATGGAGATCCCGGACCTCGGCGCGCGCTCGCCGGAGCTGGCGCAGGTGCGCGAGGGAATCGACGAGATCGACCGCGACCTCGTCGCGTTACTCGCTCGGCGGGCCGAGCTCGCGCGGCGCGCGGGTCGCGCGAAGCAGGCGATCGGCGCGACCGTGCTCGACGCGGGCCGCGAATCGGCGCTGCTGACGGATCGGGCACGCTGGGCGAAAGAGGCTGGCCTGGACGAGGAGGGAGTGGACGACGTCTTCCGGTCGATCCTCCGACTGTCCAGAACGATCCAGCGCTGAGGCACTCGCCGCTCAGGGTGCCCAGTGCAGGGGGGCGCCGGGGCCGAGGGGGATACCGAGCAGGAGCCAGACGACGAGCAGGGCGGTCCATCCCACGAAGAACGCGGCGCTGTAGGGGAGGAGGAGCGACAGCATCGTGCCGACGCCGGCCTTGCGGTCGTAGCGGTGGGCGACCGTCAGGACGAGCGGGTAGTAGGGCATCAGCGGCGTGACGGGGTTCGTGATCGAGTCGCCGACACGGTAGATGGCCTGCGCGGTCTCGGGCGACCAGCCGACGAGCATGAGCATCGGGACGAAGACCGAGGCGAGGACAGCCCACTTCGCGGAGGCGCTCGCGATGAGCAGGTTGATCGACGCCGAGACGATCACGAAACCGACGACGAGCGGGACGCCGGTCAGGCCCGCGGCCCGCAGGCCCCCGGCGCCCTTGACCGCGAGCACGATGCCGAGGTTCGACCAGCCGAACCACGCGACGAACTGCGCGGCGACGAAGGCGAGGGCGATGTACGTGCCCATGGTCCCGAGGGTGTCGCCCGTCATCTTCTCCACGTCGTGGTCGGAGCGGATTGTCCGTGCCGCAATGCCGTAGGCGAGGCCGACCCCGAGGAAGCCGAACGTCAGGAGGGCGACAATGCTCCGGTAGAAGGGCTCGAGGCTTCCCCCTTCGCCGCGCAGGGGGGCGCCGTCCGGGACGACGAGGAGGGCACCGAGCAGGGTGCCGGCGAGCGCGGCGACGGCGGCGGCGCGCAGGCCCCTGCGCTCGTGCGGCTCGAGCGACATCGACGGCTGCGCGGCCGCTTCGCCCTGCCAGGGGCCGAGCCGCGGCTCCACGACGCGAGTCGTGACCCAGGTGCCGAGGATCGTGAGCAGGAACGTCGATGCGATCATGAACCACCAGTTCGCCGTCGCCTCCACGACGTAGTCAGGGTCGACGAGCCGCGCCGCGGCCTGTGTCAATCCTCCGAGCAGCGGATCGAGGGAGGTCACGAGGAGGTTCGCGGAGAAGCCGCCCGCCGTCCCGGCGAACGCGGCCGCGAGGCCGGCGAGCGGGTGGCGGCCCGCGCCTGCGAAGATCATCGCGCCGACGGGCAACAGGACGACGAAGCCGGCGTCGGCGGCGAGGCTGGCGTTCACGCCGGCGAAGACGATGGCCGCGGGAAGCAGCGGCCGTGGGACGGCGGCGACGAGTCCGCGCAAGGCGGCCGAGATCAGGCCCGACCGCTCCGCGACGCCGATGCCCAGCGTCACGGCGAGGACCGTTCCGAGCGGCGGGAACGCAGCGAAGTTCGAGACGGCTTCGACGAGCATTCGCCGCAGCCCCGCGGCATTCAGGAGGTTCACGACCCCGACCCGCTGTCCGGTTCCCGGATGAACGACGGACACGCCCGCCTTCGAGGCGACGAACGACACGGCGGCGACGAGCACGCAGAAGATCGCGAAGAGCGTCAACGGTGCAGGCAGGCGGTTGCCGGCGCGCTCGACGGCGTCGAGAACGCGAAGGGCGAGACGCTTCCGAGGCGCGTTCAGACGTCCGACGCTACCAGACATGCGGTACAGTCCCGTGGAGTCGCAGGCACGCGACGGGAGGCTTCTCCATGCGGACGATCGCCATTCTCACGGCGGCCCTCGCGGCAGGTTGCGACTGCGGCGGGCCCGGGTCCGACGGCGGCTCCGACTCCGACGGCGACGGCGGGTGCGTCGACCAGGACGGAGACGGGTTCGGCGTCGACTGTCCCGACGGCGACGACTGCCGGGACGACGACCCGACGATCCACACGGAGTGCCCCGACTGCGACGAGGACCCGACGGCGACGGGATGCCCGTGCGACGTCCTCGAGCCGGAGATCTGCTACTCGGGCCCCGCGGGCACGCTGGGCGTGGGTCCTTGCACCTCGGGCCTTCGCGATTGCGTCGCCGGCGTATGGGGCCCCTGCGTGGGCGAGGCCTTGCCGCAGGACGAGGAAGCCCTCCCCGTCAACGGCGTGGACGACGACTGCAACGGCCTGGAAGACGACGCCCTCTGCGGCGAGGAAGAGATCTGCGGCGACGAGTGCTGCGTGGCGCCCGAGGTCTGCCTCGGCGCGTACTGCGGGATCCCCGGCGACTGCGCGGACGACGGCGAGTGCGACGACGACTCGCATTGCGTGGACGGAGGCTGCGTCCCGTACGGGGAAGGCGAGACCGACGAGGACTGCGTCGGGGACGCTATCGAGCCGATCGGAGAGTTCGAGCCGGACCTGCAGTGCGAGTGGACGGACGACATCGTCTGGGTCCCGCCGCTCGTGGCGGACCTGGACGGCGCCCTCGACGACGTCTACGAGCCCGAGGTGATCTTCACGACCTGGGGCGGCGGCTTCGGCGGCGGCGGCGGGGCCTGGGCGGGCTCGCTCGTGGCGATCTCGGGCGAGACCTGCGAGGAGCGGTGGCGGACGGACGCGCCCGCGCTGCACAGCTGGTCTCCCATCTCGGTCGGCGACTTCGAGGGCGACGGCAACCTCGAGATCGCCGCCCACAAGGCCAGCCAGGGAATCGCCGTCTTCGACGCGGACGGGGAGCTGCTCTGGGAGACGAACACGGACTCGGAGGTCGGCAACTACGGCCCCGCCACGCTCTTCGCGAACCTCGACGGCGTCGGCGACGCAGAGGTGATGCTCGGGCTCATCGCGTACGACTCCGGTGGCGACGAGATCTGGCGCGTGGACGACACGCTCGACCTCGGCGGATGGGGCGGCCAGATTCCCCTCGTCGCCGACGTGGACCTCGACGGCGAGCAGGAAGTCGTCACCGGAAACCGGATCCTGAGCGCGGCCGACGGATCCGACGAGGAGGTCTTCGACCTCGACAAGGGCTTCCCGGCCGTCGGCGACTTCGACAAGTCGACGCCCGAGCCCGAGATCGCCGTCATCGCCCGGAGCGGCGCGCGCATCCAGACGATCGCGGGCGACGTGATCTTCGGGCCGTACACCACGCTGATGGGGGCGGGCTTCTCGACGTTCTGGGGCGGCCCGCCGGCGGTCGCGGACTTCGACGGCGACGGCGAGATGGAGTTCGGCGCGGCGGGCCCCGAGGTCTACGCGGTGTTCGACCCGGACTGCGAGGACGGCTGGGCGCGCGACGGCGTGTGCGCCGGCGGCGCGGACGGGATCCTCTGGGAGAAGGAGACGCACGACTACTCGAGCGGCGCGACGGGCTCGTCCGTCTTCGATTTCGACGCCGACGGCGTCGCCGAAGTCGTCTACAACGACGAGTGCTTCACCCGGATCTACGACGGCCAGACGGGCGAGACCCGGTTCATCCGGCCGAACTACAACGGAACCGCGTACGAGTACCCCACCATCGCCGACGTGGACGGCGACGGGAACACCGAGATCGTCGTCTCCGCCTTCGCCGGCGGGGTCGGCTACTGTCCCGCCGCGGACACGGAGACCGGGGAGGCCTTCGTCGCGACGACCCAGGGCGTGAAAATCTGGCGAGACGTCGAGGACCGCTGGGCGCCCTCGAGGCGCATGTGGAACCAGCACGCCTACTCCGTGACGAACGTGTTCGAGAACGGCTCGATCCCCGACGTCCCGGAGAACAACTGGGACGTCGCGGGCCTGAACAACTTCCGCGTCAACACCCAGGACGACCCGACGGCGACCGAGCACGGCGTCGATCTCACGGTCCGGGGCGAGGGCTGGACCGATCGCTGCCCGGAGCGGATCGAGCTGCGCGCCGTGGTCGCGAACCGCGGCACGCGCGAGGCTCCGCGCGGTCTGAGCGTCGGTTTCTATTCCGGCGCGCCGCCGGAGCTGGGCGGCGAGCTCGTCTGCGAGACGCGTACGGAAGGGGAGCTGCCGCCTGGCGACACCGAGGAGGTCGCGTGCGACTGGCTCCTTCCGGGCGCAGAGCTCGTCGACATCTACGTGCGCGTCGACGACCGAGGCGTCTTGACGGAGTGCGAGGAGGATAACAACGACGGGATCATCCCGGACGTGCAGTGCGAGGTGATCGGCTGAGCGGCATCAGCGACGCGGATTCCTCTCCTTCTTCTTGTTCTTCTTTCGGCCCTTCCCGTTCCCGGCCCTCGTTTCGGGCGCAGCCTCGGGGGTCGAGAGGAAGAGCGACCCTCGCCAGCCGGGGGTCTCCAGATCCGCGACCCGGTTGAAGAGGTATCCCAGCAAGGATGCGAACGGCTGGATGATGTCGGTGAAGCGGAGCTTGCGGGCGCGCAACGCGTCGGCGCGACGCATTGCGATCAGCTGGACGAGCGGCACGACCTCGCGAAGGATGGGGCGGAGCCGCTCGACGAACCGGAGGCTCTCGACCCTCACGCCTTCGTCGAAGAGGACTCGCGCGGCGCGCACGGCCCACAGATCCCGTGCGTCGTAGCGGCCCTGGATCGGCAGCACGAGGCCGAGCTGCTCGAGCGAGTCCAGGAGCGGAGCGGACAGGTCGAAGCGCTGCAGGAAGGCCGCGCGATCGAGGGGCTCGAAGTGCTCGATGGGCCGCTGATCCGGATCCATCGGCGCGGGAGGCAGTGGCTGAAGGTAGCCGATCTGCTCGATCTTCCCGAGGCCGTCGTCGTCCGTCCCGACGACCTCGAAGATCCCCTTGATGTACGCGAGCGAGTACCCGGCCCGCTGCATCCGGCGAATCAGCTTGAGGATTCGCACGTGGCGCGCGTCGTATGCGGCCCGCGTCCGGCTGAGCTTGCGGGGAGCCGGGAGGATCCCCTGCGCGACGTAGAAATTGATCGTGGCGGTCGAGATCCCGAGCTCCTTCGCGATCTTCCCGATCCGGATCCCGTGATCGTCCATCCGTCGATCTCCGTGCTTGACATCGTAAAGTGCATACTTTATAAAGTCTAGGATTTACAAAGTCAGGACTCGCCAAACGTAGCGATTGGAGGCAGAAATGGCAACCGCGACTGCAGCATCCGCGAGTGTGAAGACGGCTAGAAAGTTCGACCCCCCGGGGCCCGGAAGCTGGGAGATGGACGCCGTCCACTTCCCTAGGGCGGTTTTCGGATCGTTCCAGGTGATCTTCCCGAAGGCATTTTCGGAGGGATTCCAGGATTGCTGCGCGCGCTACGGGATGCTGCTGGAGTCGATGGACGTGAGATTCGTCCACGGATTCCCCTACCTCCAGCCGCGGATCGTCGGTGTCCCGCAGGGTGGCGGCAAGCCGCCGCCCAAGCCGATCATGTTTCTCGCCCTCAAGCTCATGCTCGCGTTGCACCCGCAGATGCGCAGGCGGATGGCGATCGCGAAGACGATCTTCGAACGGCGGCCGTGGCTGGGCGAGCTGCGCGACTGGGACGAGCGTGTCCGTCCGGCGACGATCGCGGGCCACCGCGCGATCTGCGCGGTCGAGGTCGAGTCGCTCGACGACGACGGGCTCGCGAAGCACCTCCTGCGCGTCGAGGAGCACGGCACCCGCATGCTCACCCAGGATCACTCGTACAACCTCACCTTCATGGTCCCGCTGGGCGACTACCTCGCGCACGCCCGGGAGTGGACGGGGCTTCCGCAGACCGATCTGATGCAGCCGCTTCGGGGCTGCTCGGACGTCAGCGCCGGGGACATCGCGGAGCGACGCCGCCTCCTGACCGCGATCCGCGCCGACGCTTCCGCGCGGGCCGTGCTCGAGGGCGGAGCCAGGCCCGACGAGACTCTGCGCAAGCTCGCCGCGCACCCCGGCGAGGTCGGTGAGGCCATGCGCGACTACCTCGTCATCGTCGGCAACTCCCTGCCGCATGGGCTCGAGCTCGAATCGCCCACCGTCGGCGAGTTGCCGGGCCCTGCCCTCGCCGCGCTGCGGGCCGCCCTTGCGGGTGTTCCGAAGTCCAGGGAAGCCGGGGTGGAGGCCGCCGCCCGCGTGCGCGCGAAGGTGCCCGAAGCGCACCGCGCGCAGTTCGACGTGCTGCTCGGCGATGCACAGCTCACGTACCGACTGCGGGACGAGCGCCACCTGTACGGGGTCATGCCCATCTTCGGGATCGCGCGCCGCGCGGTGATCGAGGCAGGGCGCCGGCTGGTGGGCCGTGGACTCCTCCCCGAAGGACGGCTCGCGTTTCTCATGAACGCGGCGGAGGTCGGCGCGTTGCTGCGCGGCGAGGGCGCGGTGCCGCCCGACCTCGCGGAACGAAACGACCTCTATCGGACACTGCGCGGTGGAGAGGTCCCCGCTCGTCTCGGCCCGGATCCGGGCGAGCCCCCGCCCTCGTCGTGGATGCCCAACGACGGCGCCCGACGGATGATGACGGCGCTGGACGTCTACATGCGCGACATGCAGGAGCCGGAGCTCCCCGTCGACGCGGCGCGCATCACGGGACTCGCCGTCAGCCGTGGGGTGTACGAGGGAACCGCCCGTCTGTGCTTCGGGGCAAGCGACCTCGAGAACGTCCGGCCCGGCGACGTCCTCGTCGCGCCGCTCACGAGCCCGGCGATCAACGTCGTCTTGCCCATACTCGGCGCGATCGTCACGGACAAGGGCGGAGCACTGTCGCACGCCGCGATCGTCAGCCGCGAGTACGGAATCCCCGGCGTCGTCGGGACGCGCAACGCGACGAAGGCGATCCCGGATGGCGCACGGGTACGGGTGGATGGCGACGCGGGTGTGGTGACGGTGCTCGCGTGACGATGCTCCCTTCGGGGGCGACGCCACTCGCGGACCTGCCACGCAGCGGCCTCGTCGCGGTGATCGTCGCGGCGCACGAGTCCGGCCTGATCGCCGATCTGTCCTCCGGGCTCACGGTCGCCGCGACGGCGGCGCGGCGCCGCATCGACGAGCGAGCGGCCGGGCTCGTCGTCGACGCCCTCTGCTCCCTGGGGCTGTGCACGCGACGGCCGGACGGCAGCGTCGACTGGCCGCGTCGGTTCGACGACGGGTGGCCATGGACCGCCGTCGGCGAGTTCCTTCGGAAGGGAGAGATCGGCTCCGTCATCGACCAAACTGAAGCGCGAGGGCCGCTGTACGCGCAGGTCGTCTCTGCATTGTCCGACCGGGCAGAGCCCTTCGCGTCGAGCGTGGCGGCCGCGCTTCCGGCACGGCGGCACGTGGTCGACGTCGGGGCCGGCGCGGGCGCGTGGAGCCTCGCGATGGCAACGGCGAGCCCCGGCACCCGCGTCACGGCGATCGACTTGCCCGAGGTCCTGCCTCGGTTCTTCGAGCGAGCCGGCAGGCTGGGCCTCGCGGACCGCGTCGACGGCGTCGCCGCGAGCTACTTCGAGGCCACCGTGCCGAATCCGATCGATCGGGTCCTCTTCGCGAACGTGCTGCACCTGGAGTCACCCGCGGATTGCGCGCGGCTCGTGGGACGCTTCGCCGAGGCGCTGGACCCCGGGGGCGACGTCGTCATCGTCGACTGCATCCTGGACGGCACGTCGGAGCAGGCCGAGGTTTTCCGCGCCTTCTACGCGCTGCACCTCGGCATGCGCACGGGGCGCGGCGGCGTCCACGCAATCGGCGACCTGCGCCGCTGGTGCGAGGACGCGGGGCTGGGTGACCTGCGGCTCGTCTCACCCGAGCCGCGTGTCGGTCTCGGCGTGCTCGTGGGCGTGAAGCCCGCTACCAGACCTGGTCGCACCCGCGCGTGATCAGGACCTCGTGGAGGGCGCCGTCGCGCAGGGCGTCGCACCACTCGCCGAAGAGCTCGATGCGCATGTTCACCGGCTCGTCGGTGAAGGCCCAGCCGCTCGAGCGATCGTCCGTGTGGGGCACGGTTGCGCCGTCGATGATGACTGCGACGCGGTGCGGGTCGTCCGGCGGGTCCGACAGGAGGAAGACGCACGGGATCAAGCTCGCGGCGATCTGCGCCATCGCGGCCTCGATCGCCGCAACGTCCTCCGCGTCGTAGTAGGCGGGGTCGTCGTCGCGCGCGGTGCCGCCCGCCGCCGCCATCTGCGTCAGCACGCTCTCGAACTCCGACGTTCCGGGCAGGCCGACGACGTACACGGGGATCCGCGGCTCCCACTCCGCGAGCGCCTCGATCACCTCGATCGTGCGCACGTCGTCGAGACAGTTGTCGACGTTCGGGCAGGGCTTCCAGTCCGCCTCCCAGCCCATGCACTCGCAGGTCCCGACATCGAGATCGGAGTTGCAGCCCGGCCCGCCGTCCGTCGCGACGACGATCGCCGGCGGGTGCGACTCGTGACCGGGCAGCCTGTCGTCGTAGAGGTAGCGGCCCACCTCCTGGATGGACATCGCGGTGGGCGTGCCGCCGGCGCATCCGCCCGCGACGAGCGCCCCCATGATCTCGTCCGCAGTGCCGGCGGCCGGATCGACGAGGACGCGGCCCGTCCCGCACTCGTCGTCCGACGGGAACGTGGCCAGGCCGAAGTCGATGGTCTCTTCGAGGGAGTGAGTCGCCGCGTCCAGCGCGGCGAGGATCGCGTCCCAGCGTGTTCCGCCCTCGGGCATCGGGTTGAGCATCGAGAGCGAGCGGTCGACGACGAGCACGAGGTCCGCCGGCTGGGGGCTCACCCCGAACTCGAAGTCGTCGCAGTCCGCATCCGCGTCTACGTCGGAGTCGGCGTCCCCGCCTGGCGGCGCGCAGGCGCCGTCCTCGCAGACGAGGTTCGTGAAGCAATCGGCGGCGGACTCGCAGGGCTCCCCGACTCCGCCGCGCGAGGACGCCACCTTCCCGGGCGTGGAGCAGCCCGCGAGAACACAAATGGCCAGCGACATCCGCTTCATGAAATCCCCTCCTGCACTCCGCGCGCGCGCATGGCACCCTCCATTCGCGCCGCGCAGCAATGCGGACTGTACGCGATCAGTCGCGCAGCGTGAAGCCGCTCGATTCGTAGCAGGCACCGAAGGAGGTCAGGACGAGATCCGTCTCCGCTTCGGCGCCGTCCACGAGGCCTGGCGTGTCGCACCCGCCGTCGTCGTTCGGCCACGCGTAGGCACACGCGGAGAGGTACCCGTACCCCGTGAACTCGTCGACCTCGACGCCGTCGGGCACCTCGACGGTCTGGTCGTTGTACCCGTTCAGGATGACCCGCTCGAGGCACGCGTCCGCCGAGGTCGTCACGACCCAGTTCACCGGCTCGTACGACGACAGGACGAGAACGGCGGGGCCGCGTCGATCCAGCTCGACCGCGATCTCGCCGCCAGCGCTCTGGTACACGCCGAGGATGTGCAGCTCCGGCCGCTCGGGCGCATCGGACTGGTAGCGCGTGAAGGGACCCTGCCCGACCGTACAGACGTGGTCGTGCTCCACGTCGCGCGGCACACCGACCTCGTCGCAGGGGTCCGTGCCGGTGTCCGAGACGCTGCCGGTATCCGAGTCCGTGTCGACGTCGGTGTCGGAATCCGAGTCCGAATCCGTGTCGGCGTCGAGGTCCATCCCGGTGTCGCTCGACGTGACGGTGCTCGAGTCGGTATCCGAGTCAGAGTCCGAGTCGACGTCCGAGTCGCCGTCGGCGCCCCCGTAGCCCTGCCCCATCGCGCAGCCCGCAAACAGCAAACACGTGGCGAATCGAACCGAGATCACCAGCCCTCCTCGGGATCGGGGACGTCGCCTCGGAGGATCTCGATGTCGGCCCGATCGCGCAGCGCCTTGCTGCGGCGTCGCTTCGGATCCGCCGCGGCGCGTTCCTTCATGGCGATGAGATCAGGGAGCCGCACCAGGCGGACGGCGACCGTTTCCACCGAGAAGGTCTCCGCCCGCGCGATGAAATCGTCGAATCCCGGATCGAGCGCGAGCTGAACCGGCTCTCCAGTCTCGTGCCGAAGGTTGAGCGTGTGCGCGAATCTCCCGCCGACGGTGAAGCCGGACGCCCGGAAGGACTCGGCGAGCGTCGCGAGCTCGGTCCGCGAATCGACCGCCAGATCGACGTCGAGGGTGGCGCGCGGAACCCCGGAGTGGATGGCGACGGCGATCCCGCCGATAAGCGCGTACGGCACGCCGGCGCGGTCGAGAACGGCGGCGGCATCGGTAAGGGCGCGGGTCTGCGCGCCGGGATCGTGAGCAGGAGGCACGGCGTCCTCTCCCAGGTGGTGAGCTCGCAGCAGGCGGTCGCGGTGCGCCAGGCTCGACAGCCGGTGGAGTGTCTGGGCAGCGTCGATGCGCACGCTACGAGCGTACCACGTGCGTCCCCCCTGTCTGGAGGCTACGCCGACGCCTTCTCGATCTTCGCCCAGGTGTCGCGCAGGCCGATCGTGCGGTTGAAGACGAGGGCGCCGGGCTTGCTGTCGACGGCGTCGCAGCAGAAGTAGCCCACGCGCTCGAACTGCCACCGGCTCGCCGGCTCCGCCGTCGCGAGCGCGGGCTCGACCTTGCACCCTCGCAGCGTCTCCAGCGACGCCGGGTTGAGGCTCGCCTTCCACTCGTCTCCAGAAGGAACGTTCTCCGCGGTGAACAGGCGGTCGTACAGCCTGACCTCGGCGTCCAGGGCGTGTGCGGCCGACACCCAGTGCAGCGTGCCCTGCACCCGGCGTCCGTCCGGGGCGTTGCCGCCGCGCGATTGCGGATCCCACTCACACCGCAGCTCGACGACCTCGCCGCGATCGTCCTTGACGACCTCCTTGCAGGTCACGAGCGCCGCGTACCGCAGGCGCACCTCGCGTCCGGGCGCGAGCCGGAACCATTTCTTCGGCGCGTCCTCCTTGAAGTCGTCGCGGTCCACCCAGAGCACGCGCGAGAAAGGCACCTTTCGCGCCCCCGCCCCTGCGTCCTCCGGGTGCCACGGCGCGTCGAGCCAGTCGACCTCGCCCTCCGGGTAGTTTTCGAGGACGACGCGCAGCGGACGCAGGACGCCCATCGCCCGCAGGCAGCGCCGATTCAGGTCCTCGCGCACCGCGTGCTCCAGCAGCGACACGTCGACGACCCCGTCCTTGCGCGCGACGCCGACGCGATCGCAGAACTCGCGGATCGCCTCGGGCGTGTAGCCGCGGCGGCGCAGGGCCGCGAGCGTCGGCATCCGCGGATCGTCCCATCCCGCCACGATCCCGCCCGTCACGAGCTCGAGCAGCCGCCGCTTCGACAGCATCGTGTAGGTCAGGTTGAGCCTCGCGAACTCGATCTGCCTCGGCGGATCCGGGAACGCGCCGACCTCCGCGACGCACCAGTCGTACAGGGGCCGGTGGTCCTGGAACTCCAGCGTGCAGATCGAGTGCGTGATCCCCTCGATCGCGTCGGAAAGCGGGTGCGCGTAGTCGTACATCGGGTAGATGCACCACGCGTCCCCCGTGCGGTGGTGCTTCGCGTGCTTGATCCGGTACAGGAGCGGATCGCGCATGTTCAGGTTCTTCGACTGCATGTCGATCTTCGCCCGCAGGACGTGGGCGCCGTCCGGGAACTCGCCAGCACGCATCCGCCGAAGCAGATCGAGGTTCTCCGCCACGGTCCGGGTGCGGAACGGACTGTCGACGCCGGGCTCGTGGTAGTTGCCGCGATTCTTCCGGATCTCGTCGCCCGTCTGGCTGTCGACGTACGCTTTCCCTGCGTTCACCAGCCGCTGTGCGAACTCGTACAGCTTCTCGAAGTAGTCCGACGCGTAGAACTTGCGGTCGTCCCACGAGAAGCCGAGCCAACGGACGTCGCGCTCGATGCTGTCGACGTACCGGGCGTCCTCCACGACCGGGTTCGTGTCGTCGTACCGAAGGTTGCACGTCCCGCCGTGCCGCAACGCGACCCCGAAGTTGAGGCTGATGCTCTTCGCGTGGCCGATGTGAAGGTACCCGTTCGGCTCGGGCGGGAACCTCGTCGAGACCCTCCCCCCGCGCCGTCCCTGGAGCACGTCGTCGGCGACGATCTCGTCGACGAAATTCCCCGGCCCGTCCTCTGCCATGGCGCCGGCGTTTCTAGCGCAACGCCCGCGTGTACGCGAGCAGGTGGCCGATCTCGGCATCGGAGGCCTCGAAGCCGGGCATGCGCGCCCTCCCCTCGCGGACGACGCGCGCGAAGTCCGGCGCGCGGTCCAGGATCCACCGATCGACGACGTTCACGCCCATCGGCCCACCCCGGCCGTCCTCGCCGTGACAGTTCCGGCACCGCTCGGCGTACAGCGCGCGCCCGCGTTCGGCGTTGCCCCCGGCGAACCCCCCATCCGGCAGCGGCGCGACCGCCGCCTCGAAATCCTCGGCGGCCTCCCCGAGCGCGAATGGGCCAGCCTGCAACGAATACGTCGCGACGAGGTAGTCCGTGAGCGCTGCAACCTTCTCCGGTTCCGTCGGAGCGCCCCAGCGCTGCATCTTCTCCACGGTCTTGGTCCACTGCTTCTGCGTGAGGCGCTGCTGGCGCAGCAGGTCCTCGGAGTGGCACGCGAGGCAGTCGTTCTTCGCGATTGCGCGCCCCGGCGGATCCGCGGGCGTCTTCGTGCCGGCGTCGGCCGCACGCGCGCGCGGTGCGGCATCTCGCGCGGGCTCCGACGGGCAACCCAGGAGGAAGACGTGGACGACGATGCCCGCCCGGATCATCCGACCACCCACTCGACCGCATGCCATGCGTTCCAGAAGTAGCCGCTCGGGTTCCACGCCGCGCGCTCGGGCTGCACGCCGCCGCGCGCGTCCGACGCGCGCGCGAGGGCGCGGACCGGTCCTGCCGCGGCGTCGAAGCGGTGCCGGAAGACGACCCATCGGCCGAGGGAGCGTTCTCCTTCCAGCGAGGCCTCGGCCCAGGTTCGCCCGCCGTCGACGCTCACCTCGACCTTCGCGATGGGCGCCTCGCCCGAGAACGCGACGCCGACGACCTGCTGCGGTCCCGCGGGCCGGCGCTCACCGCCCGCCGGGCTCGCGATCACGGACTTGACCGGGAATGTCGTCGCCGGGACCGTTTGCTCGGGCGGCACGGCCGCGCCCGGCTCAACTGGCGCACGCGGCATCCGGTAGCCCGTCTGCATGTAGAAGCCCTGCGCCTCGTTCTCCTGGACGTGGATCCCCACGAGCCACTTGAGCCAGTGGTTTCCACTCCAGCCGGGGACGACGAGGCGAAAGGGCGCACCGTGAAGGAGCCCGAGCGGCGCTCCGTTCATCGAGTGCGCGACCATCGTCGTCTCTTCCATCGCACGATCAAGCGGGATGGACCGCAGGAACGCCGGCACGGTCGGCTTGGGCGAGAGGTCCGCGGTACGCAGCTCCACGTGCGCGGCTCCACGCCGTACGCCGGCCCGGGCCAGAAGGTCGCGCAGGGGGACGCCGGTCCAGGTCGCCTGGCTCATGCCGCCGTGCGCCCACTGGATTCCGGCGACGCGCGGCGCGTGCAGCGCGCGCCCGTTCCCCGCGCACTGAAGCACGGCGGTGACGGTCGTCTGCGGCATCGCCGTCAGCGCGGCGAGATCGAGGTCGAGCGGGGTCCGCACGCTGCCGTCGATCAGCAGACGTCGCCCACGGTCCAGCCGTGGCGGGCCGAAGTGGCTGCGCACGAAGAAGGCCCGCGTCGGCGTGATCTCGCGGTCGAAGTAGCGCAGGGGAGTCGCGAGGTTCTGCGGCGAGGCCGTGTGGACCCCCAACGTCTCGGCCGTCTGCGCGCCCAGCGTCCGGGTCACGAGGGACCCGATCGCCGTGAGCGCTCCCGCCTCGAGGAACTCGCGCCGCCTCACGGCGCATCCATATCAGAAAAGCCTACTCGAGATCCCGCGCCGCGATCCGCGCGGCGTTCCAGCCGCACATGCCGTGCACGCCGGCGCCGGGGTGCGCGTAGCTCGAGCACAGGTACAGGCCCCGGACCGGAGTGCGGTGCCGGAAGTACGGAAAGATCGGCCGGAAGATCAGCTGCCGGTGCCACGCGTTCGATCCCCCGCCGAGGTCGCCGCCGACGAGGTTCGCATCCATCTTCTCCAGGTCGGGTGGCGCGACGATGCGTCGGGCCAGGACGAGCGCACGGAAGCCGGGCGCGAGCCCGTCGATCCGCTCCTCGACGGCGTCCGCGAACCGCTCCCGGTGAGCGTCCCAGCCGCCGTCCGGACGTGAAGGAACGCGCGAGTACGCCCAGAGGGTGTGCTTTCCGGGCGGCGCGCGCGCAGGATCGACGAGGCTCTGCTGGCCGATCACCAGATACGGATCGCGCGGGATCTCTCCGGCGCGAACCTGCCGGGCGAACCGCGCGAGGTCGTCCATACTCTCGCCCGCGTGGACCACGGCGCTGCGCCGCGCTTCCTCCACGGTCCACGGCACCGGTCCCGACAGCGCCCAGTCCATCTTGAAGGTCCCCCAGCCGAACGGAAACGCGGACATCTTGCGCAGTACGCCCGACGGCAAGATCGACCGGTCGACGAGATCCAGGAGGAGCGACGGCGCCGCCGTGTCCGCGAGCACGGCGCGGGCGGGAATCTCGTCGCCGTTCTCGAGCCGGACGGCGCGGACGCGTCCGTCCGAGACCAGGATCTGGGTCACTCGCGATCCGAGCCTCGCCTCCCCGCCTCCCTCGCGCAGCCGCGCGAGCAGCGCGTCGGCAATCGCCCGCGCTCCGCCTCTGGGCACGGCCCAGCCGCCGGTCGACGCTGTCATCGCGAGCAGGAAACCGAGGCCGGCGCCGAAGGTGTCGTCGGGCGCCACGTCGACGTGCAACCCCAGTCCCGGAATCACACGGCGCGCGGCCTCGCCGCGAAACAGCCGGCCGGAGACCCCGCGCCCGCTCGAGAGCAGGACGCGCAGGAGGCGAAGCATCCGCCACGGGAGGAGGCGCAGCGCCGGACGGATCGCGGGGATCGTCCCGAGCAGGAGCGCGAGGACGTCGGGCTCCGCGAGCTTCCACCAACCGGCGATCCTCCTCCAGGCGTCGCCGTCCGCACCGAATCTCCGGGCAGATGCCTCCACGTCCCGCGAGATCGCGGCCACGCTGCCGTCGCGCGCCGGGTGGCAGCTGTCGATCTCGGCGAGCGCCCACTCGATCGGAAGGTCCAGCGCCCGCAGCGCCGGGCTCGATCGCGCGAAGGGGAAGAACGCGGCGCCGACGTCGTGGACGAATCCGGGAAGCGTCGCCTCTTCCGACCCGACGGCGCCGCCCGCGCGCGAGGGGTGCGCCTCGAGGACCAGAACCTTCAGGCCCCGCTTCGCGAGTGCGCACGCGGCCACGAGTCCGTTCGGCCCCGACCCGACGACGACGACGTCGGGATCCGTCATCTCGGCGGCGCTGCGTCCGCGGCCGCGGCGGGAGCGTCGCGCAACTCGGCGCGGACCGTCCGACGTTCTCCGTCGGCGAGCGTGATCCGCGTCGTCCACTCGCGTCGCGAGGACGCATGGACGAACCGGACGTGGTGTTCGCCCGCGCGGACCGAGATCCCCGTGAGGGGGGTCTCGCCCTTGTTGATGCCGTCCACGTAGACCTGTGCGTAGGGCAGCGCCTGCAGGTCGAGGGTCGCGGTCCCGCGTGGCTCGGGCGCCGCCGTCGCCGCGACGTGGCGGATCGCGTGGACGGGCCTGGCCGTGGACGGTGCGGGCGGGGGCGGGGCGCGGTCGGCAGTGATCTGCGGCGTGCGCACCGGGGTCTTTGCAGGGGCCGGGGCGCGAGGCTCTTCGGTCCGGACCGGCCGGGAGACCGGCTCTGTCGCGGGACGGGAGAGCACCCAGAGCATCGCCGCGACGGGAATCGCCGCGAGCGCCAGCCACGCGCGGCGACGCGGCCGCCGAGGGATCTCGAGACGTGTCGGCAGGGCGATCTGCGCCTCGAAGTCCTGCCGCGAGCCGTCGCGCGTGAAGTACGTCGCGGGTCGATCGTCCGTCTGGCCGTCCGTGCTCGGCGCAGGGGCCTCCTGGGCCGGCCGTGCGAGCGTGGCCGCGCGCGTGGCGATCCACCGGGTCGGCGGCGCGGCGCCGGCGGCCCGCGCGCCTGCGACGAATGCGCCGAGCCGATCGGCGAGCTCCGATGCCGTCTGGAGGCGCCGTGCCGGATCGCGCTCGGTCAACCGGCGAACGACGTCCACGAGATCGGCCGGGACTGCGGCTGCGAGCGGCTCGATCCGGGCCTCTCTCGCGCGGGCGAGCACGGCCGCTTCGTCCCCGCCGCCGTACGCGGCGTGTCCCGTGAGCATCTCGTGGAGGATGAGGCCCACGGCGAAGAGGTCCGAGCGCTCGTCCGCCGGCTCGCCTGCGGCCTGCTCGGGCGCCATGTACCCGGCCGTGCCGCGAAGGGCGCGATCGCCGACGAGCGCGGCGACCCCGAAGTCGGCGATCTTCACTTCGCCGCTACGGGAGAGCAGGACGTTGCCCGGCTTGACGTCGCGGTGCACGACGCCCTTCGCGTGGGCGTGGGCGAGCCCGGCCGCGACAGCCTCCGCGACGTGCGCGGCAACTTCGGGGGGCACGCCGGCGCCGGCGGTGCGCTCCGCGGCGAGCACGGTGCCGAGGTCGGTGCCGTCCACGAGCTCGAGGGCGAGGAAGTACTCGTCGCCGACGCGTCCGAAGTCGAGGGTCTGCACGACGTTGCCGTGCGACAGAGACAGGGACAGGCGTGCCTCGTTGACGAAGAGCCGGACCCGGGCGGCCTGCGCGGCGGCGCCCGCGCGCACGCGCTTGACGCAGACCTGCCGCGCGACGCCCTCCGGTCCGATCCAAGTGGCGGCGTGGACGATGCCCATTCCACCGGACCCGAGGCGGGGGCCCAGGAGGTAGCGCCCGAAGATCTCCGCGGAAGGCTCCGCCTTGCTACGCTCGCTCAACGAGGATGGTCCCGGTGGCGGCGGTCGTCGTGGTCGTGCTCGCCGGCGCCCCGGGCTCCGGACGGCGAAGGCTGGCGGACGAGGCCGTGGCGGTGCTGCGCGCGCGGGGGATCGACGCACGCGCCCTCGAGGCGCCTCCCGCGCTCGATCTCGCGGCGCGGCTCGCGCCCATCGAGGAGGCGTACGGCGCGATGGACGCCGCCCGTGCGACGCGCCTCGCGGACGCGCTCGTGGCCGAGGCCGAGGGCCCGGCGGGCGCCTCGCTCTCGTCCGGCGAGCTCGTGGCCGTGTTCGCGCGTCGTGCGCTCGTCGCACGGCTCGCGTCCGACGCCCCCGGCGAGCTCTCGGCCGTCGCGCGGCTTTGTGCGGGGCAGGGGCCGATGCCCCTCCCGGAGGACGAGTACCCGCAGTGGCTGCGCGACGCTGCTGCGACGGAGTGCTCGCTGCGTGCTGGGCTGGCACGCGCGCACCTGCGTGTCGAATCGCGCGACCCGGGCGCCGTCGTTCGCATCGACGGAGAACTCGTCGGCCCGGCTCCCGCCGAGGCGCTCGTCGTGCCGGGACGTCACGTCGTCCACGTCGTCGCCGAGGGCGTCTGGCCGTTCGGAGCGGGCATCGACGTCCACGAAGGGGGCGCCGCCGTCGCGGCCGACGCCGAACCCGACGCCGCCTCCAGCGCGGCGGCCGCTCTGCGTGCCGGCTTCTCTCACAGGGTTCTCGTCCACCAGGGCGACGGCGGGATCCTCCACCTGCTCGTCGAGGATACCACCCGCCCCGACGGCCCACCCGTCCTGGACCTCGAGTGCGCCGAGGCGACGCTGGATGCCGGACGGATCGATCGTGTCTCGTCGGCGATCGAGCCGCCTCCTCCGGAGCGGCCACCCCGGCAGCGACGACGCCCGGTCCCCCCGCGCAGCGTTCCGATCTGGGTGTGGATCGCGGGAGGGGCCGCGCTCGCCGCCGGCGCCGCTGTGGCCATCCTGGCGACGACAGCCGAGACGGACGAGGTACGCCCGGTGCTCGAGATCCGCCAGCCATGAGACTGGCCGCTCTCTCGTTGATGTTCTCCTGCGGCGACGTCCCCGACTGGACGATCCCGGTGCGGATCCCCTCGGAGCAGGACCCGTTCGAGGGCGCGGACTCGCTGGAAGTTCGAGTCCGGCGCGGCGGTCTCGTGGACGCGTATCGGTTCGGCCCCGGCGATCGGCAGCTCGCCCTGCCGGCCGTGTCGCCCGGCGAGGTCCTCGACGATCTGTCGCTGCGCGCGCTTTTTGGCAAGGACGTGACGTCGTTCGGGCGGACGCCCGGACCGGTCGTCGCGGACGAGGCGACGGACCCGATGTACTTCGCGCGCGTGCGTTTCTTCGCGCAGACCGTGGAGCCTCCCGGGCCGGGCGGAGGGTTCGCGACGCGCACGGAGGGCGGCGCCTGGGTCGCGACGTCCGAGGGCCTCGCGCGCTACGACCACGCCACGGGGGAATTCCACGAGGTCGTCGCTCTTCCCGGCGCGGACCGCGCTCGCTTCGCGACGCTGGAGAGCGGCCGTGTCGTGGCCCTGCAGGCAGACGCCGCTCTCGTGTTCGACGGTGAGAGCTTCGTCGTGGCGCAGGAAGGCCTGCCGGACGCGACCGATTCCACGGTCGTCGCGATTCCGCAGGATCGGATCCTCGTCGTCGGCCCCGACGAGATCTGGGTGTGGGATCCGGCGCTGCCCGACGGCCCGCGGTTTCGCGATGGCCTGCGACCCGCGCGGGTGGGCGCGAGCGCGACATTTCTGCAGTCGCGCCCTCTGGCGGTCGAGGTCCTGCCGGATCGGGTCCTGGTCGCCGGAGGCCGCGACCCGACCACGGGCGCCGAGATCGCCGAGCTGCTCCTGGTCGAGCTGACGGACCCCATCTCGGTCGCGGTGCAGGCGGAGTCGCTCACGGCTCCGCGAAGCGATCACGCGGCAATCGTCGTGCCGGAGCTGCCCGACAACGTCTGGATCCTCGGGGGCCGTGGGGCGGCCGACGCCCTCACCGACTCCGTCGAGGCCTTCCGCGTCCTCGGCATCGCGGAGCACACCCTCGCCGTCGATCCTCTCTTCCGGCCCCGCGCCAACGGCGCCGCGGCCGCGCTGCCGGGCGGCGACATCCTGCTCGTGGGTGGAGAGACGGATCCCCCCGAGGACGCCGTCCTGACCGAGCGGTACCTGTGGTACCTCGGCGCGGGCGCGGCGCGTCTCGCCGATTCGCTGCCGGCGCCCGTCGCTCGCCCAGGGACGACGTTCCTCGACGACGGGTCGTTGCTCGTGGCAGGCGGCGGCAACTGTGCGATCTACGTGCCGGACCCGCTCTGACGCAGCCCGAGCTTCTGCATCTTGTACAGCAGCGCGCGCCGCGAGATGCCCAGCCGTTTCGCCGCGTGCGTGCGATTGCCGTTCGTCGCGTCGAGCGCCGCGCGGATTGCCTCCGCCTCGGTGCCGGCGACGCGGGCGCGCAGGTTTCCGCCGCCCGACGCGGCCGCCGCGAGGCGCCCGGGCAGGTGCGACTCCTCGACGGCGCCCTCCCCCGCCAGGACCACCGCGCGCTCCAGGACGTTGAGAAGCTCACGCACGTTCCCGGGCCATGCGTAGGCCAGAAGCGCCCTGCGGGCCTCGTTGGAGATCGGCCGGCCCGCCAGCGCGCGAAGCGCCAGCGCCTCGAGGTCCTCGGGCCGATCGCGAAGCGGCGGAACCGGGACCACGAAGGAGTTGAGCCGGTAGAGCAGGTCTCTCCGGAAAGCGCCGCGCGCGAGCGCCTCGTCGAGGTCCACGTTCGTCGCCGCGATCACCCGCACGTCCACCGTCTCGGGCCTGGTGCTCCCCACGCGCGAGACCTCGCCGTGCTCCAGGACGCGCAGCATCGCCGCCTGCGCCGCGGGCGAGAGCTCCCCGACCTCGTCGAGCAGGAGCGTTCCACCGTTCGCCGCCTGGAACATCCCGTCTCGCCTTTCGGTCGCGCCCGTGAAGGAGCCCCGCTCGTGCCCGAAGAGGGTCGGCTCGACCAGCGTGGACGGGATCGCGCCGCAGTTCACCGCGAGAAAGGGGGAGGCCGCGCGGCGGCTCCGACGGTGGATCTCGCGCGCGAGCATCTCCTTGCCCGTTCCCGTCTCGCCGACGAGGAGCACCGTCGTGTCGTGCGGAGCGACGCGGTGCGCGAGGTCGCGCGCAGCCGCCATGGCGGGACTCTCGACGATCCACTCGGCCACGCTCGCCTTCGGAGGCGATGCGATCGTCCCGGCACGCGCGGAGGCGGCCGCGAGCCGCGCCGCTTCGACGATCCTCTCCACGTCGCCGCCGTCGTCGGGCGCGACCGCGAGCCCCGCCGCCGCGCCCTCCCCGCATTCCCGCAGGATCCGCTCCAGGGCATCCCTCGCGGCCGGGGCGGAGGAGGCGGCAAGAAGGATCGCGACGCGCCCCGGGGCGTACTGCCCCGCGACGGCGCCGTCGGGCAGGGCCGCAAGCAGCGTCCGGGCACGGTCGTCGGCCATCGCGACGAGAGCGAGGCCCGCGGCGCCGTTGCCGCGGCGCGCGCCCCGCACGGACACTGCGAGCAACGCCTCGATCTCGCCCCAGGGCGCGAGCCGGCGCCCCGCGTGCGTGGCGATCGCGCGCAGTCCCGCCACGATACGGAGGCGGCCGACGCCTACTTCATCTCCGGTCGAGATCGGAGTGGCCTTCGAGATCCGTTTCCCGTTGACGGTCGTCCCGTTTCGACTTCCGAGATCCCGCACGGTCAGCGCCCTCCCGTCGAACGCGAACGCGGCGTGCCGGCGGGACGCGCGCTCGTCGTCCACGGGCAAGTCTGCATCGGCGTCGCGGCCGACGACGACCTCGCCGTCCTTCGCGAGGTCGACGACCTCCGTGCCGGTTGCCCGGTACACGACGAGGAACGCCCTCGGATCCGCCGGATCGGCGGCGAGGTCACCCATCGTGACGGTCGCGTCACCCTTCACGGGCACGATCGTAACACCGGGCTTCGCGCTCCTGAACCGTACGTTTCTTGCACAGGCCGCACGAAAAACCCTGCGCCCGGTAGGGCCGGAAAGCGGCACGCCGTTTGCTAGAAGAGTCGGGCGGAGGTCACGCCATGACGAGTGCCTTGCGCTGGTCGCTGTGGATGGGGCTCGCGGTCTCGGTCGCAGGATGCGGCTGCGGCGACGACGAGGGGCGGGGACCAGGAGGCGATGCCGACACGGACGTGGACACGGACGCCGACACGGACGTCGACACCGACACGGACGTCGATTGCGCGACGGGCGAGACCAACTGCGGCGGCGACTGCGTCGATCTGTCGAGCGACGAGGGACATTGCGGTGCCTGTGACTCGCCGTGCCCGGACGGCGCGGACTGCGAGGCCGGCGGGTGCGCCTGTCCGGCTGGGACGGTAGACTGCGGGGACGCCTGCGCGGACCTCTCGAGCGACGAGGCGCACTGCGGCGACTGCGACAGGGCCTGCGAGGATGGAACGTGCAACGCGGGCGCCTGCGAGTGCCCGCCCGACGCGGGCCTCGTCTATTGCCCGGGCGCCGGCTGCTTCGACCTGTCGAGCGACAACCGGCATTGCGGCGACTGCGACGTCGACTGCGGTGCGGCCGGCGTCTGTAACGCCGGCGTCTGCGACTGTCCGGACGGCTTCTCGCTGTGCGCCGACGGCTGTTACGATCTGTCGAGCGACCCCACGCACTGCGGTGACTGCGACCGGGACTGCGGCGCGGCGGGCCTGTGCGACGCCGGCGTCTGCGACTGCCCCGTGGGGATGGTGCTCTGCGACGACGGATGCTTCGATCTCGCGGCCGACCCGACGCACTGCGGCGATTGCAACGTCGACTGTGGCGCGGCCGGAGTCTGCGACGCCGGCGTCTGCGGCTGCCCCGACGGTGCGGTGCTGTGCCCGGACGACGGGTGCTACGACCTGTCGAGCGACCCCACGCACTGCGGCGACTGCGGCACGGACTGCGGCGTCGGCGCGATCTGCAGTGCCGGAGGGTGCGACTGCCCGGGCGGCGGGCTCGTCCTGTGCCCCGGCGACGGCTGCTTCGACCTGTCGACCGACCCGGAACACTGCGGGGACTGCAACAACGACTGCGGCGCGGCCGGCGTCTGCGTGGCGGGCGTCTGCGACTGCCCCGGCGCGCTCGTGAACTGCGGCGGCGCCTGTGTCGACACACTGGCCGACGAGAACAACTGCGGCGGCTGCGGGATCGACTGCGGCATGGGGGAATCCTGCAACGGCGGGAACTGCCAGTGCGACGCGGGCCTCGTGGACTGCGACGGGGGCGGAGGCCTCGACTGCCGCGACACCGTGAACGACCCGACGAACTGCGGCGGTTGCGACACGGTCTGCGCCGGCCGGGAGTGGTGCGACTCGGGGAGCTGCGCGTGCCGGCCGGGGCTGACGGACTGCGACGCGGGGGCGGGACGCAACTGCGTGGACACCGGCTCGAACGCATCCCACTGTGGCGCGTGCAACGCCCCGTGCGGCGGGGGCGACGCGTGCGAGGACGGCAGCTGCATCGATCCGGGAGATTGCGGGATGGACCTGTGCGGCTTGCAGTGCGTCGACACGGAGACGGACCCTCTCAACTGCGGTGACTGCGGAGACGTCTGCTCGGTCACGGAGGTCTGCGTGGGCGGCGAGTGCAGGGACTTCATCGACTCGCGTGGCTGCGACGCCTGCCCCTGCGCCGCGTGCGGCGGCGACTTCGATCAGTGCTGCGACTACCCGGGAGACGGCTTCCAGATCTGCGTCGACGCGGGCGACTGTCCGTAGCTCCCAGGAGGCTCGTGTCAAACTGGGGATTTCGCCACCCTCCTAGAACTAGGGGCAGTCGCCGCCTGCATCGACACAGATCGGGCCGTAGCCCGCGCCCTCGCAGCAACTGGTGTCTCCGCCGCAGGCGTCGCAGCCGTCGCAGGACTCGCAGCCGAGGGCCGGCCGGTAGTCTCGGCACTCGCCGCCCGCGCAGACCTCCTCGACATCGCAGGCGCTGCCGCAGTCGCCGCAGTGCAGGTTGTTCGTCTCCAGATCCACGCAGGCGCCGTCGCAGAGGTCCATCTCGCACAGCCCGGGGTCGACACACCCGCCGTCCACGCACGCCGCGTCGCATCCGTCTCCGCACCCGCCGCAGTTGTCGGGATCCGAGCCCACGTCGACGCAGGTCCCCGAGCAGTCCGAAAGGCCCGGACGGCACGCGCAGTCGCCCGCGGCGCAGAACTCGGCGCCTCCGCACTCGTTCCCGCAGGCGCCGCAGTCGCGCGGGTCCGCCGAGGTGTCCCGACACTGCAGCCCGCCGCCGTCATCGCAGTCCGTCGTGCCAGGCGGGCACTCCTCGCCGCCGACGCACACGCCCGATTCGCAGACCACTCCTCCACCGCCACAGTCCTGGTTGCAGTCGCCGCAGTGTCCCGCGTCGCTCGACAGGTCGAAGCAGCCGTCCTCGCACAGCACCGTCCCGGCGCCGCAGTCGCACACGCCCGCGCTGCAGACGCCGCCCGCCCCGCAGTCCGTCTCGCAGCCGCCGCAGTGTCCCGAGTCGCTCGACAGATCGAAGCAGCCGTCGGCGCATCGTACCTCGCCGGCCGCGCAGTCCTCCGGCTGCTGGCACACGCCGTCCGCGCACTCGACGCCCGGATCGCAGATCGTCTCGCAGTCCCCGCAGTGCGCCTCGTCGTTGCCGACGTCCACGCAGGCCCCGAGGCAGTCGACCGTGTCCGCAGGGCAGGTTTCCACGCATTGCGAGTCGGCGCAGAACGGACTGGGGTCCGCACAGACGTTTCCGCAGGTCCCGCAGTTGCCCGGATCGGTCGACAGGTCCACGCAGGTCCCGTCGCACTCCTGGCGTCCGGCCGAGCAGCCGTCGTCGCACTGCCCGCCGTCGCACAGCGCGTTTCCGCCCGTGCACTCGTTTCCGCAGTCCCCGCAGTTCTGGGGATCCGTGAACGGGTCGATGCAGTCTCCCGCGCAGAGCATCATGTTCCCCGGGCACGGGTCGTCGGTGCCGTTTCCGTCCGTTCCCGACACGCCCTCGTCGTCGCCACAGCTGCATCCCGCCGAAAGGCCGAACATCCCGAGGACCACGAGTGCGATGAGCCCGCGTTGCGCCATTGCGATCACCTCCGAGGCCCATTGCCAGCAAGCCTCGTGCCGCCCCAACGGACACGCGTTCCGGTGCGACACCTCTCCCGGGGTGTGCGGGTCTCGTCGCGGTGTGCAAGAATCGTACGGTGTCGCGCGGTTTTCCTCGGCGCAAGCGCGAGGGTTGACGGGAACGCCCCTTGCGTGTGGTGACGGTCGTCACCGTGCGCGGAAGGCTCCTCCTTGCGGCCCTCGTCCTGCCGTCCTGCGGCGGCGTCGCGCACACGACGCCCGACGGCGGCGCGATCGGCGCGGGCCTGACGGTCGTCTTCCGTCTGGAAGACTCCGACTCCGACGTCGAGTCGCTCCTGCTGTCGGTCGCACAGGTCGAAGTGCAGGGTGATGTCGGCGGCGACGAGCGGCTGCGCGACGACACCTGGCATCTGGTCGATCCCTTCTCTGCGGACGAGGATCGCATCGCGCTTCCGTCCGCGCCGCCGGGAACCTTCTCGCGCGTTCGAGTCCTGCTCGAATCGCCGCCCGACGGCTCCGCGCTCCCGGACGGCTACGAACCACCGGAGGCGACCTGGGTGCTTCGCGGCACCCGAGACGGCAGCCCGGCGATCGGGGCGTGGACGAGCGACGTCGTTTGGGACCTGCGCTGCGACGAGGGCGTGAAGCTCGCGCCCGGCTCCGACCTGGAACTGGTGGTGCAGATCGACTCTGGGGACTGGCTCGACGAGGAGCCCCCGGGGGAGGAGGACGTCCTCTCCGCGGCGCGGCTCGAGTGTGACTCGGACGAATCCGAGTCGAAGGGGTCGGGCGACGGCGAGGCCTAGAGTCCTTTAGCTACGGGGACCGTCACAGTTGAGTCGAGTTTGTAGGCCAATGTAGGTGCGCTCGGGCGGCCACGACGTGCACGTTGCGAGACCGGGGGCTGTCGCGGGCACGTTGAAGGGGAAATGGGAAATACAGAACCGAAGATGGAGAACGCAGAACGCCGCCCGGTCGCGCCGACGATCCGAGCCGAGGGACATTCTGCATTCTGCGTTTTCGGTTCTGAGTTTCCCATTTCCTCTTCCAGTTGTCGGTCGAATACAGCTAGTCGGGCTGGGGCGGAGCCCCGTTAGGAGGCTGCTGAAAGACGAAGTTTTTCAGCACCTGCTACGATTGCGCATGGGCTTGGTGGGGTTCTTCACGATCGCACTGGGGGGCTGCGCACTCGTGGACGGACTGTCGGGAGACGGATCGGCGGACGGCGACGCCGACTCGGACGCGGACACGGACTCGGACGCGGACACGGATACGGGCACCGCCTCGGACACGACCTCGGAGACCGACACCGGTTCCGACACCGAAACCGGATCGGACACGGACACCGATACGGGACCGAGTTGCCTCGAGCGGGGCGAAGAGAGCTGCGAGGTCCAGGACGATCCGTCCGAGTGCGCCGCGGAGAATCGCCACGAGGACTACCCCGAGGGCGTTTGCGATCCGACGGACGACTGCGGCTGCCCGGCCGGCGAGCACTGCTACCCCGCGGGGGGGACCGAGTCGGCATGCTCCGCGCCCGGCGACGTCGCCGCCGGCGAGCGCTGCATTGCCGACGACGCGTGCTTGCCCGGCCACTTCTGCCTGACCGCCGGACTCTTCGGCGACCCCGCCGACGTCTGCGCGCGCGCCTGCGACGACGCCTGCGACTGCGGGGCCGACGAGGTCTGTCTCGGCTTCAACCCGCCCGTGTGCCACCGCGTGGAGATGTGCAACCCGGCCGACACGGACGCCTGCCCTCTGGGACACACCTGCGCCTACGCGCAGGACGTCGACGGAGACACCCTCTTCACCCTGTGCATGCCGGCGACGAACGCGGTCGCCGAGGACGAGGCCTGCCGGTTCATCAACGAGTGCGACGTCGGACTGATCTGCGTGAGCCGCATCGACCTCCCCGACCCGACCTCTTGCAGCCGTCCCTGCGATCCCGGCGTGACCGACTGCGGCGAGGGCCGCGTCTGCCGCAACATCGGCTCGCTCGGCTCGTGCCCATTCGACATCCACATCTGCGAAGGCGCCTAGCCCGGATAATTCATGAACTCGCGTAGCGAAACCCGCGAGACGGCGAGGGGAGGCATGAATGCGCGGAGCGAATTCATGCGCCCCGCCGAGATCCGCGCGTCCCGGAGGTTCCACACCGCAGGCGTACTGGATGTACGTCGAGGATGGGGAACCGAGGAAACGCGCGGAGATTGCGTCGTATCGCGGGTTGCAGTAGCGAGGTTCATGAATTATCCGGGCTAGTGCCGCCCGTCAGAAAATTTGCCGTATTTGCAACCTCGCTGCCGGGCAGCGCTAGGCGCGCGCGAAGCGCGCGCACTCAGGGGGTGGGGGGCCCCGGGGGCTTTGCCCACGGGGGAGGGACAGGGTCCAGGGCCGAGCGTTGCGAGCGGCAGCTCGCAAGCGAGGGGGCCCCTGGACGTGCGAGGCGCCCCCTCGGGCAAACTCCAGGAGAGGCCGCGGAGTGCGACTGGCGGCAGCCCAAATGCGGCAGAACTTCTGAGGACGGGCACTAGTCTTCGTCCGGCGGCAGCTCGGCGTCCACGCGGATGCGACGCGCCCGGGCGACGACGTCCACGACGAGCATCCCTTCGCGCACGCCGCGAACCTCGTAGCGAACGGACGGCTCCTCGACGACGGCCTGCGGGACCAGGTCGAGCAGGTCCGTGCCGGGCAACGGCACCTCGCGCTCTCGCGTCCAGGCCTGCACCAGCGCCGCGCCCGCCAGGCCCAGACACGGATCGTCGCGCTCGGGCCACGCGAGGCCGCCCCCTTCCCGACCTTGCTTCAGGACGAGGCCACTCTCCGTGCCCGCAACCTCGATCGGCATGTGCGCGAGGCCGCGGCCCTGCCGGTCGCGGAGGGTGACGAACGCCCCGCGCGCCCCGAGCCGCAGCTCCGCTCGAATCGTAGAGTCGCCCTCCCCCTCCGCCGGCGGCAGCGCCGCCAGCAGCGCAATGGCCTCGGCCCCCAGGTTCAGGCGAGCGCGCAGTTGCACCTCGCGCGGCCCCGCCCCCTCGACCATCCGCGCGTCGGGAAGGGGCCTTGCGCGCTCCCGCTCCGGCTCGTGCTCGACCCACGCCTCGGGCGCCACGCCGACCTCGAGTTCCATCGTGCAGATCTCGCCGCGGCAGGTCGGCATCCCGAGCGCGATCGACTCCGGACGCGCCCGCACCAGGATGGGCCCCACCGTCCGGTCGCTCGACAGCTCGCGCCAGCTACGCCGGACGATCCCACGCAGACGGATCGGGTCCTTCGTCGCACGCTCGAGGCCCCGCTGGACCTCGCGCTCCGCGATGGGCTGCAGGATGCCGGAGGCGTCGATCGGGAAGCCCGTGAGCCTGCACTCGCCGACCTTGGTGCGGGCCGACGCGCCTTCGAGGGCCACGCTCCAGTCCGGCCCAAGCGCGATTTTCCCGCGCGCCACGACGTTCACCCGCGTCTCGCAGCGGGTCTTCGTGCGTCCGACGCGACCGTCAATCGTCAGGTCGGCGTCGGCTTCCGCCGTGATTCGCCCCTCGCTGATCGCGATCCGTGGCCGGCCGCGAATCTTCACTCGCCAGTCCGCTTCCCAGCGAGCGAACAGCGCGCTGCCCTCCTCGCGCCCGGTCGCTTCGCGCGGGAGCGCGGCGGCGGCCTCCTCCTCGATCCGTGCCTTCGGGACCTCGACGGTCATCCGAAGGACCGACGCTTGCAGCGCGGCGATCGGCGGCGGCTCGCCCGCCTCGGGCTCCGGGGCAGGCACGCACTCACGCGGCGGCGACGGCCTCGACGGACGTGAGGGGGTCGCTCCGCATCCCAGAAGGACGATCGCGGCGGCGAACGTCGTCCAGGTCATCATCTTGGCACCACCGCTGGCACCGCGGCACCGGCGGGCGCGGCCGTCCCACCGGCCGGAGCCGGGTTCGCCGGCGTCAGGGGCTCGCTGCGTCCTTCCTCGTAGATCGCGACGGCCCAGGCCTCCGGCTCGTACGCGCCGCCCGGGACGAGGGAGTTCCAGTCGAGGTTGAGCCAGATGGGACAGTCCGTCGACGTCCGGTGCGCCATCGTCGCGGGGGCGCGGCCCGCGACATAGCGGCGCCAGCGGGTCCGGTAGTAGCGCGACAACGAGCGCGCGACCTCGGCCGGCTCGCCCTGGACACAGGCCTCGGCGTAGGCGTGGCCTCCGCGCGGCCCGTCCATCAAGATCACCCGCGCCTTGCCGCCGATCGCGGTGACCATCGAGGTGAGCGTGATCGCGAAGTCGTCGCAGTCGCCGATGTACCCGTTCTGGATCGTCTCGGTCGCGGTCGCGAAGTACTCGCGGCCGGCGGGGTCGTTCACGTAGCGCCACCCCTGGCGGACGGCGCCCCAGATCTCCGCGACCTGCTCCACGTGGAACGGGCCTTCTGTCCGCGCGGCGAGCTTGACCGCGGTGTTGCGCGTGACCGGATCCATGGGCGTCAAGGCCTTGGCGATCTTCTCGGCGGTCTGTCCGCCGATGCGCTGCTCGGCCTGGATGGTCTGGACCGTCTGCTGGATCTGCTGCATGACCGGCACCGCCGGGAGCTCGGGATCTCGAAGCCGCAGCCACCACAGGGCGCCGCCTGCGAGCATGCCGACCAGGACCACCGAGAAGAACGTCGACAGGCCCCCCCCCGTTCCCCCGGTGCCCACGCGCAGGGTCGCCTTGCACGACGCACAGGTCATCCGCTTCGGGGTGGGACCGTCGACGAGCGCTCCCATGTGCCCGCAGGCGCCGCAAACGTAGGAGCGCGCACCGACCTGCGGCATCGCGAGAGTGCGCGCGCCGGCGCCGGCCTTCAGGAGCTTGCGAAGCCCCTCGTGGCTCCATGGAAGAATGACGGCGCCGACGCGCAGCTCGATGCCGGGGCGCGTCTTGGCGGTCTTGATCTGCTTGCCGTCCACGAAGGTCCCGTTCGCGGAGGACAGATCCTCGACGACGAGCGCAGACCCCGACCACGACAGGCGCGCGTGGTGATTCGAGACGGTCGGGTCGTCGAGGACGACGTCGCTGTCCGCCGCGCGGCCGATCGTCGCGTACACCCGCTGGGCCATGCCGCAAGCAGTGTAGCGAACTGGCTGGAAGGTGCATTGAGCGCAGTCGCGTCACCTGGCATCCTCGCGACCGATGAAGAGATTCCTGGTGGTCCTGGCGGCGACATGGGGTGCGGGATGCGGATGCGGCGGCCAAGAGGGCGACTCGGGCTCCGACGCGGACACCGACTCCGATTCGGACACGGATACCGGGAGCGACACCGGGACCGGGAGCGACACCGGCACCGGGAGCGACACGGACACGGGCAGCGACACGGACACCGGCAGCGACACCGACACGGGCAGCGACACCGACACGGGCAGCGATACCGACACGGGCAGCGATACCGACACCGATCTCTGCGAGAACGGGGCGCTCGACGCGGGTGAGGACTGCGACGGCGTTGACCTCGGCGGAGCGGACTGCGTGGACCAGGGCTTCGACGCTGGGGTCCTCGTTTGCACCGCCGACTGCACGTTCGACACCACGGGCTGCGTACAGCAGACCGTCTACGATCTCGTCGCGGATTGGAGCGAGGTGGAGAACCCGTTCGGCGCCTGGGTCGTCCGGGCCGGCGCGGTGCCCGTTCCCACGAACATCGACGACTGGGGAGGCATCGTTGGCCAGCCCGCCTGGGCGAACGCGTCCGTCGGCAACGGGCACATTCCCGGCTTCGCGAAGGTCACCGTCGAGGACGCGGCCTTCGAGGAAGTCGAGATCGGCGACGTGATCGTCCACTCGCAGGACGACGGCAACGGCGCGGGTTTCGGACAAGCTCAGGTCGTCTGGACCAGCCCATTGAACGGCTCCGTCGACATCGCGGGGACGATCTGGATGGGACGCGACATCGGACGGGCGAACGACTGGTCCCTGTCCATCGCGGGCGCCGGGGTTGCGAGCGGCAGCCTGTCGAGCGGGGACGCCTACGATCGAGCGGCGCCCATGGACCTCGCAGACGGCGGAGCCGCCGGCGCGCTCGACGCCGTCGCCGTGGATGCGGGCGACGAGGTGGTCCTCGAGGTCGTCCGGGTCGGCGGCGTCGGCGACATCGTCGGCGTCACCCTCACCATCACCTTGACCGAGTAGCCGCGACGCGCTTCAGGGGCAGTCGGCGCCGTCCTCCAGGCAGATGAGGCCGTATCCCGGGGAATCGCAGCAGTCGAACTCGGTGTGGCATGCGCAGACCCTGCACGAGTCGCAGCCGATGGCGGGCTCGTAGCCGGCGCACTCGCCGTCGGCGCAGACCTCATCGACGTCGCAGACGTCGCCGCAGCCGCCGCAGTTGAGCGGGTCGTGGTCGACGTCGACGCAGCCGCGGCCGCAATCCTCCAGGTTGCCGTCGCCGTCGCAGTCGCCGCGTGGGTGGCACCGGCCGTCGCCACAGGATCCGGCACAGACGTCCCCGCACCCGCCACAGTTTTGCGGAT
>Ga0247727_10001230_pt1 | contig 62162 bp, 86 predicted proteins | sample WisWelCaveWW1625_FD_202498 | JGI IMG/M metagenome (GOLD analysis project Ga0247727, IMG submission 202498) | Biofilm microbial communities from Wishing Well Cave, Virginia, United States - WW16-25 | ecosystem: Environmental > Aquatic > Deep subsurface > Groundwater > Cave microbial mat | place...
GCCGGGTGGACAAGATCCGAATGAGTATGTCTTCGATGCACAGCACGGCTGGCGGTCACGCTCGTGGTTGTCACAGCAACAGACTCGCGATCCGAATCCAATGACGGCTACTCAGCATCGAGAGTGGCATACGGCTACGTATCCACCACAACCTGATCAAGAGGGTGGAGGTGCGACGCCGTCGCCGACACCAGCGCCAGAGCCGACACCAGCGCCAGAGCCGACACCAGCGCCGACACCAGCAGCTGCAGCGCCACAGCAGCCACGGATGCCAACCGTCATCCCACCGCACCTGTTGCGCAACCCAAGATTCCGGCAGTTCATGCAGCAACACCAGGAGCAGCAGTTCATGAGCCAGACACCGGAGGGTCAGGCTTACCGGCAGTGGCAGGATCAGCGAACAGCGGCCCGACAGGCACCACAGCGGGCAGCACAAGAAGAGTTGCGTCTCAATCCTGAACTGGCTCGTCGACCAAACGAGCAAGGTGCAGCTGGCTTCCAGGCATGGCAGGAGCGCCGACGTCAGCTTCGAGCTGGTGGTCTGCGCACAGCAGATCCAGCAACACAAACAGCTGCGACATCTGTTGCTAACCCGGCAGCGCCGCCAACGACGACGCCGCCGTCGACCGGTGGAGCTACGCCACCAACCACAGGCGGTGCGACGCCGACACCGACGCCGCCACCGACGCCGCCACCGACCACGCCACCAGCGACTCCACCATCTGGCGGCAACCAAGGCAACTATGTTTGGATTGAAGGATATGGTTGGGGACCACCTGGAACGCCACCTGGAGGTCCGCCTTCAGGCACAGGTGGGGCGACACCGCCAACGCCGCCAACGCCACCGACCACACCACCAACTCCACCAACTCCACCTGTGGTAAGTAACACAGGCAGTGGCGGTGAGGGCACAGGTGGTGAAGGCACAGGCGGCGGTAACACGGGCGGTACGCCGGTGGTTGCAAGACCAACGCCGAACGCCGGACAAGGATCAAACCAGACTCCATTCTCGTAATCGAATCTGGTATGATCAAAGTCATCTGACGAGTAAAAAAATACTCCGGAGGAGATCATGAAAGCAATCGACATCATTGGCCGTCTCGCTAAGACTGCCGCTGAAAAGCGAGCCCAAGGCTTCATGTATGGTGGCAACCCCTACGGTGGCTACGGCGGAGGCTACGGTGGTTACGGCATGGGTATGAATCCGTACCTCGGCGGCATGGGCTACGGTCGCTTCGGCGGTGGCGGCTATGGTGGTGGCATGCCCATGATGGCTCAGAGCTTTGCCGGTCCAGGCGGCCGTGGCAGCTACTTCGGCATGGACCCACGCTTCGTCGACCCGCTGGTCCAGCACATGAACATGCAGAACGCGCTGCAGATGTACGGTGCTCCACGTGGTATCGATGTCGGCTTGCAGGGAGCGCAGACTGGCGTTGAAAGTCAACGGCAGCAGAACCCAGCGCTTGAGTATGCACGCGCGACTGAAGGAGCTCTGACCGGGCATGCCATGCAAGATCCGACCTTCGTCGATCCACGTCAGACTCAACTCGCAGTTGAAGGCAACCGAGCAACTGCACAGTTGGAGCAACTTCGGACACGACTTGCAGAAGCTCGGGCCACTGGTCGTGGCATCGAGCAGCGATACGCGCCTCAGCTAGCCGCACATCAAGCAGCAATCGCCGAGCTGCGTAGTGGCAGCGCTGGTCGAGGCAACCTCGAAGCGCGTGCTGCCGATAACGATCCGACTGCCATCCGGGCCATGCGTGATCTCATGGGCTGGACTGGCTCCGATGCAGAGATTGCGAGACGAGCCGGCGCTGGCACGTTTCCTGGCTGGCAGATGCTTCGTCGCAACGTCGCTACGTATGGTGGTGAGGATGTCTCGCGAGCCATGTCTGCTCACCAGCAGATCGGAACCATCAATGAAGCGATGGCGCGCGAGCGGGCTGCAAACGAGGAGCTCGTCGCCGACCTCACTCGACAGCAGCAGGAGTTCGAGGGACAGCAAGTACAAGGACGGACGCAGTTGTCTGCCATCGAGCAGCGGCAGAACGACATTATGGCTGGGCGAGCTGGCGATGCTGCCACGCACTTGCGGAATGCACGTGGCCAGGCAGGTTCTGTCACTGGGCAAGCAGGTCAAGCTGGTGTGAGTGCCCTTAACCCACAATCTCAGCCCGGTGCGATCCGTCCACCGGGACCGCCTGCAGCTGCACCATTGCCGCCGGCACCGGCAACCGGGGCACCGACCCCAACACCACCGCCTCCGCAGCGGGTGCTACCGCCAGCACCAAGGCCAGTCGTAACTCCTCCGGCTGGCCCAACTGGTCCGTCCAAGCATGCGTCTATCCGTCGGCCGCTCAACATGCTTGAGTTGGCGGACGTCGCAGCCAGAGTTCACCTTGAGAAGAGAGCTGCATTGCCAGGCTTCACACCAGGCGCCATGACCAACACCGGACTGGGCAGAAAGATCGTGGCGACGCCCGATCTGTTCGAGAAGATGCGTAGGTCGGTGCTGCCATCGGTCGCCAAGACTGTGGCTCCACGGCCTGACATGACAAGTGTAATGCAGTCCTTGGGTCTGTCGGGCATGCCAACCTCACTCGCTCACTTGCCGGTTGAGTCAGCGGTTGGTATGGGTGTAACTGCCGAACAGCATGCAGCATTGCGAAAGGCCCTCGGCTTGGGTTAATGTCCGGATACGCTGCACCTTCGCCCTGAACGGAGGTGTGATGAACCGCAAGTTCAGGTGTTCCAAGACCAACAAACTTTGTCACAAGGAGTTCTACAACGCGATTCGACATCTCAAGCGGCAGACCCGCAAGAACCTGGAAGGTGTCGATCAGATGAGGTGTTTCAAGTGTAGGCATTGCGGCTACTGGCACATCGGTCATTGTCGGCCGGTGGTTGCACAGACCATCTAAGAGAAGTAGAGTGCAAGTCGTCACTTGAAAGGAGCATGCACATGACCAACGAAGAACTCATCGCTCACCTGCAGCAGGTTCAGGCAAAGATTCAGCAACAAAAGGAGGCCGAGCAAGAGATCGCAGCCTGGCTATGTGAGCTTCGTGAAGCAATCGATCATACTGGTTGTTGAGACCCATGAAGCCGGTGTGGCTGAGCGGCTAAGTTCCGGTTTTGTAAACCGGCCCAGGTCGGTTCGACTCCGACCGCCGGCTCTACGAGGTAAGTCATGAAGAAGCGAGCTCTTGCTGAAGAACTGGCCGGCGGATGGGAAGGGCTGAGGCAGCATCCCATCGCCGGCACTGCATTGGGCATCGGCTCGTTCTTCCCTGTCGCCGGCAGTGCTATCTCTGCCGGTGACATGATGCAGAACCTCTATCGTGGCAACATGGCCAGCGCTGGCCTCAACGCTGTCGGTGTAGCAGCGGGTATGCTCCCCGGTGGTAAGGTGCTGACCAATCTGGCATCCAAGGGTCGACTTGGACAGGCAGCAGCCAAAGCGGCTCCCTACCTCGCACCCATTCCCGGCAAGATGCCGACCATCCCTCAGTTCTTCAGCGCTCCACTTGCTTCAGCAGCCGCAAGCATGGCCGATCAGTCCTTGCAGGCAGAACGGCCGACCTACCAGAAACAAATGAGAGAACAGGAGAGGATGATGAGAGACTTCAACGAATGGCGGCAACACAAGGCCACTCTTCAGGCCCTCGGTCAGCAGCCTCAAGTCAAGGAGGGGCAGGCACCAACTACAGCCGATATGGCCGGAAGATTGTGGGACATCACTCGTGGTGCGAGCCCGTACCTGGCTGCTGGGATCGCCGGCGGACATATGCTGCCGTCTTACTACAAGGATGACATGCCGGGCGTGATGCGTGGTGCCTTGACCGGCGGCGGGGCCTTCGGAGGCACCGTCGGCGGTTTCATGGGTGGCGGTCTTGGTGGTGCATCACTTGGCCGTCTGCTTGCTATGAGATACGGACTCAACCCCTCAAATGCAGCGCTGGTCGGCGGCGGCATCGGTGGCGTGCTTGGCGGCATTGGCGGTCATGCAGCTGGTCGACATGCTGTCGGTGCGCTCATGGGTAATGAGGAAGAAAACCCACGGCAGTTGAAGTTCGGCAGCGACAAGTCAGCAGCCCAAGTTGAATTGACCCCCGAAGAGTATGCACAGATCATCGAAAACCAGAAGCCTAGCCTTACTTATGGCGCTGGAATGGGTGGCATGCTTGGCGCCGCTGTGGGAGGAGATCTGGCAAACCGAGCAAGGCAGCCGACGAGAAACATTGCCGCTAGCATGCTTGGTGGTGGACTTGCTGGTGCTGGAGTTGGCCTTGGCATTCAAGGTCTGCGTCGTCTGTTATGGCGCAATCGAGGCGGGAATCCCATCCAAATAAAGTTCGGCAGCAACAAGTCAGCCGACTTTGGTCAAGCGTGGGACCAGGAAGTTGCGTCTCCATTCCGCAGGGGCATGACTGCAGTCAGCGACGTAGCACGAAACAAGATCGTCGATCCTATTGCTGGCCACTTGTCACCATCTGCAGCAGTTATGGGTCGTCATGGTTTCCCGTTGGCTCGCATCAAGCCAAGTCTTGGTGTTCGAGCTGCGCACGGTTTGGGACAGGCATCAAGATGGATGGGGAAGAACCCGGTTGCAAGCGGCAGCATGGCTACGGCTGCTGTTGCTATCCCTAGCCTGCTGGCCTTGCGTGCAATAACAGGTGGCAGTTCACAGCCACAAGCTGAAGCAGGGCCATCGGGCCCGAACGGCTACGAGGAGGAAGAGGAGAAGCAGGCGGCCAAGAACCCACAGCAGCGGGCGAAAGGTGCCATCAAACGAGAGATGAGTCAAGCCCAGCAAGCTGGTTACAGTGCTTTTGACCCACGAGCAAGGCAGAAAGCCCTCGATGCCGGTCGTAGCCGTCGTCGTGGCGCCGCACCAGTCGAACCACCTGCTGCGGCTGCGCCATTGATCGAACCATCACTTGCCGCAGCGGCTTCGCCGCCTCCGCCGACTGCAGCACCGGCTTTGCCTCCACCGAAGCCCATGCCCGACTTGTTCATCCCAACACTCACAGAAAACGTCTTCGAGCGGCAGCGCAAGTCGCTGGGCCTGGGTGCTGACGCTGCTGCCGCTGCAATGAGGCCACCAACAGGTCTGGAAGCGCCACCTCCTCTCAGTGCGTGGGGAAGGGTTAGAGCTCATCCAATGGTCAACCGCATCGGCTCCTTCGCTGCATCGCCAAGAGGTCAAGCTGCCATCCTCGGCACTCTTGCTCTCGGTGGTGCAGGTGCATACTGGGCAGGCAGACGCAATCGCAAGAAAGAAGACACACAAGCCGAGCAAGAAATGGCTCAGGCTGGTTAAGCAACGGCAGGTAAGAGGTCTCGCTTGTGGCGACCCTGGTAGCTCACAAGAGCAACTTTTGGCCAGGGGGCATCGGTGGGGCCTGGTCGACGAAAGTCGACTGGACGTTGGCCTGGTAAGGGTCACAGAACCTCGTCCCGGGTGTCATCGTGCCGCCGTCCCTACAGAACCAGGCTGGTCCTGCGGCAACGATCGAGGCCGAACCCCAAGGCGCGACTGGAGCAATCCTAACCGGCAGGGGTGTGACACTCAGCTTGCTGTTTTGGAGGAGAGACATGACCAAGATGATCTTGTGCTGCTTGATGAGTACATTTTTACTCACCGCTCAAGTCATCGCCGAAGTCAAGATCCTGGTCAAGCATCGCGTGGCGAACCAATCGCCTGGATACTGTGTGTGGTGCTCGCTTGATACGTGGGGCAATCACACCAAGAACAAACAGCTCATCGGATTGACAGCATATTATGTTGAACATGACAGACGAGCCATCAGCGGCAGGCCAGAGACAATCAATCGACAGCTCAGCATCCTTGGTGTGAAGTACGAGCATCGGCTGCCTGGAAAGAAAGACTTCGACTTCGTGAAGCAGCACGTCCAGGCCGGTCGTGCTGTTATGGCAGACGTGAGGGATTATCCACGAGTCGGCGATCTCCATGCCATCCTCATCGTCGATGCTACGGACGAGAGTGTCCGGTTCATCGACAGTAACGACATTGAGTGGGATTGGTTGTACAAGACGACAACCTTCAAGCAGCAATGGACAGGGTGGGCAGTGGTGATCCTCGACTAGCCTCAGCCAAAGGAGGTGGCCGTGCGATGCGCTACCAACAAGTTGGCTGGTCCTGCGGCGCCGCTGCAGTTGTCAATACGCTGAGGGCGTTCGGCAGGAGAGTGGCTGAGAGCTGTGTGCGAACGCACGCTGGCACCAACAAAACAGGTACAGAAAATACTGGCATCCTGGCATCTTTGAGGGCATTCGGCCTTGCTGGTGTTGAATACAACGGTACATCGAAGAATCACGCATGGCGTTGGCTGCAAGGAGCATTGCTGCAAGGGTCAGTCGTCATCCTCAGTGTTGACAGATGGACGCACTGGGTCACTTGCATTGGCTTGGTCGGCGACCGTGTAATCCTGATTGACTCGACCAACGCTATTGCCAACAAGCGGGAGAATGGCATCCACGTTATCCCCAAGGAGAAACTGATCCGCCGATGGCACCATGCCAAGCAATCGGATGAGTATTCGCTCTACGCGATCTGCGCCAGTAAGGGTTGAAGTAGGGTATCATCTACGGGAGGGATAAAACATGGTCAAACGCAAACTGATCACTCGCCTGGCGTGGACGCAAAAAGGTGTCAGCAAGTTCGAGTCCCTCATCAACGAGCACATGTTGAGAGGATGGGAACCAGTCGTCATCGAGATCGACAAGAAGGGCTTCCGGATCATCTGCTTCGCCTTGCTGGCGATGCCAACGCAATGCGACTGTGAATGCAGTTGTTGTACTGGAGAAGCACAGCACGATGAAGACTGCAAGTGTGCCTGTGATTGCTGCTTGATGCACTCGAATCAGTGCGTCAAGGAGCCCAAGGAGGATTGAAAATGAACATGGATGTTCTGGCCGATGCTCTCGCACGTCACACCTTACAGAAGCAAGGTATCGGGCCGGCCGCTCTGATTCCACTGGCTGCAAAGGCTGGCGGTGGTCTGCTTGCTGCTGGTAAGGCTACTCTACCTTGGCTTGGCATGGGTGGCGCCATGGCGGCCGGCGACATCGGTATCCGTAAGATGCTAGAGCCAGGCCAGCAAGATCCACAAGGCCCACAAGGTCCAGGCGGTACTGGCGCCGGCATGGATCAACCTGCTGCGGGGCCGTGCGGCCCAGGACATGGTTCGACCAGCGGAATGCTGGGTGGTCCCAAGGGCGGTCCGCCTGACTTTGGCAACGCTCATAGTCGTGATCGTGCCGATCCTGATATTGGTCAGGATGATTCACAGCGTCATCCAATAGCCGGCTTCAAGCTGGCCGAGGCTGCTGCTCTTCTCACGTTCCGCAAGCGAGCTCAAGGTCCAAATCCAGATCCTTACCCATATGGACATGCCTTTCGCAGTGCTGCCGAGGACATCCCCGGGCTCATCAACACGCCACTCAATGCTCTTGCTTACGGTGGACTCGGTGCCCTCAGCGGCCTAGCGCTCGGTCGTTCTCCCGGTCATGGTGCTATGATTGGTGCTGGCATGGGTGCAGGTGCAGGACTTGGTGCCACACTGGGTGGAACAGCTGGTTATGCGTTATCTCCACTTGCTGCAGTCATAGCACAGCGTTACGGCATGGACCCACGGAAGGCAATTGGCATGTCAACACGACTTGGTCTGGTTGGCGGCGGCCTCACTGGTGCGTATCTTGGCGGCAGAGCTGGTTACCGTGCTGGTAAAGCCAAGCCAAGTGAAAAACCAGAGGAGAAGCAGTCATTTGCCAAGGCAGCCATCTACGGCATTGCCGACGTTGGCGATCCAGGCTTCGCAGGGCTCCAGGAAGGCGTCTGGCATGGTCGAGATGCCCTGCAGTCCCTACGTGGCGGTCAAGTCGGCCAGGCGGGCCGACAGGGCCTCCAAGCAGCCAGGCACACGGCATCTGGCCTCGGGGAAGCTGGCGTTGCTGGCGCTCGTCGTGCCGGTGGAGCCATCGGCTCAGGTGTCCAGCGAGCTGGTGGTGCTATCGGTGGAGGTATTCAGCGGGCTGGTCGTGCCATGTCTGGCCGTCCCGGCTTGACGGCTGCTCTTGCAGCAGGCGTGCCTTTGGCTCTCGGTGCTGGCTATGCAGCTCTCGGTGGCGGCAGCAAGCCAACAGAAGGTCCGCAAGGCAAGCACGACGATGAGAAGCAGAGTCATGTCAAAGGTGCAGCAGCCATCATGAGCAACAACTTGCTGGATGTCCTGGCCTTCAACGTAGAGATGACCGATCGGAAGTTTGCCAAGCGCGCCCAGGGGCCAATGGCGCCACCGGCGACGCCAGCACCACAACCTGGACAAGCTGGCTTCAGACCGCCACCACCGCAACTGCCGTCTCAATTGCCTAGCATGGCGGGCATTCAGGCTTCGAGATCGCAACAGCCGGCAGCGCCGGCATCTTCGGCACCGTTTTACATGGCAGCGCCTGCTGCAGCACCGCCACGAACTTCACCACCGGCAGCGCCGGCATCTTCGGCACCGCCGGCGCCAAGTCAACCAGGTGGATTCACTCTCGGCGGCGGTAGTAGGCCGTCAGCACCGGCACCATCAGCGCCGCAAACAAGGCCAGCAGGTGGATCTATTGGCGGCAGAGGCAAACATGACAAGTCCGCTTCGAGCAACCTGCTGAACGTTTTGGCCAGCAACATGAAGAAGGCCGAACGGAGGGCCGGCCTCGTCCCTTTTGCTAAGTTTGCCGTGAATGGCACGGCAGGTGGATTCAATCCAGAGGCTCAGTTGGTTCATCGTATTGAGCATCCGGCTGGTTCTTTGGGTGCTCAATTGTTCGGTGCCTCTCGTGGCGGTAGCCCTACATCTGGCGGGCCACCAGGGGCTGCTCGTCCGGGGCCCGGACCTACGACCCCTCTTCCGGCGCCGGAACCGGCCAGTGGACTGCCTGGAACTGCCAGGCCCGGCTTAGCAGCGCCCAGCGCGCCTCCGGGAACCGCCAGACCCGGCCCGACACCGCCCCCAGCGCCACCACCCACTGCACAGCCAGAGGAAAGACCAGCCATCAAGCCGACAGGCGGCTTCACCATCGGTGGTGGACCAAAGAAGTTGATTGATATGGGTGTGTAACGTAGAACATCTTCTTTACGGGTAGGTCGCCACAGGCGACCTTTTCCTGTTTGCACTTGCAAATAGGCGCGAATCCAGTAAAGATTTACTCCAGTGAGGAGACAACCATGAAAATCACAGAGATTCGTGTCAAGCTCATTGAGGACAAGGCTGACAACCGCCTTCGAGCGTTCTGCTCGATCACCTTGGACGACTCGTTTGTCGTCCGTGACCTCAAGATCATTGACGGCACCAAGGGCCTCTTTATCGCCATGCCAAGTCGGAAGCTGACCGATCGGTGCCATCGGTGCGGCTACAAGAACAACCTGCGTGCGTACTACTGCAATGACTGTGGTGAGCGGTTGAAAGACAACCGTGCGGCTGTCGACGACAATGGTCGCGCCAAGTTGCACGCCGACATTGCTCATCCTATCAATGCCGAGTGTCGCGAAATGATCCAGACGGCAGTGGTCGTGGCTTACAAGGAGGAGCGCGAGCTCTCCAAGCAGCCTGGTTACGCTTGCACCTACGATGAACCCATGGATGACGACTTGGTACATGATCGTCCTCGTCGCCCCATCAATTGAGAAACCTGTTCCATGAAAGGAGACCAACATGGACATTCACATCGATCAAGCCTGCAAATACCTGAAGATCGGCTCTGTGGTTGAGACCATGGGCGACGTGTGGCAGATCGAGAGCCTCGATGAGACCGAGAAGCGGATTCACCTTCGCTCGATTCGCACCAAGAATACCGGCAGCTTCCTCATCAAGGACATCACCGGCATGTTGCTGCCGATCTGTCATGAGAAGCACGAACTCCCGACACCGGTCAAGGCTGGCCCGGTCAAGAATGAAGTTGCTGCTGGGCCAGCAGCCAAGTTGACTGGCACGAGTGAAGTGACGCCGGTGGCTCCTCCCAAGACGCCTGGTCCGGCCGCACCAACCCCGAAGAAATGATTGGATCTCGTCATGGATGGGATAACACGCGATTGGCTGTGGAATAAGTTGAAAGAGTTCTACATGACAACCGGTCGTGAGGCCAAGATCATGCTAGTCCCACGTGGCGTATGGTTGGCAATGTGTCGATGGTCCAGTAATGAATGGGGTGATCCTATTCTTGCCTACAAAGTCAGAGAGGGATACAAACCCCCAAAGTTGTGCGGTTGCAAGTTGTACCTGGAAGCATCAGCCTTCGCTCTGGTTTGACAGCATGAAAACTTTGTATGTCACCGTTGGCCTGCCTCGCTCTGGCAAGTCGACTTGGGCACGGCAGCAGAACGTGCCCACCGTCAACCCCGACAGCATACGCCTGGCTTTGCACGGCCAGCGCTTCTATCCGCCAGCCGAGCAGTTCGTGTGGGCAGTGACCAGCCTCATGGTTCGTGCCCTTTTCATCGCTGGCCATGATAAAGTCATCCTCGATGCCACCAATACTACCAAGTCGAGACGCGACAAATGGTCCTCGACCGAGTGGGCGACTTGCTACGTGTTGTTTGGCACTGAGAAGGAAGAGTGCATCTGTCGTGCAGGTGATGACGAGGAACTGATCAGAGTCATCGAACGTATGCACGCAGAGGGCGAGCGCGTGGAACTGACTGAGAATTGGATTCTTCCAAAACCTATCAATTGAGGTACTTGATTGTGAGTAGCATAATCATTGCTATACCACCTGTGTGTAACAGAAAAATCAGGTGTATGCTCGATGCTGCTAAGCAAAAAAGGAAAACTGTCCCATTATATGAACATGCCATCGAGCTCTTCAGTGAACTCAAGATTGCTGGTTCACTGACAGAGGTTTATACCGGGCGTACATGTCCGCATTGTGGTGTTGCAACTGTGTGGAGGTGTGCCGATGATATGTATGCGTGTATGACGTTGCAACATTACAGTGAGCCTTTCAACGGCAACTTGTTTGGCTTTATCTGTCATCTCTGTAACGTGCTTGATGGCAATTTCGGTACGAAGTTGTTCGTGGAAACGCTGCAACGTCCTGGTTTCAAATGGTGTCAACACCACAAAGTTTTCCATCCAGCCAATGATTTTCGCCGCACCGGTCGTTACGGGGGAAGACCGTACTCTGACATTGAAGCGTATGCCAAGTCTCATCCATTAGGTTATCTGGTTGCTCTGCGTAGTATTTGCAGATCTGCTGAGATAGAGCACAAAGAAAATTCATCGATGGTGACAAAGGATGATTGACTTTTTGATCTCCTTCCGAGATAATTTATCTTGAAAGGAGATCAAGCCATGTTGTAGATTGATCACGTTTACGTTGTTGTCTGCCGAGACATCCCAGTTCGTCATCAGGCTGTTCAAGCATGTCACGCCGCCATTGCAGCTGGCCAGGATCTCATCCGCTGCAAGTCTCCGTACCTCGTCCTCGTCACCGTTCCCAACCAGCACGCCCTGATTGCGTTGAGCTGCAAGCTCAGCAGAGCAGGCGTGGCTCATCGTGTTTTCAATGAGGATGACATGGGTGGTCGGCCGACAGCTTTGGCGACACAACCAGTGACTCAAGAGCAGCGGAGCCTGTTTGGAGGATTGCCGCTCTATCGGGTGGGTAGCTCAGCAGCAGAGCGTCGCAGCGGCCCTCAAGGCCAAGCGAAGGTCGGAGGTGCAAGTCCTCCCCCACCCGCTGTGAATGCGTCGGGATGATCAGTAGGCCCCTTTACTGCATGGTCACTGCCGCTGTCATGCAGACGCATTCGCCATCCCGCCGTAGCTCAATTGGAAGAGCAGGAGCTTCTAAAACTCTTGGTTCCGGGTTCGAGTCCCGGCGGCGGGTTTGGAAATCGAAAGCCGACATCTTGCGATGCCGGCTTTCGTCGTTTACGATGTCTACATGCCTGACATCTACACTCATCATTCTGATGCACCCAAGCGTTGGTACAAGATCGGTGTCGGTTTTGTCGATGCTGAAGGCCAGCCATTACAGGAGAATCGTATGTACGAACGTTTCACCGACCGCTCTCGCAAGGTCATGCAGTTGTCCAACCAGGAGGCCCAGCGCCTCAACCACGAGTATATCGGCACCGAGCACATGCTGCTTGGCCTCATCAAGGAGGGCTCCGGTGTTGCTGCCAACGTCCTCAAGAACCTCGATCTCGACTTGAACAAATGCCGAGTCGAAGTCCTCAAACTGGTTTCACCAGGGCCGGGCCCCGCTGTGATCATCATGGGCAAGCTACCTATGACCCCACGAACGAAGCGTGTCCTCGAAAGTGCCATCCAATCTGCCTTGGATCTCAACCACAACTATGTTGGTACTGAACATCTATTGCTCGGTCTCGTCACCGAGAGAGAAGGCATTGCTGCGCAAGTCTTGATGAACTTCAACGTCACAGTTGAAACGGTCCGTGAGGAAGTCCTCAACTTACTGGGTTTCAATCCTCGGCAGGTGGATGCAGAGGCAGAGGCGGACGAGCAGCTTGAAGAAGGGCTGGCACTGAAAGAGATGCTCAGGGAGTGGCTGACTGCGTGGGTCGGCGAGCGCCACGAGTACGTGAATGGCTGTTACACTTGTGAATGTTGGGAGGCGTTCGACACCATCTTCCGTCACGCGAGGTGAACGTGGACAAAACCCTGCTCGCTTATACGGCCGGCTTCTTCGATGGAGAAGGCTGTATTTGTGCCACCCGTAGAGGTTGCCGACTGTTCATTGCCAACACTCGCCTGATTGTGCTCCATAGTCTTCGCTTCAAGTGGAGCAAGATGGGGCACATTTATGTTTGGCAATCGAAGAAATACCCACATCACAAACCCAAGTATCACTGGGCAATCACTACTGGCGAGCAGGCCACACATTTTTTGCGGCACATACGTGACTATCTGATTCTCAAATCTCGGCAAGCCAGCCTTGCGTTGGAACTCATCAGTTTGAACCCTGGTTCTGGCCATCGGCTGAGAGGCGCAGCTTTAGAACGACGCAACTGGCTCGTTGATGAAATCCGCAGCATCAACCGAAAAACACCACCAGCTCCACATGGAGATAATCATGTCAGCGCAAGAGAAGTTCCTCGCTGAAGAACGTGCTCGGATGCGCACTGAGGCTGATTGCAAGCAGGAGCGTTTCCATAAGTTGGCAACACTCGAATACTTCTACCTTGAGCATCTGGCTGAAGATTGTGGTAATGGCACTGATTTCGATCATGCCATTCTGCACGGCATTCAGGCCCTCAGAGACCGCTTTTGTCCGAGAGTCACCAAGGAGACAGGATGAACATCTTGCAGATTTCCGTTTTCATCAACATCATGCTCATGGTTGCGATTGGCGTGATGTGCTACAGGTTGAATCGAGGCAAGGCAAAATCGACCGAGGCTTTCCGCATTTTGAAAGAACTGGAGATGCACCTTGCTTCTAACAAAACCAGATTGAACAACAGTCATCGTGACACACAGCTTGCTACCGATCGAGCCAGAAAGAACCAGGATCGGTGGGTAAAGTTCCGTCATGACATGATTCGCTTGTACGCCATGCACGAGTTTGTTGTCATTGGCTGTGAGGACGCTCTTGAGCGTGTGGCCACTTGGCATCAACTGCCAATTGGCGAGCAAGCCGAATGGATGAAGCGTGGCACTGACTTTGTCGAAAAGACCTACGGACCTTGGGTGGGATGATGATACGCTTGAACAACAACTATGTTTTTGACTTCGCAGTGGCGAGCGGTGCCTTGGGTTTTGACGGTCGTGGGTACTGGTGGGAACAGCCATTCCGTTGGTTGGGACAGCTCGACCCTCACCAATTCCTTGTCATCACCAAGACCCTGACTCGTCATCCACGTAAAGGCAATCTGCGCTGGTGGTGTCCCTGGCGTTGCGTCCGTCCCGTCCCGGGTGGTTTTGTCAACGCAGTGGGCCTCACCAATCCAGGTTTGGACGCATGGTTCAAGCGTTACTACCATCACGTCGTTGCTGACGAGCTGGCCATCGCTGTCTCTATCGCTCCGGAAACTCCGGACGATGCGAATTGGATGGCCTGGCGCATCATGTCCAGTGACGGTTGGCAGTGCATCAAGGCCATCGAGCTCAATGTCTCCTGTCCGAACACTGCCAATGCTTATGAGACCTGCAAGGCGGCCGAGTTGATGGTCAAGGCCATGCACCCGGCTGGCTTGCCGATCATTTTGAAGTTGGGTTACCAGCAGCCGTTCTTCAAGATCTGCATGGACCTGGATGGTATGGTTAGTGCCTACGACTTGATCAACACTGTCCCCTGGAGAGACGTCTATCCCTGCCGTCCGTCGCCGCTGGCTCATCTGGGTGGTGGCGGCGTGTCTGGTGAGCCTATCATCTACCAGGCGATCCGTGCGTTGCGGCTCGTCAAGGAGTCTGGACTTGTAAAGACGCCGATCATCTCCGGTGGTGCCATTACCGATTTTGAGCAAGTGAAGCTTCGCTTCAAATTGGGTGCCGATGCTGTGGCATTCGGCTCGATCTTCCTACGTCATCCCACTCGCCCCAACACTATCGTCAATCAATGGAGAGCATCGTGAAGCACGAAACCCAAGTCATTAGTGTCCGTGCTCCTGTTGACAAGCTCATCATCCCGGTCGTGAAGGCATTGCTTGCCTTTCCCGAGGTAGCAACCCTCTACTCGTGCCAAGGTGTTGCTTATGCCCAGAAGACCGCCAAGGAGTGGAACTTCATCAGGGATTCCTCCTATGTGATCTTCACGGCGGGTGGAGGCTCAGTGATTGAGCTTGCTGTGTTCCTCAATTTCCTCAGCGAGAGAGTCTCCAGCATGGACTGCTACGCACAGTTCGAGCTGCCGATTGTGGGTGTGGCTCCACAGATCGAACTTCACTTTCAACAAGAGCACATATCCAAGATGGCTATTTGGCTGCGTGCGATCCGTAAAGAATGGCCCGGACTGAGGGTGGAACTGAAGTCCCACCTGTCTAAATTTCGATAGTGAATGAGTCATTATTGAATGGCCACGTTAGGGGGCACTGCCACCGTGCAGGTCCCAGTGTCACGCACACACGGATGTGCTGCTTCGGCAGCACATCGTTTTGATTGCAGTTACCTTTTTTCTTTTATTTATGGGAGATCAGCATGCCAGATATGCTCGACAGTTTTCCTTACGCTGAGAAGCAGAAGCGGGCTGAGAAGATCGCCAAGCATCTCGTCCGTTCCAATGATCTTGGTCGTGAAGTTGAGTTGGAGGTTATCGACGAGGACGACAAGGTGCTGGGTGATCTGGTGAGGAATGAAATGAGCAAATTACAAGATGCTCATCAAAATTCTAGCGTCAAGTTAGTGCAGAACAGGGAAGACCTGGAGAAGCTGCCCGATGGCGCCAAGACAGCCATCAAGGAAATGCTCGATCAGATGGGCGGTCAAATGCCGCCGGGTGGTCTTTTCCAGGTGAAGATGGATAGTGTCAAAGGACTTGATGCTGCTGTCGACACGATAATCACCAACGGTGCTATCAATCTTAGTAGCCTCGTTGTTTCCAGATTGGCAGCCGTGCGAGCTACAGCCATTGCCAGTGCTATCGAAGGACTGGTGACCCGTTCCCACAACTTGCAAGAATCTATGCCCAAGCTGAGAGGGGCAACCAAGGCAGCAGCAACTGCTATTCTCAAGCGGATCGATGAAGCTATCCTCGTCACCTTTGGCGAGCACAACTACGATGCAGCCGTCAAACTGAACAAGGAGTTGTCCGAGAAGAAGCCACGCAAGAACAAGTAAGGTTTCGACCAATGTCCCAGGCACGGGCTCTGCTGGAAAGCGGATACCGGTGAGCTTGTGTCCCGCAAAGAGGTTCATCATGCACTACATTCCCGAGGAACTGACCCTCCACCTGACCTCCATCTTCAAGGACAAGAACGATCCTGAACCCGACTGGTTCCACGTTACTAGCACTCGTGCTGGTCGTAGTATTGGCCCGAATGCGTTGAACACGCCCTTCAACCCCGTCGACCCGTACCCCTCGCTCAAGGACGCAAAACAGAAGGCGGCAGCGATGTTAGGGGTCGACTACACCAGTATCAAGCTGGTACACTATCTTCAGCCATACGTCCAGGCGTATGAAGACCCTGAACCACTCGTCGTGAGGTGATCATGAACCGACGGTCCTTCCTGACCACTACCCTCGGCGCCACAGCCGCCGCAGCTGTCAGTGAGCGTCAATCCATCGCGAGGATTCCATCCTCGCCGCCTGAAGTGGACCTCAGCATTATCTGCCGGCGCTGGTTCACCGGTGAATACACGTTGGACGACGTGGCCAAGGTCGTCGACATCCTCTTCACCAGGGAATGGGCCGACCTGCCTACAATCAGTGATAAGATGTTCCGGCAGCTCATCACCATCCGGCCTGATTTGTGTTGGGTTCGGGTGATCTCGCCTCGCATCACGTTCGACATCTATGAGTCGAACGAAAAGCGCTGCGACATCGCCAACACCATGTCCCCGTTCCCGCCACCTTTCTCAGTTCCGCCAGCAACGCTTCCAGTCAACTACTATCTGCGGAACGGCTCAGCTCCTAAGCGTTTGACTTACGCCATTCGGAATGTCATTACTGAGCTGTGCAAGCACTCCAAGTCGTGGTATGAGGATAATCCACAGTTCCACGATTACGCGATCTTTGTTCAGCCCAGTGTGTGCTTCAAGCAAGAGGCATATCTGCTGGACATGTTCTGCTACTACCACGTCTTCGGCTCGACCGATGAGAAGCGAGAAGACATCATGTTGGCGATCAAGCACTATGACAACGACGTGGTTACGAAGCCCCTGTGAAAGCTGACCTGGGAGTAATTTTTTACTCGGAGATACACCATGAACGTCAAGGAGTTCAATACAGCTTGGCTGGCTTCTCTGGTCAGGTTGCAGAAGCTGGGCATCAAGCAAGAAGACGTCGAGGTCGTGATCGAAGCCAATGATGATGGTATTCTGGAAGTGGCTCATGTCGACCTGGAAGAGCCATGCGACGATAATCCTGAATATCAGGAACACGTTCGCTCCGGCGGCGAACGAGAATACTCACTCGTCATTGAAGGCGTGTGATCCATGAAGTACGACGACATCAGATCAAAGTTGCAGACTGGCGACATCATCCTCTATTCGGGTGATGGCGACTTCTCTGCCTACATCAAGGCGTCTACTCTCTGCAAGTGGTCGCACGTGGCCATCGCGATTCGTGTTGATAATCCAGACATGGTGTTGGTCTGGGAGTCATGCGGCAACGGTGTCGCCTTCGACAACCTCGATCAGCAGATGAAGCCGAAGAAGCTGCAGTTCATCAAGCGGCTCATCAACTACTCGGCTGGCGATGTGGCCATTCGTCATCTTCGTTGCGACACCAGAGACAGCTTCATGGCTGTGTTCGAGGAGCTTCGCAAGGAAATCGAAGGTCGGCCATACGAGACCAATGACATGGAGCTGGCCAAGGCCGTCCTCGGCACTTGGGGCAACAACGAAGAGGCTCTGGCCAGTTTCTTCTGCAGCGAGCTTGTTGCTGAAACCTACAAGCGATGGGGCTTGTTGCCGAACTCACGCCCATCCAATACATATCGCCCAAGGGACTTCTCTAATAGTGGCTACTTAACGCTGCTAGGTGGGGCTGTCCTTGAACCCGAGATCCTTCTAACTGAGAAGGTCGACTGATGGGCGAAGCCTTGGAAACCCTGCTTGCTCTTTTGCTGTTGCTATTGTTTGCAATCTTCGGCGGCTGTATTTTGCTTGTTTGTTTGTGGTCTTTCAATTGAAAGGAAAAGATCAATGCGTCGTTGCACGGACATCACTCTTATTCTCGACAAGTCGGATTCGATGCAGAACTGCCATGGTGCTACCATTGAGATGGTCAACACGTTCATCGAGGACCGACGCAAGGACCCAGAGGATTGCACCTTGAGTTTGGTGCAGTTCAGCACCCACAATTCTTACTCCGATCCGCTGACCCGCACCTTCGCCGGTCTGCCGGTCAAGGACGCGCCCAGGCTTACCCAACACACCTATCGCCTACATGGTATGACGGCGTTGCTGGATGCTGTGGGCATCACCATCAACGACGTCGGCAAGCGTCTCGCTGCACTGGCTGAAGATGATCGGCCTGATCGCGTCCTCATCGTGGTCATGACTGACGGCCTGGAAAACGACTCGAAGAAGTTCACTCGTGAGCAGATCATCAACATGACCAACCACCAGCGCAATGACTACCGCTGGGAGTTCATGTTCCTCGGTGCGGACATGGATAGCTTCACCGCCGAGCAGCAGGCACAGGACCTGGGCATCTTCTCCAACAACTCGCTGAACTACAGGAAGGGCAGCACTAGAGCTGCTGGTCAGTGCATGACCCAGTCGGTCTCCAACTATGCTGGCCCGTTGGGAGATCAGGGGCCACAAGGTCCACAAGGCCCGGGCATCTTCGCTCTGGATGAGGGCACTCAGATCGCCTCACAGGGACTGCGACAAGAGGCAGATGATGCCATTAGAGTTGGAGCTGGCACTGGCAAGGCAGTCAACCCCAAGTCGACTGGTCGCAAGCGTAACAAGAAGTAACGTCGTCCATCCATCGCAGCCATTTTCCGAAAGGGGCAAGAAATGAATCGTCGTGGTTTCCTGTCGCGTGCATTCTTCGCGACAGTGGCATTCCTCGGTCTCTCGTCCATCACGGAGGCGTTCCCGTCGAAGATCGATATGCTTCGCTGGGATGGTCCGATGAGCAATCAGCCGGTTGCTATCGGCTGGTGGGATATGATCCCGGGTGACATCGTCTCACCGAACGGTAAGGACATGTGGCAGATCGAGACCCTGCCTTACTTCAACAAACGTGGTGAGGAGTGCATCAAGCTCTCCCACCAATGGACCAGGTCGTGATCTGAACCTTTCGTCGGCCATGGAGCTAACAACTCTGTGGCCGATGATACTCAAAGGGAGGATGAAATGGGATGGTGGAGAAGCCAGAATGGTGTCATTGGCGATCGGCCTGCAGACATCATGGACGGTGCAATGAAGGCCATCGAGCAGTCCTATCTGCGCGAGGCTGGGCGCCTGCCTACCCAGGGTGAAATTGCCGACTTGGTGCAGTTCTGCTCGTGTGGCGTCTTTGAGGTTGCCTGTGGTGACCCAAAGTACGACTTCAGCAAGCAGAATTTGCACCTCGATGACACACCTCGTCGCTGTCGTCGTGGCGCACAAGGCGCCTCTGGGGTGGCTAACCAGCCCAAACCGGGAGAGATGGGCAACGTTGATCCCAAGAGCGGCGACCACTATGAAGCTGGTGAGCTCAGGGAGGTCATTGCTCAACAGGTCAAGGAAGCAACTGATGTCGCTTGACAACAAGTATCCGAATCGGAAGGACCAGAGGCGCCCGTACTACAAGAGCAAGAGATTCGATCGGAGTTGTCGCCCAGGTGGCTCCTGTCCATATTGCCGTGGCAATCGTTTGTGTGGCAGTCATCGACGTGAGGCTGCTGCGAAAGGTCAGATCAGCGAATTTCTTCGAGAGACCAAAGTGATGGTCCATCCTGACCCAGGTCTGATCTCTCTCAAGGAGCATGATCAGTCGGCTCGCGAGCGTTACCATCGACGCAAAGAGGGCAAGCAACACAATGGGATTGCTTGTCCTCTTTGTGGTAAGGAACTGGTCGATACTGACCCATTTCTTCAACTGCTGAGTAGCCCACCACACACGAGGGTTGAATGTCTATCTTGCAAGTGGAGCGGCACCCGGGTCGTATAGACGAGATCCACCAAGAAATTTGCCGGATACGCAAGCAACTGAAGTTGCTCATCCGATGGACTAAGAAACCACACTCCTTATCACGGATGATCTGGGGCATACCTGAGTTTGCCATCTTCATGAGGCGAGCTTGGAGTCGTGGACAATGGTGTATCATCGACAGCAAGAAGTCACGCATCGGTGTCTTATCGTTTGCCTGGTTCGCTGTAACGATTCGACTTTGAGGTTGTCATCACATGGATCGTACACGGCTACAATTTTGAAGAAACCAGATTCGCACTGGACACTCTGGCTACATCGGTGAGGAGAAGCAACAATGTTGTCATGGAAGGACATTCCCGGTTGGACGCTTGGCATCGAGCAGCTCTACCCAGCTGTCGTTCGATATTTTGACGATGGTGCTGTCTTTGTTGAAATCGGCAGTTGGGTTGGCAGATCAGCTGCCCTCATGGGACAGCTCATCAAAGAATCGAAGAAGCAGATCAGGTTCTACACGATTGACCACGGGGTGGGCTCACCTGAAGAACCCAAACTGGAATCGATGGTACAGGCAGTAGGCGGTAGCACTACGCAGTTGTTGACTCAGAATTTGCAGCGCTGTCAGGTGCATGACGTTGTAACACAGTTGACGATGACAGGTGCCGAAGCTGCCAAGCTCTTCAGCGACAACTCTGTTGACTTCGTTTTCATTGACGGCGACCATGCTACTCCTGCTGTCATGCTTGATATTGAGACCTGGTGGCCGAAGGTCAAAAGTGATGGATACCTGTCTGGTCATGACTACAGTCGCGCATCCGTGAAAAATGCAGTTGACCAGTTCTTTGCGAAGCTCAAGATTGTAATTCATGAGCCACAGCCGCACTGTTGGTCGGCAAAGAAACCATGAGGGTCCCGATATGACTGGTCTTGAATTGATTCTCGGTCATCTTATTGGTGACTACATCGTCCAAAACGATTGGATGGCCACTAACAAGGTGAACCGATGGTCTGGTGAATGCCCAGACATAAAGTCAGAACTGGTGCAAAACGCTTCATCCCACGGGTACGATTTGATTCGAGAATGGACACAACGTCGGGAGGCATTCTATATTGGTCATCTGGCTTGCACCGTTCATTGCCTGCTCTATACCTTAGCAGTTGCCGCATTCACCTTCTGGTGGATGCCTTGGTGGGGCTACCTGGCCTGTTTCTTTATCCATTGGCCTATCGACCGCTTCCGGTTGGCTCGGGAATGGATGGTGCGCATCAGCGGTCAGGAGAAGTTTGCCACTGGTCCTTTGTCACCGTGGTCGATCATCATCGTTGACAACATCTGGCATTTACTCACCCTCTACGCCATCGCTCGACTTGGAGGAGCACTTTGAACTGGAGCACATACGACACGGTTGTTGCAGTAGTGATTGTTGTTCTAACCCTGATTTTCTGCCGACAGGAACAGCATAATGAGCGTAGTGAAAACCAAAAAGAGGACCCGGACTGGTCCATCTAAATCAAAGCCAAAAAGGGGGTCACCCTTGTCTGGCGAACGGAAACTGGTCAACAATGCTTTGATCAATCATCTACGTGGCTCGCCCGGTGAAAAAATGCTCGCCTTGGAGGCTATTACCGATTTCATTAACTTGAGAGCACGAGAAGATGGCTATCATCTGCCACTGAAAAATTGTCCGGTGGCACAAGACGAGAAAGTCGTTGCTACGGTTGCTGGCATCCCATTATACGAGTGTGATTTTCGTACAGATGCCGATATGCGTGAGACGGTTTTCCGTCGAGTGAGGTTGTATGGTGAGAAGTTGAGCCCTGCTGTCACGGCTCTCAGGTATCCGGGAACCATCACAGATGGTGACTACAAAGCCATTACGCAGTTCATGGTCGATCACCTCAATGCGATGCTGAAGTTGGACCCAAAGGCCATCACAGCTTTCATGGATGCTCTCTTCCCGTGCAACATCAAGTTGAGCGAAGAAGTCGTCCTCGGTACTCGGAAAGACGCCTTCACATCTCTTGGCCTCATCAACGGTTTGATTGGTCATGGCCGCTGGCGTGTCGTTGCTGTGTGTGATGACACTAGCAAATCGATCATCAAGTTTGATCTCGGAAAGGTTTGACCGTGACACGGATAATCAAAAAGAAGCGTAACCGAACTGGTGATCACCTTCGTGCGCTTGGCTTCGACAAATCCTACAAATCTGATAGCGGTAGCTATCGTGTTGTCTGCAGCCAATGCGCAGCTTTGGTGATCAACGGTGTGGCGTGTCATGAGACCGGCTGCCCGAACCAAAGAAAGGGTTGATGACGCATGACGACAAGGCGTTACCCTATCGTTTTGTCAGCATCAGAGCTTGCCTGGGCACAGAGGGTCGGTCTTCTGAGAAGTGAAGGTGCCAAGAAGGATGGCAAGAACGAGGCACATGGCCACTCAGCTGATTTTGATCTGGCTGATCACATCCTTGGCTGCTGTGGCGAACTTGCTTGGTGTAAGTTCCTCGGCGTCCTCTGGGCAGCATTAGTTGGCACCTACCATGAGTGTGCCGACATCATTGATTGCTTACACATACGGACGGGTTCTCATCTGAACGATCCACTGATTCATCGACCGTGTGATAAACAAGGCGACTACTGGGGATTGGCAGTTGGCTGTGGAAGAGTGTTTTTCATTTGTGGTTATGCTCTTGGCTACGAGGTCAGGGCACTTGGCACATGGACCAACTTCAATAAGCCCGATCGTCCTCTGGTATGTGCAGTTGAACAAGAGCTCCTCTATGATGCTGCAGAACTGAAAGCATATCCTCTGTGGCTGCTACCTATACCGCCTTGCATTGAATGCAAGGAGCTGGATGATGGTCCCAATGCACCATTTCAGACCAAAGTAGCCTCAGTGCTTGTTAGTAGCTGAAGGAGAAAACATGCGTAGCTTCATTCTGTTGCTGCTTTTCGTCTTCCCATGGCTACTGGTCATCGGATTGGCTGCAGCAGCTGTGTACGTTGGCATCAATGCCCCACACAATAAAGACTTGCTCCTCATGTGCGCAGTTGGAGCTGGACTCTCTGCCACCTTCCTGGCGTTACCAACCACGTTCATGGTGCTTGCTGCTACTGAGGATGGTGACAAAAAGGACAAGAAATGAACAAGCGTATCTGCTTCTTCGGCGGACCCAGTTCAGGTAAATCCACCATGGCTGCCAAAGTCTTTGCCGAGCTCAAGGCTCAGCAGCGACCGTTCGAGCTCGTCGACGAAGCAATCAAACGAATGGCCTGGCAGAACATTCCACCACAGGGTTGGGATGGTGTTTGGCTGTTCGGCAAACAGATCCACCATGAAGATGTTGTGCTCCGCTCTGGCGGCTGCGTCGTTACTGGTGGACCACCTTTGCAGCAGATCGTCTACATGAGGTTCCGCAGCGAGCCGTACTGGCGCGATCTGCTAGAGGTCGCACGGAAATTCGAGTGGGAGTATCCAGCAGTCAACATCCTGCTGAAGCGAGCAGTTCCCTATCAGACAGCTGGTCGTTATGAGGCCACCGAAGATCAAGCTGTCAAAATCGACATTGACACTGTCGATCTGTTGAAAGTGGCCGGCGCAACACATGTTGAGTTCGCTCCACAACAGTTTGATGAAATCATGAATCACATTGCCAAGTTCATTTGAGGAGACAAAAATGCACAGTCTTGAGTCTCATCTGGCTGCAGTACAGGAGTGGTGGGATGCTTTTTACAATGGTTGGCTCAGCTTCCTGCCCGAGCATCATCGGCCTGTGGCCTTGGTCCTGACAGCTATGCTGTTGATCCTGGGTATCACCGTGCTGTACTATCGGCATCGACTTGCCAAAACTTTCAAGGGTCATCAACATCTCAATCGTAAGCTCGACGAGCTGCAGAGGGACGTCTATAGGGCAAACGACAAGGCACTCAACAAGACTGATCCGCACGTCGCCGAAATGCGGCAGCTGTTCACTACACTTCTTCAGTCCATGGAGAAGTCTAGCGCTACGACTGCCAATTCTATTGCCAATCAAGCCAAAAACAGCAATGATGCTCTCAGCGCTGCGTGCAAGGAAGCGATCAATAAGATCGATTCCTCACTGACTAAGGCGATGGAGAGAATCGAGAAGACCCAAGATGCTGGCAACAAGGTTCTGACCGAAACCATTCGTCAATTCGTCGATCTTGCCAAATCTCAGCACACGGCATCCATGCAGGCTGTTCGCGAGGCCGTCCAACTGAATGATGATGACGATGATGATGCTGACGAGGACGAGGAATAATCCATGAAAGCAAAGTGTCCACACTGCCAATCTGGCTGCGACAAGTGCGTGAATGGCTACATCAAGGCCGGTTTTGCCACCGGAAATATCTACACCCGTCGCTGCAACGCCTGTGGCGAAGACAACGGCGGGAGGATCGATTGCTTCCCAGACATCCCAGTAGAGAAGTGGGAGACACCTGGCACATGCGTCTGGTGCAAGAGCCCGGATGTCATCTGGTTGCTGATCGGTGCATCCAGACCACATATCCCAACCTCGTGTGAAGTCTGTGCCACTGAGGTGGCCGATCCAGTAGAAGCTAAATACACCTGCTCTGTTTGTGGTGAGAGGCTTTGCTCTGGGCATGCTGATCACCACGCAGCGTGTGTCTGATCCTTTATCCAGTCCTTGAAAGGACCACGTTATGTTCACTCCAGAGTTCCAAAAAGTTCCGCTCACTGACCGTCCTGCCTGTGTTGAGCAGGAGCGGCAGCGTCGTGTAGAAGCCGATCCGGAAGCCTATGTGGCTGTTCCGGTACTCGTGCCCAAGATGAGCACTATGGTCGAAGGCGCTGTTGCCGACTATGAGCTCTTCTGGTTGGTCGGACTGCCCGGCCCAGTCGATCATCCTCGATTTCCCGGCAAGAAGGCACGGGAAGCCATCAACTTCCAGTGTTCGCGTGAGGAAACAGCCGAAGACTTGGTATACGTCCTCAACAATGGTCGCTTGATGCGCGAAATCAGCGATAATGCAAGGAAGTCGATGGCAGAAGAGCTCGACGGAAAGACTACCACACAGACAGAGACTGAAAGAACGCCAGAAGACGTGCTGACTTCTGGCTAAACGGAGAACGATCATGGGGATAGAGAAGCGTGGTTCTACCGGTGAAAGTGACATCCGGAAGTTGGTCAAGCAGGCCAACGATGAGGAGAAAGTCCTCATCATCAACCTGGATGGGTTCGTCAAATTCGCCAACGGTAAAAACAAGCCCGCCATTGCGATCGTTGCCACCGGTGATCGCGCTCTCCTTCTTCGTGAGTTCATTGACAAGATTTCTGACTGAAGAGGTGCATCATGCCTACCACAGGCCAAGAAGCCGACAAGATCATAGAGCTGTGCAGCAAGCATGGCATGCAGCCGAAGCAACTCTTACATTTGGCTAGGGACTTGCACGAGCAAGTTGGCAAGGACAGTGACAACTGGTCTGTCCGAGAAACGATGCGGATGATCTACGATCGAGCTCTCGATGAGGCAATCAAGTGGCGTCCGGCTGATATGACTGTCGACGACTTCTTGCTGCACATTGGTATGAGCCGACCAACTGGCCCAGAGGTGTCGTCAAAGGAACCAGTCAATGAGGCATGGGCAATCAACCTCGGGCAGAACGTTTGGATGGTGCTGTGGTATTGCATCGTCATTGGTCACGTCTCTGTCTGGTTTGCCCTGTTGTTAGCTTGTGTGCTGACCACGGTTCATCAACCTTGGTATCTGGCAACGCCCACCGTTAGTTTTTGTCTCTACCTTCTCTTCACTGATACACAGTGCCCGATCACTCGCTGGGAGAATGCAGTGCGCCGGCGACTCGGCTGGGATGAGGTTGGCCACTTCACTCACTGGTATGTTATCTGTCCACTGTTTCACGGTCGGACATGCAACCGCAAATGCTCGGCTCTGCGAGTCGGACCGGGGTAAGGAGCGTAGCCCATGGCCGGTAAAATCAAGATCGGTTTGAACATCAAGTGTGAAGATGGATTGTCTTGCGCCAGCTTCGACAAACCCATCTCCGCTTTCGACCAGGTCAATAGAGGCCATGACGACAACAACTGGGATGTCGCAACTGCACTGACGAACTTTGTCCCGGTCAATGTGCCAAATCCCGGCTACACCGTCTTCCAGAACACCGATCTAGTGAATCCGGTCGAAATTGGCTACAACGATGGTGGCACGCTGCGAGGCATGATCACCCTGGAGCCCAAGGGTGGTCTTGCCCTCTTCAAGCGTAAGTCTGGACGAACCATCGCAGGCATTGCCTCTATTGCTACTGTGAGAGTTCGTTACTACACCTTGGAGACCTAAGATGGAGAGTAAGATGAAAGACAAACTATGTACTCGCTGCCAAGAGCGCGAGGGCATTCATGAGATCAAGGTCGGCCAGCTTGGCAAAACCGAGCTTGCTCCTTCGTTGTGGTATTGCGATCCCTGTTGGAAGTACCTGCAACAGAAAGCCGTAGAAAATTCTCCGTGGCATGGCCATGGCTGTGGCTGCCACACGGCGGTTACTGTACACGTTCCGCCTCAACCGCTCGACATCCCGGCGTCTCCTCCACAACCGAAATTCACCGGCGACAGGCCGCTTCCCGAGATTTACTCACGCAAGTAATTTTTTACTGGAGAGCAACTCATGTGGACATGCTCCGAGTGTCGATCATCGTTCGATCCAACGATCAAGAAGTATCACTTCAATCTTTGCCATACCTGCTACTTCAATCCAACTATCGCCAAACTCTACCGCTCCGGCAAGAAGCAACCACTGATTGATGAGCCAGCGTTGATTGGCCCGGGCTGTGACCCAGACATCATCGATCCCAATTCGCTGCTCGAAGACACCTTTCAGTTCAAGATACAGGAGACAGGCCGGTGGAGCTCAGCTAACCCACCAGTAGCCAACCTCCCTCTTCGAGCACGAGCTGAACTGTGTAAGTTGAGTGACCTGTCTGGCGACTCGATGATCGAGTCAGGTCGTGCCATCAACCTTCTAACTATCGCCGTGCAATCTTGGAACAGCCCAGCAGAATTTGCCAAGTTCGTGGCGGATACAGAAGGCTCGTATGTGATCCGTCGTCTCGTCAACGATTTGAAGCTGATCTATCACATCAACGGCAGCTTGGTTTACGTTAGCATTGGTCCAGGTGTGATGCGCTTCTTGCATTGCGCAAGGTGTGAAGTTGGCTGGCCAATCAGTCGTATCTGGGAAGACAAGGCTTTCGACGCTCACTGGAGCAACTTCGAGTTCGTTGGCACTTGCCGTGAGTGCAAGCATTATGGCACCCTGCTTCGCCATGATCATCCTGCTTGGGACAAGTTCAAGGTGACCACCTTCAAGAACGAAGAGATCGTGACCACCGTTGACAACTTCACCCTGGAATGTCAGCTTGTCTGGGAGCTACCTGAAGCTCTTCGCATGAACATCTATGGTGGCGAAAAAGAAGAGATCTACAACTTGCCATGGGAGATCATCCGAGCTGCTCAATCCGGGAAGCTCTGCTTTGATCGTGGTCGTGTTCATCGCGTCAAGGATGTTGTGGCTGCTCTCCAAGGCAGCTACAGTGCTCACATTAGTCCGATGAGTGATGCCCAACTCAATTCCTTGCTGAACGCCAATTTCGAGTAGAATGAGGGCAGCCATGCAGAATCGTCTGACATGGCTGCCTTTTCCATCATTTCAACCAGGAGGAGGGAACGACAGGCGATACCAAGTGCGGGCGTTGTTGAAGGAATCAACCCCGCAGGGTGGCCAAAGCACTGGCCGGTTAGAGGATTCGGAGGTGCAGCAAGGACGACGCACTTCTGGGTTTCGGAAACCACGTTGGGTCGTTAGATGCGCGTGGTGTGGAGGAGGGCGGGTGTGCTCAGAGAATACCGCTCTGTGGTCCGTGAGGCCGTATCCTCACGGTTCCTGGACTCACGGTAGGGGATCGTGAGACCCTGCGGGGTCTCTTTTAAGCCATGGAGGGCGGCATGACTGCACTTGGTCTCTTTGCACAAGAACCGTATCCAGTCATCACCGTTGGCGAGATCGGCACATGGGTCATGGGCTTGGCTCTGATCCTACTGATCCTCGACCGTGCCAAGTCCCTATTCTGGCCCAGCAAGCCGATTGCTGAAGAATACATTCGCCGGGCCGAACTCGAAGAGATCAAGAACAAACTAGAGAACTTCGTCACTCGACTGGAGTTGCAGCGCCTCGAACAGCAGATCATCAATCTTGGTAATGATCATAAGGATCTTGCCAAGTCAACTCAGCTCAAGTACGACGACATGTGCAAGTCAATCAACGAGCTTCGCGTCTCGATCGAGCAAGTGCGGCGTGAAGTTCACGTTGAAATCAATGGAGCTGTGGATCGCATCATCAGTCGCATCATGGAACAATGTCACATCAGGCCGCACAGCAAGGAGGAGTAAATGTGGCTCAGTCCTTTGACCGTGACCCCGGCGAAAGCGCGCGAAGCGAAGAACGCCTTCGACAAGTTGTACTTCGTCGCCAACGCGCACGTCTACATGGCCAAGGAGGGGGCTGCCCCATCTCTGGCTTACTCACTGGCGGGTCGCCTCGTGGGCAGCAAGTCGGGATGGATTGTGCTCGAAGTGCCGATGGCTCTTGTTCACGGTGCCTTCGACGCACTGCATGAGCCTGGCGTCGAGATGCCGCCTGCCTTCTCAGACTACGAAAACTACAAGGCTCACATCTCCGTCATGCGCCCAGATGAGGTTGAGCAGATCGGTGGCCTCGACAAGATCACCGAGCGAGGCCACTTCTTTCACTACACCCTTGGACCTATTCAGACTGTCGAGCCGGCTGGTTGGGCCGAGATGTCAAAGGTCTGGTTCATCAAGGTGAAGAGCCCGGAGTTGGAGAAGCTCCGTAAGTCGTATGGTCTATCAGCTCGGCCGAAGGACAACGAGTTCGACTTCCACATCACCATCGGCGTCCGCCGTAAGAATGTGCTGCGGGCCAACGACGTGGCCAAAGCAGCGGCAGAAACCAAAACCATGCAGACAACGCCTAACTATTCCCATCGTATCGATGACTTGCACGATTACGTTGTTTCTACAGGGAAGCATCCAGATACTGGCAATTCCGTGTTCATGCACAGTGTCGTTGACGCATCTTCACGACAGACCGGTCGCCCGATTGCCTACGCAACATTTGAGACGGTGGCTAAGGGCTTGGGTGAGGTTCGTTCACTGTACGTTGATCCAAACCATCGTGGGAAAGGCCATGGCAAGTTGCTGTGGAACAAGATGCAAGAGATCCATCCAGGTATGGACTTTGTCACCCAGCCTGATCCGTTTGGTGATGAGCAGACTTCTGTTGAAGACCTTCACAAGATCTATACCTCGTATGGCTTCAAGCCGGATGCGGTTCCAGGCTGGTTGCGGCTGTCAGCTAAGCCTACTAATCTTGCTTTGCCGGCTACTGCCAAGACAGCGGACGACCTGGCCGTCTCGTCGATCTCCCTGACACCTGATGCCACCGACGAGGCGCCCAAGTCGTTTCCAGAAACCCCTCACTTTCCTGTTCTGGAAAAGAAGCCAAAACAGGAAAGTGAACCTGATCAGGGTCCAACCCTGCCGTGGGCCAGTGCAGCCTTGAAGGTGGCCGCCGATCTCAACGAGAAGCGAGGGGGAAAAACTTCGCAGAAAGTTTCCCTGCCAGTCATCGGACACTACGAAGCCAAAGGTAAGGTTGGCCGCAATGCCTTCTCATACCAGGATGTATATGACGATGCTTCCGGTGAGCACTGCGACAATTGTGCTTACTTTTGTGATGAGGAGAAGTGCTGCGAACTCTTCGAGGAGTTGAATAAGCACTTCCCATCGGTCTTTGCTCTCAAGGAAGAAGTCAAGCCGAAGGGGTACTGCAATGCCCACATCGCGCGTGGCCAACATTTTGAGGAGAAAGAAGAGACGCAGGAAGCGAAGACGAAGACGGTAGCCATCGATCTTGACGGCACCCTCGCCCACTACGATGGATGGAAGGGAGAGGATGTCATCGGCGAGATGCGGCCCGGGGCTGCTGATGTGGTCAAGTGGCTCAAGAAGAAAGGTCACAAGGTCGTCCTGTGGACAACCAGGGGCAACACCGAGCGGTTGAAGAAGTGGCTCAAAGAGAATGACATCTCGGTAGATTACATCAATGAGAACCCGGATCAGCCACCAAACACCAGCGCCAAGATCATCGCCGAGATCTACGTCGATGATCGATCGATTGATGCACGCAAGTCGTGGCCAGAGATCAAGAAGGAGCTGGCCGAGCGTCTAGGAGATGACAATGCGTAAGGACGCTGGTTTTATCACTGGCCCGATCAAAGTGTTGCTCACTCGTCTCGCGCGAGCTAAGTTTAGCCCACTGGGTGATTACTACGCCAATCTTGCGCGCAAGGGCATGGAAGCTGGCTATGAGGGTCGGACCGAGACCATGCTGCCATCCACTGGCGCCATGGCTTTGTCTACTCTCGGGCCAGCCACTGGCGTTCTCGATCACATCATCGGCACCCAAGTTGGTCAAGAGTTGCGTCATGCTACTGACAAAGCCAGACAGCAGCTGGCTGTGACGCATCCCATGGCTGCTGCTGCGGTAGATCGCTATGATCCGAAGTTTCAAGACATTGCCAACCTGTTGAACCCAGTGGCCGGTGCCGTCCGTCCATTCCCTATCAGCAAGCGAAACTATCGTCGACTCAAGCGGTTCGTTTCCTCAAAGATTGAGAACCCCGTTGCTCGTGCTGCGTTGCAATCGAGAAACCCGTTGGTTGAGCAGGCTGCCAATTATGGCATTCAGAAAGCCACCACAAGCAGTGCTCCATTGATTCGCAACATGGCACGCGCCGTGCAAGGGCCCGGGCCTAGCCCACTTGCCGAGCGTGTGGCAAGGGCGACGATCAAGCCAGTTGCACCACATCACAATGCTGAGCTAATGTTGGCTTCAACTGGAGCATCAACTGCAGCGAATGTACTCACTGGCGCAATGAATCCATTGGGTGCTCTGACAGGTATGGCACTACCACTCGCAGAGGCTGCTCTGATTCGTAAAGCTGAACAAGGCAGAGCAGGTTCCTTGGCGAGTCTCAAAATGCGCATGATTGGCAACATGGCTGAGCCAAAACCCGGTGTTATGCCATTTCTCGAACGTACAGGTCAACGAGTTTGGTCAGCTGTTGACCCGAATGTCGATGAGTTCTCTCGTGTTGGTGCGGACATCAACAAGACACGTCGTGCAGCTCTGCTAGCATCTCACACACTTGAACCAGAACAAGCCGCTAGATCACGGGCTGCAATCAACCAGGCTGCGGGCGCTTTGACTGAACAAGGCTCAACGTCGACGTTTGTCAGAAATCTCGCTCAAGACTTTGCCCCAGAGATTCACACTGCAAAGAGAATCGCAGCAGCGATCCCAGCAGCGGTAGCAGCCATGCCAAGGGTTACTGCTCGGGCGGCTGGCGCTGTCGGCAGAGCCACTTTGCCAAACCTGAATGCACCATCGCCACAAGTGCAGCACATGCAGAACTTGCTGGCTCCTCAGCAAAGAGCTGGTTTCATCAACTTCATGGAGTCAGGGAAAACTGCCGCAGTTCGCCATCACCTGTCGTGTGTCACTGTCCAGCGTCGAGACGGTAAGGTGAGAGTCTGCCCACACTGTCACAACGAAGTGAACGAGAAGGACATCTACCGTGATGCGAAAGGCTGGTGTTTCCATCGCCCATGTTTCACCAAGGGCAAGGGATCAATCCTCATAGACAAGGAAGGCTCAGTGCCTTTGCGGGCTCTTGCTTTGGGTAGTGCTGGTGGTGCTCTTGGCATGACAGGTAAGGTGCCTGGTATCACTCCGCTCAGAGGTGCATTGGCAGGTGCAGCTGCTGGTGCTTTGTCGGACTACATCTTTCCATCAGTCAGCTCGACGGCTGAAGATTCGCTGAGCGGACTGCCGGAAGAGCAGCGGAACCTTTTACAACGGAAGTTCAAGCACATCACAGATACGCTTGGGCGTGAAGGTGCTTTTACTGGTACTGCACACAAGCGCATCGTCGTCCCACATAGTTTCCTATCTGGTGGCGAACTGCAGAATTTGGGTTTCCTGCGTAGTAGCGTTGCTGTTCCAGAACAGGGTCAGAAAGAGTTTTCGACTTGGCGGCATCCGCACAACCTGTACCACTTTCACACGCACCCTGAACACTGGACAGTACACGAGGACGTCTTACCATCATTGGACATGCTGCGCTACAAGGCAAAACACCCAATGCAGCGCATCATCAAAGACTTGCCAAGTGGTATGGGCCACATCTTCACCGAGGGGGTTCCGGGTTATTTCACGTACCTCAAGAATCAAGCCCAGGGCTTGTTCAAGGGTGAAGACGAAACTGAAAGTGATCCGGTGGCCGCACAAGCGGCAGTGCAACGTGGTAAGTTGCCACGTGGCATCATTCGAGCGATTGTGAAAGAGAATCCGAATGCCATGCTTTCTGCCAAGGCTGCGTCTGAAGCACCGGTCATTCATGAGCAGCAGACCAATGATTACAACTGTGGCCCTGCTGCTCTCAAGGCAGTAGAGAACACAATGGGTGTTGGCCATCCGGATCAGAAGTCTTACCAGGTCGAATCTGGTGCCGATAGCGACAACGGTACGCCGATCACTAGCTTGGAGCAAACAGCAGCTGGTCATGGCTTGCAGGTCAACTCACAGGGCCAGATGGATTTGAACCAATTGCAAAAATCCGTACAAGCTGGCAAACCGGTGATCGTTGCCGTGCAGCTTGACGGTGAGGGTGGTGGTCCAGCTAGCGCTTGGAATTCAGGCCACTATGTTGTGGTGACTGGTATCGATAATGGCCAGATCACATTCATGGACCCTAGCTCGGAGTCGCCGGAGCGATCATGGCCGATCGAGGAGTTCGTGAAGCGTTGGCATGACCACGACCACAAAGGCCAGGTTTACAACCAATGGGGTATGACCCTACACATGCCTGGAGAGGCCAAGCAGGCGTATAGCGGCTCGCTGGGCTCGGGAGCGACGTCTGGGCAGGCCACGAACCCTCCAAGGCTTATGGATGCCTCTGGAGCGACGCCAGCAGGCCCAGAGAATCAACCAGCGAGTGACGGCATAAAGTGCGATAATGCTCATCTGGATATGTGTGATCAGGACCCTGATCCAGCGGTCTTTGACATGAACTCCCTTGACCCTGGGTATCAGGATTCTGGATCTGGCGAGTCTGCGGGTCGGATGTTCAGTGCATCCAGCCCGGCACTTCAGTCTGGGCAATCTGCTCAGAATTCAGGTGCTATGTCAGCGCCAAACGTTGAAGGTCCAGCCATGCAACTTGACTCGGATACAGCTTCGACTGGACAGCCAAAGCACCTGAATGCTTAAATAGCTCTTTCGTTTTGTTCTGCCGCCGGACGGTCTGGCGGTGTTTCTATCGTTTGGAGAATTGAACTATGCCTTTCAACAAGTGTGTTGATCCTTTTGAGGCCGATAAGCCACTGGATTCATCACTGCCGCAAATCGAACCAGATCTCGATACCGAGTTGGATTTCGCCAGCATGATGGATGCGTTGTGGATCGATGTAGGCGGCGAAGGATAATCATTCGAGCGGCCCTCCTTCTGATAAAATGAAGAGGTCAAACCAAGGAGGGTTCGTCCAATGAAAATCAAACGCTATGGCTGGAAGCCAGATCATCCTGATCATCGGGACTTCAAATATCGTGCCTCGAAGCCGGTGATCATGTCTCTGCCGCCGAAGACCGATCTTCGGCCTGGCTGCCCACCTATCGACAACCAGTTCGACTTGGGAAGCTGCACGGCGAATTCCGTTGGCGGCCTGTGTGAGTTCGTTGACAAAAAGATCGGCACCGACGAAGTCATCAAGCCGAGCCGCCTATTCATCTACTACAACACCCGGAAGATAGAAGGTACTGTTGGCGAGGACTCCGGCGCCTATCTGCGTGACGTCATGAAGGCCATCAACCGCTGGGGCTACCCCAGTGAGGAACTATGGCCTTACGAGACCACCAAGTTCACACGCAAGCCGCCGTCGTCGGTCTATGATGCTGCCAAGCCAAGCCGCATCGAGGCGTACAGCCGTGTCGAACAGAACATCAAGCACATGAAAGCGTGCTTGGCTGAAGGTTTCCCCTTCGTCCTCGGCTTCACCGTCTACGAGAGCTTCGAGTCTGAGTCGGTGACCAAGACTGGCATCATGACAATGCCGATGCATAGCGAAGTCGCCATGGGTGGTCATGCTGTGCTGGCAGTCGGCTACGATGATGAGCGTCAGAAGTTCATCGTCCGCAACAGTTGGGGTGAGGAGTGGGGTGATCGTGGATACTTCTACATGCCCTACGACTACTTGATCAACGAAGATTTGGCGGCTGACTTCTGGACCATTCGCTACGCACCGTGACCTGCTACACTAATCAGAGCGAGTACATTTTTACTGGCGAGGTTTCGTCATGGCCACGATCAGGTGCTTCCCGGGCGATGTCCTGAAGTTGTACGTCAACAACCGAGGCAACGATGGCAACTTTCGGCCGTCTGCAACCAAGCCGGTCTGGACGCTGTCCAGCCACGTCTTGGCCGAGTTCTTCGAGATGTCACCAGATGGCAACTCGGTGAAGATACTGGCCATTGCAATTGGTGCTCCGGTCGTCACGGCCACCACCGACGCAGGCCCGACCACGTTCACTCTCGACATTGTGGCTCCACCAGTCTTGACGCAGGTTCCATTTGGCGACTACGAGCGTCACCCGCCACTGCGGCCAAAACCATAATCTCAGTTGAGCTGCTCGAATTGAATTTGGTAGAATCTGAGTGTGGTCGAGATCAGAGTCGATGGAACCTTCCCTGGAAGGAAGGTCGGCCGAGGTCAAATCCACGGAGGGTCTAATCAATGGCCATTACCATCACCACCGGGCAACAGGTCAAGCTGCACGTTGCAGCGTTGACTCCGGAAGGCAAGAAGCCGCCAGTAGTGCCGCCGGTCTGGACCGTCAGCCATCCTTCAAAGGTGGCCCTGGCGTTCCCGCAGGGTGACGCGAACACCGTCATCGCCATCGGTCTGGATACCCAGGCTGGTGTGACTGTCACGGCAACGTCTGGTGCTCTGCCGGCTTTCCTCTTCACGATTGATGTCTTGTCCCCAGCCGCAACCGCCCTCACTGGCAGCAACGAGCTCCCGGAGAGCCAGAACGACCTCAACCGCAATCGTGGTCGTGGTCTGGGCCTCGGCTATCTATAAGCCGGCCCGCAATTCCACTTCTTGCCCGGCACTTCCCCAGAAGTGCCGGGTTTCTTTTTCATCCACAGACTACTATGACGTCTACCATAGAGCGGTCAGAGCTTCAGCAAGGCTGGATGGTAAGATAGAATCGTTCAGGCGCTGACCAAGATCCAGTACAAGTTCAAGGACGATCACAATGGTCCTGGCCAAGGAGATGTCTGACTTCTTCGGCATGCTCAAGGAAGCGGACATCCTTCCCGAGATCAATCTGCAACCACATCAGGCCCGCTTGACTGAGGAAGCGGAAGGTCCACCTACGCGCAAGCTGCTCTACCATTCGCTCGGTTCGGGTAAGACGCTCTCAGCGCTCGGCATGTCAGAAGCCCAGCAGCAGCCGTATACAGCAGTGGCACCGGCATCCCTCCGAGCCAATTGGAAGTCGGAGATGCAGAAGTTCACTGACGCGAAGACTCCACAGCATGTCATGAGCTACAGCGAGCTAGCTCTGGGCAAACCCGTGCCCCACGAACACTCTCTCATTTTCGACGAAGCTCATCGTCTACGGAACATGGGGACCGCTCAGACGACTCAAGCTCTGCGAGCTTCCGAGCGTGCCAAGCAAGTCGTGCTGCTCTCCGGGTCGCCAGTTGTCAATGATCCTGCTGATCTGGCTGTCCCGACCCGTATGCTTACCGGACAGAAGATCTCACCCAAGCAGTTCCGTCAGCGCTACGTCACTGAACGTGATGTGAGCCCGGGCTTCTTCGCCAGATTACGTGGCGTGCCGATGGGTCGAGAAGAAGACATCAATAACGCCAACGAGCTGAAAGCAATGCTCAAGGGACACGTTGATTACTACGCGCCGACCAAAACCACGGTCCCAGTCAAGCACGAGAATCATGATGTCGAGATGGGTGTCGAGCAGAGTCAGCTTTATCGAGGTATGTGGGAGAAGCTGCCTTGGCATATCCGCTGGAAGATGAAGAATGACTTCCCCATGAACTCCGAAGAGCTGCAGCGTTCGGTTAGCTTCCTCACTGGTCCTCGGCAGGTCAGCCTGTCGCCTTATCCGTACATGCGAGAAAAGGACCCGGTGCGTGCCTTCCACATGTCGCCGAAGTTGGTGAAGGCACATGCAGAGCTGACCAAGCACTTGCAACATCCTGAGAAGAAGGCCCTTATCTTCAGCAACTACATTGATGCTGGTCTCACGCCTTATTCAGCCAAGTTGACGGCGCAAGGAGTGCCTAACGCCCTCTTCCATGGTGGGTTGAATGATTCGCAGCGAAGACAGCTTGTCGATGACTTCAACAGCAACAAGATTCGAGTGGCCCTGATCGGACCGTCGGGGAGTGAAGGTCTGTCATTCAAAGGCACACAGCTCATCCAGTTGCTCGATCCATATTGGAATCAGACTCGGGCCAACCAGCAACAAGGTCGTGGCCTTCGATTCGACAGTCATACTGGACTGCCAGATGACTTGAAGGATGTAACTGTGCAACAATTCACGTCCAAGTTGCCTTTGGGCTTCAAGGATCGATTGCTGTCGCGAATTGGTTTTGATCGTTCCAAGCATAGCCGTGGTGCTGACGCTTACTTGGCCGAGATGGCAGTTCGTAAGCAGCGGCTCAATCAGAAGTTCCTGGATCTCCTCAAGGAGGTCGGTTCACAGAGGGAGCAAGCAGCATGATGATTCCAATTTGGGTCTTGTTCATTGTGGGTTTGGCTTTCGTCTCGTTACTGCTCGCCTGCGTTGATGCTTCAACTCGAAGGCGGCAGTTAGAGGGTGAGATAGTGGGTTGGGCGAATCGACTTAGCATAGAGATGGCTACAAGCATGCGCAGAAAACTTGAGCGTGAACAATATCGGCTTGAGGTAGCCAAGCTGCGAGAAGCAATCCGCAAACACATGAGCGAGCGTGGGCACAACAGATGCTGGCTGGATGACTTGGAGCTCTACGCTGTGCTGGACCCTAAGTTTGATAAGATGAATCTGCAGCTTCCGCCGCTACCCGAGTTCATTCACAATTGCTGTGTGTTCTGGAAGGAACGGCAACCGGAGCCGAAGCCCTAATCGCTGATAGTCCAAGGAGACACGTCATGGCCCTTCCTCTGCCTTTCACCACGCTCGACTTGCAAGGTGAACCTGTCCTGGCAAAGAACGTCGTCATTGCGGGCAGGAACATCAAGCAGCTTGTCGTGGAGGCTGGTTTCGGCGGCAGCACCGGTGGCGGCAGCTCAGTCATCAACCTGAGTCGCCTACAAGTTGCACAGCTCTACCCGATCTTCGAGCACAACTTCACCGAGAACATTCTCGATACTTTGATCTGGCACACCAAATTTACTGGTGCTGGCAGCCAGACGTATCTGACGGATGAGAAAGCGCAGCGGCTTACTGTTACTGGTGCTGCAGTTGATTCAGTGATTCGGCAGACCAAGCAATACTTCCCTTACTCCTTCGGTCAGCTCTTCAACGCTGACATTGGTGCGTTGCTCGACAGTCCAGTTGCCAATGTCCGGAAGCGAATCGGGTATTTCGATGTAAACGATGGTTTCTTCTGGCAGCAAGACGGCACAGGACTCAGCATTGTTGGTCGTTCCAGCACATCTGGTGTACCAGTCGATACGGTGATTCCGCAAGCATCGTGGAACGTCGACAAGTTTGATGGTTCCGGTCCAAGTGGCGTGACCCTGGATGTCACCAAAGCTCAACTATTCCATGTTGAGATCCATGGTCGTCCTGGTGTCGTTCGTCTTGGTTTCATCGTCAACGGCGCCATTCAGATCGCACACGAGTTCTTTTCAGCGAACACGCTAGCGTTTCTCATCGCTCGGGTTGTTACTCTTCCTGTGCGCTTGGAGATCGCGAACACTGCATTGTCTGCGGGCGCCAGCATCAAGCACTACGGTGCTCGCACTGCCGCTGATGCAGAGCTGACCAAATTCGGGACAGTTCGCAGTGTTGACAATGACAATACGAACAGGAACGTCAGTGCTGCGTTATTACCTCTTGTTTCGATCAGACTCAAGGCAGCAAACATTCGTGGCACGCTCTTTCCTGAAAGCTTGCAGGTTCTCATCACCAGCTCCAATGATGTTTACTGGCAGTTGATTTTGAATGGCACACTGACAGCCCCGACTTGGGTCTCAGTTGGTGCTACTTCCATGGCCGAGGTTGATGTTGTTGCATCAGCCATTGCAGGTGGCACTGTCATCGATAGCGGTTACACGAGCAATGCTATCTACTTCCACAAGGACATCAAGAGCCGCTTTCCAATCGTCTCGGACATCGATGCTGTGCCTGACACGCTGACTCTTGCTGCCAAGCGCATCGTTGGCGCTGGTAACACCAGCACCTTCGGTCAACTGAATTTCAAGGAGGTCTACTAATGCCACGGCTCTCAACCAACGACCCGATGCCAATTATCGGGCTGAATCTTGTTGGTGACGGTGTGAAGGATCAGGTTCCATTTGGCACTGTGAAGAACATCGATTTCAAGATCGCCGGCAATCCGAAGTTCCTATCAGGTTCCGAGTTCTATACCAAGAATTCGGTCATCGGTGACTTCATCACCGTTCAGATTGTCGATGTCGACAATATTCTCGGTGGTGGCGCTGGTATGGTCGTGCGTCAACTCATCAACAAATTCTATGTCTTCCCCGATCAACAGATGATCCTTGAGCTACCATTCTCTGGTCGCATTCCCAAGGATCTGTACCTTCGACTCAAATACACGTCAATTGGTGCTGCTTTGCCTGTTGATGTACTCTGCAACTACCTGCTCTTCATCCGTGCCGGGGAAGTCTAAGAAAGAGGAGTCAAAGATGGAATTTGCTAACTTTGCATGTGCTGCTGGGCTCAGCTTCAAGCCTCTCGTCGAAGCAATCAAGGCTTCATGGACGACTTTGAAGCTCGAACTTGAGAATGATGGTAGCCTATACGTCTACAAAGACGAAGTTGGATATGGGCCTGGAATCAGCATGATACACATCGAGCTGAATGCCGATTTAGCTTCTGTTCATCTCAACTTCGACGGATCAACGGAAACCAAAGACATCATCGAGCAGTTGAGACAACAATTCGCCAGCAGGATGATCTAATGATTGCGCGTGTGACAGCAGAAACTCATGGATACAAACGCACCGACGAACTCTACCGGGACCACGAGACGTTTGAACGGTCGCTGATAGGTTGCAAAGTCGAGCGGCTGCGTTTGGATGTTGAACTGGTGGATGAGCGGGACATTCAAGCTGTTGAAAATTGGATCAAGTATGCCCGTCTGACTTTGTGTACGAGTTGGTCCTATGCCCAGAGCAGCAATCGGAATCCCTGATCGTGATGTTTACGCCGATCCGACGACAGATGGTCTGACTCCAGGCCAACTAACCGATTGGGTCGTCCAGCATCATCTTGCGCGCCGGGCCGGCCCTCACTATGACGTGCGCTTCGGGACCCCGCAGACTGGCCTCTACTCGTGGGCTGTTCGCAAGGGCCTGCCACTTCCTGGTGCTCGCCACCTGGCTGTCCAGCAGCCTACTCATGAGCATGGCTACAAGGACTTCGAGGGTGAGATCCCCGGCGGCTATGGTGCTGGCAAAGTCAAGAAGCATCAGGCCGGTAACATCCTGATCACGAAGATCGATCCGAATGCAGTTCACTTCACTACTGCGCAGGGTCGATTTCCAGAGCGGTTCACTTTGGTCAAACCCAAGGCGGGTCGTAACTGGTTGCTTATCAACACCACTCCGACCCAGCCAGTCCCTTATGAGAAGGTCCACTATGCGACCATCCCTACCGACAAAGCTGAGGAGATTATTGGCGGTCTTCAACCTGGCAGCTCTGTTCAGGCGAAGGTCGATGGAGCATCGAGTCTCACACGATTGTTCAAAGACCACGTCGAGGTGGTTTCGTATCGAACAGCAAAGAGAACGGGACACCCTATCGTCCACACCGAGCGAGTCTTTCATGGACGACCCGGGTCGCAGATCCCTCCTGAGCTTGTTGGAACGGTTCTGCGGGGCGAACTATATGGCATTGGCCCCGAGGGCCGTGCTGTGCCACCACAGCAGCTGGGAGGATTGCTCAATGCAGGAGTTGCCAGATCAATCGAACAGCAGAAAGCCCAGCAGATCAAGCTGCGTAATCTCGTTTTCGACCTCCATCAATACGGTGGACAGCCCACCGCTGGGATGCCTTACAGCGAACGGATGACCAAGCTGAAGGAAGTCCTCAAGCATCTGCCAGGAGACACCTTCCATGCACCGGAGGAAGCAACCACCCCGGAAGCTGCTCGTCAGCTCTTCGAGCAGATTCGGTCAGGTAAGCACCCGCTGACGCAAGAGGGCATCGTCATCCATCCATCGATCGGCAACCCATCCAAGGTCAAGTTCATGGACGAACATGATGTTCACATCAGGGAGATCTTCCCTGGCATGGGCAAGTATCAGGGAACTGCAGCTGGTGGCTTCCGCTACAGCCACGAGCCAGAGGGGCCGGTCGTTGGCGAAGTTGGCACTGGACTGTCCGATGAGCTACGTCGTGACTTGTGGGAGAACCAAGCCGATTACGTTGGCCGGGTCGCTAAGGTCCAGGCACAGCAGAAGTTCCCGTCTGGTGCTTTGCGAGCACCGTCATTGCTTTCCATTCACGAGGACTACCCGGCAGTAGCCGCCCAGCAAGCAACTGCCGGCATGGGTAGCGCCCGTCAACGTGTACGTGCCTTGCGTCAGCCAAGTGCTGGCCAACCGCTTCAACATGTCGGTAGTGCTTTGTCAGCGTTGCGGCAGGCCAAGTCTGAATCAGACCGTGGAAACTGGCCAGCAAAGCACGACCTGGTCCGTCAGACCATCATGACTGAGCCACAAAATTTCACCATTGATTCAGAGGCAGGCGGCATCGCTGGACTGACACACAAGCCGACCGGGTTCAAGATCCACCTCCCGTCGACTGCTGTTCCAACCGAACTCCGCCTCCCTCAGTAGGAGGTTTACCAATGATCATGTCTTGGCAAGACTTGCTTGCGATTTACTGCATCATGCTCAGCTGGTCTATCCTGATCAGTTTCACTTTCACGATGTTGCTGTACATGTACATCCAAGATCGATTTGATCGGGTGGATAAGAGAGTCCGCCGGACTATGCTGATGGGTCGCGCACGAAAGACCGAAGTCTTTAACCCACCAGCTGAGGATGTCGCTCCACCTCCAATGGCTGAGCCAGTAGAACAGCCACAGGTGACTCCATACTCCGTGTATCTGCAGTCTCATGCTGAGCTGTGGAAGCTGCGTGTCAAGGGTGAAGATGCCACCGACTACGCTGATTACCTGCGTGGTGTGATGGAGGAATGCTGGTCGCAACTTGATGCGACTCAGCGAGAGAACGCCGAACGCGACAGCGCTGAATCTTGGCGACACGTCTAAAATTCAGGTCGTAATGCGTCACTATTGAATGACGTGGTTTACTACGGCCGTCAGTCGCTCGCAGAAACTCCTCACGCTGACTGACGTGAGGTGACGTCAACTTCTCGACCGGAGCTGATTTTTAGTATCCAGGTCTTGATACAAGTGAAGTTACGTAGTAGTATCATCCACTGATGCCCGAGAAGAAATGGGTTGGCAACGGTTGCTGGCTCAACATTTTCTTCAGTTTCCTCGTATAGAGGTGCAGTTATGAGCAGTCAGGCGAATGCCTCCAATCCCAACCCGAACAGCGGCAAGCCCGCCACGAAGGGCAAGCCTCGCAAGGGTAGCAAGGGTGGCAAGGGCAAGGGGGCAAAGGGCACGGGGTCATCTCGGGGTCGCTAAACCCCAAAGAATGATACTCGGCCTTCGGTAAGAACGAGGGGCTCCATAGCGGAGCCCCTCGTTGTGTTTTGACAGATGACGTTTTCTTTACGCATCAGGAGTAGTTCGTGTCAACGATGATGCAGATGTTCGATGAAGTCATGGTGTGTCTCGACCAGCAACTCAATGTTCTATTGGTGAGCGCACCTGGCATGGGTAAGAGTTCCTTCACCAAGTGGATGGCCAAAGAGCTCAAGATCCTTCACATCGACATCAATCTCTCGCAGAACGAAGGCATTGATGTTCACGGTGCTCGTGTCATCTCACGGGAGCCGAAAACCATCAACGGTCAGCAATGCACGGTGACCGTGCAGGCGCCACCAGATTACGCCATCGACGCTGTCAATTCTCCAGTTGGCGCGCTCATTAACTTCGAGGAACTGACCTGTGTCCCGCCGGCAGAGGCCGGTCCGACGCTGGGCATCTTCTCGGACTACATCATCGGAGGCATTCGCCTCGACAGGGATAAGGTTGGCATCACGGCCTGCTGCAATCCGCCGGAGATGTCCGCCGGTGGTTGGAAGCTCAGCCTTCCCACCATCAATCGCTTTGTCCGACTCAACTTCGAGCAGGATGTAGGCGAATGGGCAGAGAACTTCATCACCTACTGGGACGACCCGCCAGTCATCAAGCGTTGGGGACGCGAGACTTCTGAGAGTGAGTGGTCTCGTGATCGTGCCGTCATTGCAGCCTTCGCCAAACAGTTCCCAGACCTGGTGAACAAGCCACCTGAAGCAGGGTCAGCGGAAGAGGCATTTTGCACATTCCGTTCGTTGGACTTCGCGAGCCGCATCAAGACGGGCTGTCGATTGCGCAACCTCAAGGAGGATCGGAGACAGAAGTTGTGGGCTGGCGCCATTGGCGCACCGGCCACCAAGCAGCTCTTCGAGTACCTCAACACCTTCGACTTGCCAGCTCCCAGCGACATCATCGACAACCCGGACGATTTCGACATGTCGGTCGTCCCTTCGGACAAGATGTTCTACCTGATCATGGCTTGTGTCGCTGAGATTCTGAATCGGAAGCGTCAGGGTGACATCAAGAAGACTGACAAGAAGTTCCACGGTTACGTCATCAAGTCGTGGGAGAACATGTGGGAAATCTTGCTCCACGTACTCAAGAGCAAGGGACCCAAGGACATCGTGGCCGCAGCCGGTCGTCGTCTCGCTGACCCGATGAACTACCCCAAGGGCGCCGAACCGCCGGTGTCGATTGAAGAAGTCGTCAAGGTGGTGCGTGCATCCGGTGTCGATTGGAGACGCAGCAAATGAGTTTTGCTGTTCAGATTGAGTGCAGCGATGAGCAGCACCATGTTGTGGTCGATCTGGAGCAGCAATCAGTTCGAGCTCCTGCTCATCCCATCGAGCTCATGCAGCGCTACAAGGCATTGTATGAGCTCGGTGGTGAGCCGCTGCCCTGCTGTCTCTTGGCGATCTGGTGGTCTGAAAAGATTTATCCTGGCTATCTACGCCTGGAGATGGACACCGGTGAACCAGAAGTGAGCAGATTACTTCGCCTGAAACTCTATGCAAAGGTCTATCCTTCTGTTGGTGTCTATCATCAGACGCCTATGGTCGTCGTACCTCGGTTCAAGTCGCCACTGCTGGTTGGCCAGGAAGGTTACCATATCGGCGGCAAGGGTCAGATCATCAAAAAAGTAGATGCCTACCATAATGCTGGCGGCACCACTGTTTATCACAAACCAACTCAGCGCATCTTGGTTGGTGAGGACTGGATGATTGCCAAGCATCTTTTCATGCGTTCGAGCGAGGAGTTACTGCAACATGATGGCGATCCCGATCCGTTGTGGCTTGAAACAACATCGGATCATCCTTGATTTCAGCTCTGGTGCCGTCATCTTTGGAGATCACAGCAAAGAGGAAGTTGATCGTCACCTGGCGTGGGTTGATTTGGGTGGGGAGAAGTGTGGCTGCCTTCAACTTGTCACATGGTTAAACAGGATCTTCCAGTCGCGTATTCTTAGGCTGATTCGCTATGCTTCAGAACCGTACCTCTGGACTAAGTGGCGGGTTGAGGCATCCAAACGAATACGAAAAGCTGCTGGGATTCCCGGCTCACAATGTTCGATCAGCGTTCTGGACGGCGGCTTTCCACCAACCAAAGCTGGGCGTAGTTCGTATTACACGAACAAATCGGGCGTCATTGTTCATAACGCCAGCGCTTATCGTGGCGCCTGGGGTAAACCAATCTACCATCCATCAACAATCAAGATTGAGGTCGGACATGAGTGGCTCATCCAAGAGGATCTTGCACAACTTTGCTGAGAATATCATGAACGCCTCTACTTTCTCCATTCCAGTCAAATGTGGTGGTAACACGCATCAGATCGTAATCGATCCGTTGACGCTCAAGGCTACTGTTGCTGATCACGTCACACCAATGAGTCGTTATGAAGCCCTCAACGAGCTCGGCGGCGAGGCTCCAGAATGTCACCGAGTGTGTTGGATGTTCAACGAGATGTCCAGTTCGTTTCGAGACAAGCCAGAGAATTTCTGGATTTTCATCAAGGAGCTGGCAGAATTCTGCCTCGAATCATCAAAGGAAGTAGCGAAATGACTACACCTATACCACCTGTGCCAAAGATCAGCGACAACGATATTTATGCGGCTCGACTGCGAGCCTGTGATGCGACTCTGGGCTTTCCATACCTCAGCTACGCTTTGCTAAGTATGGTCCCGGTCATCACTGATCGTGTGCCTACTTGTGCAGTTGATCGGTGGTGGCGTGTGTATGTCAACCCGAACTTCTTCGCCAAGTTGACACCTGATGAAGGTGCCATGGCCATGGTTCACGAGACCTGGCATTTGCTGCTCGAACATGCCGATCGGGCAGACCGGCAAGGCATACCTGTTAGTGACAATGAGATCTGGAACTTCGCTGGTGACATCGAGATCAATCAGCACGATGCGATCTACAAGAGGCTACCAGGGGAACCACTGACGCCTGACACCTTCAAGTTCAAACCCAACCTGCTGGCTGAGGAATACTACGAGCTGCTCAAGAAGCTGCCGAAGATCACCATCAGCATCCAGCCAATGCCTGGCTCAGGACATTGCGGTTCGTGTGCCCATGGCAACTCGGCTGACTACGAACTCCCGGCCCCGACTCACACGACCGGCGATGGTCAGGATGGCAAGAAGAATGGAAGTAGTCATGTGCCCGGCATCAGTGAGGCACGCAGCAAGATTATTGCCCAGGAAGTCGCACGTCAGATCCAAGAAGCTTCCAAGACCAGAGGCAATGTGCCAGCCGGTTGGCAACGCTGGGCCGACAAGTTCCTGACGCCAAAGGTTGATTATCGACCGTTCTTGCGTCAGAGCATCCAGGGCATGATCATCTCGAAGTCGGGTTATTCCTATCCGAGCTATCGCAAGCCAAGTCGTCGACAGCATCTCAATCCCGATTTCTTGCGTCCGTATTACAAGGACATCTTGCCCAAGGTGGCCATGATCATTGACACCTCTGGGTCGATGAGTGATCTGCAGGTTGGCCAAGGCATCGCTGAGGTTGATGGCGTCTTGCAGACGTTCTCTCACCGAGCAGACATTGCTGTGTACTTCACCGACACTGCAGCTGCAGCGGCACAGAAGGTTCGCAGCACCCGTGACCTTCGACCTATTGGTGGCGGTGGTACAGACATGGGCGCCGGCTTTCAAGCGATCGACGCAGATGCCAAAAAGAACCCTAACTCGCAACCGTCGACGATCATCGTCATCACTGATGGTTACACACCATGGCCAGACTTGCCGCCTAACTACGCCAACGTCTTGGTTGTTCTAGTTGGCGACGGTACATCAGCTCCGTGGGCCAAGGCTCCAGTGCATGCAACCATCAAGCTGCAGCTACCGGAGCCACGACAGAGTGCGTGAAATCATCTCGTCCTGCTGGAGAAGAGGGTGGTCCAGTGAAAGCTGTCGCTACCCTCTTCTTTTTTAGTCAGTGGGCGGTTATCCTGTAGCAAGTGGAGGAAGCAGTATGACTTGGCTCGAAATTTCTCTAATGGCAGTTCTACCAGTAGTTGTGATCTGGTTATGGCACCGCCATGAAGAGAAGGTGAAAGAGTACGAAGGACTGAAGCTCGCAGTAGATCGCCTTCGAGTGAACGTCGACGTTTTCTTCTCACCAGACGGTGGCTGTGCAAAGGCAATCTGCGCCGAGATCGACCAGGCACACGATGTGATCTTGGTCATGGCGTACTACTTAACCAGTGTTGAGATCATCTCTTCTCTTGCCCTGGCAGTCACTCGTGACGTTAAAGTCAGCCTGATTACCGACGATAAAGGCGACAACTCTGCGAACCTGGAGTGGCTTCGCAAGAACGCTCATGAACACTGGGTCGACAAACGCCATGCAATCATGCACAATAAGGTCATGGTGATCGATGGCCGGGTGGTGATTACAGGCTCGTTTAACTTCACCGAAAATGCAGAAGAGAACAACGCTGAGAATCTGCTGATCATCCGATCCCACCGGGCTGCTGATTGCTATGCTGGTAACTGGCAGACACACAAACAGCACTCCGTCCCGGGGAAACCAGCATGACCATCAAGCTGTATGATGCTGTTCGGCAGTGCATTCGCGCACAGCTCAATCTCCACACAGCGCAGCAAACACTTGCTGATCCTGTGAATATCGATGTTCATCGAGACCAACTGAAGCGTGGCACTTTGCAAGAGGCGATGTACATGTCCATTGGCGTCCTTGCTCGTCTGGACGTCATCAACGATCCGTTCAATGATGAGGTGCAAGCCTCTGCACGTGAACTGGTTGGCATCATTTCTCGGCGGTTGGACATTGACGCCGAGGATAAATTCGGAGTACCTTTGAAATCAAAGGAAACTTCGTGATTAACTCCTGGAACGAGTAATTTTTTACTCAAGGATGCACTCATGGCGAAGGGCCGTCATTACCATTATCGCAAGCTGGAATTCTGGGCCGAGCGTGGTTTGATCAACATTATTGACGAACGCTTCCCACCCAGCCATGTGAAGGCATTCACCGTTGTGACTGTCCGTGACTTTCTGCTTCGGCTTAACCATCTCAATCAAGAGGTGAAGCGCTGGGGCAAGAAATGGCCGGACGAGCGAGATGAACTGGTGAAGATGATTGAGAATGGTGTTGAGTGCTGTCGCAATGCCAAGGCCCAGGGGCGGCCAGACGATCCTCGTGCTGTGGCCGATATGCTCAGGCACCGCCATCATTTCATGCTCTACGCTGGCACCAGCGCCGATCCAACTGGCGCCCTATCCTCATCTGAAGCACCCGAGAACGTGCTTCTACCACCAATGCCGCAAGCAGACCCAAACAAGCCTGTCACTCCACTGCTTCCCGAACCGGTTTCTGTGTCCAAGTTGTTCACCTGAAAGGGGGACGTCATGTCAGTTCGCAAGCAATTCCTGTTCGCGCCGGTGCTCTTCGCCCTCGTGGTTGCCCTTGTCGTGCCAGGTGAGGTGCCCGCACAAGAGAAGCCTGTCAAGATCTCACAATATCTTCAGGATGTCAGCGTTACGGTCCGGGCTGGCCCCTATTCTGGTTCTGGTGTGATGGTGCAGACCAAGGATGGCCAGATCTGGATCTGGACGGCTGCACACGTCATCGCACCCTTGCGCACCACTCGAAAAGTTATCGATGACAAGGGCTCCGAACGAACGAAGGTCGACTTCGAGGATGCCAAGATTCTCCGCTTCAACAAGGACAAGGGGGAAGGCCGCATCGTATCGAGCTATTCAGGTGATGCAGAGGTGATCCGTTACTCTGATGCTGGCTTCGGCCACGACCTGGCTCTGTTGCGGTTGCGTGACAAAGACTTCAAGCCAGGTAGCAGCGCCAAGTTCTTTCTCGAAAAGAGCATTCCTGACATCGGCGAGGATTTGTACCACTGCGGTTCGTTGCTGGGGCCAGTCGGCTCCAACAGTTTGACCAGTGGCATCATGTCGCAACATGGACGTGTCTTCGACGGTAAAATCTATGATCAGGTAACGGCAACGTCATTCCCTGGCAGCTCCGGCGGTATCGTCTGTCTCAGGGAGGATGGACGTTACGTGGGTATGTTGGTCATGGGTGCTGGCGAAGGCTTCGGCATCGTCGTCCCAGTTCGCCGTATGCGAGATTGGGCCAAGAAAGTCGGTGTCGAGTTTGCACTCGATCCTTCTGTCAACGTCCTCAGCGACGATGATTTGAAGGTCAAACCAATTGAAGACGCAGCTTTCGGTGGTGGGGCTGCTGCCCACAAACAACGCGAAGCCGCTGGATTGAAATACATGCTCTTCAGCGAACAAGATGATCTTTCCAGGTCAGCCCGCACGCTGCGGCAGTGGTTTGAGCGACCAGGGTTGTTCCCGGTCGCCACGCCCAAGCGCCACGATGACCCGTAAGACAACGGGAGGCAAGGATGCCACTTATGACTCGTGAAGCCTTCAAACAAGGCTTTATCAAGCAATGTCGCGACGAGGGCCTGACCAACGAGGGTCAGGTCCTCGCTCGCATCAGCCAGTTGATCGTTGATCTTGAGAAACGGGCTGCTAGTCCAGCCGATATTCTCAATTCACTTGGTCAGCAGATGGCACCGTCATTGCCACAGAAGCCATCAGATCAAGCAGGAGAAAGACAATCACCATGGCCAGTAATGGTTGCTGGTGGTATTGGATTGCCTTTTGCTGCTGGTGCTGGTCTTGGTATCCTTGGAAGCAAGCTGAAGGGTAACTGGCTGGATGAAGGAGACGTGCATCAACAGGAACTCATTGATGAACTTCGACGTCAAACTGCACTCGCCCGCCAGTACAGCCGACTGGGGGGCGCGTCGCCATCGTCGTTTTAACTATTGGATGTTTTGAGTAAAACGGATGTCTCTCTTCAAATACTTCGGAGAGCAAGGGGATCTTCACGGCGGTAGATTGTTCTGGTCGAAAAACTTGCCGGTTCCATTCCGAGGAGCATTTGCCCCTACGCTCACCCAGAATGAACTCGAATCCGAAGTTGATGTCCAGTATGACTATCACTCTGAGTTCTTCGACCTTGCCATACTGGAACAAAAAGAGAAGTTCGACTGGGTGATGGACCGCATCGTCAACGGCCTCTTCACCCATCATTTCGTATGCCGTAACGTAGATCATGAAAAAGGCCGGGTTACGGTGTATATTGAGTGGAGTCAGAGATACGCTCAATTGTCTCCACAGGCACGAGCTGCGAGGAACCAAGGCCATGTCCTCTCTCCTGGATCAAGCGGATTGCAGAGTCCTGCATGGCAAGCTGGGCTTGCTGGGCAGCAACACCCATCCACTGGTGTCTGAGAAATCGGCTATTGATGCAGCTCAACCTTACTTTCCAGAGCGTGTACAACTGAACCCACAGTGGGGCGAGCACCGCAATCAGTTGCTCAAGACTTTGGCCTTGCTTGGCCTCAGTGGTGCTGCTATCGGTGGTGGCATTACTGGTGGCATTGGCTTCCATAAGTTGCGACAGATGCAGAAGGAGCGTCCGCCTGCTCTACCTGGTAACATTCCAGTCCACATGCCAATCTCGCGTCTTCCCGAAGAAGAGAAGACGGCAGCCATGCCAGCCGAAGTGCCACTCGCGCACTGGCGGCATCTACTTGGCCAAGCTGCACAACACATGACACAGATTCCTTGGGCTTGGCCAGCGATGGTTGGTGTTGGCAGTGCTTCGATGTTGGGCGCCAGCACACTGGCCAATAAATACATGCACGGCAAGATGAAAGAGCAGCGTCAACAGCAACTTGATCAAGCTCAACAAGAGTTCGACCAGTCGATGCTTGATCGTTACGAGCCAAGTGAAAAAGTTAGTGCAGCTCTCGATCAACTCTACGCCGTGGTCGAGAAACAGGCTCAAGATCCGGAACTTGATCCATTGCTCAGCGGCGGTCAGTCAGGCTGGGCAATTGGTGCTCCATCGATGGTGCCTATGGGCGCTGGCCTTCTTGGTCTTCGTGCCGGCTATCGTTGGGGTGAGGGTCGTAAACCAGAAGCATTGCTTCACGATGCGATCCAACAGCGAGCTCTCATGCGCGCACGAGCTATGCCCTCGCCGATCTTCATCAATCCTATGGGCGTCAAACAACAACCAAGGAAGAAGACAGAAGGCGAGAAGAAGGAGCCGGCTGAGTAATGGTTGGAGGGCAAGATGCCCAGTATCATCACGGTGGGTCCGAATGTAAATGTGCCGGATGCTGCCGAGAACAAGACTGTCGCTCCAGCTACGACTCTCGGACCGGCCCCTGCTCAACGATCCATCGTGGCCGGCCCGAAGCCTGAACCAGTCACGATGCGCGCATTCGGTGATTCCAATGCAACCAGGGAAGCCATCTACAGCAATGTGATGAAGGCAGCTCAGTCAATCCAACCCGTCTCCAACTCGCGCTACACGTTGTCTCTGCACAATCCTCAATGGGCTGACAATCCAGAAGTCTCCATCATCGATCGCAAGAAAGCCATCTTGCGTGGCGAGACTCTGAATCGTCGCTTGCGTGGTCTCTGGCGGCTATCGGACACCCAGGGCAACGTGCTTGGCGAGCGCACAGCAACTGTTGCTCACGTGCCTCGTATGACCAACCAGGGCACGTTTGTCGTCAACGGCTCAGAGTACACACTCGGGCATCAGATGCGTCTGCGCCCTGGTGTTTTTACTCGTCGCAAGGAAAACGGCGAGCTAGAGAGCCACATCAATATCATGCCTGGTAAAGGTATGAGTCATCACTATTTCCTGGAGCCGGAGACTGGCGTCTTCAAGATCCGTGTCGGACAGTCTAACATGCCGCTCATCTCGGTCATGAAGGCAATGGGCGTCTCCGACAAAGAGATGTCTGCTGCCTGGGGCAGTGAACTGCATGGCATCAACATGCAGAAGGATGATCCACGTGCCATCGATAAGCTCTATGCTCGTCTCATCGGCAAGAAGGGTGATCCCCAGGCTTCAGCAGATCAGAAACGTGAGGCGGTCGCCAAGGCATTCAACGATATGGAGCTTGATCCAGAAGTCACCAAGCGAACGCTGGGGCAGCCATTCCACAAATTGAGCAAAGAAGTCGCGCTGGCAACAACCAAGAAGCTCTTGGCTGTCAGTCGTGGTGAAGCAGATACGGACGATCGTGATGCGCTGGCCTTCCAGCATTTCATGGGTCCGGAGGACCTGTTCGCCGAGCGTATTGGTCGTGACAAGCGGGTCTTGAATGAACTGCTGTGGAAGGCATCTACCCATGGCAATCTGGAGAAACTTCCGACGGGTGCCTTCACGCAGCATGTTCACGCTGCGCTATTAGATAGTGGCCTGGGTCAGTCTCTGGAAGAGATCAATCCAGCTGACGTGTTCGATCAGCAGACTCGCGTGAGTCGGCTTGGTTATGGTGGCATCCCGTCCATCGATGCTGTTCCTGATGAGGCTCGCTCGGTCCAACCGAGTCATCTTGGCTACATCGACTTGCTACGCACACCGGAGTCATTCAAAGTCGGTGTCGATAGTCGTGTGAGCTTTGTGGCCAAGAAGGGCTCCGACGGTCGCATCTACACACCATTCACCGATGTCAAGACTGGGCAGATGGTCTATCGCAGCCCTCAAGACGTGGCCGACATGACTCTGGCCTTCCCGGGAGAGATGGAGAAGGGCAAGCCGTTGGTTGCGGCCATGGTTGGTAGCAAGACACGATACGTGCCACGCGATCAAGTCAACCTGATCATGCCTCATGCTGAGCACTGGTTCAGCCCGATCAACAACATGGTGCCAATGAAATCCGCCGTGCAAGGCCAGCGAGCTTCCATGGCTTCTCGCTTCATCACCCAGGCACTGCCAGTCAAGGATGCGGAATCTCCGTTCGTCCGTGGTCAGGTGCCTGGCGCTGTGGGGCGTTCCTTCGAGGAACATTACGGACATCAGGTTGGTGCCGTCTTCGGCGAGAAGCAGGTTGGTCGTGTGGCGAAGGTTGGTCCTGATTCGATCTCTGTGAAGTATGCTGATGGTTCGACCAAGGAACATGAGCTCTACAACAACTTCCCTTACAACCGAAAGACCTACATCCACAACACACCTCTGGTGAAGGCTGGCGATCCTGTGCAACCTGGCCAACTTCTGGCTAAGTCGAACTACACCGACGACAAGGGCCATGTCGCATTGGGTAAGAACCTGCGCGTGGCCTATGTTCCATTTCGTGGGCTAAACTACGAGGATGCCTACGTTATCTCACACTCGGCGGCTGAGAAGTTGTCATCCGAGCACATGTATCAACACAACCTGGAATGGGAAGAGAAGCACCGTAAGGGGCTCAACAGCTTCATCAGTATTTTCCCTGGTGCCTTCGAGAAGAAGCAACTCGTCGGCATGGACAGTGATGGTGTGATCAAACCAGGCACAGTCATCCGACCTGGCGATCCGGTTGTGCTGGCTGCTCGTGAACGCGAGTTGTCGCGCAAGCAAGTTCACGCTGCTCACAAGGGCAGCTTCGTCAATGATTCCATTACCTGGGATCATCATGCCGAGGGTGTCGTCACTGATGTTGAGAAGACAGAGAAGGGTGTTACTGTCGCGATCAAGAGTTTGAACAAGATGCAGGTCGGCGATAAGATGTCGGGTCGCTACGGTGACAAGGGCGTCGTGGCCGAAGTCATCTCCGATGATCAGATGCCACACGACGATCAAGGCCGACCGTTTGAAGTCCTGGCCAATCCGCTGGGTATTATCAGCCGGCGCAATCCGGCACAGAAGGTTGAGGCTACTCTCGGTGCAATTGCTGAGAAGACTGGCAAGCATTACTCCGTTGACGACTTCTCGAACATCAACGACTTGAATGAGTACGCTATCAGTGAACGGCAGAAGTATGGCGTCAACAACTACACCAGCATCAACGATCCAACAACCAACAAAAAGATCGATAACGTCTTTACTGGCAATCGCTTCTTCATGAAGCTGCACCACACGTCAGAGTCAAAGGGCCAGGGACGTGGCTTGGGTGGCTACACTGCCGAGGGCATGCCGGCCAAGGGTGGTGCTGAGGGCAGCAAGCGGATGGCCCTCATGGATGTCAACGCCATGCTATCACACGGCGCTCTGGAGACGCTTCGTGATGCCAAGCTGATCCGTGGGCAGAAGAATCAGGAATACTGGTCGAACTTCATGCAAGGCAATCGCCCACCAACGCCTCGCGTGCCAATCGTCTACGAGAAGTTCGTCAACCAGCTCAAGGCGTCTGGCATCAATGTGCAGCGCGAGGGAAGCCATACACACTTGATGGAGCTCACCAACAAGAACGTTGACGAGTTGGCCGGTGATCGTGAATTGCAGAATGTTGAGACTGTTGATTGGAAGACTGGCTTGGCACCGATCAGGGGTGGTTTGTTTGATGAGAAGCTCACTGGCGGTCATAACGGCAACCGTTGGGCAAAGATCACCTTGCACGAGCCGATGCCCAACCCAGTGATGGAGGAACCGATCCGTCGTCTTCTCGGTCTTACCCAGGAAAAGTTCAATGGCGTCATTGCCGGTACTGAGGAACTAGGTGGTAAGACTGGCTCAGGTGCTATACAAGCTGCTCTTGCCTCAGTCAATCTGGACAAGTCAATCCAACAAGCACAGGCCGACATCGCCTCTGGCAAGAAGACGTTGCGCGACAACGCAGTGCGAAAACTACAGTACCTCAAGTCAGCCAAGATGAAGGGCATCCATCCCAAGGACTGGATGCTGGATTCTGTGCCAGTGCTACCACCCATGTTCCGTCCCATCTCGGTCATGCAACAAACTGGTGGTCGTCTCATCACCGATGCTAACTATCTGTACAAGGAGCTGTTCGACGCCAATAACGCTTTGAAGAAGGTGTCTGGCATCTCCGAGGACATCGGTGACGAACGACTCAACTTGTACAACGCCTTCAAGGGTGTCACTGGTCTTGGCGATCCAGTGCATCCGAAGAATCAGGACAAGAAGATCAAAGGCTTCTTGCAGCATGTCTTCGGCGGTAGCCCGAAGTTCGGTACTGTTCAGCAGAAGCTGATTGGCACCACGGTTGATTTGGTGGGTCGTGCCGTGGTTGTGCCGAACCCCGACTTGAACATGGATGAAGTGGGTCTCCCGGAAGCTCGCGCCTGGGAAATCTATACTCCATTCATCACTCGTCGTTTAGTCAAGAAAGGTGTGCCTCGGGTACAGGCGCTGGAATACATCAATAACAAGCACGATGTCGCCAAGAAGGCAATGCTTGAAGAGATCAACGAACGGCCGGTCATCGTGACTCGTGCTCCGACCCTCCATCGCTATGGTCTCATGGCATTCTGGCCAAAGCTGACGAAGGGCGAGACACTGCAGATCAGCCCGATTGTAGTTGGTGGTTTCGGTATGGACTTCGACGGCGATGCCTCAAACTACCACGTCCCCGCTTCCGATGAAGCTCGTGATGAGGTGGTGGACAAGTTGATGCCAAGTAAAAATTTACTGAGCACTCAGAAGTTCCAGGCCCACTATCTCCCTCGACAGGAATACGTAGGAGGACTTTGGAATGCGACAAATCGGGTAGACTCAAAGAAACAACCTCGCGTATTTGCAACCAAGCAGGATGCCTTGCGGGCTTTCCATAAGGGCGAGATCGACCCGGACCACCCGGTTCACATCGTACATGCGGAGAGATGATATGGGACTCAACCATCACCTGCTGGAACTGGCCAAAGCCCGCATCAAGCGTGGCTTCGTTGAGCAGACTCCGCCTTACATGCCCGCCGGTCAACCACCGTCTCGTGGACCGATGGGGCCTGCTGGTGATGCTGCTCGTGCTGTTGGTAGGGCTGCTCAGAGTGTCGGCAGAGCAGTAAAGAGTCCAGCTACCACTGCTGGGCGTGGTGTGGATGCCCTGGGTCGAACGGCTCTTCGTCATCCGATTTTGAGTGCTGGAGTGCCGTTGGCAGGTTATGGTGCTTACAAGTTGCACGAAGGAATGAATCAGCCCGAGTCTGAGACCAAGCAGGCTGATATGCCAGCGACACCAATGTCACAACCGACAGGTGGCTTGCCAGTACCGGGTACTCCTCCTCCGACCAACGCAGCAGCAGTACCGCCAGCACAGACTACTAATTTCGGCAGCATCTCGTCACCACCTGTACAGCAGACCGATCAGGCGCAACCAATGGTCACAACGAGTCAAGGTGCTGCGAATATGCCAAAGCAACCAGTACAAGGAGCCCAGCAACGTGCTCCAGGGCTCGTAAAACCATCTGGCCAGTGATAGAATCAAGGTGACCCTTGATAACGAGGAAGTAAAAATGAACGGACTCAACTCCACGCTCTTGAACGCTGCTGTCAACAGTCTTCGGACCAATTATGGTTCGTCAAAGCTAGCCTTCGTCCCATCGGATGCCGCTGCTGGCGGTGGCGCCCCGCCTCCTGGGGGAGACCCCGCTGCTGGCGGTGGTGCCCCGCCTCCACCTCCTGGTGGCGATCCAATGGCTGGTGGCGGTGCCCCTCCTCCGCCTGATGCTGGTGGTGGCGCCATGCCTCCACCTCCGCCTGATCCCAGCATGATGGTCGGTGGTGCTGGTATGGCCGATCCGGCATCCATTGCCGGTCAGGTTGCCCAAGGTGTGCAGCAAGGTATGCAGGCGTCTGGTCTTCAAGGCAACAAGGGTGTCGGTCCCAATGGTAAGCCTGCCGTCAAGCCTGACATCAACACCATCGCTACTGACGTGTTTCAGTTGAAGAAGATGCTCTTTGCGATCATGCGTCATGCCAACATCGAATTGCCTCCAGATGTGCTCGACGGCCCGAACCGTGATCCGCAAACCGGTGCGCCGGCTGAGAGCCCAACAGGCGGTTCTGATGTGCAGCCCGGTGCCTCGATGATGGGGCAGAGCTCTATCAAACCAATCGAGGCAATGCAAGGTGCCTTTCCAATGGGCGGCGCCATGGGTGGCGGCGGCGCTCCTGGTGGCGCTCCAGGCGGTGGTGGAGCAATGGGTGGCATGGGCGCTGGCCGTATGAAGATTTCCAGCGATGTCTTCACCAAAACGGTTGGTAGGGAGATCCTTCCTGAAGTCACCGGTGAGCAGATCCTATCCAAGGCTGCTGCTGTCGCCATGATGTGTCGCCGTCGTCAAGCAGGATAACCGATGATCCTTCAACTGCACGATAAGCTCCAGAAGCCGTTGGTCATACGGGCCACACGGCTTCTGGTCACTTTCGAGGATGGCACCCCGGTGGCTCTCATCCAGGAAGTCGTCCCGGGGCATGTCCGTGTCTTTCGAGCTGGCGATGGTGACTTCAACGAACGGCTTCGACAGACCGGGATCGAGCAGACCGTCATCGTCGACAAGCTCAAGCCTGCCAAACCAGTCGAGCAGCCAAGCCGCTTAATCTACTAATCAAGCAACGACACTGTAGAATGAGGATGGGTGCGAGAGGCATGCCCGTCTTCGATCTTTCTTTTAGGTATGGAAGCCATGCTCCACACAACTGCCGGTCAACTTGCCATCAACGAACTTCTTCCGGATGAGCTGCGCGACCATAAGCGCATCCTCGACAAGAAGGGCATTCAGCAGCTCCTCCAGACTGTTGCCGAGAAGCACCCGGACAAGTACCGTGACATTGCTCACGGCCTTTCTAAGATCGGCTACCAGTCGGCTTATTACACAGGCGGCCACAGTTTCGACCATGTGCATCTGCGGCCGTCAGTTGCAGGTTTGAAGATGCGCGAAGAGATCATGCGGAAGGTCGATCAGATCTACGCTGATCCGAATTTGGATGACAAGGCCAAAGAACACAAAGTGGTGGAGGAGACGCTCAAGTACACCAAGCCGATGGAAGATGCAATCTTCAAGGAAAGCACAGCCGAGAATAATCCTTTAGCACACCAGGTCATCTCAGGTGCTCGTGGCAGTCCATCGAACCTCAAGTCGCTGCGTGGTTCAGATCTGCTCTATGTCGATCACAAGGAAAACCCAATTCCGGTCCCGATCCTGCGCAGTTACTCCGAAGGGCTTCGTCCGGTTGAATACTATGCCGGCACCTTTGGTGCTCGGAAGGGTGTCATGGACACCAAGTTTGCCACTCAGGATGCCGGTGCGCTATCGAAGCAATTCAATCAGGTTGCTCATCGCCTCATCGTCACTAAACACGATCACGACGATCCCACCAAGCATGCTAATCAGGGCCTGCCGGTCAACCTTGATGATCCTGATAATGAAGGTGCTCTGCTGGCTTTTCCGATTGGCGGGTATCCTCGCAACACCATCCTGCGGCCGAAGATTATTTCGCATTTGAACAGCCTTGGCGTCAAACGGATTGTTGTCCGCAGTCCAATCACTACTGGCCCGATGGATGGTGGTCTGTACGGTCGTGATGTTGGCGTGCGTGAGCGTGGCGGCATCTCACCACAGGGAGACAACATTGGTATCGCAGCTGCTCAGGCTCTTTCCGAGCCTCTGGCTCAGGCTCAGCTTAGCTCGAAGCACTCTGGTGGTGTTGTCGGCGCAGCTAAGGGTGTCAGTGGCTTCAAGCTCATCAATCAGTTGACTCAGGTGCCCAAGACATTCAAAGGTGGGGCGGCTCATGCTCAGCTCGATGGCCGGGTAGGCGACATTGAGGATGCACCACAAGGCGGTCACTACATCGCAATTGGTGGCCAACGGCATTACGTTGGCACTGACTATGACCCTCTGGTTAAACGTGGTGATGAAGTTGAGGCTGGCGATGTGATCTCCGATGGCATCCCTAACCCAGCGGAGATTGTTCGACATAAAGGCATCGGCGAAGGCCGCCGGTACTTCGTGAACTCGTTCCGTCAAGCCTACAAGGATTCGGGCTTGCCACATCATCGTCGCAACATTGAGATCATGGCACGTGGGCTTATCGATCACGTCAAATTGACTGAGGAACATGGTCAGTACGTCCCGGGCGATGTTGTTCCTTACAATCGTCTGGAGCACACATATCAGCCACGCGACGGACATCAAGTCATGGAACCCAAGCGTGCGGTAGGTATGTACTTGGAGAAGCCGGTACTGCATTATTCAATCGGCACCAGGATTCGGCCCAGCACATTGAACGATTTGAACGAGTTTGGTGTCAATAAAGTTGCCGTTCACAAAGACCCGCCTCCTTTCGAGCCAGAGATGATCCGTGGAATGGAGAACCTCAGTCACGACCCGGACTGGATGGTTAGATTCCTGGGCTCCTACCAGGAGAAGAATCTTTTGCGGGGCGTGCATCGTGGTGCGGTCAGTGATGAGAAGGGCACCAGTTATGTGCCGGCCCTGGCACATGCCGTTGACTTTGGCAAGGTTGGCCCAGTCAAGCCATGGAAGCCAAGCTCCATCTTCAAGACTTGAGAGGTACTTCATGCTCCTCATCGTGATAGCGATTGCGGCTGCAGCTCTTGCGTTCTTCGGGGCGTATCTGAGTTATTGCAAGTCTGAGTCGTCAGCTTTCCTCTTCTTTATGTCGCTGACGTCGTTGGCGATGGGGCTCTTATGGGCAATCCTCGTGCGGCAGCTTTCTGGTAACAAGAGCGCTATCATGGCGGCCAGCCTCATCTGGGACATTGCCGTCGTTGTCATCTACGGCGTCTTCCCTTTATTCTTGAGTTATCGACCGAATGGATGGTTGGTTGCAGGATTTGTCTTTGGACTGCTCAGTATCACATGTCTCCAGTTCGGTGTCGAAAGGTAGTTTGGTGTTGACAGACGTATATCATGACTTCACAATCAAGTTGGTTCTTGGTTTCTGGTTCTGCCTGGCTGATGGGAATGGAATGCGAGCACCCATCATCCAGGCATTTTTCCTCTAAAATTCTCTATGGAACGTGTCATTATTAAACGGCCGCATTATTCGCCAGAATGGCGAAATTTGTACCGCTCCTAGTCTAATGGTAAAACCTCCGAGGAGTTTGCTAGAAGCTAGGGATAGCTCAATCCCATAGTGGAAGCGCGAAGGGTGACCGAAGTAGCCTGGTAGAGCACCAGGATGAAAAGGTCCTTTGTGCCAAGTCAGACAAATCGGATGATTCCAGGTTCGAGTCCTGGGGAGCGGTCTCAATGGCGCGCAAGGACAAGTTCGATGATGCTCCTAACGTCAAGAGTTATTACGCGCTGTGGGGCAAGCACGAATTTGACACAGATGTTCAACGAGACATCTTGCTTCACTTCCTCGCCGACAAGAAGCTGGATGACGAATTTATGAAGTACCTCGACCATCACTTTCCGGAGAATAGGGATGGGGTCAGGTGTAGAAGGCGAACGAAGGCCCGGTAGCTCAGTGGGTAGAGCAGCGATCTGTTAAGTCGCAGCGCGTGGGTTCAAGTCCCACCTGGGCCTCTCAAGGCGAGCAATGATGCTCGCCTTTCTTTTTGCCGGAGGGAGGAGCATCATGCCTATCGATCCGAGTGCAAATGTTGGAGACTTGGTCGTCTTCAAGACGAAGCGAGGCAAGTGGCAGGAGGGATGGTCTGTCACTGAAGTCAGAAAGAATACATACGGTGCAACGGCAGAGATCGTTGCTGCAAAAGGTAAGAGTCAGAAGACTCTGGACCTCTTTGGAGACAGCGCCATCGTCTACATCTTGCCGCCGAAAGGCGAAGCCCCTGCATATGACGACATCCTTGAGGACTACCCCAATCTCCTGCTCGTTCGTCGTCGATGCTGTGCAAATCCCACTTACATGTTGCTCTGCACTCGTTGTTGGGCAACTCTTGATGTCGAGCAAACCTACACGGAATGCTCGGAGCTAGAGCTCTGGAATGGTCGTGTCGTAACCAGCAAGCCCTGCATCGACGACGGTTACGAGAAGGTTCACTGCGATTGCAAAGGCAACAAGGGCATCTACGACATCGAGTTCGACCCCTACTAGGGAATCACCATAAAAGCGCCCACCAAAGGAGATCAGATTCAAATGGGAACGGATCTGATCGGGACGATCATGGGAGATCGTCTCAGTCGTCAACCTGAACCTGGAGGTTCAACCAATGTCTCAACCAAGTTGCCTGTACTGTCCAAATCTTGTCATTCGCGATGGTTGCGTTTGTCGTGACTGTCTTGAAGATGGGATTGCACCGGCATCTGGTCCGCCTATGCGCGAAGTCGCGATGGAGAAGCCCTATTTCGATAGGTTTGTTTCTCGCTGCTTCGTGGAGACTGAACTCAGTGTGCAGATGTATCACGGACCTGGTGTTCGTGACGACGTCTGATCGTTTCCTTCACAAAAGGAGAGGTCCCATAAATATACCCGTCACGGGTACACGAACTAGATATTTCTACTCATCGAGTTGCAGTTGTCCAAAAATCGAGTGTATCTGCGTTCGATGAGGATTCTCACTAGCGAGAACTGGCAGATGGCTAGATCAATTCTCAGTGTGTTGTGTGTCCTAGGAAAAGGATGTCCATTTTCGCGTGTTCAGATCGCGTTGATTCTCAGGATTATTGACTCATGTCGCAACCGCCTGCATGTGGCTGATGACGCGATTAAGCTTTTGAGCAGGCTGCGAAAGCATCCAAGACTCAAGAATGCGATGAAGGAGTGGTTTGATAATCACAACCGTCGTGTGAAAGTCAGACTTTACGATCTCTCTCGCCTATCCAAGTTGATTGGCCTTCTCCACGTTCCATATAGAGATCGTGGACAGTACAAGACCATCAAGATCAATCATCGCGTGACGGTTGGCAGCGGTCGCACGAAGAGTCATGGTTGGGTCACCATCCAGCAGATTCAACGTGATGTCAGCCTACAGCAACAATTGCTGTCTCGTTTGGACATCGACCGAAAAAATGCTAACGATCGGTACGCGCAGACTGATCGGATCTTCAAAGCGAAGTCTCGGTGCTCGAAAGCTCACCTAGGTCGCAAACCAAACACTTGTGGCCATCCGTGATCAATGTAGGCTACCCGAATTCGGGTAGCCTACTATTTTTCTCACCCATCATCATCATCAAGGAGGTAGTCCGATGCCTGAGACCACCGTGAACAGGTTGGACCCGCAGGCCAATGGCAGCAAAATTCAGGTTGCCACGCCCGACGCGCCAACCAAGCCAGTTGAGAAGTTCAAGTTTCCTCTCGTCGGTACTGGTCAGCGGTTTGCCGACAGCAGGATCAAACTGATGAAGGCTCACTGCAACTCGATCTTGTGGCCAGGACCGAATGCGCTGGTCTGCCCAGATAAAGGCTTGGTGCTCGACTGGGTTGTGATGCCAAGCCAGGTGACACCTGAGCTACTCTCCGACAAGAACAACTCCCGGAATCGCGATTTGACTCCAGCTTCACTTGCAAGACTCATGGAGTCATTCCGGAAGTACGGGTTTGTCCCGACCACTGACTGCATTGGAATTTTCGAGAATGGATTGCTGGCTAACGGCCAGTATCGCCTGATGGCCATGGCCAAAACTAACACCGACGCTACCGTTGCTGTTCTATGGAATATTCCACTGTCAACGGCAAAGGTCATGGATATGGGTAAGGCCAGGTCGGTGGCTGAAGCCGTGAAGATCGTCTTTCCGAAAATGCGGTGGGTGAGTAACGGTGTTGCTGGCACTGCCAATCGCATGCACCTGGGGACCTATGTCGGTGGTGGTGGCGACAAAAACAGCAAAGGCACACAGAGAAGTTCAAGGATGTCAGATCCAGATGAGATGCACGCCTTCCTCAAGGCTCACAGTCGGGTGATCCAGCAGGTCTACGGCATCTTCTCCGGCCACAAAGCTGGCATCACTTCTGCTGGACCACTCTCAGCGATGTGCGTAGCAGCGTATCACCTGCCACCAAAACAGCTGGAGAAGTTTGCCAACATCCTCTACACCGGCGATGACCACGGCTGTACTCACGAGGGTGTTAAGGCGGTCACCTCTCTGCGCCGTTTCATCTTTCGGGTGCGAGGAGAGGATAAGTACAAGGCTGGTCGCGCTGCTGGTACGGCAGGCATGTACATCCTCACTCAGCGTGTCATTCAGGCATTCATCGACCAGCAATCTCTCACCGTCAACTTGAGATTTGCTCTGAATCTCATTGATAAGAGGGAAGAGGTTTACAGCTTGCCAGCGTAATAACCAAAGTCCAGGCCGCCTTCGGGCGGCCTGGACTTGCCCTTTTCTTTTAGCTATCCGCTATAATCCAACGGTAGGGATCGACCAGGAATTCTTCGGTCCAAGGACGGACGACCATGATCGCAACCGAACCCATTTCGCTTCGCAAGCAATTGCGAGCAGGCAATTTCGATTTCAGCACCACCGGGACATCTCCTGGCTGGTGGTTGAAATCGGCCGCTCATTGGCGGAACATCTGCCGTGACTGTGCCTTCCAG
>Ga0247727_10001231_pt1 | contig 62057 bp, 57 predicted proteins | sample WisWelCaveWW1625_FD_202498 | JGI IMG/M metagenome (GOLD analysis project Ga0247727, IMG submission 202498) | Biofilm microbial communities from Wishing Well Cave, Virginia, United States - WW16-25 | ecosystem: Environmental > Aquatic > Deep subsurface > Groundwater > Cave microbial mat | place...
GTGGCGATCCCGATCCTCACATTCCCAAAGAGCGTTTTTGGGAATCGGTTGAAGTTTTGAAAAAGTTGAACGGCGATGTTGTCGATCTCTTATATCCTCATTTAGGCCACACCATCAACTTCGATGAAATTAAATTCGTGCAAAACATGATGCGCGAGTTGCTCCATTCTTCATAGACGCTCGAATTCTCCTCCCCTAAATTCCGTTATTTTGAATTTGGGAGAGGAACGTAATGAAAGTCCTTCTACTTCAGGCCGCATTTCCCACTCAAGAATATTGCAATCTTATCTCTTGACTAATAGGCTCAATATGTTTTATATTAGCCACAATTTTTTCGATCCGAAAGTCGCTCAGAAGATCATTTTGAAAAGTTTTTAGCTATTGAAAAGGGAAAGGCAGTTGAGTAAACGAAAACAAAATTTTAGAAACATCGCCATCATTGCTCATGTCGATCACGGCAAAACCACGTTAGTGGATGGGCTGCTGAATCAGAGCGGCACGTTCCGCGAGAATCAGCACATGGGCGAGCGCATCATGGACACAATGGATTTGGAACGTGAGCGCGGCATCACCATCATGGCGAAGAACACCGCGATTTTGTACAACGACATAAAGATCAACATCGTCGATACGCCCGGCCACGCGGATTTTGGCGGTGAAGTGGAGCGCAGTCTAAACATGGTGGACGGCGCGTTGCTGCTGGTTGATGCCAGCGAAGGGCCGCTGCCGCAAACGCGCTTTGTCGTAAAAAAAGCGCTGGCCAAGCATCTGCCAATTATTTTGGTGATCAACAAAATCGATCGCAGCGATGCCCGCATTGCTGAGGTGGTGAACGAGGTTTATGATCTCTTCATCGATCTCGATGCCGGCGATCATCAGATCGAGTTTCCGATTCTTTACACCAACGCTAAACGCGGTGTCGCCCACAGAAAGCTCGATGATGATTCAACGGACCTGCGCCCCTTATTTGAGACTATCATTTCTTTCATTCCCGGCCCGCAGGCGGATGATGAGCACGTTCCGCAATTGCTGGTCACCAATCTTGATTATGATTCTTACGTCGGCCAGATTGGAATCGGTCGTCTGTGGAATGGTGTTCTTGAAATGAACAAAACCTACACCTTGTGCGGAGAGGACGAAGAGGTTCGTGGAATTAAATTTAGCACGCTCTACACTTTTGCGGGATTGAAAAGAAAGCAGGTGGAGAGTGTGGTGTCCGGAGACATCATCGCGTTGGCGGGTGTGGAAAACTTGCGAATTGGTGACACCATTTCTGCGCTGGAAAATCCTCACCCTCTGCCGCGCATAAAAATTGATGAGCCGACCGTCTCGATGATTTTCTACGTGAACAACAGCCCCTTTGCCGGCAAGGAAGGCAAGTTTCTCACCTCGCGCCACTTGTCGGAACGGCTGGAGCGCGAAACCTTGCGCAACGTGGCGCTGCAAATCAAATCGATGAATCGCGCCGACGCCTTCGAGGTGCGCGGCCGCGGTGAATTGCAGATGGCGATTCTCATCGAAACCATGCGCCGCGAGGGCTACGAGTTCATGGTGTCAAAACCGCGCGTCATCACCAAAGAAGAAAACGGAAGAATCATGGAGCCGCTCGAACATCTGTACCTCGACGTGCCGGAAGAATTCATCGGCGTGCTCACTGAAAAATTGTCCCACCGTAAAGGGCGACTTTCCAATTTGATCAACCACGGCAGCGGCCGGGTCAACATGGAATTCATCATTCCTTCTCGTGGGCTCATTGGCTTTCGCACTCAGTTCCTTACCGACACCAAGGGCGCGGGCGTGATGAACACGTTGTTCGAAGGTTATGCGCCGTGGTTCGGTCCGATTCCACAGCGCAGCAATGGCGCGCTAGTGGCAGATCGCACTGGGCGGGTTACGCCCTATGCGACCGCCGCCATGGTGGATCGCGGCGAATTGTTCTTGGAAGTTGGCACGGAAGTTTATGAAGGTATGATCATTGGCGAGCGCAATCGCAACGGCGACCTCGAAGTAAATATCACGAAAGAGAAGAAACTCACCAACATGCGCAGCTCGACCTCGGACTCCACTGTCGTGCTGCGGCCACCGCGGCGTTTGTCACTCGATCAAGCGATCGAGTTTATTGCCGAAGACGAGCTGGTGGAAGTGACGCCGAAGAACATCCGTTTGCGAAAAATGGATCTGGATGCCAATCGCCGCTCCAGCAATCGCAAAAAAGAAATGTACGCCTACGCCGAAAACTAAGTCCGCAGGTACGACGCCCCGTTGATGTCCACCACGCAGCCCGTGAGAAAATCTGTGCCTTGCGCGCGACTTCTTCCGGGCGCGCCAGGCGATTGAGCGGACTTTGCTGCCGGATTTCTTCTCCCTGTTTTCCCATCAAAACTGGACGCGCCATATCCGTCTCCACGAAACCGGGAGCGAATACATAAATGAAAATGTTGTGTGGCGCCAAAGCTTTTGCCAGCGATTGGCTCATCGCGTTGAGTCCGGCTTTGCTGGCGCCGTAGGCCGGCGCTTCCGGTCGCCGCGAAACGCGCCCCGCAACGACACATTCACGATTTTTCCGCCGCCCTGTTTCGTCATCTGTTGAGCTGTCCAGAAAATCAAATTTGCCGGCGGAGCAGGTTAGTGGCGAGCGTTTTTTGCCACACCGTCTGCCAGTCATCGTAATTAATTTCAGCGACACGATGCAGCAGATAAACCCCGGCATTGTTCACCAGCACATCGATTCGTCCCATCTTTGCGACCACCGTTTCTACGAGTTTTTGCGCGGCATTGGGATCGGTGAGATCGGCCTGCAACAAAATATGATCGGCCCCACTGAGCGATGATAACGTTTTTTCGGCCCGCTCGCGATTCTGATTATAATGCACGATCACCTGCGCCCCCTGCTGCGCAAATTGCTGGGCGATCACTTTGCCAATTCCTCGTGACGCACCGGTGACCAGCACAACTTTGCTGGTGAAGTCCAAACTATTCTCCTAAGTTTTAATGTTGATTTTGTTGTTCGAATTCGATACTAAAATAGACAAAGTTTTTGAAACATGCAAAGCAAGGCGTATAGCGCAAGGGCTACATAAAATTCAATCAGATTTACGATGCCGCGAACGAAATTAATCCGCATGAAAAAGCTAGCGGGGCTCCCAAATGTGTTGGAGAAGCCGGAAAATGTGAAAGGCCGTTGGATAAGTGAGTATTTCCGAAACGATCATCCCATCACGCTGGAATTGGCGTGCGGAAAAGGGGAGTACACCATCGAGCTGGCGCAGCGATTCCCGAATCGGAATTTCGTTGGTGTGGACATCAAAGGCGCCCGATTGTGGCGCGGCGCGAAACGCGCGATTGCATTGAATCTGCACAACGCGGCCTTCTTGCGAATTAAGATCGATGACATCACGGATTTTTTTAGCGAAGGAGAGGTGGATGAAATCTGGCTGACGTTCCCGGATCCCTATCCTAAAAGTACGCGCGGAAATAGTCGATTGACTTCGCCAAAATATCTTGAATTATATCGGCGAATTTTAAAGCGGGGCGGTGTGATTCATCTAAAGACCGATAATTCGATTCTCTTTTCATACACGCTCGATGTTCTGCAATCCGAAGGTAAGGTGCATTCCGCGTTCGAGGATTTGTATTCACAGAATGTCGGAGACGGGGTTCTTTCAATTCAGACCACTTACGAGAAAAGGTTTTTAGCGAGAGGCGTTCCGATCAAATATCTAAAATTTAGTTTGAAGTGAATGGCAGCAAATAAAAAAGTCCCGACGAATCGGGGCTTGATTTTTGAACATCGAAGTTAGCTGACTTTCACTTCAATTTGTTTTGGCTGAGCTTTTTCGATTTTGTTGAGGGTGACGGTCAGCAGACCATTTTTGAATTCTGCGTCGATCTTTTTTTGATCGATTTCGTCGGTTAGGTGGAAGACGCGTTTGAATGCGCCGTAGCTGCGCTCGGAGCGATAATGACCATTGTTTTTTTCCTCGTGTTCAACTTTCTTCTCGCCCTCGAGAATCAAGTGGCCGCCTTCGCTGTACAATTTGAAATCCTCTTTGTTAATTCCCGGCAGTTCGGCGCGGATGATGAAATTCTTTTCCGTTTCTTTGACTTCAATCTTAGGTTCGAAAGTCGTTTCGCGCTGCGATAAAGCGTCGCCGATGAAGTCGCTGAGAAACGAATCGGTGTTCAAGAGATTTTGAAAGGGTGTCCATCTGACTAACATAGTTTTGACCTCCATTAAGTTTGTTTTTCTTTCAACTTTCGCATTTCATTTTGCAAAGGCTGTGCCACTGCAAAAAGCGGCCAAATTTGCATGAATAGAGATTAAACTCTGACAGAGGAATTGGAGCGACCGTCAAATTGCCAGCGGTTTCGGCAATTTGCCCGACGGCTTTGACGCAATGGCTCTCGGGAATGGGTTGAGGTGTTGATTGAATCAGGCGTCGGCAGTTGTTGGCTGCGGATCCATCAGTTTGATTTGAATGCCGCGCAATTCTGTTTCCAATTCGCTTAACGTTTGGAAACGATAGGAAGGATCGTTATGAGTTGCTTTATCGAGTATTTCTTGCCAATGGGGTCTTAATTGGTCGAAATCCGAAACCCGATGTGCGAGCAGCTCTTCGACAATTATTCCAATGGAAAAGATATCGCTGCGTTCATCGCCAGACTCGGCGGCCAAAACTTCCGGCGCGACATACTTCGCAGAAGCCGCTTTGTTATCACGAGTCGAAAATTCTGCGCAGAAAAAATCGGTGACTTTCAAAACCCCCGCTTCATTGACCCAAATGTTTGGTGGCTTTAAATTGAGATGGTGGATGCCCTGCTTTTGGGCATAGGCTAGAGCTCGCACGAGTTTCAACATTAGAGTAACCATCTCGTTTTCGATGTTGTCATCGGCAAAATCCATTTCAGTGATTGGCTTGCCCTCGACGTACTCTCGAATAAAATAGATCATCCGATCCTGTTCGCCGATGTCAAAGAGTGTGGCAATATTGGGGTGGCTCAACCGCCCGATTGTGCGCAATGTTTCGAGCAGTCTCAGCTTTTTGTCAGATTCATTCACATAGGGGAGGGCTTTGTTAGAAATAACTTTGAAAAGCAATCGCCGCCCCAGGCGACGATCCAATCCCAAAAAAGTAGAATAACCGGACTGAGCTGCTAATGGTTTTTCCACCAAAAACTCGGCCAGTTTGCCGGGGTGGCCGTCGTCAAGGAAATCGAATGGATTGAACCAGCACACTTCATAACATGTGGCTGAATGACCGGGCAGGATCAATGCGTCATGAATCGCAGCCACGCTCAGATCAGTGTCACAAAGTTTGTCGGTTATTTCTTCATTAGAGATAACAAATAAATGCGATGGCGAGGAGACAGCAGATTTCTGGCCGCCTGCCATTCTTGGTAGATGGATCGCGGTAACCAGATCTTTGAGGAAGGCTGCATCCTGTTTTTTGGAAGCCACGAGTCCACAATTCAAATTGACGCGATAGGAATCGTGGTACGAGCGGTTGAAGATAATCAATTTTTTGAGCAATTGCGCAGCCCATTGGGTTTGCTGCAGTGGATCGCGCGCGAGAATGATGAATCCGCCGCCAGTGAAACGGAGGCAGCAATCGCGCAGTTCAGTCGCCGAAGAGCTAATAAGTGTGATAAGCTCTTTTGGGAAGGCCTTGCCATCTTGGGTTTCTGCGATTAAGATGCTCTGCCATGAATTTAGGCAGTCGCTTTCGTAATCGTCACTAGCTCGCTTGAGTGTATCGAGAATTTCTTTTTTCAGATCGAACTTATTCAAAATGAAACTCTCTTTAGCGGAGCCATTTTTCAGCTCGCAAAAAAAGTCTTCCATTGAAACAAGTCCAAGAATAAACTTGTACTCGTCGGAATCGTCCAATCCGTTTGCGTTTTCATGAATCAACTCCGGTAAGGCCAACCGCAGGGTTAGGTAATTCCGTAAGTCCCGCAGCGATCCGGCGGGGGAGAGCATCTCTAATCCATTGAGGATCAGGTTTGCTGTTTTATCGCCGCCAATAGTCTCATTTTTTGCAATGGCCTGGTAAGCATAGGTGAGGGCGAGTTCAATTGCCAACGCGTCGTGCCCGTTGTTGTCCCCCGCAAGTTGCAGTAAATTGAGCGCTTCGTCGAAATGCCCTTGCCACCACAGTGCTTCAAGGTGTTCGTTGTTGATGGATGCTATTGCCGGCGGCGACGAACCTTCCGTCTCCTTTGCTTCATCTTGAGCAGGCTGCGTCAAGTCGTTAATGATTTCGAGGGCGAAAGGAGTTGCGACGTCGAATTGCAAAAAGAGCTCCGCCAGCATCTGTTTCAGGTTGCGCGAGGTAGGATTGTGAGTAGCGGCCTTTTCGTACAACTGCAGCGCTGAATCAGAAACGTCCTGCAAAGAGATGGCGGCTTGGGCAGCTCCGAATGTCACTTCCGCATTTTCGCAGCCCATTTCCAACAATTGTTGAAATCTCTCGAAGGCCTGCGAATACTGCTGACGCTCCAAATATGCCTTGCCCAGCGCCAACAGGAGTTGTTGTATTTTGTCAGTCGCGTTTTCTGATTCGATGGGGGTCATCCTTCCTCAATTCAAGATTAAGCCGGGCTTTGTTTGCTCTGCTCAACCTTCAGTGCGCTTTCCAAAACGGCAATGGCCTCAGAACTGCTGGCGCCATTGGTCAAATACCTCTGCGCAATTATGGAGTTAATTTGCGGATGGATGTGAGGCGCCAGATTGAGACTGATGATAGCTTTAAAAATTTTCAGGGCGCGATCGTCTTCGCGGCCGGAGATCAAATAAATGTTGGCCAACTTAACATAGAGCTTCACTCGGTCCGGGTGCTGTGTCAGGAGGCGTTCATAAATCTGGGCCGCGCGCAGGTAGTTGCCGCGCAGGAATTGAAAACGCGCGCGTGATGTCGCAGAGAAAAAGAAAATACCCAGCGCCGGCAGAATAACGATGGCTGCCAGGGCGCCGCCGAAATAAACCATAGTAGCGCGACTCGCCTGCGAGTTTTTGCCAGCCGTCAAAGACGCCAACTTCAAATTTGCGCGTGCTTGCGTCAACAGATTGACCACGTTCGAATCGTCCGGTTTCAGCACCCGCAATTTTTCCAGTTTAAGGACAGCCTGCATCCAGTTTTTCTCGCCGAGCGATTTGACTGCGTCATCGTAGAGCGTGTTGTAGTAGCTGCCCAGGGGTGAAGATGCGTCGGTGCGATTTGACTTCAAAGCGCTTTCGAGGTTTGCTATTAACGAATCAGTGTCTTTGAAATTGGGCTTCAAATGACGAACTTTTTCCAGCGCCGCCAAAGCTGACGATGATTCCCCGCGATCGATGGCCGACAGCGCGTCGTTATAAAATTGGTTGACGACTGACTCCGTGCCTTCCTGCTGCAAGCCGCGATTGGCGAAAGCTAATTTTTTGCGAGCCTCGGTATGAGCTGGATCCAGCTCTAGTACTTTTTCAAACGCAATAATCGCGCGCGTCCAGTTGTTCTTGGAGAGAGCTTCCACGCCGATAACGTACTCGTCCGCGAGAATACGAGCGAGTTCTTCTTCTTGAAAACGTTTTTTAAGATCGTCGAGCCGCTCCTTCGCATCCTTGAAATCCGCAGACTGCTGCAATAAAATTTCGTAGGTCGTGATGGCATTCTGGAGTGCGCCCTCCTCTGCGTAACGCGCGGCCTGTTGATAAAGCTCGCTCAGGATTTCTCCCTCAGCACGAGCTTTGAGCAGCGAGTCTGTCATTGCAATCTTGGCCTGCACATCTCTGAAATTGGGATTGGCGGCTTTTATTTGCAGCAGCAAGGAATTAGCCTGCAGCAGATTTTCATTCGCCATTGCCTGTTCCGCTTCTTTATAAAGTCGTTCCAGCTCTATTTCTTTTTCAATGATGTTAATCAGATTGTCGAAGAAGCTTTGGTTGGATTTGTCCAATTCTCGGCCTCGCCGCAGTTCCTGCAAGGCTTCCTGGTAACGTAGCTGCTTGAAGTATAAGCGACCAAGCTCAGACGAAATGATTATTTGGGTGGACTTCTCCTGAACCAGTTTCTTCGCCTCCAAAAGATTGGCCTCGCGGGCCTGGAAATTATCCTGCTGTTTATTAATCATCGCCAGATAAAAAAAGATTTGCGATTTCAGCTTGGTATTGATTTGCCCATCGCGAACCGTCAGCGCTTTATTAAAAAATTGCTCCGAATTCGAGAAGTCGTTTTGTTGCATATAAATCAGACCGAGGTTGAAAAACGCTTCAATAAACTGGGGGTCGTATTCCAATGCCCGGCTGTAGGCCTCAATCTTTTTTAGTGGATCCCTTTCGCTTAATCCGCGATTAAACCAGTTTGCCGCTGGGGTACTGCTCGTTTGGGCTAAGACGTACTCCAATACGAGTAAGTGGCTCACGATTGAAATGGCGAGTGTAAGGAATTTGACGGTGATCTTCATACTCACTATGCCTCCTCAGTGATGCCTTTTGAACTCATCCTAAGCGATGGTTGCGCGGTACAGCAGAAAAGCGACCACCATAAAAATGAAAATAACTGCCGCCAGAACCATAGTTTTTTTGCGATGGAAGTTTTTCTTTTCAATCGCAGGTTGATAAATGGTTTTCACGGCTTGGTCGAGATAAGCGGTGACCTCCGGCAGCTCGTCTTTTATAGTTTGCTTCTTAGTCACATAGCCGGCCGCTGTTTCCCAGCTGCCATTGATGTAGGCGAGCCCACCGGTAATGTTATCTGAACCGTCAATCTTTTTTGCGCTGCGAATTAGGCTGCAGATCTTATTCTGCAGCGACCCGTGAAACAAGCTCAGCTCATTTTGTATTTGATCTTCATTTAAAGCGTTGTATAAACCATCGGAGCAGATCAGGTATAGATCGTCGCTTTGCAGAGTTTCAATGAGCAGGTCAATTTTTAAAGTCGCGGACAAACCGAGGGCGCGCGTGAGCACATTTTTTTTCTGAAAATTCTTGATCTCTTCTTCATCGATCTCCTTGTCTTCGATCAACTCATTGAGCCAGGAGTGGTCTCGTGTCAGGCAAATAAGTTTGCCGTCGCGCAAACGGTAAACCCGGCTGTCGCCCACGTGCGCAATGATGATGTGTCCTCCATGAAATAGAGCCGCGCTCACAGTCGTGCCCATGCCGCGCGCTTCCTGATCCTGAGTAGCCTGATATAAAATGCGACGGTTCGCCAATCGAATTCCGGCGATCAGCTTTTGCGCGACAACCGGGATATCGTCTTTCAAATCCTGGCAGCATTTGCTGAGATCGAAAAACTTGTTTTGCATGACCAGCGCCCGCAGCGTATCGTTGGCCAACATGACGTCGCGAACGGTTTCCGCGGCGATTTGACTGGCAAGGGCGCCTTTGCGATGCCCGCCCATGCCGTCGCAAACCACAAAGAACTTTTTTGGTTTAGAGTAGAAATAGAAATCCTCGTTCTGTTCGCGCACGCTTCCGACGTCGCTATCGGCGGCCATAACGATTTTTTCATCGATGTAGGTATCTGCGATCATTGTCGGCGTTTTCTTTTTTTCGCCCAATAGGTTGCCACACCCGTTCCAACGAACATCAGCAGGCCGGCGGCCATTTCGCCGTCGGCTTTGAAAGTCGTGGGCAGCCGAGAGGCTTGCACGAGTGCGTTATTGCATTGCCCAAACTTTTGTCCCCAGAAAATAGTTGATTTCGGAGTGCGGCTGTTGGATTGGAACTGGTAGATGATTCCATCTCTGTCAACGGCAGAAATGTCGAGCGTGCCGTCTTTGCCGAAGTCTGCCACCAGCGCTGTGCTTGCGTTGCGGGGGAGTGGGATATCCGACTTCAGCAACCCCTGGCCAGTTCGGCCATCCAGAACTTTTAGCACACCGGTTTTTTCCACGAAAACGACATCTGTCTTCGCATCTTTGTTTACGTCCACGGCTACCAAATCGGGAAAAAGGAGAGAGGTTTTATCATTGGGAATTTGCCATAAAATTTCAGGTTGTTGATCTTTTCCAACGCCGCGGTAAGCTCGAATCTCCCCCAGATTGGTCCAAGTCACCAGGTCCGCGAGTTCATCGTTATCGAAATAGCCTAAAGCAAACGGAAGGAGAGAGGCTGCGGTTAAGGTCAGTTCGTTTGTGAATACGTCATACCACAATCGGCTTTTGGTAGCGCCGTTGATGGCGATGATCCGGCCCTGCAGCGTCGTGACGATGTAGTCGAGCTGCCCGTCGCCATTGAGGTCGGCCGCCCCGACCGGGTAGCGAATCTGGTTGTCTTCAAAAAACGTTCCTCGCGCCCGGTTCAATTCTTCGTTGACGTCGATCGTTCCGGTAATTTTGCGCTCACTGCTATCTATCAACAGAATCAGGCCGCGTTCCGATCCGCACAGCAATTCGGGTCGGCCATCGCCGTTGATGTCTGCGCTAGTGAGCGGGCATTGCAGAGGAAGCTCGCTTGCGATTTCGAACCATTCCATATCGACGACGCTGTTATAGCCGAGGTGGATGACGCCGTTGGCAGCGGTAATCCCGACGTCGTTCAAGCCATCGCCATTAAAATCGTCAACGACTGCCGGGCCGATGAGCTGAGCGCTGGAAAACGGGCTGAGCCAGATCTCTGCGCCAAAGAGGCCATCGATAGCCGCCAGCCGCCCGCCGCTGCTAACATAAATCAAATCGGCGATCTGATCCTGATTGATATCCGCGCTCACAAAAGGCGAAAACGGCTCCGCTGGCACCGTGTCGATAATCCATTTCGGAAGGCGAGAGGCGCCGTCAATTAAAAGCGGCTTGTTGGAGATATTCGTGGTGATGATGTCAACGAAGCCGTCGCGGTTGCAATCGGCGGCGACTACTGGTGCGGAGGGCATCGCCGGCATTTCTTCGCTGTTCGCCTCTATGATTCCACTTTCATCGGTAACCCATTTAATGAGCGCCACTGCAAACGGATCGGGCTTTTGAGTGAGCGTTGCCCGTTGTAAAAAACCTGTAGTCACCAGAAAACCGCCAGTGATTAGAGTGAGCAGAGCGATTCCCCTCAGAAAGTAGCTTCGATACCGGACCCACCACACACCGGCTTTTTTCGGTGCGCTGAAATCAAATCTTCCTTCCGGCATAAAGCGAAAGATAGTGCTGCGCTGATCGCTGACAATTTCGATTTCGTCGCTGGGGAGAATCTCCACGTCATCGTCAACCGGCACGACGATCTGATTGACATGAGTTCGAGTCTTGCTGCGTTTGTCGCGCACGAAGAAAGAGTTGTTCTGGAAGTACACCGTTGCATGTCTGCGCGAGATGCTCTGGTCGGTTTCGCCGCGATGGTTTTTCTCAAGAATGATATCATTGAGGTTTTCATCACGGCCAATTTTCGTTTCGCCGAAACGGAGTTGATAGCGTTTGCCTTTATACGGGCCATGAATGGCCAGTAGATAATACGGCGCCAAAGCGACCTCTTCCGCCTTTTTTAGGGATTCGGTAGTTATGATTTCGTCGTTAACCAAGCGCCCGGTGGTTTGCCATTTACCCTGCTCGATTGGTTTGTCTGTTTGATGGGTGGTTGCAACAGAAAAATCTTTTGCGGCCTCTGGCGCCTGCGCTTCCGATTCCGCCCACTCGATTTCCTGCAGTGGGTGCTCAAACACGATAGCGTGGGTTCCGATTTGAACGATATCGCCGTTTTTCAGAGGAGCGATATCTTCAACTTTCTGTTCGTTTAAATAGGTGCCAAACGCGCTGTTCAAATCTTGGATGCAGTAGCCATTCATCCGCCGTTCGATGCTGGCGTGGGTCATCGAAACCAGTTTGTCCTCAATCACGATGTTATTGAATTTATCAGAGCCAATCGTGCAAGAGGCTTGCGTCGATTTCATGTTGAACTCGTCGATGATTTCGGCTTTCCTTTTGAGGATCAATTTCGGCATCATTTGCTCCTTGAGAATCTCTAAGACCTGATTTATCGGGCAAGAGTTAAACGAAACGTCAAGCGGTTTTCCTGATCGGTGCGCACGCGCAGGGTTTTGACCTGTTGCTGATAGCCATCCTTATTGATGGTTACCTGATAGAAGCCGGGTGCGAGACTCGCTTCGATTTCGCCATTGATGTCGGTTAAACCCAGGTCCGCTGCGGTGCTGGCACTGCGGTCCGCGCTATACATCAGTTTGGCCGACTTGATGGGATCGCTGGTGACGGCGTCGAGCGCCTGGATCTTCACCACGGTAACCAAGGGATGCATTTTCGCGATCACAGTCGTTTCGCCCGGCGATATTTCGAAAAAGATTTCGAGGTAACCTGGCTTTTGCAATTTGATGGTGTAAGTTTTGGGAAGCAGCTCGAGTACTGCCGGAGTGACGGCGCCATAAGCTGTGGTTCGGCCATTCACGGTTAACTCCACCAACTCGGCGCCGAGATCGCGGTCATCATTGGAGGCGGCATCTCTGGCGAAAATTCTGACCGCGCGCGCCAACTCCTGCTTGATGACAGCGGGCGTCGATTCATTAACCGACAAATCAAAACTACGCGTCATGTAACCGTTTTTGTTAAGAGTCACCTGGTGTTCGCCAAGCCTGAGAAAGAGCTCGCCGTTGAGTCCTGTAACCCCGACTGGTTTCGAGTTGCCGTCGAGATGAATGTCGGCGCGTTCCGGAACGGAATGAATGGTGATACTCTTATGAAACGTTCCTTTAATATTGAATTGCTGTTTTCCGGGAACGATGCGATCGATAGACCAGAAACGGCGATCTTCGATGTATTCTTTTCCCTCTAAGGTGATGCGCAGCCCGGTTAGTCGCGGCAGTCCGGCGAGTTCGAGTTCGACATTCAACGGCTTTTCTGAGGCCTCCCAAAAAACAGTGGCAGGAGTTTTTTGATTGGTTGTGATGCCGTCGATAATGATTTCCGCCCCTGGGGGTTCAGAAGCAAATTCAAACATATTTTTGAAACGAAATATGTATGGCTGGCTGGCGTGTCTCTGAGTTTCGCCGGCGACGCGGATGCCGCCAGTACGAGGAACGTTGATCGATTTCACGATGGGCTCAAACTGTGGCAGGGTGAGCAGGAGCTTATGCACGCCGGGCGCGATCTTATCAAGACTGAGCGGCGTGGGTTCGTTCATAAGCTCATCGTCGAGATAAATCTGCGCGCCCTCGGGGACAGATACAATTTTGATGGCCGGGGGAAATAGAAAGTCAAAGACGCCCATGCCAATCCTGGTGAAATGGGCAAAAGTATCGACCGCTACAAAAAGCAGCGACAACAGAAGCAACGCCAGAGCGCCCAACGTGACCGCCTTTTTATGGGTTCGCGCCGAAAGACGCACCACGTCGATGATGGTTCGCTGTCCGTCGACATCGCCTTCATCCACGACGCTATAATAACGCGGTGAGTAATTATCTGATGAGGGCGAGCCTTGCAAGACTCTCGGTTCCAACGCGGTTCCTGGTGACATGCGGTTTGCATGATTACCCGTATCGTCGTTTTGATAATCGAGATGAGCGGACCGTGGCAGTAGGTTGGAAATTTGAACGCCAGGGTTCGGTTCCAAATTTTTGACGCCCGCAACCATATCTATCAATGGTGCCGATTCTATGGCTTCATTCATTTTTTGAGTTTGAGTTGCCGCCAATTCGGCTGCTGGCGTTTCCGGAAAGGCTGTGTTTTCCACCTGATCGATAAACCTCGCCAGCGCGCCCATGAAATCGCCGGCTGGCGCGGCGCTCTGAAGATAGTACATCAGATCTTTGTATAAAGTATTAGCGTTGGGGCAGCGGTTTTTGGGATGGTGCTCGAGTGCCCGCCTTAGCGGTTCGCGCAATTTTTCCGGGATTTTCTCCGAGTTAAAGCGAATCACGTCCCAGTTGCCGGTGACCAGAGACTCTAAAATCTCGCGAGCATTGCCCGATTTGATCAAACGTTCGCCGGTGATCAATTCAAAAAGAATCAAGCCTGTGGAAAAAATATCGGCGCGGAGGTCGACCTCAGCAGCGCCATTCACTTGTTCGGGCGCCATGTAATGAATGTTGCCTTGTACAAATACCTGGCTGCCGACTTTGCTTTGATGCCGCCTCATGTTGGCCATTCCGAAGTCGATGATCTTCACTTCACCGAGACGGGAGATCATGATGTTAACCGGAGAAATATCTTGATGTACGACGTTCATCGGCTCGCCGCGAACGCTGTCACGGCGATTGTGCGCGTAATCCAGGCCGTTGCAGATTTCGGCAATTACATAGACACCTAATTGGTTTGGGATTATGATACCTTTGCGGCGACAGGCCTGCATCAAACTCATCAAGTCCGGCCCGTCGATGTACTCCATAATGATATACATCTGATTCATGGCCTCGCGCTTGATATCATAAATCTGTACGATGTTGTGGTGATTGAGCTGGGCGATGCTCATGGCTTCGCGCTGGAACATATCGATGTAACGAGCTTCGCCAAGAAACTGTGAGTCGATGGCTTTGATAGCGACCGCCCGGCCTAAATGCCTGTCGATACCTTTATAAATGACTCCGAAGCCGCCGCGCTTGATTTTGTGCAGAATCTCGTACTTGCTGCCAATCTCAACGTTCATGTCGATGTCGAATCTCCTCGTAACTTTTCCGAAAAAAGTATGTTCGTTATTAATTCAAGGGTATTGCCAAGAGCTAATTGACCGCCCGTTTTTTTGACGGCATTTGCGATGAGTGAATGGATGCACGGGAAGAGTAAATACCCCCATTCGGATCAAAATTTGATCAGAGCAAAAAGCAGCCTTCAGCAACGCGTCAATGATGAAGAACCAGGCCTTCGATTTAATCAATTACTTTATAGATCAAAAAGTCGGAGAATGCTGAAAAAATTCTGACTTATCAAAATTTTTTTTTAGATAATTATTTTACGCATAAAGCTCACCTCATGGCTAAATTGGTAAGTTGAGGGTGCAAATAAATCATCACACAACGAAGGAAGATCGGATATGGCTGCTGTGGTAGTTTGCGGGGTGCTTTTGCTAATGCAAATTAGCGCGGTGTCTTCTGCCTTTGCGCAAGTGGGCCAACAAGCAACCAGAAAATTCAAGGAAAAGTGCTGGTCGAAGGATGACGACTCGACATTGTTGGGTTTGATGGAGACCGTACTGAGCAAACCACTGGAGCAGGTTTATGTGAACAACGATTACATTCAAACCTTCGGATGCGCATACGAAGACGATGATATCGAAGAAAATTCCATTCGCGCTGCATTCCGGGCGATTGATCAGTCGCTGCGAAACCGCCGCGTCACCGCCCGCGACAATGTGTTGGGCCTGCTCCGTTCGCATCCGCCGCGCCCGGATAACCTCACTCGCGATTACACTCTCTACGTTAATCTCGTCAAGAACGATAAAGTGCAGCAGGCGCGCTACGAGATCAAGATTTTGGATATCGAGGTTGTTCCAACTTTTGAATCCCATCGCGCGGTGTGGACGCGAGTGATTACACGGTACGCTTATCAGGAGGATTTCAAGAACGCGCCGACCCCGCAGGAGAACTCGTCCGAATTTGTGCGCGTGATGGAATTGGCGGAGGAAATCCTCGAGTCGGCCGGCAAAGGAGATTTCAAGCAGGTCAACGAATTGATTGCGAGCACGCAGAAACCAACTTTTCATCCCGCTGACATTCGCGATCTGGTGTTCGGTGACTTCATGACGCTGTTTTCTGAAAAAGATTCTGGGTTAGGCGAGATACCGGCGATCTACATTGGCAAAGGGATCTACATCGCCAAGATTCCGAAATTCGGGTCGACGATTTTAAAGTTCGGAGAGGAACGGCTGTTTGGTCTTCGCCTGGATACCAGCATGTTTTATCGCGCCAGTAGCCTGTTTGTCAATCTTCAGTATCATGCCCCTGAGTCTGTGCTGCAATGTGTGCTTTTGCGATTTGGGCATAAGAAACCGCTTTATCTTCCGGATCTGGCCAGCGAAAAAGGTTAAATCTCAAAGCGAGCCACCGATGTACAGAAAATCGGACCCAGACTCCTCGCCTCCGGCTTTCCGGATCGAATTGTTGTATCACTCTCATCTCCTGGGATGGGAGATACACACCCTGCAACTATCGAAACATGCCGCTACAGCTTAGTGCCAGCAAGAATTGTTGTGCGTTTTTGATAACTTGCTGGTAATTAGTTTATTCAGTTGCGCGGAAACTTATTAGATTAGGTTGATCTCGTGTCAGAATTCTCGATGACAACATTCTTTCATTACGGCGCACCGGAGCTAAAACGGAATTATCAAAAGCGTTTTCTGCGCGGGTTCGTCATTGCGGCTTCACTGCACTTTATTGGCATCGGAATTTATTGGTCATCGCGTTATCTAACGGCGGAAGAGCCAACAACGCGATCGATAAGAATCATGAAGTACAGTGAAATTCAAGAAGTCGTGCCGTTGATTGAAGAAAGCCCCCCGCATTTTAAGGTAGAAAAAATCGCAGAAATAAAAAGTGACCAACTCGAAGATGTGGACGGAATGGTTAACGTTGAAGCAGTTAAGGATGGGCCCGGAAAGAGAGAGTTGTTGGGTGACAAAAAAGATGACATTCCGTTGCAGTTGCCCAAAACTGAATTTAATAACTATCTGGCATCCAATTCCCCTCTCGGCGCCATGGCCGATACCGAGTTTAATTTGCGCGACTATCGCACCGAACTCGACGGTGGGATTAATTTGAGGCGCGGCGAATTTAGCGGCGCAAACGAAGGGGGTCTGAATATTGGCAAAAACGAGCGCCATGCTCGTGGAGCCGTATCTGCTGATGCAAGAATCGATCTCGGCGTGGGGCGACCTAATTTGGCGGCCTCCGAAGCTCCGACGAAGAAAAAACCGCCCGAACCGACTCTTGGAGTTTCCGGTGAACCCGAGCGCATTATCACTTACGCCTCCTCGACGATTGGCACCGAGGACTATAAACTGTGGAACAAGATCAATTCCGAGTTGGATCGCTTGAGCAAAGGCCGCTACGGCTCGGTGCCGAAAGAAATCCGGCGCGTACGTGGCGGGTTTCTCCTTCAACTCGTTTTTGCGGATAATACCCGGCAAGAAATTCACTGGGAAAACAGCGGCAATGTGTGGATCAAAATTATTGGCAAAAGCAATCGAACGTCGGTGCTGGAACTGCGGCGGGCGCTCGATGGCCTGTTAAAAATAACCTTGGGAAGTTAGCGGAGTTAATATAACATGAAAAGAATTTTCTTTCTGCTTTTGTTGATGAGTTGTGTCAATGTGGGAAGCACAGTGGCCCAGCCCGTCAGCACCCTTTACGAAGAAATTCAGCAAAGCTACCGCAATCAGGATTACGGTCGCACGGTAGACCTGTGCCGGCAGATCATCGTGCGCTGCGCCGAAAGCGTCCCGGATGTCGAGTGCCGTTTCACTGACGTCATGAAAAACGTTTACCGTTTGAAGGGATTTGCAGAATACAACCTGTATCTGAAGGATCGCAGCATTGTTACTCTTGACGCCGCTATTCAGTCGTTGAAGAAAAGCTACGAGCTATTTGGCGATCCGGAGATCGCGTTTAATTTCGGCTACATGGAATCGCTGCGCGCCATTGAACTGCAGGATGGCACTTACCTGGACGGTTTGGTGCACGCCTGGCAGGGCATCCTTGGGCTTTATGCAAAGGATGAGTGGACGGTTTCTCAGGAGTTGGTCGAGAAGATCAAAACCTTTATCAACCAGGCGGTGGAGCTGACTATCACACCGGCAGACAGCGCGGTTACCAATGGCATCTTCAACAGTTTTATGGTGCGGCTGGCATGCGATTTGGCGGAGAAGAGCTATCTCGGCAGCCAGGATAGTTTGTTTTTTCGGGTGTTTCGCAAACGCGCTGTGGAAGACGAGTTCAATCTGCGCGGCAACGAGTGGCGGGCGCGCGGCTTTAGCGCCCAAAAAGATTTGAACAATTACCCGGATGACTACAACTATCGCACGACGCGCCGAAATCTGGAGCTGGCTTACAAACATGCCAAGAGCACTGAACGGCAAGCGGAAATGCTGAAAGAGCTCACCAAAGTGGCGCTGTTTATGGAGAAAGATGGAATCAACAATCAACCGGAGGCGGATTTGCAGTACGCCCGCGAGAAGGCCCAGCAAGCTTACAAAATATTGGTAGATCGCGGCGCAGACATCCCGCTGTCGCTGTCCACCGAAATTAAAAAAGTCTATGGCAACTCGATTTTCCGGTTGGTGAACTACTATTTCAGCTTCGCCGATTCCACTAACCGCTTGAACGCCTACGCGCGCGCGAAACGCGTCGGTGAAGAGTTGCTGGTGCCCGACGGTTTCGGGCGCCGTCAGAAATTTCAGTGGGACGGCTACGAAGATCTCTACCTGCGGCTTTCAGAGATCGGCTATGAAATCGGCGACAAGGAATTTGCGGTGGACATGGTAGATAAGGCATGGAAAGCCGCTCTCGAAGCCAACGCCCTTAATCAGGGCAACCTGTGTTCTCATTTGGATTCCAACTCGGCTGCGGAATTGGTGCCCTTTGCGAGCGTCTATCGGCAGATCGCAGAGCGGTTCGGACTGCAGCCGGTTCTGCATTGGCTGCGCCCTATCATCAAATGCATTTCCGAGAACGCGCGCAACCTGACCTCTAAAGAAGGCGCTTGAGATGAGATTTTTTTATGCAATAATAATGGCATCGCTTACTTGGGGGACTATCAACCAGCTACATGCACAAGCTATCGAAATGAAATTAGAAGAGCAGATGGTGGCGCTGGAGCGGGACGTTGTGCGCATTTATAATGAGCTGCAAAAATTCTTGAGCGAAGATCCCAATCGTCGCGGCAACGAATTGTTAGCGTTTGAATCGTTGATTACTATTTATGTCGATGAGGTGCTGAACCTTTACGACACATTCTGGCGCATGAAAGGCACAACCCTGGAATCGCAGCAAAACATCGCAGCCCGCTGCCTGATGTTTCGCGCGCTCACTTATCTCGAACGTTCCAACAAAAATTCAAGCAATTATGCGAAAGCCTGTGAGGATTACAAAAAGGCATTGTACTTATCGCAAAACAAATTAGAGGAGCCGCTGCTCAGTTCGAAACTTCCTCACGAAGTCTGGGTGGGGAAGAAGCTCTACACTCGCCTCGCCGACATGTTAGACAGCCGTGCAAAAAATTTTCAGATGATCGATTGCTTTCGGATGACTAATGGGGTTTCGCAAATCGGAGATGGTAAATGAAGTCGTTTGCACGCTCGAGTTTATTTCTTTTAATCGCAAGTCTCGCCAGTCTTGCCTATCCTCAACAGGATCAGAATCCACTAGTGAATCGCATGCAACAGCATGAAAACGATATTGTCAACACTTACCTGGAATATCAGAAACTTTATTACGAAGATAAATCCCGAGTCAATGAGCTGCGGGCGTTTGAGGATCTGCTGACTGTTTATATCAGCCAGGTTATGGAGATTTATGAAACCTTGAGCTTGAATGAAAAGCGGATGCAAACCCCGCGCGATATTGCCGCTCGCGCGCTCATCTTCAAAGCGCTGATGTTTCTCGAAAAAGCGCCCCTGAATCCGGAATACTTTGAAAAAGCCTGTTATGAATATTATGAAGCGCTCAATCTTTACAAAAACACCGACGATGCGCCGGTCATTTTCAAAGATCTGCCGCAGACCATTCAAAGCGGCGACAAAGTCTATTATCGTTTGATGGACATTCTCGACGATAAGGGCAAAGGCCTGTTTGATTTTGGCAAAGTGATCGTCTCCTTCAGAAATTTCCGAGTCACGGCTAATTTTGACCCGCAGATGATCGAGCTTATCAAAGTGGAAGACGACGGCCTCACTCCAAAATCTGCGAATACGTATCAGTTGGCAAGCCCGCGCATTGTTACTGCTTTTGACGAAGTCTTCCGCCGCGCGCGCGAGGTTGATACCTATGTCGCTCTTCCCGAAGGTACCTACATTTTGAGGTTAAACAGCCCCAACCACAACAATCGCTCATACACCCCGCTGACACGGTTTTATGTGAGCGCCAACCAGGAACAATTTCATATCTTGGAGCCGCTCGCCGATTGGATTATTCTTTATGAGAATCCCACGAGCAAACGGCCGGACTTCTACAAGTTTCGCCGTGCCAACCAGGGCGATTCGGCGAGCCTTGGTAGCAGTTTTGGTTTTACCGAGCACAGCAATGGCTCTGCTGTAAAAAATAATTTCAGCCAGCCCTCCGGCGCCGCAAGCAACCACGAGCAGCTGGTGGCGGAAATTGTAGCTGTTTATTTGCCGCAGCTCGACATCAAGTTGATGTTTGATCTCAACGATCCCCAGATTCGCGACAACGCTATTCAAATCATTTCCCGTTCCGTCGTCGAATACGTCGAGAGTCGCGCCTTTTACAATGAATGGAATCTGTGGACCGCCAGTTGGGACATCTCCAAAAAAGTCCGCGAAATCATCAGCCCCGGCAGCTTGATCCCGATTGAGCTGGTGGAGTTGGTCTATAAAGTTCTTCATGAGTTATAGCCCGCTGGAGTTGCTTGCATCCCACGTATCCGCATCCCTAAAAAGTTAAGAAGGCCCTTCATCAGATTTTTCACTTGCTTCTTTGAGATGCGTTTTTATATTATCCTCGAAATTATTTCTTGAGAAATCAGAAACCACTCGCAGAATTTGAAAGCGCGCTGCCAAAGTGGTGGGGGCGCCATTCGTAAAAACTGATTCAAACTCGACAGTAGAGAAGGAGAAGGACTGCGGTATCCGATTTCTGGTCTTGCGAAGAGAATTTGGATCATCCACTGCATCCCGCATCAACGTCCGATTCTAAGTAAAACTGCATGCATTCATTTTAGTGTCGTTTTCAAAATGGCAGCGGTCGCTTTTGAAAAACGAAAATATCCACGGATCGATACGTCGAAACAGGCGGATTGCCAGATTCGCATTTTCGGCGTAAGCGGCAAACCATTGCTGGCCCAGATCTTAAACATTAGCATGGGTGGCGTGGCTTTTGTTAGCAGCGACAGGAACATTGCGCGCGCGGTGAAGAAGTATTCCACCAAAGTCAAAATTCACCTTCCTGATGGCGACGACATTGACGCCAGTACCACTTTGTTGCGAATTCGTCCGGCGCCGACCAGCGATGACTGCCTCTGTGTGCTGCAATTAACAGAAATGAACCGCAATCACACAGTACGTCTGCAAAAATTTACTTCGATTTAATCTCATTGAATTCACTCGCCATTATTAATTGGAGGAAAGTTCGCTATGCCAGACAACAAAAGCTGGGTAGAAATTGTCATGATGCCGTTGGCCGTGACGCTGGTTGGCACTGTCGGCACTTATTTTCTTACCCAACAGCAGCTCAGAAGTTCTGAGATCGCCAGTCAGGCTCAGATTGAAAGCTCGGAGAACCTGGCCAGATCGGATCAACAAATCAAAGTTCTCGAAATTTTCAGTGAAAAAATCACCAGCGATAATGTGCGCGAGCGGGAGTTGGCGGTGCGAATCCTGCAATCGGTGGATCCGGTGCTGGCGGAGAGGCTGGCGAAAGCCATCGCCGAAACCGAAACGGAAAACGTGAGCGTTCGCAAATTGGCGCAAAAGATCGTTGACAGCGAGGCCAGCAAAGGTTATTCGTTCCCGGTCATCGGCTCCTTTGAAACCATGCCCGAAGCAATCGATTTCATTAAAACGATCAATCCAGCGCCATATACTCCGGAAATTTATTTGTCGGACAACAACTACTATGCGGTGACGTTGGGCGGTTATCTGCGCAAAGAGGAAGCTGCAACCCGCGTAAGATTCGCGCAGCAGCAGGGGATTGCCCCCGATGCCTTCGTGAAAAATACGCGAACCTGGGGCGAGAATCTCTACAAATGATCGCATATTTCAAGGCTTGATTTTGTCGCAAAATCCCCTATCTTGGGGCAGACAAATTTCAACTAATGGGAGGACAAACATGGATCGACAGGTTATCGATGATTTGGTTTTGAAAGGCAAGAAAGTATTGACACGCGTGGACTTCAATGTGCCGCTTGCGGATGGTAAAGTCTCGGACGATACCCGCATTCGCGCCGCGCTGCATACCATTAAAAAGATTATTGACGATGGCGGAAAACTGATTTTGATGTCCCACCTCGGCCGCCCCAAAGGCCAGGGCGCGGAGCCAGCCTACAGTCTTCAACCGGTGGCCGCGCATCTTTCGCAGCTATTGGGAAAAGAAGTCAAAATGGCGCCCGACTGCGTTGGCGAGGAAGTCGAGAAAATGGCTAACGCCCTGCATGAGGGCGAAATTTTGATGCTCGAAAATACCCGCTTTCACAAAGTTGAAACCCAAAACGATGCGGATTTTGCAAAAAAGCTGGCCAGCCTCGGCGACGTGTTTATCAACGATGCTTTTGGCGCGATTCACCGCGCACATGCCTCCACAGAAGGCGTCGCGAAAATTCTCAAAGAGTCGGCGGCGGGATACCTGCTGCAAGCGGAAATCGAAAATCTCACAAAATTAATCGAAGCGCCGGAGAAACCGTACGTCGTCATCCTTGGCGGCGCAAAAGTGAGCGACAAAATTCAGGTGATTCACAACCTCATCACCAAAGTCAACTCCATGCTGATCGGCGGCGGCATGGCTTACACTTTTTTGAAGGCGAAGGAAATCGAAATTGGCGATTCCATCCTCGACACCGAGCATCTTGCCATGGCAAGCAATATGCTGGTGGTAGCGCGCAATCCGCATCCCTACAAAAAACTCAAATTCATTCTGCCGCAGGATCACCTCATCGCCCGCACTAACAACGACGCCGAACACAAAGTCTGCGATGCCGCTGCTATCCCGTCCGGTTGGAGGGGCGTGGATATCGGCCCCAAAACCATCGTTGAATTTAAGGAACAGATTGCTACTGCGAAGACTGTCTTCTGGAATGGCCCGATGGGAATTTTTGAAAACGACGCCTTTGCCTGCGGCACCATCGAAATTGCCAAAGCCGTCGCGGCGGCAACAGGGCGCGGAGCATTCACCGTAGTCGGCGGCGGGGATTCTATTGCGGCCATTGAGAAGGCCGGTGTGACCGATAAAATCTCCCATGTCTCCACTGGCGGCGGCGCCTCGCTCGAGTTTTTAGCCGGCATCGATTTGCCGGGAATCACGGCGCTGGCCAAAGCGAAGAAAAAGCCGGAGCCGGCGAAAGCGGCGTAATAGGCAACGTGCCACGCATTTCAAAAATGCGTGGCACGTATTAAGACATCCCTCGGCGTGAAAAACACGCCGGTCCCTTCAAAGGGACATTATTGGTTGCACGGATTGAATGAAAACTGCGAAGCTACTTCCGTTTTTTACCCTCATAATTTTCGTTTGGTCGAGTCTTTATTCTAATGCCTTCTCCCAGAATATCGGCGCCATTCCACCACAAGAATTGGTGCAGCGACGCGATGCTTTAGCAGAGCAAATGCCCGACAGCTCCGTGGCGGTATTTTTTTCTGCCAGTGTGAAAACTCGCTCAAACGACGTTCCGTTCGAATATCGTCAGGACAGCAATTTCTACTACCTCACCGGCATCACCGCACCCAACACGGTTTTGGTACTGACTAAAAGGAAATCATCGGCTCCAGTCGATGAAATTCTATTTATTCCACGGCCGTTGCCCTATGCCGCGTCGTGGGATGGCGTCGCGCTTTCTGTGGAAGATGCGAAGGGAATTTCCGGGATCGAAATTGTCAAGACTGCCGAAGCGTTCGATAGCGAGCTGGCCGCGGGGTTGGCGAACAAAAAGATCCTCGTTTATACTTTTCAAAACGAGTTGCTGCAGGAGGTGATCAGTGGAAAACGATTCTTTATCAGCCATCAATCGAAACAGGCAATACAGGAGAGATATCCCGGATTAGAAATCCAATCGCCATCAAAAATGTTGGCGAAACTTCGACAGATCAAATCGCCGGAGGAGGTCGCGCTCATGCGGCGCGCCATCGACATCACCTGCGATGCGCTGATGGAGGCTATGCGCAGCGCCGAGCCGGGAATGTTCGAATATCAATTAGAAGCCGTCATCGAATACATTTTCAAAAAGGAGGGAGCGGAGTCTCCGGCGTTTCCATCCATTATCGGCTCCGGCCCCAACTCGACCATCTTGCACCATTCGAGTAATCAGCGCAAAACTGTGAGCGGCGATCTCGTGGTGATGGATGTCGGCGCGGAGTTTTGCGGATATTCTGCCGATGTCACCCGAACCATTCCCATCAACGGAAAATTCAACACAGCTCAGCGCGCGATTTATGACACTGTGCTGCGGGCGCAGAAGGCCGCGTTGTCCGTTGTCAAATCAGGCGTTTTGTTCAGTACGGTTCATGAAGCCGCGAAAAAAGTCATCGATGCTGCAGGATTCGGCAATTATTTCACTCACAGTACGAGTCATTACTTGGGTCTCGATACTCACGACGTCGGCGAGCGCGGACCGCTGCAAGCCGGCATGGTCATCACAATCGAGCCGGGCATTTACATTCCGGAAGGCGCGCCGTTGGATCGCGCATATTGGAACATCGGCGTGCGCATTGAGGACGATGTTTTAGTCACGAAGTCTGGATACGAAATTCTCTCCAGCAAAGTACCGCGGGAGATCGCCGACATCGAAAAGCTGATGAAAGAACCGAGCCGGTTCTCGGTTTCATCCGAGACAATGCAAAAAATGCTGGAATGATTTTTACAAACTCGAGGTTTATGAAATTGTGATCAACGTGAGAGTGATATGAGTTTGACATTCGGAATGATTGTACTGGTTTTTTTGAATGCAATGATGGTTGCCGGGAGTTCCGCGCAGTCGGTCGGACGAGCCGATTCGACGGGTAGTCATGTTTCTTCTTTTGATAAAGAGCAAATCGAGTCCGGTTTTTCCAACACGCTTTCACATTCATCGAGCGTCGATTCAGTAGCAGCAACCACGAACACGAGTCGATTGGAGTATCGTGCTCTGCCAATTCAGACATTCAAATATGACACTTCCAAAAACAATCCCGATCACCGCTGCTATGAAATTATCAAGCCGATATCGAGCCGCTATCATTTCGTTTTCAATTTAATTTTGATGGAAAAGTTTACTACCGGCGGCGCTCGCTGAGATTACAAAAAGCTCGTTTTCGTGGGAACCTCCTATAAGCCCCGATGAAAATCGGGGCTTTTTATTTTAGAAAAATAGATTGACAAAGTGGGGAAACATTGATATAATTCCACTGCAAAAATCAAACTTGCTCTATGTCCGCGCGCCTAATCAAAACACGCCAGAAACTCACCCTCTTTAAATTCGACCATGCCGAACATCAGCTATCAAAAGAAATATTAATCAAAGAAGATGATATCTTCTGCCAACCTCTGCATTCGGAGGAGCAGCGGCCTTTCTTCGGGGTGCTCACACGCATGCAATTGGAATCGTTACTCAAGCAATTTGGAGTTTTGTCTGGTCTCAAAAAACGCGGATTTGAGAATGTGGTAATTGAGGTCAATACAAAGGATCCATTTGAGCACTCTTTTCAAATTAATTCTCTTCGCGCCGACTCGCGGTTTCTATTGATCGAGGCGGTTCTTCATAAGACGGCTATGGAGTTGGGCCAATTCACGAAAGCTCCGAAATCGCCGGAGAAGGTGGATGTCTTGTTTGTCGAATGGCTGCTTCTGCAGGATCCTTTCCGTGATTTCGATGAACATCGACCCCAACTTCCCGGTCAGCGTTGTCCCGGACTGGGGTTGGCGAGCGAGGTTTTGAGGGTGCTGATCGAGGTGTGTAAACGATGCGGTTTGGGAGGATTAGTGGCGGTGCCGGGACACTATCATAACGCCATCATCTTTTCGACATCGTTCAAATATTTGAACGCGGAATGCGAGGGCAAACTGCGCGCATTGCGGCGCGATCTTGCCCGCTATCCACTTGCGATGATCTCTTGGGCGGTGGAGTTAAATTGCGTGAAGGATGCCGGCTCAGGAGAATACTTGAACTGGTTTGTTGGCTGGCAGGTTTTGGAAATAGGTGAGCGGCTGAAACGATATTTTGCCTCGCGCGATTACTGCGAACAAGTCTCGAAGACGTTTCGCGAAAAACAGTACGTTTTGGATGGCGCCAAGTTCGAGGTTGAAAAAGAGAAAATCCCGCAACTGGCGGAGGTAATTATTTGATCTCACAGATGAGACTCATCTTAAAGATGAGTTTCATCTTTTTTGCTACGGAGATTTTTTGTGAAAATCGGATTCGTCGGACTAGGTATCATGGGCCAGTCCATGAGTTTGAATTTGGTGAAGGACGGATTTGCAGTGGCGGTCTGGAATCGCACCGAAAACAAAACGGCTATTTTTAAAAAAGAGGGTGCGCGGATCGCAGACTCGCTGGCGGATTTGGCGAAGTTGAGCGACGCCATCATCACAATGGTGAACGATACGCCTGACGTTGAAGAAGTGATCTTTGGACCGCGAGGATTGTCCGCCGGCCTCAGCGCGGGCAAAATCGTGATCGATATGAGCACCATCAGTCCGGAAGCCACTGAAGCTTTCGCCGCGCGGTTGAAGAAGCTCAGCTGCGAAATGCTCGACGCGCCGGTCTCAGGCGGAGACATTGGCGCACGCAATGCCACTCTCACGATCATGGTCGGCGGCAGGCAAAACGTTTTCGAGAACTGTCAACCAATTTTTCAGGCACTTGGAAAAAACATTTTCTATTGCGGGCGACACGGAAACGGCCAACGCACCAAAATGATCAATCAAGTGCTGTGCGGACTTCATGCGGTGGCGTTGTCGGAAGCATTCATCCTCGCAGAAAAAGTTGGACTTGATCTGAACATCATGCATCAGGTGGTGTCCAGTGGCGCGGCCGGCTCGTGGGCGCTGAGCAACTATGGCCCGCGCGTGCTCAACGGTGATTTCGCTCCCGGCTTCAAATTGAAACTCCAGCAAAAAGACTTGCGCATCGCCAACGAAACTGCTCAAAAATTTGCCGACGATTTCAAGGGTATCGAGCTGGCTTTTCAATTGTACACCGAGGCGGTGAAAAATGGCCTCGGCGATCTCGGTTCGCACGCACTCATCAAGTTATATCAAAAGAATCAGAGAGAAAAGTGAAGCCGATCAGCAGTCTCACCAAACGATTTTTGATGGTGTATTCAGTTTTGGTGGTTTTTGCAGCCGTTTTCTTGATTCCATTTTGTGGATGGATGTATCAATGCGGTTGCACGTTTTTGTGGGACGGCGCTGATCGCTACTGCAACATCCATCACGCGGATGCGCCGCATTGTCCGTGGTGTGTCGCTGGCGAAAAGCCACTTCCCGGCGCGTTGTTGGGATTGGCGATCTTCGTCTTGCCCGCCGCGCCGATCTACTGGTTCAATAAAAAGCACGGTTTCGAGAACTGGGTTCTCGGAGTGGGCAAGCTTTTGGTGATCGGATTTCTATCATTTCTAATCGCTGCGATTATTAGCGGCTTCATTTTCAAAATGATTTACGATTATCCCTATTTTTTCTTTAAATGAATTAGTCGGTGGTCAGTGGTCATTCATTATTTGGTCAATGGTTGAATCGATAATCATAAATGAATTCTAAAACTCGCCCTGAACGTTTGGTGGTCATTGGCGGCTGTGCGGCCGGCATGAGCGCCGCAAGCAAAGCCAAGCGCATGAACAAAAATTTGCAGGTGATTGCGCTGGAAAAGACGCTACATGTCTCGTACAGCGCCTGCGGCATTCCGTACTATGTCGCCGATTTGGTGCGCGAGCCACGCGACCTGATCGCCATCACGCCGGAGGAATTTCGCGAACAGCGCGGCATCGAGGTGCTGACGCGGCATGAGGTCGTCGATATTCAGCCGGTAAAAAAAACGGTCACTGCCATCAATTTGGATTCCGGCAAAGAGGCGATGCTTGATTTCGACAAACTCGTGATCGCCGTCGGTGGCGTCCCGAAGAAACCGGATTTGCCCGGCATGGACGCAAAAAATGTGTTCACGTTGCAAACACTGCAGGACGGCATTTATATCAAAAAGTATGTTAACGAACGCCGACCGAAACGCGTGGCGATCATCGGCGGTGGATACATCACGATGGAGATGGCAGAGGCGTTCCGCCAGCGCTCGCTCGAGGTAACGGTGATTCAAAAACGCGATCAAATTCTTTCGAGCTTCGAACCGGACATCGCTGGAAAAGTGTCCACTGAGTTGACAAGGAACGAAGTCAAAATTCTGACTTCCATCGAAGTGACTGGATTGGAAGTGAACGACGGGGCAGCAACGAACGTGATCCTAAACGATGGCCAGCAAAAACTGCCCGTGGATTTGGTACTCGTCTCCACTGGTCTCGCAGCGAACACGAAATTGGCAGAGATGGCCGGTGTGCGAGTGGGAAACACCGGCGCCATCGCAGTGGATTGGAAAATGCAGACCAACGTTCCCAACATTTACGCCGCCGGCGATTGCGTGGAAGTGAAGCATCTGGTTTCAGGCAAACCTGATTACATTCCGCTCGGGCCGACGGCAAATAAGCAGGGTAGAGTAGCCGGCGAAAACATCGGCGGCGGCACCGCGATGTTCAAAGGCGTGGTGGGTACGATGGTGTTCAAAGCGTTTGATCTCGAAGTGGCGAAAACTGGCTTGAATATCGCCGAGGCGCAGCGCTGGGGTTTCGAGCCGGATAAAGTTACCATCACCGAAAATTCCAAAGCCGGCTACTATCCGGGTGTGAAGCCCATCACCGTGACGGTGATCTGGGACAAACGCAGCCGCCGTTTGCTGGGCGCGCAGATGGTGGGGGAGGAGGGTGTCAGCAAACGCATCGACATTTTTGCGACGGCGCTCACCAACAAAATGACGTTGGATGAGATGGCGTATCTCGATCTGAGTTACGCCCCGCCGTTTGCGCCGGTGTGGGATCCGGTTTTGGTGGCGATAAACGCGGCAAGAGGAAAACGGTGATATAGTTTTGTTTTGGTAAAAAACTTTTAAATCGGCAAAAGCTGAATGGAGTAAGGTGGGCTTGAACATTACCATCCTCAGCAATTGGCTTTCGAAGGCATCCAAAAGGAATTGCAGAATTGAGTTTATGACACTAGACGTTATAAATTTAAGAATTTGGTGACTCGGCTACCGCTCTATCATTTCTGCCGGTGTGGTTGTCGCAGGTGGCGGTGAATGTGACCAAATGTAAGCTGTAAAAAAATATTTGATTTTTAGTTCAGATTTTCTAGATTATTCAAAGTCCCCACTTTGTAAATAGAAATTGATTTCAAAAAACATGAAGAAAATACCAAAAAAATGGCAGGCTCCAGATTGGAAAAAACCCCTGAAGCAACTCAGTGATGTTCTTGAACAGTTCGAACTTTCGTTTGTACGTGAACAGTATCGACGAGAACTTATTCGAGAAATTGATCGCGAAATTCAGAAAGCAACATTATCTGCAGAAAAAGTTTACCAACTTATTTTAAATGATGGTTTGGATGAAGTTAATGCAGACTACGGTTATATTTTCAAAATCGAAGGCGAATATCTAAAACTAATCGCGATGAAGGGCAAACATAGTGTAGTTTCGGAGTTTCCAATAAAAAACTCCTTGTCAGAACAAAGCCTCCTTAATGGGCAAACAATAAATGTAGGCGATGTTACAAAGCTACCACGTAATCAATATTATCGTTTTCATGATGACACAATGAGCGAACTTTCAATTCCAATTAAGGATTATAGGGGTGTAAAAAACCTTGGAATATTTAATATCGAACGCAAGATAAAGGGTGAATTTGATAGCGATGCTATTGTATTTTGCGAATTGCTGAAAGGTCAAATTGCTATTGCAATGGAACAGGTGAGAATATGGGAAGGTGTTAGCCTTATTCACGAGCTAAGTATTGAATTGCTGTCAGGAGAAACCGATCTATCAAAGACCTACGATTTGGTTCTTGATCGGATACTTAAGATATTAGATTTCAAATTTGGACAAATATTGTTACTAGAAGATAATCAATTAAAAGTTGTTACCAGTAGTAGACGCGAAGACATAGGTTTATCAGTTGATGCAGATAATTCCCTTTGTGGAGCATATATTATTCGGGATAAAGGAAGAGTCCCTTTGAGAATTGATGATATTAAGAAATCCAAGTATAAAAAGCACTATAAATGGCTACTAGGTAAGGATTATAAAACGAGAATGGTAAGTGAATTCGTAATTCCTTTAGTTCGAGACAAGGTTATTGGAGTAATTAACATTGAAGACCCTAGATATAATGCATTTTCGGAATATGATGAACACGTGCTGAATATTTTGGGTAACGTGATTACTGAGGCTATTGAAGCAGCGAAGCACCGAAAAGAAATTCAATTCTACCAGATGGCACGAGATTGTGATCTGTTATTAGCTCAACTTGGACATGTTTCATTCGATTTTTTACATAAATTTGGAGGGAAAATTGGTAATGCCAAGGCTCGTGTTGCTGAATTTAAAAGGTCTGTTTCTAAAACACTACTACCTAATTTTGGAAGCCGGTCAGGGGTTGAGTTTCTTGAGGGTATTCTGCACAATCTAAGAGAGGCAGATGAGCTTATAAAGGACTTTAAGGATAAATTTGACCCAACTAAAGCTGAGGTACGATCTAAGAACATCGATATTGTAAAAGTAACAAATCACGCAATCAAAAAAATATGCCACGTTAAACCAGATACTATTACGATTGAATTGACAATCGACAAAAGATCTTTCGGAGAACGTAAGACCATAGAATGTTGGCTTAATGAACGATTCGGTGAAATATTAGATAGTCTCTTGACCAATGCAATAGAGGCGATGCCCCAGGGAGGGAAAATCCATATTCTTATACAAGCTAAAGATCCTTTAACCTGTGAGCTTTCGATTGCGGATACAGGTGTAGGAATATCTGAAGAGATTCGTTCGAAGATATTTGATTATGGTTTTACAACAAAAAGCGGAGGCAGATTAAGCCGTGGGCTGGGTTTGTGGTTTGTGAAGCTATATATTGATAGATTTAATGGAAATATCACTTTCAAAAGTACTGTTGGTAAAGGCTCGACATTTTTGCTCAGATTTCCTATTTCGATTTGAAAAAAATAAGTATGTGCGACAAGAATTCGTAGCTTATAAAATTGAGGAGATTAGGGCTATGAACAAGGATAGAATTCTCACAGTTGAAGATGATCCTGAATGGATAGACAATTATCAGAGATGGTTAGACTGTCCACCAGACGATATTGATGTAGCTCTAACTTTGAAAGAAGCCATTGAAAGAATTCGGACCAATTATTACGCACTCGTTTTATTGGATCTATCCCTTGATCCTAAAGATTCTAAAAATCGAGAAAGCATTTATGTTCAGGAATACTTGAAAAAGAATTCAGAAGGTACACAACATATTATCATATCAGCATATGCAGACGAGGAAGATGTAAGAAAGTCCGCGTTTCAATACAAAGCTTTCGATGTTTTTTTTAAAACAGAGTTTGAGGATCCAACAAGGTTTATTACTACAGTCCAGAATGCGATAGGAGAAGCTCGCAAACAGAGACCAGACTTTGGGGACATAGATTACAAAAAAATTGTTGGCAAGGAGGACCTGAGAGTATTCGAGCAGAGGATGCTCATTACTCTTAAACCGAAAAATGGTGCAAGGGGCTATCTTGATTTTATGAAATTATTTCTTAAAACAATAAGTCCAATGGAATTTCATTCTACAAGGAATAGGTTTTCCTTTACAGATCATTTCATTTTCGGACTCTGTTGGAGCCGAGGTCTTGGTACTGCAATTTCAATATGTCTTACAAATATTAATCTAGATGATGACACAAAAAAAGAAGCAATAACGAATTGGCTTGGTTGGGATCCAGGAAGGGAATGGAAAAAAATAGTAAACAATAACATAAAAGGCTATATTCATTTCGAGAATAGTCTTAAGCCTGATGAATTTAACTTGCCACAATTGAGATAATATACCAATTTCGACTAAAGTCTTTAAGTCGGCTGGAGCAAGATGGCGGATTTGTCAGTTAGTTCCTTAGATATTCCTGCGGCGTTGATCAAATCGTTTTCTAGTAAGGGCGTCGTTGCATTTGTGGGTTCCGGACCCTCTATCGATGCAAAGTTGCCAAATTGGGAGAACCTCCTTCGATTAATGTTAGGTAAGGCTGATGAGTACAAAAGTATTTCAAAACCCGAGGCAAAATACGTAAATCAATACATCGAAGCAGAAAAATATTTAGCGGTAGCAGAATATCTAAAAAGTAAAATAACAAAAGAACAATTTATCGAACTCTTAGAAGAAGAGTTTTCCAATAAAAAATTTGGTAGAATTCACGAAGCTATTGTTTCTCTGCCATTCAAAGGGATCATTACTACAAACTATGATTTATTGTTATCAGAGGCGGACAAAACTCGGAAGTTTGGCAATCCAATTACATGGAAAGATTCGGATATAGTTCGGAAAGTTGATCATCCTTTCATAATTCATGCACATGGGAATGTAGACGATTTTGATTCGATAATTTTGACAGCTTCAGATTATGAAGAAATCAGACAAAATACAAAAGCTTTTTGGGAAGTTCTAAAAAACATATTTATTCAATATCGCATACTTTTTATTGGATATGGGTTGAATGATTTGGATTTCAATTTACTTTTGTCAGAACTTAATTACATTTTCCAAGGGAAAAGAAAGGACCCGTGTATCTTGTTTCCTCAGGATAAAACTGATGACGATCCCATAAGGAATTTTGAATTTAATAAGAGAGGAATCAGACCAATTTATACTATTAAAAATATGTCAATTGGAGATGCAGTATTTGATTGGCTTCAGAGATTGCAGCGAATAATAAATCATGAGATTAAACACAACGGGCCACATACTCGGGTACCATTGAACAAAAATAAGGTCAAGCAAAAGTCACATCCGATTGATCGATACATTAAACCCCTCACTACATACCTTAGCACTAAATATCCTACACCCCCCCAAGCTATCAAAATATTAGTTGAATTTCCTTTGCTTAAAGGTAGTTTCTTTTCATCGAATCCGCACATTGCTGAATCTTGGAAATATTATTTGGATTCACTGAGAAAAGAAGGGTTAACTGAGTTTAGAAAGTTTGTACTTTTATTATCTGAAAAAGATGCTAATGACGGTCTTTTAAAAAATATTTTAGCCCATCTGTTCCCAGAGTAGAATAGTATTTTCTAATTTCTAAGCAAGTTTCCAGACATTTTATATCTTCGAGGAGAAGAGAAAGAAAAATTTATGTCTAAAATGACAGAGGGCTAGTTTTATTCCGCCCACATTTAGAATAGGGATATTAAAAAATGAATAGGATATTAATTACTGGCATCAACGGTCAAATCGGCAGCGAGCTTAGTGAGAAATTAGAAAGCATCGTCGGCGCGGAAAACATCGTCGGACTCGATGTGCGGCCATCTATGCCACCCTATCGCATCATCCACGAAATTGCCGACGTCACCAAGAAGGATGCGCTCCGCCACATCATCGAGCGGTATCATATCGACACCATTTTTCATCTGGCGTCGATACTTTCGGCGCGCGGCGAGCAGAATCCGGATCAAGCGTGGGAGATCAACACGAGCGGATTGAAGAACGTGCTCGACTTGTGCCGCGGCAAAAACATCAAAGTGTTTTGGCCCAGTTCCATTGCCGTGTTTGGCCCCACCACGCCTAAAGAGAATACGCCACAGGATACGGTCGTCGAGCCAAGCACGATGTACGGTATCACCAAACGCGCTGGCGAGATGTTGTGCCGGTACTACCTTGAAAAATTTCACGTCGATGTCCGCAGCGTGCGCTATCCGGGCATCATCAGTTATAAAACCGAGCCCGGCGGCGGCACCACCGATTACGCTGTGGAGATTTTTTATGAAGCGCTGCGCGACAAAGTCTATACCTCGTTCGTCAGCCGCGAAACCTGCCTGCCGATGATGTATATGGACGACGCGGTGCAGGCAGCCATTCAAATCATGCAAAGCGATCCCGGACAAATCAAAATTCGCTCGAGTTATAATTTGACCGGCGTGAGCTTCACGGTCGAGCAGATGGTGGATGAGATTCAAAAATATGTTCCGGAATTTCGCTGCAATTATGCGCCGGATTTTCGTCAGCAGATCGCCGATTCCTGGCCCAAGACCATCGATGACTCCTGCGCCCGCCGGGATTGGGGCTGGCAACACCAATATGATTTGCCGGCGATTACCAAAGTGATGTTGGAAAAATTAAAGGAGAAGCTGCGTCTCTGATGAACTTTACTAAACCTTCAAGGTTTAGTAAAGTTTTTTATTAACCTGTTGGAGGCAATATGGCGAATTTGAGCTTTTTAGATGAGGAATTAAAGCAACTAAGAGACCAGGGACTTTTGAACACGATTCGTACCATCGGCACAGCGATGGGCGCGTGGATTGAGGTCGATGGCAAAAAAGTGTTGAACATGTGCGCCAACAACTATCTCGGTTTTGCGAATCACCCGGAGCTGAAAAAAGCGGCGCAGGATGCTATTGAAAAATACGGAGTGGGCCCGGCGGCGGTACGTTCGATTGCGGGAACGATGACGCTACACAATGAGCTTGAAGAGAAGCTCGCCAAATTCAAAAACGTCGAGGCCGCCATTTCCTTTCAATCGGGATTCAATTCTAACGTTGCGACCATCCCAACTTTGATGGGACCGGAGGACGTAATTTTCTCCGACGAGCTGAACCACGCCAGCATCATCGACGCCTGTCGTTTGACAAAAGCCAAAACCGTGCGCTTCGCCCACTGCGACGCCGCGTCATTAGAGAAAGTGTTGAAAGAAGAAAAATCGGCCCGCCGCAAATTAGTAGTCACCGACGGCGTCTTCAGCATGGACGGCGACATCGCGCCTCTGCCCGATATCGTGGAAGTTGCCGCCAAATACGACGCGATAGTGATGACGGACGACGCCCACGGCGAGGGCGTGCTGGGTCGCGCCGGTCGCGGCATCGCGGATCACTTTGGTCTGCATGGTAAGGTGGATATTGAGATCGGCACGATGTCAAAAGCATTTGGCGTCGTGGGCGGATACGTTGCCGGCAAAAAGAAGATCGTCGATTATTTGCGCCAGCGAGCGCGGCCGTTTTTGTTTTCCAGCGCAGTCACGCCGGCAGACGTTGCGGCGTGTATCAAAGCGGTGGATATTTTGATGGAATCTGGAGATCTTGTGGAGGAGCTGTGGGAGAACACGCGCTATTTCCAAACAAAACTTGTAACTCTCGGCTACAATTTGGGCATGACCAATACGCCCATCACGCCGGTGATGATTGGCGATCCGAAGAAGGCGCGCGAATTCAGCGCCGCGTTATTTGAGAACGGCATCTTTGGAATGGCTATCAGCTTTCCGACCGTGCCGAAAGGAAAGGATCGCATTCGAGTGATGAACTCCGCGACACATTCAAAAGATGATCTGGATTTTGCGGCACGGGTATTTGAAAAAATCGGGAAGAAGTTGAATATCATTTGAAAAAAAATAAGCCACGGAGACACAGAGACCACAGAGAGGATGTTTTGAAAAAATGAAAAAAGAGTTTTGAACTCCGTGAACTCTATGACTCTGTGGCTTTACTATAATGAAAGCAACAGTCAAACAAATTGAAGGCAATGCCTTCGCGGCGAAGGCGGACTCGGGTCACTGGATCAACATCGACACCTCAAAGAGCGAGGACGGCTCTGAAGCGGCGAGCAGTCCGGTAGAGATGGCGTTGATTGCGCTCGGTGTGTGTTCGGCGATGGACGTGGTGCTGACGCTTAAAAAGATGCGCGCCAACGTGACAGCGGTTCACGTCAACCTCGAGGCGGAGCGCGCTGAGGACCACCCGCGCGTGTTCACGAGAGTCAAAATTGAATACATACTTTCGGGCGAAGACATCAAGCTCAAAGATGTTGAACGCGCGATTCAGCCTTCCATCGATAAATATTGCACCGTCGCCGGAATGGTGGCGAAGACCGCAGAGATTGTCACGTCTTACAAAATAGAATAGACCTCAGGATCAACATGCCAAAGAATCGACCTCTAATGCCGCGTCAAATAACAGATAGCGATGTTAGTACAATTGGAAAACTGTCAGCGGACGATCTGCAATTCAAAATCATAACTGAGCCGGATTCATGGTTGGAGGTGGCCTATGCCATGCTGGTGGATCAGTTTGATGAAAACGTTTTAGATTCCCTTGAAAGTTATGTCGATTGGTTGAAGTCCTGCGGCGCGCCACAGTGCGGGCATTCGATCTGTGAAGGAACGGGCGGAGAGTTCTGGCGCCGCTTAACAGGTTCTAACGATTTGCCGTGTTTCTTTAGATAGTCCGTCATGAGGATTTTATAATCCAGTTGTTTTTGGGGCTTAATAAACTCGACGGATTCCAGAGGCGCCAGCGGATCGACTTTAAAATCGCGATAGTGCGGGTGTTTTTCGCGGAAATCATCTCTGGGTTTAACGGCGGAATATTTATCATTAAGGACATCAAGGAGTTTGTCGATGATTTCCTGGATTTGCTCGCGATTAAACTTTTTGCAAATCCAGACAATGATATTTTGAAGTTTCATAATCGGCTTGTTGCTCCTTACTTTTAATAGGACAGGAGACTCGTTGGAAGTGGGGGAGACAAGCCAATTTTAAGATAACAAAATTGAAAAAACAAAGCTTTATACAGTAAATATTATAAAAATTTTGACAGAACGTTCAAACTAAGGAAGGAGTATTTTATGCAAAAAGATGCTGATAAAGAAAGTGCAGTAAGAAACGATCACGAAGCGCTGGCCGTCGGGTGAAACGTCGAAATAGCCATCACGCGCGGTGATTTTGCAAACTTCCTTTGGTAGCGCAATTTCGATCTTCGGTTGCCCATCGTCATGCCCTGTTTGGTGAGCATCGAGCCGCCGGACAACTTGGCGAGGCCGAAGTCCATGATTGTGATCTGCCCAGTGTTGGTGACCATGATGTTCGCGCTTTTGATGTCGCGATGCACGACGCCCTTTTCGTGCGCCGCCTTCAATCCCTCGGAGATTTGGCTTGAGTAATCGATCACCTTTTTCAGTTTCATTGGACCGGCGGCGAGGATCTCTTTCAAACTTTCTCCTTCAATAAATTCCATGGCGATGAACATCTGCCCTTCGTGTTCATCGATAGCATAAACCGTGGCGATATTCGGATGATTGAGCGCCGCCGCGGCCTGGGCTTCGCGCATAAAACGGCTTTTGTCGTCTTTGGCCGCCAAAGTCTGGCGGCAAAAATTTGAGCGCCACCGTGCGTTTGAGTTTGGTGTCCTTGGCTTTGTACACCACGCCCATACCGCCTTCACCCAATTTTTCGACAACTTTGTAATGTAGGATCGTTTTGTTCAACATGAAAAGCTCCCTCTGGTTATGGCGTAGCGCAGGCATCTTGCTTGCATTAGTTTGAGTGCGCAGCATGCAGACAAGATGTCTGCGCTACGATTTTCGCCTAATTTTTGGACGACTCCTATGCTCGGGCAATGATCTGGGGAATTGCATTCCCCTTGCGAGCAAAATACAAAAATAAGTCACTGAGTTTGAAATTCACACAATAGAATATGCGGCTCGAATACCGATCCGATCAAGAGTTTATTTTCGTAAACAGCAGCGACGCTGGAGCCGGAAATCCAGCGGCCATCGTCGAGAAAGATGTTGGTGATTTGGAAATTCGTGCCACCGCGCGGAGTGATTTTAATGATCTGCGCCGGCGCCAGCTTGCTCGCATCTTTTCCATGTTTGACGAAGGTGAGCAGCTTTGGGTGGCCGGCGACCCAGAGATTGCCCGGCGGATCCACTTCAATGTTGTCAACGCCAAACCCGCAGTCGATGAAAGTGAGGCGGGTCAGCGCACCGCTTGGCAGATCACGCTGATAAACTTCGATTCCCAATTTGGTGACTGAGGCAACATAAATTGTCTGGCCATCCGGACTGCAATTGATCCCGTTGGCGTACCGGATGTTGCGCGCCGCGACTGAGAATTGAACGCCGTCATAATAGAGAACTATGCATTTCGATAGACGAAGATATTCTTCGAGTGTGCGACCCAGCCCGGAAGTGGAGCCGTGATCGTTGGTCACGTAAAACTGCTGCGGTCCAACGGCGACAACGTCGTTGGGGCTGTGCATCAACGTGCCGGAAATCGACTCGCGATGCTGAAGCAGCGAATCGGCGACGTCAAATATTTCGATGAAGTGGCCGTTTGCGCGATGGTTCACCACGAACAGCCGCGCGTTGCTGTCGGCGCCGAGGTAAAGGCTGATGCCGTGAGGATGAAATTCAAACGGCAAGATTGGAGTGAGGTTGATGAGTTGCACCGTGTTGGATTTCAAATCGTACGAATAAATTGCGCCGGGAATATTTTGGCCGCTGCGGTTGGCGCGGCGATCGTTGCAGGAAATGAAGGCCACCCCAGTCTGCGAGTAGATGGTAATGTCCTCTGCACCAACGAGTCCTTCAATTCTTTGGCCGCGTCCGGCAAAATGCGGTTCGATGGTTTTGAATTCGCCGGCGTCGCGGAGGGTGTCGAAAACAGACACAGCTGCTAAAACGAACACAGCAATTAAAACGGTGGTGATTATTTTCATGATTTAGGATTCCAATTTTCAGTTGTTATTTGTCGACTTTCTTTGTACTATTTAGCTGAACTTGTCACGAGAGGCTGCAATGCGGCTAAGCAAAGGACAATTTTCAAGCTGTCGGATATTTGTCGAGAGACGGCATTGGTTGTTTTGGGTGGTTTTGTTATTGGTAACGTGCTAGCGCCAACTATCAATTTTGGTTTTACAGTTTTTCGTATCACAGGGTATGTGATTCTTGGGTTTTTGTCAATTCTTTTTAAGAAGAAAGGAGACTAATTTCATGGAACAAAATGTGATCATCGCTTGGATCTTGGTCGTCATTTTCAGTATTGTCGCCTTTTTGACCCGAGACAAAAAGCAGAAGAAAGAAAAATCTAATTGAAATTCTTGATCAATCTCTTGAGCCGCTGCCGATAACTGAAATGCTCCACCTCCAAATAATGCCGCGTGGAATCCACGTAACGAATCCTGCCGCCGAGATAGGGTGGAGGGCCGGCCTTCAATTTTCGAAACGCTGATGCCTTTTTCGGCGAGTAATTTTTTGCGTGAATGAATTTCGCAATTAACTGAGTTTGATAATCCACCAGTCCCCACTGGCCGCTATCCGGCTGAATGAATCCTGCCAGAAATAGATTATCGTATTGCGGATGAAACACGTTCAAATAAAGCGACGGGTGGCCGTTGTGCCAGTTCAAATATTTTTTGTCGAGAAATGGAATCGTGATGTTGAAGCCGGTGGCGTAGATGATGACATCGATCTGTTCCTCGCTGCCGTCTTTGAATCGAACACGATCGCCGCGTAGCTCATCAACGTCCGGTTTCGGGATGATGTCGCCGTGACCGAGGTAATAAAACATTTGTGAATTGATAATGGGATGCGTTTCGAACAACTTGTGATCCGGCTTCTGTAAACCAAAGTCCTCTGGCCTGCCGTGCAGCAGCCGCAGGAGTGAGCCGTTGACAACGCGGCGGACTGAAACCGGCAATCGCAATTTCAGCGAAGCTTCGCCGATTTGATCCGCCGGTTTTCCGAAGAGATATTTTGGAACATAAAAATATCCTCGCCGCAAACTGTGGAAAGTCCGGGCCGCGTTCTGCGCCGACTCCACTGCGATGTCGCAGCCGGAATTGCCAGCGCCGATCACCAACACCCGTTTGTCTCGTAGCACCTCCGGTGTTTTGTAATTTTTCGAGTGCAGCTCAACGCCGCCAAAGCGACCGGGGTAGTCCGGAAATTTCGGATCCCACAAATGGCCATTGGCGATAATGACGCCGCGATAGCGCCGGGTCGCGCCAGTTCCCAAAGTCACATTCCAAAAGTCTGCGGCCGAATGGATTTCATCAACCGTGGTTTTGAACTCGATATGTGAGTAGAGGTCGAACGACCTGGCATACGAACGCATGTATTCCAAAACCTGCCAATGATTCGGATAGTCCGGATACTCCGACGGCATGGGATAATCGGTGTATTCGGTGAGCGGCTTGGAAGAAATGAGATGAGTCGAGCGATAGACCGCGCTTTGTGGTTTGCCGTAATTCCACATGCCGCCAAGGTCATCTTCCCGTTCCAAAACGTCAAAGGGAATGTCGAGGGACTCGAGATTTTTGGCAGCCGCCAATCCGGATGATCCGGCGCCGATAATGCAGTATTTGTCGATCCGATCCAAATCCCACCTTTCGTCTGATTTAATGAAAAACTCAAAATGCAGACTGCAAAATGCACATTTTGAAATTTGCACTTTTCACTTTGCATTTTGGAGGCTCATAATTCGATTTAACTTTTGCCATTTCCGGTTTCCGGGATTTTCTTCTCGGCGGTCAACCACCCCCGCGATGCTTTGCCATGCCACGACAACCAACGGGCAAATCCCGGCAGCAGACTCGGCAAGATCGAAACCAGCCATCTCATGCGACGGGGAACGTACACTTCAGCGGCGTTGGTTTCGATGGCTCGGCGCACCGCGCGCGCCACGTCGCTGGGCTGCATCAGCGGTGTGAAGAAATTCGACGGCACACCGGCAGCCATGCGGGTGTTCACCATGCTTGGACAAATCCAGCTCACCCCGATGTTGGATTCGGCCAGCTCGAAACGCAGCGCCGAGCTGAATCCCACCACGCCGTGTTTGGAGGCGGCATAAGCTGCCACACCCTCCGTGCCAAATTTCCCGGCCACGCTGGCAATGTTGACGATGTGCGCTTCGCGGCGAGTTTTTAGAATTGGCAGCAACGCGTGGGTCAGCGACATGAGTCCGGTGAGGTTGATGTCGATGACTTTGCGCCACGACTCGAAATCACCATTTGCAAACGGGCCGCTGGGCAGCACGCCGGCGTTGTTGATGAGGATATCGAATCCGCCGGTTTGCTGCACACGCGACATCAGTTGTCGAATGGCGTTTTCGTCCCTAACATCGCAGACGAAGGGCGTAAAATTTTGCTCCAATTTTGTGACTAAATCAGCGGTCTCGTCCAGGTCTTCCAAGCACAAATCTATGCCGATGATATGGGCGCCGGCGCACGCCAATTCTTTTGCAATGGCCTGTCCGATGCCGCGCGCCGCGCCGGTGATCAGGACGGCTTTGTCTTCCAATTTCATTTGGATAGTTGATTTCCGAAATTCATTTGATGAAACGAATCGCCAGCGGATACATGAACCGCTCGCCGCTACTGGCTTTGAAGGCCGCGATGATGACCAGGACGATTTGAGTCACGGCCAGTGCAATCAGCACCAACGCCATCAACCAAAGAGAGGTCGTTTCGGGCATGCGGGCGAGAAATGCGGCTACACCTATGGCAGTGATGGCGAGCGCATAAATCGAAACCGAAATTTGAAAATTCAAGGATTCCTTGCCTTCCTGGTTCACCAGTGGAATTTCATCTTTTTTAATGAGCCAAATCAACAGTGGAATCAAAATGTTGCCAAAGGGTACGCCCACCCAAACAACCAACGCCGACAAATGGCAGAAAATGGCCCAGTTGCGTGCCTGGAGGTTGTTCGATTCAGACATGGATCATAACCCTGGCCGAGTTAAAGATAATGGTCAGACAACCGTTCAAGAAAAGTCGGGTGAAATTAAACCAATGCAACAAAAATAGCAAGCACAATTTGTTCGCAATAAAAAAGCCGGTCAAAGAGACCGGCTTGAGACGCCTGGATACAAGAAATCTACCCGAGGAATGATTTGTTAACTCCAGAAAGCAGTTAGCCGGCTGCTGCCGTTTTTTTGCCAAAGCCGGCCCACAATCCCCACGCTGTGATAATCAGGTGAATCACGTTGTAGCTCATATTGAGATGCAGGGTGAGCGGGCCCAAGTTTTCATTGCCCATAAATCCCCACAACGTGACGATGCCATAAACGACGCCAAAGACTTGCGCGCCGAGCCGCTGGCTGCTGGCTGTGCCTTTGAAGCCAAGATACGCCAAAACCGCGCCTGAAACGATGTGAATCAGGTTGTGGTGTGTGTGAAAGGTCAATACTGAACCAATGCCCGGCATGACGAAACCAAGAATACCCACGACAAGGAGTGCGACTCCTACTATTTGTGTGAATTGCTGGGCCATGTTATTTCCTCCCTTAGAACATGAAATTGATTAACTCACACGGGTAGGTTGAATGATAATGATAGTGAGAAGGCGTCTATTGCGACAATATTAGCCGGTTCAAAAGTGAAAGGCAAGATATTTTTTAACAATTTTAGAGATAGTAGTTACACAAAACACAGTCCCGATGCTGTTGCCCAAGCGGATTCATCGCAGCAAAAGCATTTTCCGGATTTCGATCAGGCGGTTGCCGGCCCAGAGTGCGTACACATAGACGCCACTGGGTTCATGCCGGGCAGCCCATGGCACGACTTGTTCGCCGGCTGGGAATCTATGGGAGACGAGAGTAGTGACAGCTCGTCCGGTGATGTCGAAAATCTTGATCACCACGTCACTGTCATATGGCAAATTGAATCGAATGGTCGTTGTGGGATTGAACGGATTCGGATAATTCTGAAAGAGCGAGAAACCATCCGGCTGTCGAGAATCGGACTCCACCGCCGTCGTTGTCGCCGGGGGCAGAAAGAGTGAGTTGACATTTGAGACCCCGAAGCCGGCAACAGGCCCGCCACCGATTACGAAGATCGAATCACCCACCGCGACGGCGCCCATCCCGTGCCGCGGGACGGGCATCGGCGCCAATTCACGCCAGTTGTTGGTGACGGGATCATATTCTTCCACCTCTTCGAAAACGCCGGGGCCCTCGGGATCGAAAAACTCCCCGCCGAAAACATAGAGCCTGCCGTGCAGCGCGGCTGCCGCCAAGCCTCCGCGTGCTGTGGACATCGCTTGCAATGTTCGCCACGAATTTGTCGCCGGTGAATAGGCTTCCAGAGTGTTCAAATTACCCGCGCTGTTGCGCCCGCCGACAACATAGATTAGCGAGTCGATCACCGCGGCGGCGAGATGCTCACGGGCAGTCGGCATGGAAGCTCGGAGCGTCCAGTTGTTTTCAACCGGGTCGTACATTTCATTAGTAGCCAGAGCAACTTGAAAGAATACCCCGCCGATAACATAAATCTTGCTGTTGTAACTTACGGCAACGCCCGCTCCGCGTGACCTCGGCATGTCTGCTTTTGGTATCCACTGGTTGTTGTTTTGATCGTATTCAAGCACGCGACTGGACGATGAGAAGTTGGATGTTTCATAACCACCGAGTACGTAGAGTCGGCCGTTAGCGACAGCCACATGTGAGTGGTGCATGCCCACGGGCATTAGTGAAATGCTAGCCCACGTGTTCGTTGCGGGCTCAAACGCCTCAACGACGTTGGTTACAACACCACCCTGAAGAAAGCCGCCCGGCACATAAATTTTGCCATTCATAAAAGCGTGTGGCATTTCTTGCCGCGGAGTTGGCAGAGGTGCGCGCGTGAACCAATCTCCCAGGTCGCCGCTTTGGGTCCGAAGGCTGGATGTAAGAACAAAGAGCATTGTAGCGCGAATGAGTTGGGCATGAGGTTTCATTTGTTGACCCTTTAAAAGAGATTCTAATAATTTTGCTGATGTGTATGTTTGAAAAACTCAGAGAAGTAGCCGTTGTTTCAAACTACCCAAGCTCAATAAAAATATTCCCCAGTGCAGTAAAGGCGCTTAAAAAGCTATTGCTTTTTGAGATTAGTTTGTTTATTATTTTGCACTTGAATTCGACCCGACCGGGCTTCTTAACCTGAATAAAGAATGGAATTACCTGAAAAGATAAAGCATCTTCGCAAACAGAAAGCTGCCGCACTTTTGGGGGGCGGCGCAAAACGCATCGAGGGGCAGCACCAAAAGGGCAAGCTCACTGCCCGCGAGCGCATCGATTTGCTGTTGGATGAGGGTAGCTTTCAGGAAGTGGACATGCTGGTACAGCACCAGTGCCGCGATTTCGGTCTCGACAAACAACGCTTTTACGGCGACGGGGTCGTGACCGGCCACGGCACTATCGAGGGCCGTTTGGTGTTTGTGTTTTCGCAGGATTTCACTGTGCTTGGTGGTTCGCTATCCGATACCTATGGCAAGAAGATTTGCAAGATTATGGATATGGCCTTGAAAGTAGGCGCGCCAGTAATTGGACTGAATGACTCCGGTGGCGCGCGCATTCAAGAGGGCGTGGTGAGTCTCGGCGCGTATGCGGAAATTTTTTTACGAAACACGCTCGCTTCCGGAGTGGTCCCGCAGATTTCGGCTATTTTAGGTCCCTGCGCGGGTGGCGCGGTTTATTCGCCGGCGATCACGGATTTTATTTTCATGGTTCAAAAAACCAGCTTCATGTTCGTCACCGGGCCGGAGGTTGTGAAAACCGTCACCCACGAAGAGGTGACCTTTGATGAATTGGGCGGCGCAATGACTCATGCCGGCAAGAGCGGCGTTGCGCATTTCGTTGCAGATAACGAAGCCGCTTGCCTGCAATCCATTCGCCGGTTGGTGAGCTTCGTCCCACAAAACAATTTAGAAGACGTCCCGCGGGTGGAGTGCACGGACGACATCAATCGCACGGACGAAGCGTTGATGACGATCGTCCCGGAGAATCCGAACAAGCCTTATGACATCAAAGACATCATCACGCGAGTGGTCGATCACAACGATTTTTTTGAGGTGCACGAAAATTACGCCCAGAATCTCGTGGTGGGTTTTTCGCGACTGAATGGCCGGTCGGTGGGCATCGTCGCCAATCAACCCGCGATGCTGGCCGGCGTGCTGGACATCGATTCATCCATCAAAGGCGCACGGTTCGTGCGCTTCTGCGATGCGTTCAATATTCCGATCATCACCTTCGTGGATGTGCCGGGATTTCTCCCCGGCACCGATCAAGAGTGGCGAGGCATCATCAAGCACGGGGCGAAGTTGCTGTATGCCTTTTGCGAGGCCACCGTTCCGAAGATTACTGTAATCACCCGCAAGGCCTATGGCGGCGCGTACGACGTGATGAGCTCAAAGCACATTCGCGGCGATTTCAATTTCGCCTGGCCCTCCGCGGAAATCGCAGTGATGGGACCCAAAGGCGCGGTGGAGATCATTTTTAAAAAAGAGATCGAAAGCGCCGCAGATCCGGAAAAAGCCACAGAGCAAAAAGTAGACGAATACCGCGAGAAGTTTGCCAATCCCTATATTGCAGCTGAGCGCGGTTACGTCGATGAAATCATCGAGCCGCAGGAAACGAGGCCGAAGCTCATTCGCTCGTTGGAAATTCTCGATTCGAAAGTCGACACCAATCCGAAGAAGAAGCACGGGAATATTCCGTTGTAAAGCAAATGTCTCGTTTGTGGAGCTGTAATGCAAAAATGAAAAGTGCAAATATCAAAATTCAAAATTTTGAGAGACGGGGTCCGAAAGAACAGCAGATCATCGATGAATTCGTAACGCAGGTGCGCAATACGTTTAAAGAACGAGCGCAGCGGATCATCCTTTACGGCTCGCGCGCGCGCGGCGATGCGGAGGAAGAATCGGATTATGATTTTCTCGTGCTGTTCGAGCCGTTTTGTGATGGAGATAAAAAAAAACTAAGAGAGATTGGGTTCGAGATTTCCCTCAACCATGCTGTTGTCATCACAGCATTCGCTGCAGAATTATCAGATTTTACCGAAGATCGTTATTTTTATTTTCACGAAAATGTCTGCAAAGAGGGCATTGAGCTTTGACCGTTCAAAATCGACTGACATTTATCAATAAGCTAAAATGGAAATCCGAAAAAAGCTTGAAGGAAGCAAAATTACTTTTTGAGCAGGGATTCTATGAAGGGGCAATTTCGCGAGCCTATTATGCCATGTTCTACTTAGGTAAGGCGGTTTTAGCAACGAAGGATTTGTCTCGCCAAAAGCATTCTGCAGTGCTGTCGGCATTTGGAGAACATTTTGTTAAGACAGGTATTTTGTCTCCAGAGTTAGCCGCCCAAATCAACGAGGCCTTTGAAGAACGCCAGGTGGCCGATTATGATTTTGAAATCTCCAAAACCAGAGAGGAAGCGGATAAGATTCTAAATTACGCCGATGAGTTTGCCAAAGAAGTGACTTTCTATCTCAACAAATGGGTTGAAGAAAACCGAAACTAATGAGTAATCTGCAAACAGAACTACGCTGCCATTTCAACTTCGATAGCTTCCGCCCTGGACAGGAGGCGGCGGTTAGCGCGATTTTGGACAAGCGCAACTTGCTGGTGGTGATGCCCACCGGCGCAGGGAAGTCGCTGTGCTATCAATTACCGGCGCTGCTCCAATCCGGCACCACTGTGGTGGTTTCGCCGCTCATCGCGTTGATGAAAGATCAAGTCGAGACCTTGCAAGAAACTGGCAAGCACGCCACCTTCATCAACAGCTCACTTTCTACTTCGGAACAGTCTAACCGTGTTCGGGACATGCGCGCCGGAAAATTTCGGCTCGTGTATGTGGCGCCCGAACGTTTCCGCAGCCAAGCGTTTTTGTCTGCGCTTGATGGCCTCAATGTGGATTTGTTTGTGGTTGACGAGGCCCATTGCATTTCTCACTGGGGCCACGATTTTCGTCCTGATTATATGACTTTGAAAAACGTCATCGCCCAACTCAAGCAGCCGCCAGTTGCCGCCTTAACTGCGACAGCGACTTTGAAGGTGCAAGACGATATCATCCAGCAATTGGGTCTGCAAAATTGCGAGCGAATCATCACCGGCTTTAATCGCCCAAATCTTTCTTTTGAGGTGGAATATACGCCGGATGATAATGCCAAGCTCGGAATGCTGAAGCAGCTCCTGGAGGAGAAAAAGGACAGCGCCATCGTTTATACCGCCACTCGCCGCGAGGCCGAGGAAGTGGCGGAATTCATTCGCTTAACTTGCAAAATCAAAACTGATTTCTATCACGCCGGACTCGACGCCAGCGAACGCAGCCGCATTCAAGATTCTTTTATGAATGATGAAACCGCCGTCATCGTTGCGACCAACGCCTTTGGCATGGGCGTGGACAAGCCGGACATTCGCACCGTCATTCACCACAATTTGCCCGGCACACTCGAAGCCTATTATCAGGAAGCCGGCCGCGCCGGTCGCGATGGCCTTCCCGCGCGGGCGGTTTTACTTTACGCGCCCAAAGACCTCGAGCTGCAAAATTGGTTTATCGAAAACAGCTTTCCCGCTCGCGAGGAATTGGAACTTATATATCTCGTGCTGAAAAACATCGAAGATGATGGTCGGGTGCGAACCAACCTGGGTTACCTTCAGAAGACAACGCAGTTCTATGAAACCAAAGTGCGAGTCAGCTTGGCCGAGTTGGTGAAGGCGCAGGCGCTGGTGGATTTAGGCGACGAAGCCAACAACATGAACTTCAAAATCCTGCCGCTGAAACAGGCCAACCTCGTTCCGATTTTGCAGGAGAGCTCCCGCCGGCTCGAACATAAATATCAGCAACTCGAGCAAATGGTTGGATACGCGCAAAGCGATCTTTGCCGGCGGCGGTTTATATTGGATCATTTCGGCGATACCGGCAGCGCGGAAGCCGAGCGCTGTTGCGACAATTGCATCTTGGCACGTGAGAATGTGCACGCTGAAACTTCCGCGCCGATGCAACACCGGGACGCCACTAGAAATTTCAGCGAGGCCGAAAAAGTCGCGCTGATTATTTTGCATGCTGTGAAGCATCTCAAACGCGAGGTGGGGCGCGGGCGTCTTGTCGAAATTTTGAACGGCTCGCAATCGAAAGAAATTTTCGAGTACGGTTGGAACAGAGCGAAATCATACGGACGGCTCCACAACTACACTCAGCCGCAATGCCGTGATTTCATCGACCAGCTTTTGAAGATGCGCTATCTAACCCTAGTGGGCGCCGACTATCCGGTGCTCGAACTCACACCCAAGGGTGTGACAGCTCTCCAGAATTTAGAGTCAATCCCATTGAGTCTGAATGTCGCGCCAACGCCGGCGCCATACGGTTCGCCGTTGCGGCAGATTTCTCAAATATCGCTGACGGTGCAGCAAACGCTCTCGCTGTTTCGGCAAGGCTTGTCGCCGCAGGAAATCGCCGAGCGCCGGGACTTGACGGTCACTACGGTGTTTGGCCACTTTGCTGAACTTATCGGACGGAATTTGGTGCAGGTCACCGCGGTTGTGGAGGTTGAAAGAACGCAAAAGATTCGTGAGGTGATTCGAGAGGTCGGAATGACATCTCTCAAACCCATTAAAGAACGGCTGCCGGAAGATTTCACTTACGATGAAATTCGTTGTGTAACTAGCGATGAGATTCGCCGCACGCCCACATCCGTGGATGGTGCTGGTAAAGTTCAGGATTGGCCAGAGGCAATCCCCGTTGCAAATGGGAGTTCAATACTTGATAAATGAAAGACCATTCCTTCATGGTGAGCGAAGTCGAACCATGAAGGATGTTATCACAATTCATCCTTCGACTACGCTCAGGATGAAGAAGCTAACAAACTGAAAAGGAGGAATCTCAAATGGCAGTTGCAAGAGTTACCACAATCACCGCGTCGTCACCCAAAGGTTTTCAGGATGCGTTTCAAAAAGGCATCGACCGTGCCGGCTCCACGTTGCGAAACATCACTGGCGCAGAAATCACCTCACAAAAGGCCAAAATAGAAAATGGCGAGATCTCGGAATACCGAGTAACGATGCAACTAACCTTTATTCTTGAATAACGGATTTAACTTCGGTCGGTGGAGTAACTAAATGAAAATCAATCAAGAAAAAGTCGGCGATGTTTTAATCGTGCGGATTGATGAAATACGATTGGACAGCGCAGTTTCCCCGCAATTCAAAACTGCTCTGTTGCGTTTGCTTGAGGACAAAAAAACAAAAAAAATCCTCATCGATTTGAAAAAGGTTGACTATGTGGACAGCTCGGGTTTGGGAGCATTGCTATTTGGACATCGCCAGCTGAAGTCCAATTCCGGAAAACTCAAGCTGCTTCATCTCAGCACCAAAATCCGCACCTTGATCAAAATTGCCAAGCTGGACGACGTCTTGGAAGGATTCAGCAGCGAGAAAGAGGCGCTCAAAAGTTTTTAACTGCCGTGATGAATAAAAAGCCGTTTCGAAAAATTCTGATTGCCAATCGTGGCGAGATTGCGGTGCGAGTGATTCGCGCTTGCCGCGAGTTGGGGATTACAACGGTGGCGATCTATTCCGAAGCCGATGGTCTCGCCCTGCATGTGCGTCTCGCCGACGAAGCCTATCTCATCGGTCCAGCGCCATCGCGCGAAAGTTATCTCGTTCAAGAAAAGCTCGTCGAAGTCGCCAAACAATCCGGCGCCGAGGCTATTCATCCCGGCTACGGGTTTTTGTCCGAAAATCCGGAATTTGCGCGTCGAGTGAAGGAGGCCGGGTTAGTTTTTATCGGGCCGCCGGCGGAGGCCATGAAAATCATGGGCGATAAAACCGCGGCGCGGCAGCGCATGTTGGCTGCGAACGTACCCATCGTCCCCGGCACAGACAAAGCGTTGGCGGACGAAAAAGCCGCCATCTCCATTGCAAGGGACTTGGGCTATCCGGTTTTGTTGAAAGCCGCTGCGGGCGGCGGTGGCAAAGGTATGAGAGTCGTGAAGGCCGACAACGAAATGGCTTCGGCCTTTCGGGCGGCGAGATCGGAGGCGGAGTCGGCTTTTGGCGATGGCCGCATTTACCTCGAAAAATATCTCGAAGCCCCGCGCCATGTCGAATTTCAGATATTGGCGGATCGTCACGGCAACGTCGTGCATCTCGGTGAACGTGAATGTTCGATACAGCGCCGCCATCAAAAAATAATTGAAGAATCACCCTCGTGTATTTTGGACGACAAGCTGCGTCGCGAGATGGGCGACGCTGCGGTCAAAGCGGCGCAGGCCTGCGGTTATCAAAATGCTGGTACCATCGAATTTATGGTAGATAAACATCGCCAGTTTTATTTTTTGGAGATGAACACGCGCTTGCAGGTCGAGCATGCGGTCACGGAAATGATCACCGGCATCGATCTCGTAAAAGAACAGATTCGCATCGCCGCGGGCGAGCCATTGGGTTATGAACAGAAAGACATTCGATTCAACGGACATGCGATCGAGTGCCGAATTTATGCTGAAGATCCCGCCAACAATTTTCTGCCATCGATTGGAAAAATTAAGGCCATGTCCGTGCCCGGCGGTTTTGGCGTCCGCGACGACAACGGCTACTATGCGGGTGCCGAGGTCTCTCTTTATTATGATCCGCTGATCGCAAAACTAATTGTGTGGGGCCGGCATCGCAACGAAGCCATCAACCGCATGAAGCGCGCGCTGTGGGAGTACCAGATTCACGGCGTGGAGACGTCGATTCCATTTTGTCTGCTGGTGATGAATCATCCAAAATTCATCGCTGGCGATTTTGACACCCATTTTATCGAAAAGGAGTTTTCGTCAACTCTTCAATCTTCCTTGGAAGCAGGTAGCGAAGAAAAGGAGATTGCCGCGCTGGCTGCTGTGTTGTATGAGATTCAGTTCAAAAATCAGAAACCGCAAATGCTCTCTGAGCATTCACATCATCAACCGAGCGTGTGGAAAGTTTCTGGGAGAAAAGCGTATTCGCGATCTGAACAGTAACCATCTCACAATCAAAAACACTTGTGAATGAAGTATCGTTTTTGTTGATCTTACTACGGATGGGCGACATCGAATTTGTGTAAGGGCACTCAAAGAGAGCCGCAAAATCTTGAGTTTTGTCGTACAATAGGAGTCAGAAATTAATGAAACTTGGACTCCAATTGTCAGGTATGATACGGCGCACAGCTTTGCGCACCGAGATGTTTTGCATCCGGATGAATCTCAAAATAAACAGGCTTTGTATTTTGTTACTTTTAACGAGGCATTCAACTTTGCAATCACCGACTTGAAACTATCATGGGAGTATTATCTCAGAAATTATTTGTCGGAGCTAAAGAAATGACTGAAAAAAATATTGTAGAAAAAAATTGCGATCTGTTAAATGATTTCATGCGATGCGCAATTGATAGGCCTGAAATCTTAGACACTATTCCACGCGATGCCCAGCTAATTCTGTTGCCGACAAATGATCCTGAGCTTCATAAAGAGAATCTGAAGATCGTGGAGAGACTGAGAAAAGAGGGAAGAAAACATGAAGAAAACATATAGTCTTCAAAATAGAATCTATTATGCCGAAAATTGAATTGGTTTCCTCGGCGGATGTCGATCAGATGGTAGTTGACTGACCTTACTTATTCTGATTGGTTCATTGTTACCACAAGAGTGATCGTAAATTTGAATGCAAAAATAAATTCTTTAATTCAGGAAATATTGCAGGGCGATAAACGCGCCCTCGCCAAATCAATTTCGCTGGTGGAGAACGAGGCGCCAGACTCCATCGAACTATTGGATGCCCTTCATCCCAAAATTGGCAACGCCTATCGCATCGGTATCACCGGGCCGCCGGGTGCCGGCAAGAGTACTCTTGTCGATCAGCTCACTAAACTTTATCGCCGCCGTAATCAAACCGTCGGCATCATCGCGGTGGATCCAACGAGTCCGTTCACTGGCGGCGCGTTGTTAGGCGATCGTATTCGTATGGTGGATATGACGCTCGACGAAGGCGTGTTCATCCGCAGCATGGCCACGCGCGGCAGCCTCGGTGGTCTCTCCAAAAAAGCCGATGACGCCGCCGACCTACTCGACGCCGCTGGCAAAAATTTAGTGATTCTCGAAACCGTGGGCGTCGGCCAGTCGGAACTGGATATTGCCGAAAGCGCCGACACCACTATCGTCGTGCTGGTGCCTGAGTCCGGCGACTCCGTGCAAGCCATGAAAGCCGGGCTGATGGAAATCGCCGATTTTTTTGTGATCAACAAAGCCGATCGTGAAGGCTCGAATCGCGTCATCGCTGAAATTCAAGCGATGCTGCAACTGCGAGAAAAGCAAATTTGGCAGCCGAAGGTTTTGCGCGCCATTGCCAGTCAAGGCGATGGCATCGGCGAGATTGCTGAGGCTATCGAAACGCATCGCCAATTTTTGGTCGAAAAAAATCTCTTGCCTCAAAAGCGCCGGGCGCGACTGCTCAAGAAAGTTCACAACATCGTGCGCGCTCGATTTGAAAAAGCGTTTTGGGATGACGCCACGCGTCAAGCATTGCACGAGAAATTGGAAAACTATCAAAACTCAAATCTTTCACCCCATCAAATCGCTGAACAACTCATCGCGAATTTTAGACGAAAACTGGAGAACAGTCATGACCAATCATGATCAAATACGATCTGCAAAACAAGCTTGGGAAAAAGCCAAGGCCGAGACCGCCAAAGATCGCAACGCCAAATTTGTCACCGTGTCAAGCGAGCCCATCGAGCCGTTGTACACGCCTGAGGACACCAAAAAGATCGACTTCATGCGGGACATCAGTTTCCCCGGCGAGTTTCCCTATACCCGTGGCGTGCATCACAACATGTATCGCGGCCGCCTGTGGACGATGCGACAATTCGCCGGCTTCGGCGCCGCCAAAGACACCAACCAGCGCTTCAAATATCTGCTCGAACGGGGGCAAAACGGACTTTCGGTGGCGTTCGATTTGCCCACGTTGATGGGCGTCGATTCGGACAATCCGAAAAGTGAAGGCGAAGTTGGCATCTGCGGCGTCGCCATCGATTCGCTGGCGGACATGGAGGTCTTGTTTGAAGGCATTCCTCTGGACAAGATCAGCACGTCGATGACCATCAATTCGCCGGCGGCGATTCTGCTGGCGTTCTACATTTGCGTGGCCGAGAAGCAGGGCGTGCCGCAAGAAAAATTACGCGGCACGTTACAGAATGATATTTTGAAAGAGTACATTGCGCAGAAAGAATTCATTTTCCCACCGCAGCCATCGATGCGCATTTTTGTGGACTCTGTGGAATACTGCACCAAACACGTGCCGATGTGGAATACTATTTCCATCAGCGGCTATCACATTCGCGAGGCCGGCTCCACCGCAGCGCAGGAGTTGGCGTTTACCCTTGCCGACGGTTTTGCATACGTTGATGCCTGTGTGGAACGAGGACTCAACATCGATGATTTTGCCCCGCGCTTTTCCTACTTCTTCAATTCGCATATTGACTTCTTTGAGGAAATTGCCAAGTATCGGGCAGCTCGCCGGATTTTTGCAAAAAAGATGCGCGACAAATACGGCGCAAAAGACGAGCGTTCGTGGAAGCTGCGATTCCATACTCAAACCGCCGGTTGCTCCTTGACCGGACAGCAGCCGGAAAACAACATCGTGCGCACGGCCTTTGAAGCGCTGGCCGGCGTTCTCGGCGGCACGCAATCGTTGCACACCAATTCGCTGGACGAGACTTGGGCGCTGCCGTCGGAGTGGGCGGCGAAAATCGCGCTGCGTACTCAGCAGGTAATCGCCTATGAAACCGGCGTCGTCAATACAATTGACCCGTTAGCCGGTTCGTATTTCGTTGAAAGCCTGACAACAAAAATGGAACAAGCCGCGGAAGATTATTTTGAAAAAATTGCGGCGCTCGGCGGCGTGATTCCCGCTATCGAAAAGGGATTCATGCAGCGGGAAATTGCCACGGCCGCCAGAAAATATCAGGACGAAATTGAAAAGAAAGAACGGCTAATTGTCGGCGTGAATGCTTTCAAAGATAAAGAAGAAAAATTGGAGATTCCGATTTTGAAAATCGACATAGCGGTAGAGCGCACACAGATCGATAATTTGAAACGCATGAAAAAGAGTCGCAATCAATCTCAAGTGAAAGAATCGTTGCAACGACTGCGAACCGCCGCCCGCGATGGCTCGAATCTGATGCCGCGATTTATCGACTGCGCCAAATCTTACGCAACCATCGGCGAGATGATTGATGTACTGAAAGAAGATTTTGGTGTTTACCGAGAGCAGCCGGTTTTCTGAGCAGCGCAAAGTGCAGCGAGCAAAGCGATTAGAGTTTTTTAACGCTTTGCACTTTGCGTTATGCTCTGTTGCGAATTTTGATTTGCATTTTTATCAACGGATTCTATATTAACTATCGAATAACTCGATAACAAAAGTGGTTTAATTATGGAACGAAAAATTCGAGTACTCATTGCTAAACCTGGCTTGGACGGCCACGACCGCGGCGCGAAAGTCATCGCCAGCGCGCTGCGTGACGCCGGCTTCGAGGTGATCTACACTGGCCTGCACCAGACGCCGGAGACCATCGTCGAGGCGGCACTGCAGGAAGACGTGGATGTCATCGGACTCAGCATTTTATCCGGGGCGCATATGACGCTGTTTCCGCGCATCAAAAAAATTATGGATGAAAAGGGACTGACGGACGTGCTGCTGACCGGCGGCGGCATCATTCCGCCAGAGGACGTTGAGACTTTAGAGAAAATGGGTACGGGCAAAATTTTCGGGCCGGGATCGAGTACCGGCGACATCATCGCATACATCAAAGAGTGGTCAAAAAGCCGGCCAAATTAGACGATAATTTATAAAAATTCTGCTTGACTTGAAATAAACATTGATGTACATTTGTTGGTCAAATTGAATAAAAAATGAAAACTGGAAAGCATTACTTCATGACCCCTGTTTGCGATAAAATCTGCATGGTTTGTTGCGCGTGCATCTGTTGTACGAAATGGAGCAGTGGGTTATGTTGAAATCTTGAACGTTACAATTAAACTCGAAATACTAAAATCATAACCCACATTCACACGATGTGGGTTTTTTGTTTTTACTAATTTGGGAAGAGCAATTAAAATGGCAATTGTGACAGAGGTCGGCCCTTTGGTTTTTAAGTCGCATTCGGCAGATTCAACCCCGCCTTCGCAACGGGAAAACGGCATCATCCACCGTGTGGGAAATACGCCATTGATTTATCTCACCAATTTATCGGCAGAAGTGGCGCCGGTAGAAATTTACGCCAAAGCGGAGTGGTTTAATCCCGGCGGCTCGGTTAAAGATCGCGCTGCGCTGAACATAATTTTGGATGGCGAAAAATCCGGGCAACTGACTCCGGACAAGATCATTCTCGACGCGACATCGGGCAACACCGGAATAGCGTACGCTATGCTGGGTGCGAATTTAGGCTACAAAGTCAAGTTAGCGATTCCTAAAAATTCCGGTAAAATCTTTCAGCAAATTCTGCGCAGCTGCGGAGCGGAGCTGGTTTTGACGGATCCGCAATCCGGCTCCGACGGGGCCATTCGCGAAGCCCAAAGAATTTTTGCGGAAGATCCGGATCGCTATTTCTATGCAGACCAGTATAACAATCGCGCCAATTGGTTGGCGCATTACGAAACCACCGGCCCGGAAATCATTCGACAGACAGAAGGACGCATCACTCATTTCGTCGCGGGACTGGGAACCAGCGGTACGTTCACCGGCACCGGACTGCGACTCAAAGAATTTAATGATGAAATCCAGTTAATCTCGGTGCAGCCCGATTCACCGTTTCACGGTCTCGAGGGGCTCAAACACATGGAGACCGCCATTGTCCCGGGATTTTATCAACCGGATTTGGCGGATGAAAATCGCGCCGTCAGCACCGAAGAGGCACAAACAATGGTGAAGCGGTTGGCCAGTGAGGAGGGACTGTTGGTGGGAATTTCGTCCGGCGCGGCGCTGGCGGTCGCTCTAAAAGTTGCGAAGGAGATCGCTTCCGGTGTCATCGTCACTATTTTTCCGGACAGCGCCCACAAATATTTTGATCAGAAATTTTGGAGGGATAACGGCAATGGCGCTTAAAATCGATCGCCATCATTTTGAGCTGATTAAGGCCTACGGTGAAGAATCGTACCCGAACGAATGTTGCGGTTTCTTACTCGGCAAACAGACGAACGGAGAAAAAGAGGTCACCGCGACGTTTCCGGCGTTTAATTCCCGTGAAGATTCGGAAAAGTATCACCGCTTTCTAATTACGCCGCAAGCGTATCTTGAATGCGAGAAGTTTGCGAGAAGCAAGAATCTCGACATCATCGGGTTTTATCATTCGCATCCGAACGCTGAAGCCCAGCCATCTTCATATGACGTCGAGCACGGCTGGCCGTGGTATTCGTACATTATCGTTTCCGTAAAAGAGAATCGAACGGTTGATGTGACTTCGTGGACACTGAAGGACGACCGCTCCAAATTTAATCCAGAAAAAATCGTAGTGAACGAATAAAATTGAGGAGATGGAGAAAATGGCCATTAAAATATTAATCCCGACGGCTCTTCGCCAATATTCACAAAATCACCATAGCATTCAAATTGACGGAAAAAATGTCGGCGAATTGTTGGGAAATCTCACCGAAAAATTTCCGGATTTGAAAAAACATCTTTTCAGCGAAGACGGGCGGATTCGCAACTTCGTGAATGTCTATATCAACGACGACGACGTTCGCTATCTCCACGGCAACGAGACCGGCGTCAAAGACGGCGACGTCATTAGCATTGTGCCGTCGGTAGCTGGCGGCAGCGGTGCGGCCAAAAGCGATTTCTCGAAAGCCGAAATCGAGCGGTACAGTCGCCATCTGATCATGCCGGAAGTGGCGCTGGAAGGTCAGCGAAAATTAAAAGAGGCGAAGGTGCTTTTAGTCGGAATGGGTGGTTTGGGATCGCCACTGTCGATGTACCTTGCTGCCGCCGGCGTCGGTCGCATCGGCATCGTCGATTTCGACAAAGTCGATTTCACCAATTTGCAGCGCCAGGTGATCTATTCGACGAACGACGTAGGTAAACCGAAACTGCAGGCGGCGAAGGAGCGCATTCAGGGCATCAATCCTTACGTTCAAGTGGATACTTATGAGACCCGTTTGACTTCCGAAAACGCCCTACAGATTTTTGAGAACTACGACATTATCATCGATGGCACCGACAATTTTCCAACCCGCTATCTGGTGAACGACGCCTGCGTGCTGCTCGGCAAGCCCAACGTTTACGGCAGCATCTTTCGCTTTGAGGGACAGGTGTCGGTGTTTTACGCCAAAGAGGGACCGTGCTATCGCTGTCTTTATCCCGAGCCGCCGCCACCGGGATTGGTGCCGAGCTGCGCCGAAGGTGGTGTACTCGGAATTCTTCCGGGAAATGTGGGGTTGCTGCAGGCAACGGAGGCCGTGAAGTTGATCATCGGCAAAGGCGAGCCACTGATTGGGCGACTGCTTTTATACGACGCCCTCGCCATGAAATTTCGTGAGCTGAAATTGCGCAAAGATCCGAAATGCCCGATCTGCGGCGAGAATCCGACCATTCACGCGCTTATCGATTACGAACAGTTCTGCGGCATCGGCACGCCGGAGGATCGTGTGGTGATACTTGCCGAAAATGAAATCACGGTTAAGCAATTGCACGCACAAATGACCACCAATGGTGGAGTATTTATTCTCGATGTTCGCCAGCCGCACGAATACGAAATCTGCCGCATCGAAGGCTCGACGCTGATTCCTTTGAATGAATTGCCAACGCGCGTTAACGAGTTGGATCGCTTACAGGAGATCGTCGTGCACTGCAAGATGGGCGGACGCAGCGCTAAGGCCGTAAAGTTTCTGCGCGAAGCCGGTTTTGAGAAAGTAAAAAACTTGAAGGGCGGAATTTTGGCGTGGGCCGATGAAGTGGATCCGAGCGTGCCGAAGTATTGACGGGCAACTTAAAACACCCGGGGTCTTCGAGACCCCGGTGTTTGTTGTTATCACTCGCTCGCTTTTGTCGTGGTTTCAATAACTCTTTCCAAAACCTGCAGCAACACAGCCAGCTCTTTCTTCGCCGCTTCCCAATTCTCTTTGTCGGCCGGTTCCGAAATCCCCGGCAGCGGTTTGGAAGCATAGCCCGTGTAAAATCCCGGCGCATAAATCCGGTGTTTGAACCAATCACGACCCGGCAAACCAGAAGCACCGAGTAATTCCCTCTCCAATTGCAGCAGCGTGCTGTTCATTTGCGGAGAAACATTTCCGGATTCCAATGCTGATTTCATCTTTTCGTTTAAGCCCTCACACGCGGTTTTCCACTCGCGAGCTTTTTCTTTTGCGGCGGCGAAGTCGATATCAACTTCCAAAAACTTTCCCTTCAGTGATTTTTCCAATTCTTCAAAATGCTTCACGATGACATCCGCGTAATCTGCGTAATTAAAAGGGTACACATCAGCCTGTGCGAAACGCAGCGCCGTAAGTCCGCCGATTTTCGACATCGTCGCGTGGTACTCGAAGGTCGGGTCGCCCCAGTTTTTCATCCAGTAAAAATTGTCGAGGATCGAATGATAAACGCCGTAGCGCCCGCCGAATCCCATGCTCAACGACGGCACGCCGACGTGTTGCAAAAACGCCGTATAATCCGATCCGCTGCCGAGGCGATCGATTTTCGTTTCGGCGGTGTCGGGAACAGTTTGTTTCAGCCGCTTGTATTCTTTTTTGTTTTGATCAATCCACCAGCGCTGAAAAACCGTTTGCGGAGTTTTGGGATCAGCAATTTCTTTGGTGACTTCTTGAATGAATCGATCCAGCGATGGCACTGCGCCGGCGTCGAAAATTTCTCCGGAAACTGCCGAGTCGATGTTGATGTACAGCGCGGCGTTTTTTGCCAACTCGGCTTTCTTTTCCTCGACCCACTCGGTGGAGCCGATGAGTCCGTATTCCTCAGCGTCCCAATGGGCGAGGATAATCGTGCGTTTGGGCCGCCAGCCGGTTTTCAGTAATTCGCCGAAACTGCGGCCGATTTCCATCACCGTTGCCGTGCCGCTGTTGGGGTCGACCGCGCCGTGCACCCACGCATCATGATGGTTGCCGATGATTACCAGTTTGTCCGGCTCGACGTTGCCCCTGATTTCCGCGATGACGTTGAAAATCGGACGGACTTGATAATCCATTTCTAATTTCATGTGGATGGTCGCGGGTCCGGGACCGACGTGATAGCGAAATGGCAAACCGCCCTGCCAACCATCGGGCACTTCCGGACCGGCGAGACTTTTCAGAATGAGGCTGGCCTGACTGTACGAAATGGGCGTCGTGGGAGTCTTTGTGATGCTGCGAGCTTCTTCAGGTTTGAGGCCTTTGGCAGTTTTGACAGATGCAAAGCCGGGCGTCAGTGGGTCGCCGGGGTAATTGAAAATGTACAGCAGACTCCCGCGCTGAATGGCGTTCTCCGGACGCATCGGACCGTTGGGATAAATATCGCCGCGCGTGTAACCGTCCTCGGCCGGATCAGAATAAATGATGAGTCCCGCGGCGCCGTGTTCTTCCGCCACCTGCGCCTTCACGCCGCGAAAGCTTCCGCCGTAACGCGCCAGCGCAATTCTGCCGCGCACCTCGACGCCCAATCCTGCGAGCGCCTCGTAATCATCCGGCAGCCCGCGATTGACGTAGACCACCTGCGCCGTGACATCGCCCGATGGCGAATAAGCGTTGAATGCCGTCACCGCTTTGCGGTCGTAGCTGTCTTTGTCGAATCGCCACGAGTCTTCAATTAAATTCAACTCGACGGTGTCGGGCTCCAGCATTTTCACCTGCACCGATTTTGGATAGGGGAGATAGACCTGATATTCCACCAACTTCGAATCCAATCCCCATTCGAGATATTTTGAGTTGATGTACTCCGCCACCGCTTGGCTTTCCGGACTGCCGGCGATGTGCGGCTCTTCCGTGAGTTTGAACAAATATTTTTCCGCGTTCTCGGCGCGGGGCAGGGCGAGAAATTTCTCTTCGAGTTGTTTTTGGGTTGCGGCAGAATTGGCTGTGAACCCGGTGATAGATTGACTAAATACGCCGCTCCAAGAAATCAAGAATGGCAACACTAACAAGAATCGAAACATTTCTTCCTCCGGTTGAAATTATTCAGAGCCTTTCCCAATCCTCTTCTGATAACTTTGCCTGTTTGATAATTCGTTTGATTAAACCGACCGCGATGTCGCCCCGATGGGAATTGGGGATGATTAGCCGGCTGGTTCCTTTCATCATGTAAGAATGTTTGCCACCGGGGAATGGACCTTCATATCCAGCGTTGCGAAGTTTTTGACAAGTTTTTGGCGGGAGAGCGGAAGGAGTTTAGCCAATGGCTTCCTCTTTGGCGGATTTCACCAGAGACTCTTTATGCGACATCGCCAATTGGTGGCCGTTGACCGTTGGCATTGTCTCTCCGTTTTTGAGACCGGCCATAATCCACAATTCGATGGCGTCGATTAAATTCTCTCGGGCCTCTTCGAAATTTTCGCCTTGTGTGAAGCAGCCGGGGAGATCGGGAGCTTCGGCCACCACGCATGGGGTTTTCAGGCTGTCATCGGGTTCGTAATTCGCGTTCTTCAGAATTTCGTGGACATATTCACGAAATGAGATTTCCTTCGTCTTCGCCATTAGATTCTCCGCGGTTTGGTATCGACAAATTTAGAAAATATTATTGTCCACGCAAGCACAAAGTTAGGAGCTTTACTAAACTTTGAAAGTTTGGTAAAGCTCCCGTTGGATTTTACTCAAAATTAACTTGCAAAATCCAATAAATTTTCTATCATTGTGAATGAATCATCATTCAGTCTCTCGGTTTTTCAAATTCAAACTTTCACGGACGATGCCCACAAAAGACAAACGCACCCGCATTCTAAAATCTGCTGTCAAGGTGTTTGCCCAGAAAGGTTTCTACCACGCCAAGGTTTCGGAAATCGCTAAAAACGCTGGCGTGGCCGACGGCACCATTTACCTCTATTTCAAAAACAAGGACGAAATCCTCATCTCCATTTTTGAGGAGGAACTGGGAAAATTCATCACCGAGGTGCATTCGGAATTGGCCGCCGAAGCCGATCTGATTGCCAAAGTCCGAAAGTACATTCACGCCCATTTGAAATTCGTGAAGAAGAATCCCAAGCTGGCGCAGGTGTTTCAATTGGAACTGCGGCAGAGCAATCGCTTCATCAAAGAATACACTGGCTCGAAGCTGAAAGAGTATTTGAACCTCGTGGGAAATCTGATTGAGCAGGGCCAGCGCGAGGGAATTTTCCGCAGCGACATTCACCCCGGACTAGCGAAGCGCGCCCTCTTCGGCGCACTGGATGAAATTGCCACCCACTGGGTGCTGCTGAAAAACGGCCGGTACGATTTGGAAGAGTCCGCTAATCAGATTGCGGATATTTTTGTTAGGGGGTTGGTGAAATGTGCGGAGCATGGGTGATCCTATTTACTGAGGATGATGGCCCATGACTGTCGTTTCGAGCGGAGCGCAGCGCAGTCGAGAAACCTGACGGAGAAAAGACTCGGTCGAATTCTCAGTGATCGATGTAATGACGAACTGTTCGACGCTAGATTTCTCACGCGACAAAAAGCGTCGCGTTCGAAATGACATTTCATATATTGAAGTTCTCGAATGCAGACCAAGCAATATTTTGTCTACATTCTTTCAAGCTTGACAAAGACGCTTTACGTTGGGATCACCAGCGATCTAAAAGGGAGAGTTTGGCACACAAAGAGGAACTTATGGATGGTTTTTCGAAAAAGTATAAAACCAAAAAGTTAGTCTATTTCGAAACGACCAGCGATGTCCTGAGCGCACTAGCCCGTGAAAAGCAAATCAAGCGATGGCGGCGTGAGAAGAAGATTGCTTTGATTGAATCGATGAACCCGCAGTGGCGGGATTTGTTCACTGAGATCTGAATTATTTTGTTAGATATTAATCTTCGCCAGATTTCTCGCTTCGCTCGAGATGACTTTTCGGGGTGTCGTTTCGAGCGGAGCGAAGCGGAGTCGAGAAACCTGACGGAGAATCGGGTCAACGATTGCGCATGAGGGTGATTGCGTAGACGAAAGTTTGGTGCGCCGTCAGAGTTCTCATCCCGATAAAAAGCATCGGGATTCGAAATGACATTTATATGGCGCTTTAATATTATTTTTAAGGAAAGGGAGGACCCCAATGTCCGAAACACTCACCGAAAAAATACCCACGCCGAAAGCCATCAAACGCGGCGGCGCTTTTAATCTCGAGGTGCGCGACAACGGCGTCGCGTTTCTCATCTTCGATCTCAAAGACGAGAGGGTCAACATCCTCTCCAGCAAAGTGATGGCTGAGCTGGACACTTGGCTCGACGAACTCGCCCGCCGTTCCGACATCAAAGCTCTGGTGTTCCTCAGCGGCAAAGAGGACAACTTCATCGCCGGCGCC
>Ga0247727_10001232_pt1 | contig 61935 bp, 85 predicted proteins | sample WisWelCaveWW1625_FD_202498 | JGI IMG/M metagenome (GOLD analysis project Ga0247727, IMG submission 202498) | Biofilm microbial communities from Wishing Well Cave, Virginia, United States - WW16-25 | ecosystem: Environmental > Aquatic > Deep subsurface > Groundwater > Cave microbial mat | place...
CGTCATGACACAAAGAAAACGCGGTCGGCCTGAAAATCCGCCTGGAAAAGAAGCTAAACGCGGTCGGCCTGTCCGCATCAATCCGGCGCTGGCCGCTCAAGCCGATATACTGGCCAAGCGCAACGCCACGACTGCGCCTATCGAAATTAACCGCGCGCTGCGTGAGCTTCTTCAGCGTGAAAATCTCTGGCCCCCCGCCGGCCCGGAGCAGTGACCAGCCATGCCCGTCATCGACGATATTTTCGGCTGGTATCATGGAATCAGGCTGCCGTCTCGCCAGTGGATTTGCGGCCACTGCAATCTGAACGTCGGCGGAGCTGGCGGGTTCGCCCAGCACAACGAAGGCAAGAGCGACCGTGTCATTTACATATGCCCGATGTGCAATCATCCGACTTACTTTCATGGAGAAGCACAAGTGCCAGGCGTCGCGTTCGGTCGGGAAGTCGAGCATCTGCCCGCTGATGTTGCCGGCGTCTACCGGGAAGCTCGCAACTGCATGTCGGTGAACAGCTTCACCGCTTCGGTGCTTGCGTGCCGCAAGCTGCTGATGCACATTGCGGTTGCCCAAGGCGCAGCGCAGAATCTGAAGTTCTTTCAGTACGTCGATTATCTTGCGAACAACGGATACGTGCCGCCCAACAGCCGGGCCTGGGTTGACCACATCAGGGAAAAAGGCAACGAAGCGACTCATGAGATAGTCCTGATGACCAGAAAGGAAGCTGAAACCCTGCTCACGTTTCTCGAAATGCTGCTGGCATTCCTGTACGAGTTCCCCGCGAAACTGACACCGTAATGTCCCGCCGGCCCGGACGCGGAGTAACGATGTATCTCCAAGCCAAGGGCGTTGAACTCCAAATCCCTGACGAGGCCAAGCGGCTGCTCCAGGCCAACCCTGAGCAGGCTGCAGCGCTGATTCAATCTTTGACCTGGCTCGCCATCGGCGTCCTTGCCGGCGGGATCGCTATGCTCTTCGCCGTGAAGCCGCTGTTCGAGGCGGGTATTCTCCCGCGCCGCCACGGAACCCGGATCGTCATGGCTATAATCATCTTTACCTTCTCCGCGTTCCTGGTGATCGCCGGGTACGGGCAGCAGCAGTTCGCTTGGCTGACCGCCATCTTCGGCGCGGTGATCGGCTATCTTTTCCGGGTGCCCGGTGATGAACGACGGCCGCCAATTTCTCCACCGCCTGCGGAGCCTCCTGCCAAACCGCAGCCGTGATGTAATGATCCTTAGCGTGCTCTTCGTCTGCCTTGCCGTCATCCTGACGGGATGGTGGGCTGACCAAGTCGCCATCCTTGCGGCGCTGACGGGGATTACGCTCGGCTGGCTGCTTGCGCCCGCCCCGAAGCGACCAAGGCATGTCCCCGCCGATTCTGACGCGGAGTGAGCCTACGCCCCATACCCCGCCCTCTTCGCCGCTTCTTTCAAAGCCGGCAAGTCCTCGACCGGGATCATGCGCACGCGGCCGAGCTTCTTTGCGGGCGGCATGAAGCCGCGCTCGAAGGTTCGCGTCACCTCGAAAGCCGTCAGGCCCAGCCGCTTGCCGGCTTCGCTGGCCGTCAGGTAGATCGTTTCCGCTTCGCTTGTTTTGCCCATCGTGATTCCCCAGAGCAGGAGCCGCCGCATCTTCTCCAGCGCCCACACAGCGCACGGAACGGCGACGGCTTGCGCTACCGCCAGGGCGGCGCGCATGATAAGATCGTGCATGGTTCTGGCCTTCCAGTGGAACCTTGCCCGGTCGGGTGTTATGGCCCGGCCGGGCACTTTCATAACTGGAGCCAGCTTGCATTAGGGAAACCTCCTGGGGCAAACTGAGAACGCTTTGAGGAAGACAATGACCATTGACGAAGCCATCTATCAGGCCGTCGCGGACGAACGGGAGCGCTGCGCCCAGGCAGCCGCGAATTACTCTGCCGTCGGCAACGACGTGAATGCAGTAACAGCAGTCCGTTTTGCTAGCCGGCAGATTGCCGCCGCCATCCGCGCCGGAGTCAGCCCGCCCGCCGCTTCTTCTCCGGCGTCTTCGCCAGCTCCGCAATGAGCGCGTCGATCTCCGCACGCGGCCAGCGCACCCAACCCCGTCCCTGCCGTCGCGGTTCCGGCAGCCTGCCCCGATTCACCCACGCCTCGACCGTCCGATCGGTGACCCCGAACAGCCGCATCAGGTCCGCCTTCCGATACCACGGCGATTCCCCCGCCGTCGGCTGAAGACGCTTTTTCTGTACCGCCTTCCCCTTCATCATTGGCGACTCCCTATTTCCGAAATTCCGCGCTGCGGGTATCAATTCGTCCGCATGATACCATACCTGAACCTTCGTTCACGTTCGGGGAATTTCGGGAAGATAGCTGGAGGCGCGGTCCGATGGGTGTTTCTGCGAAGAAGCGAGCGGGAAAATATCTCATCACCTGGAAAAACGAAGCCGGGAAATGGCGGACCTGCGCCGGTTTCCGCGATAAGCGAGCGAGCCAGGCCCGCTTCGAGGAGTTGCAGACGCGCGCGGACCGGCTGCGGTTGGGGCTGCCGGTGGAGAATGCTGTTGCGGCCCGCCTGTTCTCCGAATCCGCGCAGGCGTATCAAGCGGACTTGAAGCGGCGTGGGAAATCGACGCACTGCTTTCAGCGTGCCGCCAAGATGCTCTGTACCATCGCCGATCACTGCCGATGGAAAAACTTGCACGATATTAAGCCCGACGGCCTGACCGCGTACCTGGCGCACTTGGCCGATTCGTCAGCTCCTAGCACGATTAACTTTTACCGCGACCTGCTCAGCCGATTTTGCAAGTGGTGCATAAGCCAGGGCTGGCTTGCGGAAAACCCCGTCGCCGGCGTAGCGCGATCTTCCCAGGGATCGCCGGGCGATATCCGTTTTCGACCGTGTGCCCGCCGGCCCTTTACGGTTCACGAATTCCAGCAGCTGACCAGCTGCCCGAAGATTCGCGCATGGAGGCGGGACTTATATACCGTGGCCGGGCTGTCGGGACTGCGCGCCAACGAACTGAACCAAATCACTCCCGAAGATTTCACGTTAGGATCCCGACCCCGCTGGCACCTTCGGGCCGGGATCACGAAAGCGAAGCGGCTGGACGTGATTCCCATGCTGCCGGAGTGCGCGGAAGTTCTTGCGCGGCTGGCCGCTGGGCTGGGGCCGACGGACCGGCTATTTCCGCAGCGACCTAGCCGGCACACTGTCAGTGCGGACATTCGAGCCGCCGGCATTCCGAGGAAGGACCACCGCGGGCGGATCGTCACATTTCACAGCCTGCGCTATTTCACGTGCGCCTTGCTGGCCAGACACCTGCCCATACAGACCGTGAAAGTCCTGATGCGCCATGCCACGCTGAAGATGACTGCCGATCTTTATTTGGACCTTGGCCTCGACGACATTGCCGAGCAAATGCAATCGTTGCCGCCGCTGTTCCGGCATGAACAATTGCGGGCTGACAATCAGGAGAAGGCGGGATAGAATAGAGCGAGCAGCTGGAACGTGCAACCGCTCCAGCTGCCCTAACCACAACGCACCCTAACCAAGAGGGCCGCATCATGGCTGTTCGTCAATCTACTACGCCTACCCTGCGCCAGCAATTCTCGAAGGAATACCAAGCCTGGAAAAACATGAAAGCCAGGTGCAATAACCGGAACTGCGCCCACTTCGCCGATTATGGGGGGCGTGGCATCCGGGTTTGCACTGACTGGCTTGATTCTTTTGAAGCGTTCTTCCGGCACATCGGGCAGGCACCGTCCGCACTGCATTCCGTAGATCGAATCAACAATGACCGGAACTATGAACCGGGGAACGTCCGCTGGCTGGTGATGGCGCAGCAAGTCGAAAACACCCGCGTTGCACACCGAATGGAATATCGTGGACAGTGCCTATCGCTGGCGAAATGGTCGCGGTTGCTGGGCATCCCGAAAAACACGATTCGGAAAAGGCTGGCGTCAGGTTGGAAGATGGAGGACGTGCTTGATACGAAGCTATGCGGAGCGCCCATCGGCAAACGTAAAATCCCATCCGGCAGAGTTCACTGCGCCGGCGCTGCGCGCGGCTCGAAAGACCTTGCTTTTCCAAGAGAAAACGGCAATAACGCAGTTATATGCTAGAAACGTGCTGATAGCTCTGGGCAAGCCACGCAGGAAATGCGGACTTGGCAAGCGAACGCGAATCCGACCGCATCTGGAGCGGTCGAAACTCACTTCACCCTGACCGCATCCGACCGCTTCCACCCGTGAACGACCGAACAGGACCGAGCAAAACTCACTGCGCCCACATTGCGCGCGGGCCCGGAGAAAAAATCCGCTGCAACTGACATGGCAACGCGCCCTGCCCAGCTGGTTAGGTGCCCTTGCTGACAGCGCAATCCCAGCCGCCGTCAGCTGCAACCGGGAGTCCGCACCATGTCTGCCTGCGTCGTGATCGTTAGCGTTTCCCTAATCGACCGCCGTTGCCGCTGCGCCGTCATGCAGCGCGTACTGCAATTGCAGCACCCGCCGATTGTCGGCAACGAACTGGGCTTCCCCGGCGCGCGCCCTGAGTATTGGTCCGCCGAGGTTCTGGCGGTCATCCAGGACACGATGACGGGCGTGTTTCACGTCGAGGTCGAGGATTGGCCGAGCGTCCATTTCGGCCTAGAGGAAATGGTCGAGTGCTTGGGCGACGGGTGGAAACGGTTGGGCGAAGCCGCTTGACCACTGGCCCCGCCGTGAATCCCAGCTCCCGGCGGGTTTTTTCTGTAGCCGCTATTGACCTACACGATAACGACTTACGATTATTTCCCAGAAAATATTTGACTTCGCTTAACGAGTGTGTTAAGATTGGATTGTTGGGAGCGAATAACCTGATGAGCCTGACATGGTGCCAGGCTCGAAACGGCCCCGCGAGGGGCGGACCCATTGAAGCGAGGGAATCATGGACAAGAAAATTCAGGCCATCAAGCATGGCCGCCTGGTGGCTTCTGTGGCGCGCGACACGCGATGGTCGCGGAACAAGGTCGCTTACGCCCCGGCTCCCAAAGGCGTCTCCGTGTTGACGGAGGCGGCAACGATCACCGTCGCCGAAGGGCGGGAGCGTTGCGGCTACGGCCCGATGGAGTTGGCCGGCTGCGACATGGTCCGCGCTTGTCGCGACGGCGACTATCGCCGTGGGACGCTGGTGCCCACCGTGCGCGGCCAATGGGCCAATTACGGCGCGCCGCACGGCACGCACACCGAATTCACGATCTCCTGGGTTTTTATCGTGGACGCCCAGGCGACGGAAGCCTAACGCCGGCCACCACTGGCCCGGCGACGTGCCGGGCCAGAACATGGACCCATTGAAGCGAGGAAATCATGAACATCCAAGCGATTACCCGCGCCAGTATCGGGGCGCGTCGAAAAATCACGATGGAGGACATGGCCATCCTGCTGCGCAACTACGCAGCGGCCGGCCTGGACCTGGGGAATGACTGTGTGATGCCCGGCAAAGACACGCCGGAAGACTGGGCGCAGTCGTGCAGGGGCATCTTGTGCATCTCGGTCCTGGCCGACGGCGCGACGCCGCATGGCCAGGTGCGCTATGACGATCCTGGGTCCATGCACCCCATGCACCAGGCCGAGATTATTTTCGCGCCGGCTGGATGGTTGGGTTGGGTTGGCGACCCAACAGAACACCTAACCGCAGCCGGGCATCATATACAGACGGGGCATAGCCATGACTTGGCGCTGGTACATAACCATCGATGCCGTCCGCCAGTACATGGACCTGGCGGGACTGCGCGGCGAGCTGGAGGATGACAACCCCGATTACGTCCGCGCAATGGAGGCGCTGGGCGAGCTGAGCCTGACTGCCCAGCCGGTAGTCGGCAAAGACACGCAGAGCGGGGCCGCGCTCTATCGCGGCAAAGTGACGATTGCCGGCAAGCGCCGGCGCATCGAATGCACAGTCATGCCGATCCCGCGCAGCGAGGGCAGCTTGCCCCAACTGCTGCGCGTGACGCTGAAATAGGGTGGAGCTAGCGGCCGCACCCCAACGGTCGATAGGGCGCGTAGGGTCCGCCAGCGTGCGGACGAACGGCCTTGGCTGCGGTCAAGGAGTCTGCCGCCACTTGGGGCGTCCGGGATAGCCAGGACCGGCGCACGTGCGCCGGAAGGGCATCAAGGGTCGGGGGCTGGACGTTAATCCCGCATCTGTGCGTCTATGCGTGAGACGCACCCTACTGCCAGGTCCGGGCGGGGCCTGATACCGTGGCCACGGGACGATACGAGACAGCCGCGCCGAGTGGCGCAACGCGGCTTTTTCAAGGGCCATTATGCCGGCAAAGACTATGGCGGCCTTCGGCGGCCGTCTTCGCGCCCTGCGCGAACGCTCCACCCTGTCCCAAGTGGAGCTGGCCGCGAAAATAGGAAGCACAGCGGTCAACATCTGCCGGCTGGAGGCGGGCCGGCAGAAGCCGACGTGGGACACCGTGCAGCGCCTGGCGGCAGCGCTGGGCGTCATGACCGATCATTTTCGGGAGTGAGGAAAACCCCGCCGTTCGCAGATGCGAAGCGACGGGGCCGGAACAGAGAAGAGGCAGGCTCAGTATACGCGCCGTCACTCATCCGTCCAGCGGCCCTCCTGCCAATAACGCTCGCGGGCGCGCATCTTTTCCACCAGCTGCCGGGCTTCGCTCCAGGTCATGCCCTCGCTAATCCGCCAGCGCAGCCAGCACGCCGTCGCGCCGCGATATTGCGGGTGGTCTCCAGTCCGGTAGCGTTCGCAGCCGGTTGCGCCAAGCCAACCGTGGATAATGTCCCAGCGGTCCACCTGGCAGCGCGGTAAGGCGTCTAGCCAAGGCGAACGCCCGCCACCAATTGCCGCGTCCAGGATGGCATCAGCGTGCTGCCGGCGCAGCGCGGCGAGTCTTTCCCTGATTTCAGGGTCTGGGTGGCTCTGAAGAAGCTCTAGGGGCACGGCGATGGCAAGATATGGCTGACGGGAAAGGTGTTCGGACGCGGCTTCGCGCACGGCATAGGTCGGACTGCCGAGCAGCAGAAAAGACAGGAGCGTTACGGCGTCCATGTTAGTCGGGGCAGCCCCGGTAATCCTCGACGTGGCACAGCGCAACCCCGGTCATGGATTGCATCCGGTCCAATCGCCGCTGTAGTGCATCGGCCCTGGCCGCTTCCTGCTGCGCCTTGGCCTCTTGCTCCCGGCAGCGCGGGCAGGGGGGCAGCTGGCCGGGAATCGGCGATGCTTCCCGATATTGCAGCGAATGTTCCGGTATGCCGCAAACGCCTTCCATCATGGTCATTTCCTCCGTGTCCTCAGTTTGGGGCGATCCTTTTCCGGTCCCGCACATCGGCAGGTCCACCCCTGCCCGTCAGGACCGAGCCAACGGTACATCCACCAGCCGCAACAAGGGCAGCGCGACTGCTGCTCTTCGCTGCTTGTGTGCAGCCGTTGCCGCGTTTCAGGTTCGCCGTCGCTATCCACACTAGCTCTGCCTCAATGGTTGCAGCCCCAGGGCCGCTCGCCGCGCATCGCTTCCGCGCATTTGTCCAGCGACCGCGCCGCCAACTCCAGCTGTACTGCCTCACGCGCTGCCTCGATTATTACCTTCAATTCGCCCTGGCGCGGTTGGTCCGGTTCCTTTAGCAACCACAGGATGTGGCTGCGCACCAGATCTGTCACCTCGATCCACTCGGCTTGTTCGGTGCTGGGCAGATCGTCGTCGTGCATTGTAGTTTCCTCTGTCGGTTCAGCGCAGGTCTATGCGCCGGTCCCCGCTGTGCCACAAATGCTCGTTGCGCTGCGCCCGCACCGCCAGTTCCGTCACTTTTTCCGCTGTTCCCGGCATGGCGTCCGTCGGCGTCCGGGGCGGACACAACCGCCGGCCCGCCGAAACATCGTTGCGGTACGCCGCGAACTTGCTCACCGGCGGATAGAGCCGGCGAACTGCCGGCGTGTAATAGCAGCGCCAGCACAGATCGCGCCGGCGCGTCCGGGGCACCTGCCGCCGACAGTGCCGGCAGGTCTGGAACCGCGGCTTTCCCCGCACGCTCATCAACCGTACCAGTGCGGTTGGCTGTCCTGGCGCAGCGTGGTCGGGCCGTAAGGCGTGTTCCAGGCAATGGGCAGGATCACCAGCGACCCGGCCCACCTTGCAGGCAGCCGCTTGCAGATTTGCTTCTCGACATCTTCCTTGTCTTTTCCCGTTGCAGCCAACCGCCAGCGTTTCAGGTTGTCGGGAAATCGGAGATAGGCACACCAGAGGTTCCTCTTGCCTTGCATGACGTCACCGCCTTTCTCTGCCGGGCCTTCAGCATGGCCAGTGCTTCCGCCGTCCGGTTCGCCGCCATCCGTCCCGCCGCCATTTCCGCCGCTTCCGTCGTGATTCCCGCCTTGATGCGCTTATGGGTCCGCGAATAGCACGTCGCCGCCAGACCGCGACTGTAAGCTGCACGCCCGCAACCGCACAGGCATGCCATGATGTTCACGGCGCCTCCAATCGCTTCATCACGTCGGCGCACCAATCGTTTAGCCGCTTCAATTCCTTGCGGGCCTCGCGCAGTTCCCTGGCTTCGCGCTCAATCAGGTCGTTGCCGCGGCGTAACTCGGCGGTCAACTCGGCGCAGGCGAAGGAAAAGACCAGCGCGGCGAAGAGCACCAGACAGGATGCAAGCAGTACGGCCAGCGTGTTAGTGCGCATCGCGCCACCAGGATTCGAGCCAGATGAGGGGGAAGCCGATGGTGACGGCAAACGCGGCGATGAGTGCGATGCACACAAGCAAAGCGGCGTCTCCAAGTGTCACTCCCTTCATGGTCGTGGTCCTTCCCCGAAATAAGCCTTGGCATGGCCAGACTCAATCATCAAGGCCGATAGGCTCTTGCCGTCGTCAAGGCTCACGTCCATCAGCACCCGGCCGTACTTGTCCCTGCCAAGCACTTTGGCCGAGACGGGCTTGGCGGGCAGCTTCCCGGCAAGGAATTGCTTGGCTGCTTTTCCGGCCTCTGCCGTGGCTCCCTTGGTCTCCGGCGTGTTGATGCCGTAAAGCCGCGCGGTCTCTTGCACAAGCCAGCAAAAGCGCACGGTATCGCCATCGACTGCCTCCGTGACAAGGACCAGGTGGACGCCATCGCGCGGCGGGAACGTCAGGGGACGGGGCGGATCGGCAGCGGCGGCACCGTAGAGGCCGAGCAGGAACACCGTGATGTATGAGAGGAACGTCTTCATGGCTTCGGCTCGACGGGAACTACTTCCTGCTGCATTTTGCCGTCTACCACTTTCCATCGCAGCTCGAATTCCACCGGCTCTGGCGGTTTTAACGGGATATGTTGCTGAGCCGCCGTCATGCTGAGGTAGACCAGCAGCGCCGGCACGCCGGCGACGGCAGCGCCCAGCAGACCAATGCCGAGTGCCTTGCCGAGCTTGCTGCTGAGACTGCTGCCGTTTGCTGGTGCGGTCATAGTCTGAATCACCGTGCTTTGCGGCCTGGCGGCCATTTGGTTCCAGCCGAATTTCGGCGCGTCCCTGGGGTCCAACCCCAGGGCCTTGAACGCCGACGCCACTGCGATTTCCTTGTCGCAGGCCAAATAGAACGTCTCCACGGCACGCTGCATGGCCTGGTCCGCCTGGACCATGTTGTGGTGCCATGCCGAATCAATGCGCTCGTGATCCACGGCTTACCTCACTTTGCTGGCGAACTGGACGGGGTGCCGTGCGCCAGGTTGGCCATCGCCGCTTGCAGAGCGCTCACCAGCGACGCCGCCAGCGCGTTGCCGCTATTGGCCGACTGGTCGAGCTTGCCGATCGCGTGCGCCTCGATCGGGTTGGTTTGCGCGGCCCGAATGCCGAGCATACCGGACAACCGCCCGCTGTTTTCCACCGCCTGCTGAACGGATAGGTTGCCCACCTCGTTCAGCCTCGCCATGCTCGAGGTCATCATGTCGATTTCCGGCATCTGTCACCTCACTTTTTGGGGGCCGGGGCCACTTGGACCCGGATTGACCCGCTGAAATTGTTGATTACGCCCTGAAGCCGGGCCACGTCGGCCCGGAGTGCTTCCACATCCAACTTGATCTGCCTGTTGTCGGCGTCTAGCCCGTCCCTGCCGGGCTTGCCGTCCACTCCAGGCTTTCCGGATAGTCCGTCTAACCCGTCGCGTCCTGGAGGCCCTGGGGGGCCGGGGATGCCCGGCTTGTCTTTGAGGGCCTGCACCTCTTTCGCCAGGACAACAATAGCCTCCATGACCGGAGCAAGGTCTACGGTGGGCGATGGCAAGGCTGGCGGCACGATTGGCGGCGTGACGGAAGGCGGCGGAACTGGCGTGGGCGATGGTCTTGGGTTCCGCCGCTTCCACCAGGGCAGGCAGACGTTGGCGTAGAACTCTTTCAGTTCGGCTGCGCCGTTGCCCTCGCCCCAACGCTGCCCTTGGCTTCCGCACCAGCGGGACACGACGGCTAACAGCGCCCCGTCTGACGCTCGAAAGATGCCGCCGCCGGAATCGCCGCTTTCCGGCGCAAAGCTGAAAGAGTACATGCCATCGCTAGCCCTGGACTTCAGCTTGCCGGTGCGGACGTTCGGCCCGTGCGTGACAGACCGGGCCCCCGGATAGCCGTACTGGTAGACGTCCGCCCCATAGCTCGTTGCCGTGCCAGCGCGCGACGAAGCAACGGTAACGGCGCTGGCCCGGAACGCCACGGCTGCCAGGTCGTGCTTAGCATCCGCGCCGACGAATTCGCCAACCACGGCAGGACTGCCTTGTTCCCAAACGATCACCTTGCCAACAGTCAGCTGGCCACTATGACCGGACCCGCTGGCGAACAAGTGCCGGCACGTAATGACCAGGGCAACGCCGTCTGCGATTTCCGTGACGGTCCCCGATCCCACGGCATGACCGACATTGCAGACTTGGACGGTCGATTGAGCCATCGTCTGGCGGTTCGGCGCGCCCGCGCCGCGCGGCGTTTCCGGTCAGGTCGGGGCGTGGGACCGGCTCTCGGTAATGGCCGGCAATTCGAGCGTGGGGGCAGCCGACGAAGGTACAACGGTGAAGAGCAGCAGGAAGACGAAAGTAAGAAGTGATGTTCGGCCCACAGCCCCCTTTCGGGTCAGGCTCTAATAAGACCATACATTATTATTTCCGCTTATGCAAGTAAAACGGGCCGTACCAAGGACGGCAACCAATTCCGGCACCCTCGCGTAAATGAAACAAGCCGCTCGGCCTTGCACAGAGCGGCTTGGAAATGATTTTGGAATTCGGCGACGGCAACTCACTGGCAACCAGTTACCGCCCTCCAGCAGCATCTTCTGGGGGCGAGAAAACGGACCGCAGCGTGAGAGCCATGACCCCGCTTGCGGCCCGCCACTGACGGTCCAGCGGTCAGTGATTCCGCACAGTTTCCTTTCAGCCGCTTACCACTTCCTTCCCTGCTTCTTCGGGGCCAGCCTGGGCCAGATGGTCGCCAGCAGCAGCAGCACGGCTGCCCGCTGGTCCTGGGTCATCCGCGATAACCCGGCAACCAGTTTCTTCTCGTTCACGCGGCGTCGATAGCAGTGGCGGCTAACAGTCATTACGGCTCCGCTTCAGGATCGTTCAGCGCAGCAGCGGCCTCTCGCCTCCACAATTCTATTAATCGTTGCCTCCAGCTCCCCCACGTCAACCGGCTTCGGGATCGTAGCGTTGACGCCCTCGACGCCTTCAGTCCAGACCCGACCGAAGCCAGTGACGGCGACTGCCGGGCAGTGGAGCGACCCGCGCGCCCGTGCCTGGACGATCATTTCCAGGCCGTTCACATTGGGCATCACCAGATCGAAAAGAATGACGTCGAATCTGTGCTGCTCCAGCAGCCGCAATCCCTCGGCCCCGTCGTTGGCCTGCACCACGGTATGGCCGCGCCTTTCGAGCAGGAACGCCAGCCGGTTCCGCGCAACCTCGTCGTCTTCTGCCAGAAGAATTTTCATGATCGTTCCTCCTGGCGTTGCGCGATGGCTGCGCGCAGCGCCTCGAATTCCTTGGCCACTGCCGCCGTAAGCACGGTCGCTTCCCGCTGGCAATGCGTCAGCACCTGCGTCAGGTTCTCCCGGTTCTCGGCTCGGTCTTCCCGCGCACGAGCGGCAGCGCCGCTGGACATTTCGGTGAGCTTCGTTTCAAACGTCTTGACGATATCCTGCACCAGCTGGTCTTTCTTGGCATTGGCCGCGTCCAGCTGCTTGTCCTTATCGGTCATCCTGTCGCTGTGCGATTTGAGCTGTTCGCGCAGCAAAATCCACATCAGCGGCAGGAACACCAGCGCTGGGCCGAAGACCTTGACCAGTTCCGGCATCACGGGGTCCATATTTATCAGGCAACCGGCAATTGCACCTCGTGCCATTTGACGCCGATACATGCCGTGCCCGTCGCCGTGCCAGTTATCAGGTTCAGGCAGAGCACAGCTCCTGGCGGGACTTGCAACCCGCCATCGACTGCGGCGAATATACCCAGGCCGATCGAGCCGGCTGCGCCTGAGGGAGCGCCGTTCAGAATTTCCCACTTGTTGGCCACGGCGAAAGCAGTGTTGGCAATGGCGCGGCGGGCCTTGCCGCTGTAGTTCGTCCCGCGCCCGGAGGCGCTGGTGATGAGCTGAGCAGTATCATCAGTCGGGGCGGTGACAGGACCGGGAACGATCTGGCCGATCAGCGTATAGGCGCTGGCGGCCGCGATGGACGTAGCCACGTTCGCGGCCCAGGCCGAGTCGATAATGTAGCTCTTGCCGCCGGCGGACTCGCCGTTATAGAGGACGATTTCGGCCCGCGTCGTTGGCCAGGCGGCGACGTGCGTAAAAGCGCTGGCCGTGGCAATGCAGCAGTGCCAGGTGTTGCCGAGACGAACAATGTCCGTCTTGGGGGGCAAGCCCTGGACAACGCACACGTCGCCCCGGTTATTGATGGCGGCATCGAAAGTGCCGTCGCTGTAATCGGGTGCGAACAGCTTGCGGACGAGGCCCTTGAAGGACAGTTGCATGATTTAGCCTTTCATTTTGCGAGGGTAATCAGGATTTCCTGGAGTAATTCCAACTGCTGTTGCTGTGTCAGCAGCAGCGATTGCAGTAAGCGGTTCGTTTCCGCCGCATCGCCGGCAGCGGTGTTCCGCGGCTTCCAATCGCTGCCGTCGAACAGCCACTCGCGGCGGGTATCGGTTTCGTAAAGCCGGTCATTCGCCTGGGGATTCGTCGGCCTGGCTTCCGATGACGTGCGCACGTGCTCGAAGGGGATGGCTTCCATGCGCCCCAAGCTGGGGTGCATGTCCACCTGGATCGTGCCGCTGGTGTAAGTGGAGCAGCGCACTCGGAACTGCTTGAGGCCGGCGACGTTCACCCGCCAATGGCCGTTGCGCGTGGTGGACGTACCCGCAACTGCCGTGGTGATGGCGTAGGCGGGTACGTTGTTCCAATTGTTGTCGTCGTTGGTCCCCTCGAATTGCACCACGCCGGCCCACGTCCCGGTAATCTGGACGCCGACGGTGGAGGCGTCCACCGTGTTGACGGCAATGCTCCCCGTCGCCGCCAGCGAAGCGCTGCGGATAGAGGCGTAGCCGGTCGTTGCCGAGGTCTGGTCTGCCATAGGGCTAAGTGTCCTTTATCACCGGGTCCAGGTTCAACGATGGCACGGCCCGCTAACTCTCTTCGCGGCACAGCCGCTCGCCCTCGAAGTTCATCACCGTGCTGGCGGCGATGGTATTGCGGGCCGAACCGTGGTTGTGCTCGACAAATATCTCCGCGTAGTCCGTGGTGCCGTTCATGCTCACCTTCGCCGTGCCGGTGAGCACGATATCCTGAGCGCCGCCGTTGGTTTTGCGGTCCAACGTCTTGTACAGCGCGCCGTTCTTGTAGAGGTAGAGAGCGCCGTAGCTGCCATCGGCCAGCGCCGTCAGGCCAACCTCGGCAGCGTAGCGGTAGATGCCGGGAGCGAGCGGCGTATGGCGGAAGTTGGTTGTCGGATCATAGTTCGCGCCGATATCCCAGGTCTCGGAATTGAACTGCACCTTGGTCGCTGAGGCGCTGTTGATGCTTTGCGTGGTCGTCCGCGTGGCCTGAAAGTCGATCGGTTTCAGCGTCTCGAAAATCACGCGCCAATCGGTGCCGTTGGCCTGCACCACCATCGTCTCGCCGGCAACCATCGTGCGCGGCGTGCCCAGGTTCGGACCAATGATGGTGCCGCTGGGCGTTGCGATGTAGACGATGCCGGTGAGCGTCTTGAGCGCCTCCAGGCCGATGAAAATTCCGGTGGTTGATGGACTCGGTAGCGTTAGTGTCCACGGCCCTGTGCCGCCCAACGTGTTCCAGTAGCCGTTGCCGCTGATCGTGACAGTGCCGGTGCGCGCGACGGGCGTGAATATCTTGGCGCTCAGCATGTCGTTGGTGCCGATGTAGCGCCAATTTGTCCCGTCGTAATTGGCATAGAGGCTGAAGTTGGTGGTATCGACATAGGTAGTTCCGGCGGGGGCCGCGTGCGTCGGTGTGCCGCTGCCCGTTTGCGCGCACGCCAGCCCCGGCACCGTATACCACTCGGTCCCGTTACTGAAAATCCAGCAGCCCTGGCAGGGGTCGATGCGCTTCGAGGTCGTGTTGTCGATGGTTTCCGTACCGGCGGGAGTGACCGTCAGGGTGCCGGTACCGAGGTTGCGGACGCAGAAGGCGAACAACGCGTCGCCGGGATGGGTAGCGACGTCCAGGTCGAACAGGTTCAGTGTGGCCTCGCCGCCCTCGTACTCGACGCAACGGTTCCAATCGGAACGCAGCAGGGTATTCGTGGCGCTTCTGATTTCCCGCACGCCGTGCAGCGTCATGCCGGTCTCGGCCCATACGGTCGAGCCGGCGTCCATCGTGTCCGGCACGTACAGGTCGTAAGCCCAGTTGAGCGGGATATCGTCCTTCGCGCCGCCGACGCGCGTGTATTCGATCATTGAAGCCTGGGTGCTGCCGGCGTTACGGACGGCGCAGCGGAAGCCCCTGGGGTGCAGCGCCGCCGGCTCGTTCAGCACCAGCGTACCGGCCCCGGTCCAGACCAGCATCTTGCCGTGATCGGTCGGCAGGAACGTGTACGGCGACGTGGCAATCTCTTTCAGCCCGGCGCACGCTCGGCCCGGTTCGGTGTACCATTCGGTGCCATCGCAATAAATCCAACAGCTTTGACAGGGGAAAATCGAAATGGCTTCGTTGCGGTTGTTCAGGTGCAGCGCGCCGGGCGGGGCAACGAATAGGGTAGCGGTCCCCAGGTTCCGTACACAGAAGGCGAAATAAGCATCGCCGGGATGTGTAACCGCGTCCGGACTGAAGAGCGTAATGGTGACGTTGGCCGACGCCTCACACTCGACCATCCGGTTCCAGTCGGCGCGCTGGAGCGTGTAGTTAGAGGTGATCTTGCGCACGCCGAAAAGCGTTGTCCCGGTGTTGGCCCAAGCCACATTGCCCGCGTCTTCGCAGTTGGGGACGAAAATCTCATAGCCCCAGTGTTGCGGGATATCATCCTTGACGCCGCTCGGCTGACGGGTGTACTCGACAATGGAATCCTGCGAGCTGCTGGCGTTGCGAACCCCGAAGCGAATCCCCCTGGGAAGTCCACCGGCCGGTTCGTTCAAGACCAGCGTGCCGCTGCCCTTCCAGACGACGTTTTTCATGTGGTGAGCCAGGCTCACCGTTTGCGGCGAGGTCGTGTATTCGACGACGCCGCTGTAAGGCCGCTGCCTCTCCAGCAGCCAGCGGTTGACGATGACCGTGCCGCCGGAGTTCTGGACGATGTACTTGAAGGTGACGATCTCGTTGCTGTGCTGGGTCCAGGTCTCGCTCGTCGGCGTCCTGATGCGGTTGCTGGACGAGCTGCTTGAAGACTCATTCGGGTACTTTACGCAGCCGCCGCCGACGACGACGATCTCCACCAGCCGATTCGGGACGTACTGGAATCCGGAGATAGTCCGATCAACCGAGGTGTAAAAGATGACGCGCGGTTTTTTTGGCAGCTGGTAATTGTCCTTGTCGCTGTCCAGGACTACGTATTCGGTATCTTCCGTTTCCGAGCAGCAATAATCGAATATCCACTCCTGCGAGCAGTCCGGATTCAGGTACTCCCGCCAGATTTTAAGGATAATCCCTTCGGGAACGTCGTTGTTGCCGTTGCGCTCATAAGCCGGGTAGAACTCTTTAACCCCTGTCATGCCGCCGCTTTTCGTGACCCAGTTGCCGACAGCCGCCTCCTCCATTTCCCGCCACTCGGCAATTGCTCCATACTGCTCCACCACGGCGTTCGCCGCGTGCGAAGTCGCATTCGTACCATGCGCTCCGCGCGTCACCGTCCAGGTCGTCGTGCCCATGCCGGCGGTGACGATCATTACCTCCTTGTCGATCTTGATGCGATAGCGGCAGGTGGTCGGGAAGTTTCCGGCCGAGGTGACGGTGATGAAACCGTAGATGTTATCGACGGGGCTTGCCAGCTCCGTCGGGTTGGCGACGACGATGGTCGTCAGCTTGGCAACGATGTCTTCGCAGCAGTAGTCGAATATCCTTTCGTTCGTGGACCAGATGTTAATTGAGCCGATGTGCAGCCAAACGATGGTGCCGATACGCACGTCGGAATTTTCGTTCCTCTCATAGGCCGGGTTGACGGCAACCGTACCCGATTGCCCACTTGGTTTCACCTCCCAGCCGCCGGCGGGCGCTTCGTAGACTTCGCTCCAAGCGTAAGGCGTGCCTACCTGGATAATCTCTTCACCGACGGAATGGGCAATAGCCGTGGACCCGTCGCGCGCCCGAACCACCGTCCATATGGTTGTCCCGGCCCCGGCGATAACGAGCATGTGCTCGCCTTCGATGCAGATGCGGTAGGGGACGGTTGCCGGGAACCCGCTGGCCGACGATACGTACATCGTGGTCGTGATGGCGTCCATCGGCGGCGCCGCCAGCGTCGTCAGCCCTTTACCGCCGCGCGCCGTGATCTTGGCCGGGAGTTTTTCTTCGCAGCAGCCCGGCAAAACAAGAGTTTCGTACTGGAACGGAATTAGCCGGCTGCTTATTTCCCCTTCCCGGTACGTCCATTCGATGTCATGGAAAGCATCGGGGTTGAACTTAACAATCCCGTGGAACTTGACATCGTAGTACATCTGGGACCAGGCAACATAATCGGTCGCCATCTGTGCAACCAGCAGGTCGATAGTCGCTTTGTTGGCAGGCGGCGAAGCGGTCTTGTAATCCGCCTTGAGCGGATGGTGCAGGTAGCGACCGCGCTGCTTGCCGTCTGCGATTGCGACGGAATCGGAAATGTAAACCAGGCTGCCGTCATTGCGGGGAAAGACGACGCGCAGCGCTGCCGGCAACGATTTGACCACGTCCGTTGCACTGAACTTGCCGCCGGCACGCTTGCTGAGATCGGCAGCCCGCGCGATGTTGTCGGCAACGTCCGCTGCTGCTGCTGCCGGCGTTCTCGTCTTCACCGCTCCCGCCAGGCTGCGGGTGAGACGATGCCCGACATAGAAAGCTGCCGTGTCCAGGGCTTCTGGCGTGTACTCCCGAAAGTCAACCAGAGGGATAGCCGGCAGGACATAGGGATCGGCAACCGTGCTGCTCGTGATCGTGATGCCCAGCTGCAGCGCCAGGGCGGTTATGACGGCCGGGAACGTCATTTCGGACACTGACGTTGCCAGCACGCCACTCGTTTGCAGCCACCAGAAATAGCGGTCGTCAACGAGCGTCAGCAGGTACATGCCCTCGCTGATGTTGCCGACAACGCTGGACGTTCCCAGGACCAGCTGATTGAGCGGCTTGGCCGGAAGCATGGTCAGCGTCGTTGTGATTTCATCGACGAGGATGACCTTGTTATCGTACCAGCTCATTTCGAGAACGCCGCTGCGGGCCGAATCCGCCGCGGCTCGAATAGCGACCAACTGCGCCTCGCTGACGATGGCGTGAAAGTGCGCCCAGCGACTGGCCCCGACCGGCCAATGAAGAACATAGGGCTGCACAGGACATTCCGGCCCTTGCTTGCCGGCGCCGGCGTCCCCACGCCACGAATAGCGGTCCATCGGGAAGACGTGTTTGAGGGCGATATTCTCTTCCACCCAGCGGATGAGTTCGCCATCAACCCCTTCCGGACACAGTGCAACACCGGCAAAAAGAAGCGACATTAGCTGCAATCCTCCCACCAATGGAAGGAATAGGTCGCTTCGACTTTACCCCATTCGCCGACGCGCTTCATGGGGAACTTGAAGCCCGGCGCCAGCAGGCGCATGGGTTCAACAAGGGCATAATCGCCGGCGATGAGCGGGTCGTATTGCTCCAGTGCGGCAATCACGCCATCAATGAGCGTGGACACTCCCAGCGTGCTGTGACGCAGCCAGCTGACATCCCGCCCTGCTTGGTCAACCCAAAGCCTGCTCCAGATGCTGACGATCAGAGTGCCGTTAATGTCCATCGTGGCTGTGCCGCCGCCGGCCTGGTCGCCGGGAACGGGCGGAAAGGCATCGGGGCGCAGTACGATCCCCTGGTCCTGCAAAAGCCCCAGGGCCACAATGTCCTCGTCGGATGCAAACGAAGTGAAGATGTAATTTGTGTTAATCGACGACGCGAGCGCAGTCTGCAATTTCGACTCTGGCAAGTCGATGATGTTCTTGAATTTCCGGACAACGCGCTCTGCCATTCACTTGCCGGGTCGGTCGCAAGCTCCTTACTTCTTGCGATGCCAGCGCCTAACATCCACTCTCAGGTAACTGTAATGGTCCGATTAGGGCCAAGGTCGATAGCCACTTCGTTCAATCGGCATTGGTTCAGAACGAAAGCATTGCCGCTGTCTTGGCGGAAGCTCCGGTCGAGGAATACCGACCCTTTATAGACCTGAATTGAGTTGGTAATGACGATAGCCGCTCCAGCATCGCCAAGGCTGAAACTGGCTCCGCTCGCTACCGTCAAGGTCGTGATTGTCCCTGTCCCCGCGTGAACGATGTTTCCGCCCTGACAGCTGAGTGTGGTAATGGCACCGCTGCCGATGATCGTGGTGTTCCCCGCCTTGTGTGTCAAGGTCGTCAGTGCGCTGTTGATCTCCAGCGTGCCGCCGTCGTTATTGATTGTCGTCAGCGTGCAACCGCTTCCCAGGCGCAGGCGCGGCGAAGAGCCGAGCGACGGGCCAATGTTGATGGTGGCATAGGTTGCCACGTCCGCGCCGCCGCGTGGCGCTATGCCCACGTCGCCGCCGGACAAGTTGAGAACGTTAGCGGCATTCGTACCGAGCAGCGTCAGCGCCTGCCGGCCCGTCTCGCTGGCCGAACCGGTGCTATAGACGTTGACTGTTGTGGCCGTGGCGCTGCCTGGATCGAACTTCATCAGTCCGCTGCCGTTGCCGGGACCATAACCGATGTTAATGGTACTCGACTGAATTTGCCAGGCCGTTGACCGGTATTCGGTATACGCTGTGCCGCTGATGTTCAGGTCGGGCAGGCCGATTTTGCCAGAAAACGACTGAGCAACGCTGATACTCGTTACCGCCACGGCTGATAAAGCATCCAGGTTCCATTTCAGGCTTTCCGAAGTCCGCCCGTCAATCAGGACAACATCGGCAGCGCCAGGAACGGCGGCATTCGACCAGTTTACCGCGTCGTTTACATCATTGGGCGACGTATTGGCCGTGGTAGTGGAGGCTGCGCCAATGGTGCCAGAGCCGCCGGATACGGAGCTGGTAACGGTAAACGGCGTTCCGGAAGTGTCCGCCGTCAGCGTCACGGTATCGGTAGAGGAACTAGCCGTCACTTCGGCGGGGGCACCGTGCGTACTGGCGTTCCAGGCCGTCACCAGACCGGCAGCCGTGGCGTTGACGGAACCCTGGGCAATCGTGCTGATAATGATGCCGCCGATGGTCAGCCTGTATGTAGTGGCAGCGTCGTAGGCCGTCACTTGCACAGTCGTTATCTGCGCCGTTTTCTTCTGCCGGCCCAGCCAAGCATTATTTGCCATGCTTCTTCTCCTTGTTCGCTATGGTTGCGTCACGGCCGACCGGCTCGAATTGTCCGACCAGCCCGCGTTGAGTATTCCAGGGATAAAATCGCCGTCCTTGACGATCACGGCGCCGGTGTCCGGCAGCACCAGATAGGGCGCTACCGGATAGCTCAAGGTCATGGCCGCACGGTCGCGCCAGGCATAGTAGAACGATCCGGACGACAGGTAGTACAGCTTGTCGTCCGATTCGTATTCCATGCCGTCGAAGTCCAATTCCTGCCTGAGTAAAACAGGCTCGCCCAGATAGGGTGACGGCAGCTTAGGACGCTGCCCTTTGCGCCACGATTGCCATTCGACCACCATACATGCCGTCGGGATGGCAACACGGATGAACTCGAAGCCGATCGTTTGGCTGCCGGGCTTGGCGGCTATCGCTCCTGCTAATATCCTGTCGTCCAGCATATAACGGTTGCGGACGCGGAAGAATGTAACCAGTTCGCTTTCGTTCTGCGCCTGCCCGATATCCGGATCGGGCGTGCTGCCGGAAACAATAACTACTGCCGCCGTCCCGAATTGGCCGGAAGGAGCGCTTGCTTGCTGTGCGTCAGCCACGGCTACCCTCCAGGCGTCATACCGACGGGTGACGCGCCCCCAGCCGGCACGACTGTGTTGGTCGCCTTGTTGAGCGTTTGCGCCAAGGTTGGATCGTGGAAGGCGGCCGCTTGCAGGAGAATCCCGGCTGTGCCCCTGGTGCCCGGATCGGGGGATGCCGTCTGTATGCCGCCGTCGCTGCCAACCGGGTCGATACCGATGCCCTTGCACGATGCCGCCAGCGACATGAACTTTTCCAAGTTCCCTTCCGGTTTGATAAATCCGCTGAGCGTTGTGGAGACTTCGTTGCGATACAGTGCCTCTTTGAAATCGGCCTTGTTCGGGAAGAACCCCCCATTGGCCCGCAGTTTCTGATAGGCGATCGCTATCGCCAGCTTCATCAGCACCAGCGGATTGGCTTCCTGTTTTTTGGGTCCCCGAAGTGTGACGCTGCACATGGCCTGCCGTCCGGGACTTCCCATTCGCTGCGTAGTAGCTGCAAAATAGCCATCGGCATCGGACGCCGGCGCTGGCGGCAATCGGAATTGCTCCAAATCGACTATCTCGTAGGACATCTCCAAGCCGTTTTCGGAGCGGACGTACATGGATCGCTCGCGCGTGAAGCCCTTCTGAATGCTGGTCGTTATCAGCGATTCGCGCAAGTCTTCGATGCGCGCCTTACTGGAGTTGAAGGCCGACAACGATACGACTACCTTGCCCTGCCGGGTCCGTCTCGAATAGAAACTCTTGTCGATTTCCACGCGGTCCGTCCAGCGATGAGACACAATGACTCCCGCCTCGCTGTTGGGGCTGTTCTCCGCGAAATGCGCAATGATGCGGAAGTTGCACATCAGCGCTGCATCCGTCACCTCGATTACGTTGATGTATTGCGGTAAAGGTCCGTTCTTGGCGTCCACCGTGGAAGTTGTCGGAATAACCTCCGTGGTGCCGAGCTTGAAGGACAGCGTTTTTCTCGGCTGCATGAAGTCTTTGACAGTCCTAATTTTGGTCAGCGTTGTCGCCGGCACGGCGTCGCCGGCAGTGGGACGCAGCGGCGTTGCCAGCAGAGCCTGCCCGGAAATATCGAATTTGACATACATCAGGTCCGTGCCGCTCGTGTCATAAATGGCCTCCTGGCTGAACGACAGCGTATACCAGTCGCTCGGCCCGAAGGTAATGCCGTTGTACGTCAGCGTGGCCATCAGAAATTCCCCCCCTTCTTGTCCCAGGGGAGATCGGGGCGGGGATCGCGGCCCGGCCGCCCGCCTTGCGGATGGCGGACCGGCCGGCGCCGGTCCTCCAGCTTCCGCCGCTCGTCCAATACCAGTTCGTCCAGTTCTTCAACCCAGGTATCTTCCTTCTTGTCGGTATCTTTACCGAACACGAATTCGTTGAATTCCTTGAGGATCGCCGCGGCCTGATCGGAATAGCCGCTTTTGTCCAGAAACGTCGCCATGCCCTTGCTCAGAGCAGCCCCGAAGTTATTCTTGAGCTTCTCCCATTCCGTTTCCGGCTTCACCATCTGGTCTTCCAGCTTTCCCCTGGCATCGGCTAACCTGCCTGCACTGGCCGACAGTTCCTCGCCCTGCTTCATTTTGCGCATGGAATCGCGGAAATCGCTCTGTGCCATGACCAGCCCCATCGAGGGGCTGAACTGTGCAAACTGCCGATTGGCCTCGTGCAAATGTTCGGCGAGCTCCCGGACACGGCCGGGCAGTTTCACCAGCTCGATGCCGATTGCTATCAAGCCGCCAGCAATTCCGCCGGCAGCGCCGCCCATCATGCCGCTCGTAGCGCTGCTGCCGCTCCCCATGCTGGTGACACGTCCAGCCATCAGTGACGCCGCCTGACCGCCACCTCCACCACCCGCCATGCTGCCGGCGCGTCCGGCAATGGCTTTCGCAATGCCGCCGCCATATCTGCTCTGCGAATGCTGCAGCGCTCCGGCAATCTGGTCCTTCAGCGTTTTCGGCGTACCGGCGCCGCCGCCCCCGCCCCCGGTCTGGGCGCTGCCGGTTTTCTTCAGGACTTGCAGGATGTCCTGAAGCGACTTCTGCAGGTCTTCTATCGACGATGCCAAGTTACCGCCCTCTGCTGGCCGAGACTCGCGTTGCTTCCGCGTGTGCCGCCGCTCGCTGTGCCCTGGCAACTGCGAGCAATGCGCCTGATTTACTGTCCGTCAGGTGCTCCCAAAACGATTCAGGTGCGTCGCCTAGAGCGAGGCCGATTCCGTTGGTGATGATGGCGGCGCGTCTGGCATGGATGCGGCTGCGGCCGATGTACAGGGCGTACCATTCGCCGGGAGTGAATGGCCGGCCGGGGAACCCCGCGCTGGCTTCGCAGAGGTCCGCGAAAACTCGCCACTTTTTTTTTGAGAGTCGTTCCACTCCATGAAGTGGATCAGCAGCGCATCGCAATCCCGGTCTTCCAAACCGCCGGCGTCAACAGGCTGTATCCCGAACGCCTTTCGCACACCGGCCACGATCCGCTGGGATGCCTTGATCGCCAGCTCGCCATCCGCCGCCGCAAGCTTGGCGTCTACATCGAAGTTGAATTCGTCGCTGGCCGCGAGCGCTCGCAGCAGCGCGAGCGGGTCGCCCCGAACCATGCGCTGGCCGTTCCAATAGCGATAAGTCACCCGCTTCGGGGGGACGAAAACGCCGTCACTGCTTTGATCGGAAAACAAATTTGCAAACCAGCTGAACATGATCCATCCTTACACATGGGTATAAACGCTGACGCCAGCCGATGTGTCCGGATTGAGCGAGAACGGGATATTCCGGAACACCACGGAAATCGGATTGGCGACCGTCGCCGGATTGAACCGCGAGGGACTGACAACATACGTGGACGCGAAGCGCCACGGCACGCCGTCGATAGGTGAGCCGATCAGCAGGCTTTTCAGATAGCTGTTGGCCCCCAGGAGCGTTCCCGACGTCGCCAGCAGTCCTGTAGTTCCTACGGCGCGGGAATTGGCCAGGGCGGAATTCAGGACCGACCAATCCCAGGCGATCAGCACGCAGCTAATCACCGCCTCTTCGCTAAGAATCTGCACGTCGCCGGGAGTACCCTTGCTGCCGCCGAAAACGTCGATCGGTACGTCGTTATGCTTGGGGATCAGTTCGATGTCAACGCCGTCAATCGAATAGCCGAGAGGGCTGCCGTTGTAGCTCACCAGGGCCGCACCGTTGACGTGGAAGGGGACGCCCATTTTTTATTTGCCCTCTCAGTTTCCGTCTGGGAAACTCAACAACCATTTTAGGAGGACTGCTGCAATGCCATCGCCATTCGACCAGCTCGGAGATTCCGGCTCTTACGGTTCCAGCGGGAAACCGAGATATCGCCCGCAACGACGCGGCCCGTCCGGTTCCTTCTGGATCGTCGGCCTCGTCCTGCTGGTTGTCGCCATCGGCGGCGGCGTTGCCGCATATGCCCTGCTCTGGCGAACCGGCGCTGTGCCCGGTTCGGAATACGAAGCCGGCATCCGCGCATGGTGCCAGAAAAACCTGCATGACCCCGAAGGATTTGAAATCGTCAAGCTGGGCGTCCCGCAATACGACAAGAAAACCAAGGAAACATCGGTCGCCGCTCGCATTCGGGCCAAGACAACCGGCGGCGGCAAACGGCTGTCTACCTGGATTTTCGAGTTCAAGGACGGGAAAGTCGTCGCTGCCAACGAAGCGCCGCTCGGCTATGAGTTCTGAAGCTGAAGCATGTCCCGGCATTCCGCCAGCGTATACCGCCGAGGACTATCCCCTTCGAATACCGAGTACCGTTGGGGCGGTTCCGCCGCTTGGTACGTTCCGCCCTGCTTGTGTCGTCTCCAGCGGTCCGCCATCGTCTGCTGATGCCAGCCGGCGAAGGGGGAACCGTCTCCTGCCGGCTCGGTCGGTTGCGAACCGGCTGCCCCTTGTTCTCCCGGCTGCTTCGCCTTCTGACCCGCTGCCTGCTTCTTGACCAGCCCCAGCGATTTCTTGGCAGCATCCCAGACTTCCAAGAGCTTCGCCAAGCCGGTCCCCGTCTCCCCGCGCTTGCGGGCAACCTGAACGGCAGCCTTGGCGTCCCGTTCCGCCTTGTGCGCCGTGCGCTCGTCATCCGTCATGCCGGCAAACTCGGCCTCTTTCTTGGCAGCGCGTTCCTGATGTTTGGCCCGGCGTGCCTCAAAACCTGGTTTAGCCGGCTTCGATGGTGCGGAAGGCCCGGAAACCGGCTTTGGTGATCCGGACGCGGCAGGCGAAGCCGTAGGCGTTCCTTGGGGCTGTCCCGGCGGGTCGTAAAGTTTCGCTTGCGGGCCGTCCTGAAGGGCGGGTCGTCCAGTTGTCTTCGCTACAGTTGGCTTGGTCCCCGACGGGTCGTTGACTTTGGACTCCGGCCCGCCACGCGGCCCCTCGGCCAGCCATTTCGCCGCTTCGGGGTCTATGGCCGGTTGCTTGCCGACTGGCGAAGGCTCAGCTTGTGTTTTCTTGCCTGTACCGCCTTGGATTTCATCTTGCGACGGTCGCAATGTCTGCGGACTAAGCTGAGTGTGCTGGATTCCTTTACTCTTTTGTTCTTCCCGTCCACCACCTTTGATCTCGTCTGTGGACGGGCGAAGCGTTTCAGGAGACAACTGAGTATGGCGCAATCCTTTGCCTTGCACTTCGTCTTGAGAAGGTCGCAAAGTTTCCGGAGAAAGCTGTGTATGTTTCAAGCCTTTGCTTGCAACGCCTTCCTTTGGTTTCTTTTCTTCAGCCGCCTTCTCCCGATTCTCAATCGCCGCAACCTCCTCATCGGAAGCGCCAAGTGCTTTGGCCCCCTTCGATAACATCTTGCTCATAGCGTCTCGAATTCGAGAATGATCGCCGGTCGCTACGATTTTCTTGAAGCCATCAACTTCTTGCTGTGTATCCTGGCTGACCTTTTCAGGCTTGTCCTGGTCCACCTCACCGATCTTCTTGCCCTTCAGTCCCGCCGGTCCCTTGTCGATTTCCCCGCCCTTGCCGACGAACAGGTGCGTTCCGGATTCGACGGTAATCCAGCGGCCTTTCTCGGCTTGAGCATCGTAACGGATCAGGTCGCGGCAGTCAGCGAGAGAGTAGCGACAAGGAGAGTTAGCAGCAGCATGTTTTTCCGGCTTACTCATGATGTCCTTGTACATGTTGCGGAGAAAAACTAAGCTGCTATCCACCCTGCCGGGATCGGCCCACTTGTAATGAGCAGCAGATGACCCAGACATGGGGCCGCGTTTGATTTTGGAAGCGGATTCGACCTTCTTGTTTTGTTCGGAAGCAAACTCTTTCCAATCATTTTCGAGTTTGCCGAGTACGGCATCAAGTGGTTCACCTTGACCGAGCTTGACGAAAGCGCCAGCCTCCAGACGGTGCAATTCCGCGTCTGACTTGTCTGCACCGCTCCAGCTTCGATATTTAGCTTGTTCAAGGCCGCGGCGGCGGCGTGCCAACTCGAAGAATTTCTCCTTCTGCGCCTCCTCGACGTTGCCAGGCTCCGCCGCCTGCTCAGCGGCCGCAAGGTCTTTCTCGACTTTGGAGCGCAGCTCTTCGCGCTGGTCCTTGTCGATTTTGCCGCCCGCCGGGTGCTTTCCCGATTCCAGAGAGCTAATAGCCGTGCCCAAATCGTCCAGGCGCTTTGCAAGGGCCGGATCACTCTCGGCAATTGCTTCCTTGGCGGCGAACACCATTGACCAGCGGGAGAACATGTCCTTGTTGGGGTTGTTCTCCGATGCCTCCAGCCTTGCCAACTCCGCTGCAACGGCAATGTCGGTGGAACGTGTATCGGCAATCTGACCAATGGCACGAGCCTTGTTGATCTCGCGCAGGCGGATGCGTTTCTCCGCCGCCTCGCGGATGGCCTCGATTCGCGCGGCAGCGGCGTCGGCCTTGGATTCGGCGGAAGGCTTCTTATTCGATTTCGATTTCTCCGCAAACTCGCGTTTGTCTACAGCCGCCGCCAGGTGTTCCTGGATGGTCTGGAGGCGTTTCAGAGCGTGTTCTTTGTGTTCACGACTCATCGACGACTTCGCATTCAAGTCCTCAATTTGCTTTTCAATTATGTCCTGACGCCGGCGCAGCTCCTTTGTCGGCATCTTAGCCAGCTGCGCAATCATTTTGTCCGTATCTCCGGAGATCGGCGCTTGCGCGAACTCCGGACGTTCCGGCGGGCCGCTCTTCCTCTTCTCCGCCCGAATCTCTTCGAGTGTCGCCTTGTCCGGCTCGCTCGGCTCGGCCGGCTTGCTCGACTCAGCCGGTTTGGTCCCCGGACCGTGAGGATAAAACTTTCCATCCTTGATGTAGATATGCTGGTCGTTTTCCAGCGTGACCCAGCGACCGTCGCCGCTGCGCGGCTGATGATGGGTATGGTGAGCGTAGCGCAGGATGTCTTCGCACTCTTGCAGGGAATAGCGGGCGACTTCAGCAACAGCTTGCAATCGCTCGGCCGGATCGCGCTTTGAGTCTATGTAGTGTTGTACTCTGTCAGCCATGCCGTTGATGCCAGCCGCCTTGCCTAATATCATCGCGGAAATCAAGTCGCTGGCCGAATGGCCCGCTTTCTCCAGCAAGCGAAACGCCGATTTCAAAGTCTCCTGGTCAGGCGTTGCCCGAAACATCTTGTGTTTGCCGTTTTCTTTGCCGGGGAAATAGATGCTGATTTCCTTTTCATCCCGGTCGCAGACTTCATAGATGCCGCCTCGTTTGGGAACGGTGAAAATGAACGAGTAGGTTCCTTTCTTCTTCTTGTAGTCGTAATCGCTCCAGTCCTTGTCATCCGGGTCGTTGAGAAATTCTCGCTCCAATCCATATTTCAGATTACGGCCGTTGATTTCGGCAACGTAGCTTTTCTTGCCGTCGCTGACTCCGCCCTTGCTTTTGTAAAACGAGATTGTCATTTCTTGGCCGGAATCCGGCAGGGCCTCTCCCGGTTTATAAGCCTCGAAGACAGCGGCTGGCTTACCTGGCTCTTTCTTATCTGGCACATCAAGCTGGGTTTTCCGCTTGCTGGAAACCAACTCCGGCTTACGTCCTCCAACTACTTCCGATGCAGCGGGTTCCACCTTGGCCGGATTCTTGCGAACATCCTCCAGAAATGCAGACTGTTCACTGGTCAGCCGCCGTCGCTCGCCAGATTCTTCTTTGCTGCCTGCCGGCTTCTCTCGTAACGATTTCTGTTTGCCGTCTGGACCACTGGGCATCAGATGGTCGCCGCTGATATACACTCGTTGCTCGTTTTCAAGAGTCACCCAACGCCCTTTCTCATCGGCGTAGCGCAGCACCTCCAAGCAATCCTCAAGACTGTAGCGCCGCGTTTCAGGTTGTCCGGTGAAAAGACTCATACATTTACACCATATCGTCGAGGACGTTCAGCATTCCTACGGCCATCTGCGTCTGGCTGCCGCTGTCACTGCGGATCACGTCAAAGACATAGCTTTGCAAGGCCAGGGCCTGAGTTTGCGCCGACGTAAGCCCCACGGTAAACACCCCATTCGCCGCATCGGTGATGGACCCGGCTATTGTCAGCGCTGCCGAGGCATCGCCGTGGTTTTTCTTGATCCGGCAAGAAATGGTCCAACCGGAAATCGTCGTGACGGCAGCGCGGGTGAATGTGAGGGTGATATCCTCTCCCCGGAAGATATCGGCCCTGACAGGATACGACGGGCTTTCCCAGGTCAATGCTATGCTGCGTCCTGGCATTTAATCGCACCCGCAAGGATCGTTGCACGTCCCGCCCGCGTTATTCACTCGCTCCCAACCCCGAACACCATAGAAACGACGTGCCTGCCGGGTCGCCAGGTTCAAGGTCTGCATCTCTTGCTGGGTCATGAAGCCGTTGGTCGGATTGCCGGCGTCGGCCTGCTCTTGCAACGGGAATATCTTCGCTCCGCTCTCCAGGGCATCAAGCATCGAAAACGCCCACAGCGCCTCCGGCGGCATCGCCTGACGCGGCACGCGCCGCCCGTACAGCTTCCACCAGGCCAGTTCCACGACGATATCCGCCAGCAGATACTTGGCAGCACCGTTCAAGGATTGCAGGTCTTGCAAGGAATACTTGTTGCCGCGCATGCACGACGCTTCCACCATGCCGGAAGCGGTCATCAGCGCCTTGTTGACCTTGCTGCTGGCGTCAAACGTCGCCGCCGTGGTAACGCGCGTGCCGTCGTCGGCAATGAGGTCGCCGGCCTGCCGGAAATCATGAGCTTCCCTGATATCCGATGGGGTTGCGTAAGGAATCGATGTCGAGATAGGCGTTGTCATGGTGCTAACCGAATAAAAAAGGCGGGCGCGTCAGTGTGACGACTGGCCCGCCCCGTTGCCTTCAGCCATCAATATCTTACTTCGCAGCAGCCTCTTTGATTTGGTCCACCGGGCACTTCACGATATCATGCCCGACCTTCATGGATGCAACACGATCCACTATGCTCTTCACGGTTCCCGACAACAATTCCTTGCCGCGATAGAACGCAATCTTGTCCCCGACCTTGATCTCGCGGCTGGGCTTGGCCAGCGGCTCGTGTTTTGCCGGTTCGGGTTTCGCTGCTTTTTGCAGAAACATAACAAGCCCTCGTTACGCAGCCAGCCTGCCGAGAATCCATCCGATTACGCCACAAGCCAGTTCTTCGGAACTTCCGCCCAAATCAGGCCCTTGGTCGTGGTGTTGGAAGTGCTGGTTGCCGTCGATACCATGCTCAGCAGCGTCTTGGGCGGCAGGATGACCAAACCCTTGAGTTCCGACCAAACGGCAGCGCCGCCCGTGCCGCTGGCGACAGCCGTAGACCCTGACCCAGGACCGAGCGGGAACCAACGATCATCGGTGATGGCGACGCCCGTATCGAGGATCGCCTTGCCGTTGTAGCCGCCGCCGCGAACACCGCACATGTTTTTGATCGTCGTTTTGGCGAGGTCCTGAGCTAGGGTAACGTCAATGCCGCCGGTCACTGCCGGCAACTGACTGAGGCAGCCGACTAGAGAGAAGTTGTCAATGGCCGCTGCATTGGCGGCGTTGTAGGCGAAGGCAACCAGACCGACGTACCACAGGCCATCATCCGGCTCGTTGTTGCCGATGGTGAACAATCCAGCCGTAGTCGGCAGGGCAACCACGGAAGCGGTTGCGGTCGTTTCCTGCGCCCGCCAGACGCGACCCTCGGCTACCAGCTGGGCATAATCCGGCAGCAGCTTGGACGCTTTCAAATCGCCTTGACCGCCGACGCAGAACGCCCGTTTGGTATCCAGCGCCCCACGGACAAGACCCTTCAGCATATCAAACATCGTTCATATCCTCTCGGTCCGGGTCGGCACCCGCCAGGTTGGTTCTAGTTAAGAGACTGAGGCCGTACACCATTTGCCGCAAACTGAGTGCGATGCCTTCCAGCAATTCGCGCACGTCTTTCTCGGCAATCGCCAAGGACGTACCATCGCCGTCTTTGACGCGGCTGATACTTTCGCCAATACCGGAATCGTTGACACCTTGAATAATCGCCATAGTTAGACGGCGTTCTGGATAAGATAACCGCTCTGGCCGAACGGCAGCACCACAACGATATCATCGACGATGCGGGCTTGCTGCCGCTCGTTATCGACATCGCTCTTGGTATAGGTTTCCATGTCGCGGTAGTGGTACAGCTGCACGGTAGACAGCGCTTGCCCGCCATAGCTGCCGTTGACGCCGCCCTTGCGACTCATCAGCACGGGCTTTTCCGGTGCCCAAACCCACGACTTGATTGCACCCGTTCCTAAGCCGCTGGAGACGTTCGGCCTGGTCGTCACCTTGACCGCATCCTCAACAACGATATTGACGCTGGCGTATTTTGCCGGCATACCGAACTCACCAACGTATTTTTCTTCGCCTATCTGACGGCCAAAAGCGTCCGGGCTGCCGTGCGTATAACTGTAAACCTCGCTGGAGTTACCCATCTTGCGCGACAGCTCCGGACTGCAAATGAAGTTCACGTCGGCCCATTTCATCGTGCCGTTGGTTTGCAGGACGATTACTTCGGTGGCTTTGGTGATCGCCTTCTTGATGGCCAGGAAATTAGCCGATCCCGGATCGCTGGAGGCCGTATCGAATTTGCCAGCCCCACCGTTCAGGGAGTTTGCCGTATCGGTGTTTGTGCTCGGCCAGTTGGATGCCGTTTGCGCCAGGTCCGCCGTCAGAATGACCCGCTGCGTCATTGCCTTTTGGGAAACAATGCCCATCTGCGAAGCGTTCAAGTCCCATTCGGCTTGATCCAGGGCCTCGTCGGACATCGTCCAGGCGTAAGCGTACTTCTTGGTAGCCGAGTCCGTGTACTGGAACGCCCCGATATTATCTTCGCCGGTAGGAGCGGCTTGACCCGGCGCCCACAGGAATTCCTGCTGGCTGACCATGCGCACCGGCTCGTCAAGGTCGAGCTTGAGATACCGGAAAACGCGCTGTTTCGTCGGAACGTACTGAAGGTATTGCGCCAGCTTGAACTTAGACGGGTCGCGGGTCGCCGACACGATCATATGGGTAGATTCCCACGAAATGCTGAAGGTGTTGGACCCGCTGGGAAATCGGAAAGCCATGTTAGTACCTCTAAATCCCGCAAGGGAACTATTCCGGCCCCGTCATTACGCGATGTACAGGTAGCAGGGCTGGCACAGGAAATCAATCAGGTCGTTGGCCGTGCCCGCTTGCAGCGCCCAGCCGATAATGAAGTCGCCATCGGTAGTCGTAGCGATAGCCCGACCGTTGGCGTCCGAAGTCAAAGCATCGCCGACGGCGACAGTCCCGCCCGCCTCTACTACAGCCGTACCGCTGCCGGCGCTGTACACGCCGACATTCTCACCCGCAATAGCCGCGAAGCCGTCGTCGTCACCCGTACCGGGAGCGCGGCGCGTGCCTTTCTGGGCCACGCCGATATTGACCGACGTGGCGGCGGCGGAGATTGTCACGCCGTTATCGGTGCCGCTGACCAGCTTGACGATGCGCGACGGCGTAATGTTGCCGTTGGCCTTGAGCTGAAGATTTGGTTGCAGCGAATGCGCCATTAGTTACACCCCTTCAGTAACCGCGTCGAGCGGCCTTACCAATCCTTCGTGTATACGCCGCTGATGCCCGAATGCGTATCGGCAGCGGTAGCGTTGGCGTTATGAATCATGATTGGGTCGCCCCGATGCAGCGAAGAGAACAATGACGCCGTATCGGTTTTCACGTTCCAAGGTGTCAGCGACACCGGCGTATCCATCGCAAAGTGAAGAAGCCCCGTCGCCGGGTCTTTATCGGTAATGACGCCGAAGAAGAACAACGGCGTTCCAGCTGCAATACCGCCGCCGGTAATGTTGGGCACAGCGGTAGAAAACGTTAGAGTGCTTCCGGAAAGTCCAGTAGTCGTGTCCAGAATCCAGGTGCCGTCTTTGAGTTGATAGGCAACGAAATCGCCGCTGGCGATGGTATTGTCCGCAACGGCAGCCGTCCCTGTCGCCAGCGGACTTGGATAGCGGTAGTTCGTGGAGTATACGCCAGGGTCTTCTTTGATAAGCGCGGTCGTGGCGTTAGCGGCGACGGCAGCCGTGATATAGGTCCAGTTCAGAGGCCGCATGAAGAAGAGAGAATGCGAAGTGCTGCCCGTGATAATCGTAATGTCCGTGATGTGGGTAAAACAATCGTTGTCCCCCATCCAATTAGGCGCGCCCGTCAGGGCCGTTTGGGTGGAGTTGGAGATTGTCCTGCCGGTATCCACAGCAAACAGCTTCCGCGACGCGCCTTTGCTGCCGGTATATGGTGGAATAAGCCCGGTAATTGCTGTACCGGCGGAAGCCGTGTTGCGGCGAACGGCCCAGGCGTCCACAATTCGCGCTGCCATCAGGCTCATAGCAAACCCTCGTTCTGTTGAGTCGCAACGTGTCGGCTGATTTCAGCCTTAGTTTCGGATCGGCTGCCGCTCTTCGCCCATCGCGTAGCGCATGGCCTTGGTAGTGTCCACGCCGTCGCGGACAAGCTCCTGCGCCTTTTCGTACTCTTCCTTCGTCATGCGCCGTTGCCCGCCGTTCTTGCCAACACTCGGATAGGGCAATCCGTCAATCCGCAACGGTCCACCAAGCGGCTTGCGGTTGTCCGCACCGTACTTTTCGATGTCGCCGATGTGCTGGTCGAATTCTTCCTGGCTGTAATCCTGGCAGCGGACCAATTCTTCAGCCGGGTCGATGTTGTAGCCTTCCACCTCGGCCATGTACTTGACCTTGGCGCCGTAGCGAGCTACCCGCTCGCCCTTTTCCAGTTCGGCGATTCGCCGGTCGCGCTGGGCGTCCCGGCGTTCCAAATCATCAATTCGTTTCTGGTAACGTTCGACCTCGGCAGCAGTATCGGCGCTCATGGGTTGCTTTTCCTTCGGCAGAGACGGTATTGCAGTATTGGTCCCGGACGGCATAGCGGCAGCACCGCCGGCAGCATCACGAGCAGGGTTACTTGGATCGTGCCAACTTCCCTTCATGTCGCCTTTGCCGTAGCCGCCAGACTTGTTCTTTCCTTCAGAAAAATCCACGTCGCCCCACATTGCTTTTTGTCCAGAAGCCTGGGCCATTTGTTCCGGCTGTCCCGGAGGCGCCGGCGGCGGCGCGGGAGGGGGAGCGGCGGACGGCGGCGATTCGGCCGATGATTCCATTTCGTACTTTTTCATCATCGCGCCCAATTGCGGATGGGCATAACACAGCTTGGCGAATAGTTCCCTGTCCTTATCGCTCGGCTCCAACGGCGCGGGCGCAGCGGCTGCTGGGGCAGCAGCTGGTGCAGGTGCGGGCGGGGCGGCAATGTCAGGACGCTGTTCCGGCATGGCATACTCCATCGAATAGCGGATAACGAGGTCGCCTTCTGACTGGTAAGCGACCACGCCAAGATTTCGGCGCGGCTCGCGGCGGAGCAAAGCCACCGGCTTGAAATACTTGCCTTTGCGCCAACGTTCGACGCTGCGAAAGGGATAGGTGTCTACCTGGTATTTCTCAAAGGCGTCCTTGTCGAAATACTCGTCGTGAACGATCACTGGCCGACCCAGTTGCTGCGAATACTGAACGCGGTAGTTCTTCGCATAACCGACCGTAACCGGCTGGGTGCTTTCTGGCCCGTCGTCCTTGGTATGGCCGATGGTCAGGCCAACCGGGTTGCCGGTAGCAACGAGGCGATTGCAATTGGCGGCATGTTCTTCTAATTCGGCCTGGCCGAATCGTTCCACCTGGCTTTGTTTGACGGGTCTGCCGTCCGGCCCTGGAACCGAAGTTACGTATTGCTCTTCATGCGCGTCGAAAACGGGCACGCCGGGCACAATCCGCCATTGGGAAGGATCGTTGAACCTGGCTATGAATTTCTGGGTAGAGTCGTCGGTAGGCAGGTTAGCTTTGGGGACATTTCCCCCGAAGTCGCCATTCGATATGGTGTTCTGCATAACCGCAGGCATCTTACCCAGCACCTTGAGCTAGATAAAAAGAGACGGGGCCGCACGATTGCTCGCGCGGCCCCGTTACAGCCTGCGATGAGTAAGGTCATCTTGCTGGGGCGCTAATTCCAGCTCACGACCATAATGGGTTCGCCTTTGAACCGGCGTCCCCGTCTCCTATTACCGTTATGATATGAATATCGTCTGCCCTATGTCAACATGGAACTCAGGAGTGGCACACTATGCCTGTCGTCAAGATTCCAACGCGGCTGTTTCGACAATTACACATGCAACCAAATGAAAGGGATTTCCTGCGCATGTTCGGTCCACGATTAATCGCGCGCGGGTTCCGGCTTGAGAATACGGAAGATGGCTGGATAGCCTGGCCAGCGCTTGTTTATGACCGAACATCCGACACGCTTACCGTAAACCAGGAACCAGACGGAAGAATAGCAAGCAACAATCAGCAGCTGCAACACTTATTGGGACGTATCAAGTTCGGGGAGGCGGAAGCAAGTGGGTTGCTTTATGGTTTGCTGCTGGCGGAAGGCGATGACCGGGCGAAAGCGCTGGCGGCTATCGAAAGCAGCGTTCCCGAAGACGTGTTGTTTTTCGCAGATACCGGCGGCGGCAGCAGCCGGGCAGGAGCAGCAACGGAACCGGATAACCCGATGGTGGATGGGAGAAAGATCGCTGAACGTGATATTTGCCGGCGAATATTACTGCTGTTCGGATTGTCAGAGGAACCGTTCTAAGGTTTCTGTGCAGGAATGCGAAATGGTTCAACGGTAGTCTTTTGAAAAGCCGTGTACAGGAGCGTATCTTCGCCGAGCAAGGATGGCGTGCAAGCCCAGCGCACTGTCTGACCGCGTACCTCGTAGGCGAACATAGTCACCGTTTCATACTCGTTCGCTTCCGCCAAGTCTCGAAAGAAACCGGGTTGATAAGTGTAGTAGGCGCTATCCAGCCACCCTGTCCAGAGAACGGTATGGACCATCAGGCCACCATAACGACAGCAATCGTGGATCGTCTTGAATAGCTGATACTGGTTGAAAACAAGCGCGGATGCGCCCGTGTTGATGATGACGTGAAACTCGCGGTATGGGAACAGGTGAGTAACCGAGTAGTTCAGATCGCAGCGGTACGATGATTTGCTGTCGGGATTGATCGTCTCGAACCGGCTTGGCTTGAGAATGTCCCTGAAAAACTCCGACCCTCCGCCAATCACCAATACTGCCGGGTTGAGAGAAACATATCCTTTTATCTTTTCCCAAAGAACCTCGTCCCCGCTAGTCATTGTCCGAATTTCCTAGCTGATCGTTGCCAACCCTGGGGCATCAGTTCCCGCAACTGCTTGACGCTCCGCTCGCCCTCGCCCTGGATGCTGCCATGAAGTAAGCGGGCCTTGGCGCTTCGCATCCATTGCGGCGTATAAGTGCCACGCCAATCGACGAGAACATACGACTTCCGATAGCCGAACACAGTTCCTCGAATACGCAGCACGTCCCAAACCCATTTACCTTTGCTGGCGGCCTTGGCCAGCGCTTCCGCTTCCCGAATACTCACGTCTGCGTAATCGTAGAATCCCACTCCTTTGCCCTTGTCCTTATATTCGATAGTCAACTGGCTCTTGTCGGCATCGTACTGGATCGCTGCCACGTTGGACGATTGTACCGGAAGCCGCTGCCCAAAGTACAAGAAACCGTCGATTTCGCTGCGCGGGATTCCCGGCTCTTGTGCGTCTTCATCCATCTGCCTCATGCGCCGCTGAGCAGCGGCAAGCTGTTCGGCCAGCAGCAGACGCGCTTGCTTCTCCAGGGTATTGGATTGCTTCTCGCCGCCTTCCGGCTTGGGGGGAGAAGTACGAAACGGGTTCAGCTTTGCTAAGACAGAGAAAAAGGACACCTGCTATCCTCCCAGCAAGCCGTCTATGTGCTTGACGCGCTCCGCCTTTGCCGCCCGCTTGGGCAATACGTAAGCGTAATAAACGAATTTCAGGATGTCGTCTGCGGACACAGCGACAACGCTGCCCTCCGAGGTGAATATCTTCACCTTGCCGGAAAAGTCGGGATCGTACTCGAATTTCGTCGTTCCATAGTCAGCGGTTGCCATCGCTCAATCTCTCCAAAATGTCGGTTATCATTGCGTCCAACTCCGCTTCCACGTCCACGACTTCCGGCATGATGCCATGTTCAAGCAATCCGAGCAGCATGAAGGCTTCCTCGGCCCTGTCGAGTGCAAGCGGTTGCAGACCGGCCTTTAACTCATCTAACCCTAGTGACCCGACAAGCGTTCGGACTGCCTCATGCCGATCCAGTTGGCCGGGAACCAACTCCAAGACCAGCGGGGATAATACAAAACGACTCTTGCGGACATGTCGGCGCTTCGGCTTTCCATGCAGAAAAATACCAGGTCCGCCGCCGGGGATTACAAGAGGCGTCGGTTCGGGGGCAATTACCGGCGGCTGGCACCACGAAAATACCGGCCCGTGGAACACCCGCGCGGTTCGCCCGCTGTTCCAGCGGAACAGGATGAGCGGACGGTCTACCGCTGCTGCAACGGCTGCGCCTGCGCCGCCTGACCACGGAATCACCGAGGTATCGGCCGGTCCCCGCGTGCCGCGTGTCCACCAGATTACGGGCATGTTAAGTAGCCTGCGTAACGAGGGTGAACAGCTGGGCATCGGCGCCCGTGGCCGTGAAGCGCAGGGTAATCACGTCGCCGTTCAGGTCCGATGCCGCCAGGCTGATTTTGTAGACGCCGTTACTGACCTCGCTGACCGCGTTGACACAGCTGGCGAACGCGCCGCCGTCGATTGACCGTTGCGCCGTCACGGTCAGGCCGGCGGTGGGCGTAACGTGGTCGCTGGAGCTGAACAGCGGAAACTCGAAATTAGCGAGCGCCGTGTTTTTCGCAATCGCCAGGTTGTTCGCTCCTACCATGCCGTCGGTATCAACGGTGAGCGTGCGGCCGGCGTTGGTAGGAGCCAGGCGCGTCGTAATCGCAGCGTCGATCCGGCCGCTGACCGTGGTGGTGTAGCCGAGGTTGTTCAGGCCATCCTCGACTTCCGATTGCACTTCCGCGTCCCAACTGGCGTTCCAGGCGATGGCGTTCGTCGTCGCCGTCAGTGTGCTGAGTGTCAGGCTCACGCCGCCAGTGCCATCCAGCATCGCTTCCAGGTTGTTCGCCGCCGTCGCATCCCCGCTGATTTGGACTGCGTTGGCACTGGCCACGCCGCTCGCCACGGTGATGATCCCGCCATCGCTGGTAATGTTCGTCGCCGCCGTCAGCGTGCGGGCGGCGCTGGCCCATACTGCCGTGCCGATTTCGGTCCCGGCGTCGGCAGCCAGGGCGGCTGCGTCCAGGGACCCGGCCGTGAAACTGGCGGCGGTGATGGCGGTTGATCCGACGGTCGAAACGAACGTGCGCGGGAACGGCAGGACCGCGTAGGTTGTGGTCCCGTCAGGCGTCGTGTTCCAGTTGGGCGTGATAGTCGCGGATCGCGTCGAGCCGGTGTAGGCCGAGATGCGCCGGCACTGGCCGGCCCCGGTGCCGCCGGTCAGGTACAGGTTCTGGTCGTTGTAGTAGCTGTTGACCGCTAACGCGCCCGTGGCGAGCACAGCGGTCGATGCCGTTGCGGATTGCAGCGTGTCACTGTTGGCGGATTGCAGGCCCGTGTCGGCGGCGAACGTGGCCCGGTCGATAGCGCCGTCCGCGATAGCGGCGGCGGTGATGACGCCGGCGGCCAGCCCGTTTACCGTGGTGACGTTGGTTGCCGTCGTGGTTGTGGTGACTGTCGCAACCGTGGTGTTCGTCAGGCTCACCGTCGTCGTCGGGCTGCCCACGTTTGCCCAATCGACGCCCGCCTCGCCGCCGGCGGACACGTCCAGCGTCCGTGCCGCTGTCGTGGGATAGAGACTGGCCCGGTTGCGGATAGAGAAGTGGCCCACGACGTAGCCGACAACGGACGTGCCGCCCACGGTGCCCGTGGTGATGACCACCTGAAAGTCGTTCGCCGTCGCATAGAACGTGCCGTCGGTGCTGGTGTCAATGGCGACGTGGTTCAGGCCAGTGACGGCATCGAAATCGACCGTGAGCGTAACGCCGGTGGTGCTCTGTGTGACGGAGTTGCCTTTGTAGATCGAAATGGCCGGCGTTCCCGCCAGCTGTGTCGGCGCCCCGGTTGTGCTCACCGTGCAAAACTTCAGGTGAACCACAGAATTAACGTCAAATTCACCTAACCACATTATTGATTCATCCTAAGCGATGTTGTAAACTTCTTGTGTATGCCAACCTTCATCAACATGGCTGATCGGCAATTCGGTCGTTGGAAAACGTTGCGTTACCTGGGGGACCGCAGATGGCTTTGCCGATGCGCATGTGGAATGGAAAAGTCCGTTAATGGAGATACCTTGCGCAACGGCCGAAGCATCAGTTGCGGATGCCACCGAGTCGAATGCACCAGGAAGAACAAGACGAAACACGGAAAAGCACGAAGAGGAAAGATCGCTTCCGAGTGGATCACCTGGAGAAATCTGAAACAGCGGTGTCTTAACAAGAGCGATCGTTCCTATTCCAACTATGGAGGTCGCGGAATCGCCGTCTGTGATCGCTGGCTCCATTCCTTCGAGAACTTCATCGCTGATATGGGAAGTCGCCCTTCTTTCCGGCATACCATTGATCGCATCGACAACGATGGTCCCTACTCCCCTGCAAACTGTCGCTGGACCACAAAATACGCTCAAGCGAGAAACATCCGGCGAAACCGCCTCATCACTTTCAGCGGGCGAACACTGGCACTCGCTGAATGGGCAGAAATCACTAGCATCAAAGCCAGTATTATCGCATGGCGGCTGGACCACGCCTGGCCTGTCGATGCGGCGCTGCACCGTCCTGTCAAGCAATAGTGTTGCAGCAGGTTCAAACTCGCCAAGCCACATATCAGCACGCCCTTATGAGTTGATTGCGGCCATAACTCAGCAGATGCCCCCAGCCCGTCGCGTCTTCGCTCAGGCTGATGACAATGATGATCCCATCCTCGCCGTCGCCGCCTGCCCCTGAGCTGTTGGTCGAGGCACTGCCACCGCCCGCGCCTCCCCCACCGCCATAAAGCCCGCCGATGCCGCCAGCCGCCTCGCCACCCGCCCCGCCGCCCCCGCCGCCGCCGCGCGGAGAATTAGCTGCGGTATCGCCGCCGTCTCCTCCCGCTGCGCCGACTGCGCCGGCTGCACCAGCGGCCAGCAGCGTGTTGCCTGAACTACCGCCGGCTGCGCCTACTTTGCTCGCTCGCCAGCCAGCCCCGCCGCCGCCGGCTGCCGACATGGTAGTGGTACTTCCACCGGGACTGCCTTCCTCACCGAACGGCGCGGCGTTGTAGCCGCCGTCACCGCCGGCTCCGCCGCCTTCCGTGCTGCCGGCCCCGCCGCCGGCCCCGCCTTCACCTCCGCCCGCTCCATTGCCGCCTCCCTCACCGCCGGCACCACCATTGGCCAGCAACCAAACACCGAACGTCGAGTCGCCGCCGGCCGTGCCAGGATTACCGTCCGTCGCCGCAGTCGCCTGCGCTGCCCCACCAGTGCCATTGGCCCCAACGGTTGCGGTCTCGGTCGATCCGAGAATCGACGCCGGGAACCAACCGGGGAAATACGCACCACCCCCACCGCCGCCGCCGCCGCCGCCGGGACTTGTTCGCTTGGCACCCGACCCGCCGCCGCCCCCACCGCCGATCGGCTGGACGTAGACGGACAGCGCCCCGGCTGGTTTCGTCCAGGTGTTGCCGCCGGTTGTAACAAAAATATCGACCGTAACAGCCACACTGCCTTACCCCGCGAATAACAGTTCGATGACGGACTTCTCCCGGTCGTCCGCTTCCCTGGCGATGCGAACGCGGCGCAGCTTGCCGGCCTGGATCAAACCCATGAACGCCCCGGCCAGCTGCCCGAAGCGGCTCTGCGTCAGCCCCGGCAGCAGCTTGGCCAGCAGCAACTGGACCGCACCATCGCGCGGGCGCAGCTCTTCTTTCACCGCTTCGGCCTCGTGCGTCCAGACGTGCAGACGCACGAGCGTTTCGTTGCCAACGGCTGCCAGTGGCTTGCTCACGTTTCAACTCCGCGTGCGAATGAGGACCGCCAGCCGGCGCAGGTCTTGGCGAATGCCTTGAGCCAGGTTGCGCAGGGCCGTATCGCGCTGAGCGTTGGTAAACGACGGCGCGGCCGCGATGCTTTCCAGCGTCGCCAGGTGATTCGCCATGTTGGCGCTAAAGTCCGTGCGATCCTGCTGGTCTGCCTTATTTTGGATGTACGCTGGGCTGTCGGGATTTCTGACCTGGATGACGCCATTCTTGCGGATCACCCCGGTCAGCAGCGTCCAGGTCGCCGAGTCAACCGTGTTCACGAGGTCATTAACGAGCACGGCGTTCGTTGCACTGTCGAATTCCAGAGTCTCGTTGAACGTCGCCGGCGGCGGGCTTTGCAGCACGTTCAAGTCTTCCACCTGGAACACCCGGTTCGTCACCGCCTCAGACCATATCTGCGCCATGACTTCGCTCCCGGTTACACGCTGAACACGATAATGATGCCGTCTTCGCCAGCTCCACCCGCGCCCGAGTTGGCCCCGTTCGCCGACGCTCCGCCGCCGCCGCCCGCACCACCGTACAGTCCGCCGACGGCACCAGCTCCCGGCGTGGTAGCGTGTCCGCCGCCGCCGCCCGCACCAGCGCCGCCTCTCGGCTCGTTGGCCGTGGCGTCCGTACCATCGCTGCCCGCTGCCCCAGCTGCACCGGCAGCGCCGCCAGTCAACGCCGTGGCCCTAGTCTCGTTGCCGCCATCGCCACCAGCGCCGCCTGCCTGGGCCGAGTTGGCGCTGCTGATGCCGCCGCCTCCGCCTCCCCCAGCCGCACCTCGTCGATTTGTCGCCGTGCCTGCCGTGCCTGCTGCACTGATAGACCCCGCGCCACCGGCTGCGCCGCCTTCCGCCCCTGAGCCGGCCGCGCCACCCGTGCCGCCAGACGTAGTGCCACCCAGACCTTTCGACCCGCCGCCGGCCCGGACCCAGCTGCCGAACGTTGACGCTGCCCCGTCTGTGCCATCGTTGCCGTTCGTCGAGTCTGCTGAGACAGCGGCCCCCGCCGTACCGTTCGCCCCGACCGTGGCTGTCTCGGTTGCTGCCAGTACCGATGCCGGGAAGCCATGCCAAGAGAAAGCACCACCACCACCACCACCGCCGCCGCCGCGGTTCGTCCCGGCAGCGCCGCGCCGGCCTGATGCTCCGCCCGCGCCAGCGCCGACAAGCAGCACCTCGGCCCAAGAGACGCTGCCCTTGGTCCAGGTGTTGCCGCCGGTTGCCGTGAATATGTCTACCGTTACGGCCACAGACTCACTTCCTCCTCAAGGCCGTCAGTTGTGCGGGTGTGAGCATGGTCTAGCCTCCTCCGCTGGCGGACCGGCACCTCAGTTCCGCCAGAAGGTCCATAATAACGGGGTCAACCGATTTCGAGTCCAGCATCATCAGCGCGCCGCTCATACCGCCGCATCGTGGCAATCGGTCCAGCTTGAGCAGCATGGCCGCCGCTTCCAAGTGCTCCAGCGGCACGCCGCGCAGCAGGTAGCCGGCTAGCGCATCGCCCGCGCCCCAACTCACGGCCATCGCCAGCAGACGGGCGACGATGACCCGCCTGTTGTCGTCGGCGATGGCGTGGGCAAGTCGTGCCGCGATGGGATCGGTTTGCGAGCCGTATAGCTCGGCCATAGGACTACTCCTGCGCGCGCAGGTTAAAGAGCCTGCCGCCGCGCCACTCCACGCCATAAGTGTCGCGCGTCATATCGTTCAAGTCGAAACAAGCAGCCAGCAGGCCGCCGGCACGATGCAATACGGCATAAGCAGCTTCAGCTATCGGATCGGCCCACATTACCGGCGAAGCGAGGACCGCACTGCCAACAACGCGAACGTTGGTTACAGGCCGCCGGCTTAACTCTGTCAGTTCCCAGGCCATCACCTCATCCATTACGTGTTCGGGCCGGAATTCATAACCGCCGCGCAAAAGCATCAGATTGAAAACGTCCACGGAAGGATTGACCGCACCGGCAACCCAGGCTTCAAGAAACGATTTGTAAAAGCGAGGCTTCACGATGACTCCGGCAAACGACGCTGCACGGTCCCCGCCGCCCGTCCGTTGGCGTCACGAATAAGGTCAGTTGCTACCAGACCGGAAACGACTTGTACGATGGGCTGAGGCATAGCCTTGATCGCGTCGGTAACGCAGCGCATGACATCGGCCAGCAGCCGCTGATACAATTCGGCAGAGACGACTTGGGATTCTTCTTTGGGCGAAACGATTTCCGGCAACGGTTCGTCATCCTGGTAAAGAATGGGAATCTCTGCTGGAATCTCCGGTACAACGTCTTCTTCCGCGCCGAACAGCGAATAGCGTTCCTTCGCTTGGTCCCCGCCCATCAGCAAGGCAATCAGTTGCTCTCTGCTGAAAGAGCCAGCGCGATGAAAGCCGCGCTCGCGGGCCTTGGCTCGTAATGCCTCCGTGGACAGAGAGGACCAGAATTTCCAGAGAACGTCGGGATCGGCGGCATAGCGGTCCGCGCCGTCGAAAATGGAAATGCCACGTTCCGCGCCGTTAAACATCGGCTTCCTCCTCGCTCACAACTAACCCCTCGGCGTCTGGATTGCCGCGTATTACGTCCAGGATCGTATTAGCTGCGTCCTGAGACACTTCGGGGACTTCGGCTTCCTCCAGTTGCTTGGCCAGTCTCTGGAGCGATTCCTGACCGCAAAACTCATCGGTATGGCCGAGCATGCCCAAGCGCTCCAGCTCTTTCCCCTGGCTGCTTGCCCAGCGTGCAAACAATTCCCAGCGGTCGTGTTCGCCCAGCGGCTTCGCGGCAATCTCATCGTCGTTGCGGTAGACGTATAGGCTTAGCTTCATGTTCTTTTTCCCGGCATACCGTATCGCCTTCTCCCGTTCCTCTTCCTTCTCGGGCGCTGACGGAGCATGGCCGTTACTGCCGGCAGCTGCCGCTCCCTGGAACACTTCCGGCTTGCCGCCAGGCTGTCCATTCGTCTGCCCGCCAAACAGAGCGCCGCCTTGTCCTGGCGGCACCGGCTGCCCGCCAACAACCTCGTCGTCATCGGCAGGCTTTTCAAAACCGCCCGCCGAACGCAGTTCATCGGCCTTCAGTTTGACTCCAAGTTTTGCCAGCGTCTCGCCGGCTTTCAGCTTGGCTTCCGGGTCGTCCACCTCGATATCGAATTTCCAACGGCACTCGAAATCCAACGGCCCGCCATAAATGCGTTCGCAGTTCGCCCGGTTCAGGCGCATCAGCACACGCACGAAATCCCTGCTCAGATGCCCCTGCGATTTCAGACAGTCGTGACGAATGATATACGTCTTGGTGTTTCCAGTAATCATCACGCGGCCATTCTGCCGCATGATCCACGTTCCATACTCTGTTGTTGGGCACCAAACGCGCGCAACGCCTGCCTCTTGCAGCTCCATTCGCTGGCCAGTGACATACCTGGTTTTCTTCGCCGCTTTATGGAATATTATCTTACCAATTGCTGTTTTTTCCCTGCGAAGCTTGCCGGTTGCTATCCCTTGCAAAGCACAAAGAACATCGAATGCTTCAAGCAAGGCTGGATGTTGATTCGAGAATCGTCCCTCTGCGGTCGCCTCGGCTCGCATCATAGCATCGAGCATCGCGGCCCGTGCAGTACGGGATAGCCGAGTAACAATTCGCGGAAGGGAATGTTTGCCCGTATAATTGCATTTGCGAATCAGGTCTGTACTGGCTTCTCTGCCGAACGACCACGCGTGTTGAGGCAAACATTCATAAGTTTTCCCCGTTGGGAAATTCCGTTGAAATGGTTTACTGACCGTTTCAGCACCGCACGGTGCCAACATGCGGATCGCCTCGAAGTTCTTTTCCTTACTCTGGTAAATCACCAGGATAAAACCCGGATCGCTTCGTCGCCTGTCGCCTGGAATTGTTCCCTTGCCGCCGCTCTTCCGAATAGTGCCATCGGTGACGACCCATCCCAAGACAGCTGCTTCAGTTGGAGTAAGGATGCTGTCATGCTCACTGACTTCGGGAGCAGCAAGAATAATTTTGTCGTTTTTCGTCAGTTCCTTCGCCTTGCGGAGAAATCGGGTTCTCCGCTTTCCCAACCTGCCACCACGCGGGCCTGGCACAGTCTGACGATTGCCAACATCGCGGCATTGCCCAACTGCGTTGGTCTTTTCGACAGCCCACGAATGGTCGGGCGTACAAATCGCCTCCCATGCCTTGTGGTGCATTTTCGATACGTCGGCGTCATCGTAAAACGTCTTGGCCAACATCGGGGTCCACTTGCAAACATCCTCGGCCGGATCATAGGCCAAGACTTCTTCGCCGATTTCAACCACTTCGGGAGCCTTGAATCCATCGCGGGTAAGAATTTCGCTTCCTTCAACCGGAACACATTGCCGGGCGAACTTGGCGCGGCCGCTGCCGCCAAGACCGCTCTCGTTATCCGCGCCGCCGGACATACTCTGCCCGATGATGAACCGCTCGATATAGCTGTCGTAATAGGCCAGCAGGTCTTTCAGCACTTGCGTGCCGCTGACGTTCGGCTCGATACGCTCGACGCCCTTCTGCGCTCCTTCGCTGCCGGGAGCACGCGGCCAGACTATCCAGGTGTTACGGCCCTGCTGCTTGGCAATCTGCTTGACGTTGTTCAAATCCTGGGGGTTGCCTGGATCGTAGTAGTAAACCGTGAACCCCTGGCCCGTTCGCTCCAGGAAGTCCATGATGTAGCTGGCGATCTCCTTTTTGATCCAATCGAACCAATAAATCCAATGGCGGATACCGACGCCATGAACGCCGCCGGCCATATCCGATTCGTAGAAGTCGGCGTCGATAATATCGTGCTTCCAGATTTGGAAGCGGTCGCGCCAGTAAGGCCGCTTCAAGAGCAGCATCAGCCCTCTGTCTGTCCAGATGGTGTCTTCCTTCTGAACGCCGAATTCCTCTTGAGCGCGGCGGAGCAACACCTCGCGCTCGCTCTCGCGCGCCGTGCCGCCATACAGCCGGATTTGCGGCGTGCCATCCCAGCTGAACTGGATCTTGTCGCCGTTGACGGGGACGACACTTTCAACCACCAGCGACGTCATCCCTTTGACGGTCTTTTGCGTCCACAGCATTTGAATTCCGGATCGGCCATACCAGAGGTCTTCTAGGCCAAGCATCAGCATTTCGGGGACATTGGGCAGCGTATCGACGCAGGACTTGATGTAGTCGGCCACGGCCATTTGCTTAGTGTTTTTCTTGTCGTCCGGCTCGATGTGCCAGGGCATTTGCGCCGTCGGATATTTGCGCTCGAAAAGCAGCGCCATCAGGAAGCAGTCGCGGCGCATGGCGACGGCGTCTTCACGGGATCGCCGATAGGCTTCATCCCAGCGCCAGGAGTATGTCTTCGCGGTAGAGTTCCACAGAGAGGCGAAGGTATATGTGTGCATCAACCCCGATGTGGAGGCAGGCGGGAGTTTATCGCCATCCGGACCTTGCAAAGGCCGGTCACTGCCGAGAAGAAACGTAGGAGCGGCTTGGCCAGGCGCAATCATGGCCCGGTCGCCGAAAGCGCCAGGGTCGCCGGAGAATAGTTCTTCTTGGGTAGGCAGAGGCTTGGCTGACGTGCCGCCAAAGATCGACCGCACGCCGGAGAAGAGATTGGAAATTCCGGAGAAGAGAGGCACAAGAGAGCCTTGTTTATGCTTCGCCTGACCCCTTACAGTAAGGCGAAATCAGCAGCGCTCTATCGGCCTTAGTGTACCACAATAGCTGGCAAAATATCCAAAGCTAAGCATGTTCCACCTTGTCCTGAACCTCGTCATTGCAGTCGATAAACTCCCGTCGGTAGCTGACCAGCAAACAACCGTCGCGGCGCTTGAAGGCAATCAGCCGCTCCCAATCCCGGTCGTCGCTCCAACCACGCCAGGTCCGCAACTCTCCATCGGGATCGGGGGCAAGATCGCGCCCTGATTCGCGCTGCAATTTCCAGCGGGCAACGAGTTCCGGCGATACTCCAGGCCGAGCCAACTCAACTGTGACCAGACACATCAGCGGCACGCTATTTCACTCCAACCTTGGCCTCGACCTTCTCGCCTTCCTCGATGACTGCGAGCGCGTGATTTAACTCGCCAATCGCTTCCTTGCAGGCGCTGACAATCTGGTCGCTCTTTCCCTTCATGCGGCTCATTGCTTTGCCGCGCTGTTCGCCGTCTTCGTACTTGGCACCCTTAACCGATGCGATTTCATCGAAGACGGACACCAGCGGTTCCAGCTTGGCGAGGGCTGCGGAAAAATGCGCAACGTAGCGCCGCGATCCACCCTGAACGCCTCGTAAAACGGGAATGCTGCCGGAGAGATTGATACCTTCCTTGACCTTGTCGATTATCTGGTCGATGCGCCCGCCGGGCTTCAAATTCATTTCCAGCCGTTGGGCCATTTCGATTTGTTCATTGAGCCGCGCGACGAGAAACTCAGCTGCATAAGCCATTACTGATTTAACTCCGTTGGGACTCGGCAACCTGCCGATGGTTCGGGGTCAATATCGTCTGCCCCGTGGCAATCTCACGCAACAGCAACTCGATGCGATTATGGATGACGGCTTTCTCTTCGTCCGTCAGGATGATGGCCAGCTTCCGGGCAATGGCCTGAGTGCTGACGGCGGCAAGATCGCGGATACGGATGTCGATGGCCGTCATCGTTTGTTTTTCTCCGCAGGCGGCAGCGATCCGTTCGCCAGCATGATGCCACTGCCGGCGTTCAAGGGCATCGAAGCGGCCGAGAGAACGGCTTGCTGAAGGATGCCAATAAGTACGGCTCGGTCGAGCACGTCCGCCGGCGGCGACGGCAATCCCAGGAGAATACTGCCATCGGCTCGTATCTGCACCACGATTTGCAGGACCGTTTGCGGCTGCTGGTTCATCTTCCAAACATCCCCCGCCGTGATTGGTTGCTCCCTGTCGATTCGTCTTCGGCTTCCTCACGTTCTTCCGACATCCAAGCCGTTTGATGTTTATTATACTCTGCCTTTTTTTCTTTCGCTATATGGGCAATCAATTCCGGGTCCGGCACGCTGGCATGGCCCCCGGTCCACCACAAGGCGTATACGGCAGCGTCTCCTGAATCAGGAGATCGGCCAATGCGTTCGATGATTTTATCCTTCTTCTCCAGCTTGATCCCGCTGGGCGTCAGTTCATAGCGCGGAGCGCACAAGTCCGCCAGCAATTCGGGATCGGGAGGCAAGGCAAGATTGTCGCCGTTTTCAGGGTCCAACGCTTCGCGCATCTTCCACCAGCAGGCGGCGCGCACGTTGACCAGCCGAAAGCGCCGCGAGCGGTCGTAACTGGCGATTGGATATTCGCTGTTGATGGCCACTATTTGGCTGGACCTCGCTATGTGCTCATAGCGCTTCAGCGCTTCGTAGGCGGCAGCGCCATAACCGATGGCGTCGATATGAATAGCCGCCCCTGGAACGTGTTCTTTGACAATCAGCGCTGCCGTTTTTTCTCCGGTGTTTGTTTCGGTGCCCTGTATTTTCACCAGCGGCGCAAACCACGTTCCATGAAGTTTGGCAATGACGGTGGAATCTCGACCGCCATAGGCAGGATCAACACCGATGGAGGTCAATGGCCTCCCGATATGGCCTTCCGGAGTCCAGCGTTTTTGGGCAGCTCGAACCCACTCGGTCGGGATCACTTGCCAAGCGTCATCGTCAAGACCGATGCCAAAATCGCCGTAGAGCATTTGCGAGCGCAGCGGTTCTGGCATTCCTTGCAGGACAGAACGATAGCCCGTTTTTTCGAGGATCGGATTATCAGCAAGCCGAGCCGGTATGAATGTGCGCGAGCGGGGAGTTATCGTTTCGGATTTGTAAACGAACGCCTGGCCGTTATCGACCTGCACGTCCTTGTTGCCGATCCGCGCGAACCATCGCAATTCTCCCGGCTCAGCTGGATTGGAATGCTTGGCATCGAGCCAAGGCGCCCAATAGCGTATCACCCATTCGCCCTCGGATGTGGTCGGGGGGTTGCCGGTCGCTACGATCCGGCATCGCTGTCCTTCCTTCGTGGATCGGCACCACGCATTAACGAAGCGGAATTGGCTTTCGGTGCATTGCGTTACCTCGTCCCAGCCCAAGAAATCATGAGGCCGACCACGATAATTTTCCTTGTCCTTTTCGTGCTCCAGTGCCCCGAATTCGATCATGCGTCCGCCGGCCAATGTCCAGCGATGCAGCGACTCGTTATAACTGTCTTTGGAGTGCGCGATACTCAGGGCATTATAGATTACCCGGCTTCTCTCAATCAGCGCGCGATGCTGCGGGAACTCGCGGCGAAAGATGATGGAGTGATGATGAGCGGTTCCCGCCAGACCGAGAAGGACATCCGATTTGCCGCCTCCGGCGCTGCCTCCGAAGAAAAGTTCATCGGCAAGACATTCGTAGGCTGCGGTCTGCGGTCCGGGCTGCGGAACCCATATGGCAGGTTCCTCACGGAGTATGTCCCGATCCGTTTCCGCCAATTCCTCCGGTGTCAGCTGGAGGAGGTATTCCAGCTGCCCGTCTCTTGGCAGCGATGCGAGCGATTCGAGCCAGTCGGGTGTCATTGGTCAATTCGACCGAATTGTTAATTTGAGTAGGACCGTGGAAGTTGTTTACCACGTCCGGGAGTTCGTCCTTTTCCTGGCTAACGTTCAGGGCGTCCATCGCAACCAGCACGCGCGCGGCAGCAATCCTGGTTCGCTCGGACTCTCCGCACGTTGCGATTAATTCCATTTCTTCTGGTACTTGCCGACGCGAAATATCCGTGAGATAAAAACGAGGGTTCTTTTTGATGTGCCGTTCGAGTGTTTGCAATTCGCTTCTGCTGAGAGACAAAGGCCCCCCGCTACCGCCCCCCACGATTACAGGACCGTTTTCCATAGCTTTATTTTACATTTTCCACTGACAACTTTTCAAGACGCCTGCTCCCGCGCCCAGCGCAGGCACGCTCTCGACAGGTCCGCGAGAGCGTCGGCGCGGGAACGGTAGATAGAGACTAGCAGCGCGGCCAACTCATCAGGAATTTCGCCGCCGGGACTCCCCCACCAGAACCAATCAGCTAACCCCTGATGAGGCCGCATGTCAGTTATCGCCACCCGCTCAATAGGCTGCTGGCGGACGATGACCGGACCGTAGTGGAGCCAGTCGGCAAGAGTGCAGACCGTCTCGCCGAGGAAGCCTCGGCGATAGACACAATTGATTTTGCGCAGTCCGCCCAATGGTTCCTGTGGGAACCATATCCCATCCGGCATAACTTCTAAGAGCGCGATTTCCCGGCGGCGCAGTTCATGGCACGGAAACGGGCCACGGCGCTTTGCTCGGCACTTGTGCTGCCATGATGACCCAGTCCCAAAACCCCCGATATCCGTGCAATCCCAAGCCGCCAGCTGGCACTGGGCGCGGATGAATTTCGCCCGCTCACTCTGCCCCTGCTCCTCCAGCCAATCGGAGTACACGAACCGGGCGCAGTCGTCAGCCGGGTTGTCGAGGATGACTTGCAGCAAGCCGTGGTCAGTGGTGGTCATGACTCGCTCTCCACAAACACCCAGCCGCGCCCACCACATTTATTGCATAGGTACGGCGGGCATCGCCGCGTCAGCAGCCGCGAAACAAAGCGCATTAGCTGCCATTTCAGCACTGTGCTGCGTGCATCTTGCAAGCCGATGGGTTCTGCGGGATTCACGCGCTTTACACATTCTGCGTGCCACTCCCTCACCTTCCCCGCACGTTCGTCGCCAATGTCCTCCAAGGCGTCGGCGATGATCGCCAGCCGCGCCGGGTCGCTGTCGCCGTGCGGCGGCAGGTAGGCGGCGAGCAGAGCGGTTATGTCAGTTGTGGTCATGACTCGCCTTTCTTCTCTTTGGCCCGCACAATGCCGGTGCCGTTGCAGACGAAGCAGGTCATGTCACGCCCTCGAATAAAGAGATTGCCTCACTATTCCCGCTGGCAGCCGGCCCATTCACGATCAGCACTTCTGGCGCCTCCGTGCGCTTCGAGCCGCGCTTGTTCTGCACCGCGAGATGTTTCTGCCGGGAGCAATCCACTTGCGTCCAACCTGGGTACAGTTCGGCTAACCTGGGGCTGGCATAGTAGCTGACCACTATCCGGGCGCGTTTGAAGCCGCGCAGCACGTCGGCCAGGCGGACGTGATCCGCCTCAGTGAACTCGTGCAAATAGCGGGCACTGCCTGCCTCACGGCCAAGGCCGCTCTTGTCGCTACGGGTTTCCAGCAGGTACGGCGGATCGCAATAAATAGCGAGTCCTTTTTCGTCTTCCACCTTTTCGAGCGATCCGAACCCGTCGCGGCACAAGATGCAGACGTTGCGCAGCCGCGCGTGCCACTCCGGTAGCGAATCGACGGCGGCGGCGAATCGCACAGGACCAGACCCGCCGCTCGCTGTCCAGCGCATCGTGAATTGATAGTTGCTCCGGGCGGTTCCGGAGACTCCATTGCGGCCCATCCACGATGCGACGAAGTAGTGATATGCCCAGTCGATCGGGGTCGCGCTGCCTCTGCTCTCGTTCGCGGCCAGCCACTGCTTTGAGTCCTTATAGATGTCTTCGCAATAGAGCAACCGCTGCAACCGCTCGTGCAACTGAGGGGCCAACTCAGGATGCTGGATGACTCGAGCCAGGTTCGTGAGCGCACCGTGCTGGTCACAGACCGTTTCGTTGGCGGATGGGTCCTTCGCCATCAGCACAGCCATGGATCCGCAAAATGGCTCCAGGTAATATCTGTGCGGTCCCAGCTGGCGGACGATCTCCGGGGCTAGAGTTCGTTTGCTGCCGAACCACGGCGATAACGCGGTGATCTTCATGGTCATGGTGCCAACCTATTCAGTTCTTCTGTGTACGCGACATCCTCTTCCGCCCGCTCCTGGACAATCGCTACCAGCCCTTTTAAGTGCTCCCGTATCATGTTGATTAGTTCTTCCGTAAGCACTGGGACAATAAACTCCGGCGGCACCATCCACGAACGAGGCCGCACCCTCAGCTTGCCGGCGTCCACGGTTATCGTGAAGCCGGCTTCCCAAATCTGCGTCCAAAGGCGCCGTGCCGCCGTTGTGATGTTTAGGACACTCGTGTTCACTAATCCTCCGATCAACCCGACTCCGGAAATTCCCTTAGATATTGATTAAGACACTTAGTTCTTAAAGGGAATTTTCGTTGTCTAGGACGTTGGCGCGGGGATGACGTTCACCCCCGCTGGAAAGTGATGAGGTCACTAGGCCGACGAAGAGAATGAGTAAGAGCCGTCGGAGTCAGGTTGAACAGAATCGTCGGTTACGAAGACAAGCGTGCCGATCGCGCTCGCGTCTTCGATGACCTCGCCATTGGCGAGGCTATCGAGAAGCCTCATGCGGTGCTCGCTTGACCACTGTTCGGGGAATTGAAAATAGATGGTTCGCCGGATGCGGGCAAAAATCGTGCGGGGTCCAGTCAGCGTGAAATGAACACCGAATTCATGGAGGATCGATATAGCAACGGCTGGCCCTCCCGCGACTTTTCCGTGATTCGTGTACAAGTTTAGGCCGGGGCCTTTGTCAGGGAATCCCCAATCGCGTGAGTGTGTGATTGGGTGTGAGCGGTGCCAGGTTTCCGGGGTCTGTTCCACCGATTTCGTAAGGGCGTCCAGAGCGATAGCGCGGTCGATAGGTACGGCATTGGCTCCGGGTCCGCGCTCTGGAGCGGCGGTCGCGTAGACCATGCCAGTGAATGTGACGCGATAGTATTTGGCGTGGATTTCCCGAAGCTGGACTTGAACGTAGGCCCACGACGCATCGGGGCAGTAGAACGAGTAGAGCGTTGCGGGAGCGTCGTTCTGGAGGTGACGTGCGAAGGTCAATTGCCAGCGCTCGATATTGTTCTGGCGGCACACGTGACAGTCCCAGCGGTCGCAACCGACGTAGCGGATACAGGCACCGGTGCCGTCCTTGCGGACCTGGAGCTTGCCGGAGCATTTCGGGCAGAGGCGGGCGCGGGCGCGGCGGCGCTGTTCGTATTCGCTGATTTCGGCGTTCTGTCGTTCTTGCTTGGCCTTCTCTTCTGCCCGTGCGATGGCAAGGGCGGCTATGTTTTTTGGATCGTCGAGAGAATCGAAGAAGGCGGCGATAGATTCACGACGTTGTTCGGGGGTGAGGTCGATTGATGGGTGGTGGGGGCTGGAGTCGCCGATGGCGATGAACGTGAAGGGTTTGCCGTCGGGGCCGAAGTGGTCGTCGATGATGAGGGGGAGGTTGAAGTCGATGTTCGCTACTTCGGGATGTGGGGTGAAGGGACGTTTTCGGTGTGGATCGTAAAAGTCTGTTTTGCCGGTTATGGCCCGCTCGATGGTTCCGCGCAGATAAGTTTTGTGCCGGTCCCATTTAGCCCGGCGTAATCCACTTTGGCGCATAAGAGATTCGATCCAGCTGTAGTCGCCGCCGCACCAGAAGGCAAGCCGACTGGCTAACTCTAAGTCGGCTTCACTGGCGGACGGGAACCCGGATAGGTCGCCATTCCAGAGGGCCAGAAAACGGTGGCCATTCTTTGCTCGGCTGGCAATGCTGATAATGTCCTGGTCCGTGAGATTGAGAACGAATGGAGTTTGGCGCGGGTCCGATTCTCTTGCTCGTGCGGAGGCTGTTGATGCTGCTGCTTCGGCTTCCGCGAACATTTCGGCGTAGAGGGTATCAATGTTGTTTTGTCTGGATTCGATTTGCGGCGGAGTGTTGTTTAGGGGAAGGCCGGTGATGGCTACGAAGCGAACGTTATCAAAGACTTCGATTCCAGGGTGAGTCTTGATTTTGCAGCGATGGCCGGGCTTAGCACCGGTTGCGAAGACCTTCAGGCCGGTCCCGCTGGGGCTTGTTTCCGAATAGGTGCTGAATTGATCGACGATTGCACTTGCCTTGGGCGTCAATTCTCCCGTGTCACGATTGCGAGCGTCGTCCAGGTCGATGACCGTGATATTGTTTTTGACGCTGAGAAAGAATCCCAGTCCGATCCAAGATGATGAGGCGTCGGGAGTCTTGGAGATCGCGGCTCGATAAAAGGCCGAGACTAAACTGAAGTCATTCCAGGTGTTTGGATTGGTGCTGCTGGCGTTGTGCAGATGCCAGCGTGTTTGACCATGAATAGGGTGAAGAGGAACCTTCGTCCAGCGACCGTCTTTATTTTTTGAATAGACCCAAAGGCACCAGTTTGGGAGAAGGCGAAGGCGCTCGGGGATGGCATCCAGGTTGACGATTGGGATTGGCGGCTTGGCTGCTGCCAATTCAATTTCTGCTTTGGTAGCGGCCAAGGTGGGCTTGTTCGTAAGTTCAGGCTGTATATGATGAACCATTGAATTCTCCTATTGGTCGTGCCATCTGAAGTTATGAGCAGGTGGCGCGACTATTTCGCTTTTTGGATAATAAGCGAACACTGGCCGCGCCACTTGCTTACTCCCTTACATCGTTATTTACTTTCCAAAACCTCTCCAGCAATCTCAGTGTCGTGATTTCCGCGAACCGCCGGCCCGGGCAGAACCACCAGTGAATCCGCGGATAGCGAATCTGCCAGGCGATGACGCTTCGGAAGATGGTCTTCGGGGACAGTTGCGAGTGTTCGGGCGGAGCTGTCAGCACAGCATCCCAGCTGGCCTCGACCACCACGGCAGCGAAGTCGTACACGGCCAGCTTTGCAAGTTCGCGCTCGAATCGTTGGCGCCCGCCTCCAAGTGTGCTGAACAGGTCAGCTAGGTTTTTGCGCTCGACCGCGACGCGCGTCTCCATGCCGATGATCGAGTAATCGCCAGCTGACAGTGTGGCCGGCAGTGTCAGGACGATCAGCGGTCGGTTGCCGTCGCGGGCGTCGGTGCGCAACCACTGAAACGTGAAATCGAGCTGTTCGCGCGTGTCCACGGCGACGGTAAAGGGGCAGGTGAACACGTCAGGGCAGTGGGGATGCGCTGATGTCGATGCAACAGGCACGCTTATTGTCCCTCTGTTTTTGTTAGGAGTTCACAAAGGAAGGTCTTGCGCTTCGTCAGGCTCACTTTCTTGCACTGCTGGAGCAGGACTTCCATTTTGCCAATCAGCACGCATGATGTCTTGGCTCGGCTAATGGCCGTGTAGATGTGCTCGCGTGAGCACAGTCGTTTCGCTCCCGGCGAGTCGTCAATCATCACAATGCAGCAGGGCCACTCGCTGCCCTGTGACTTGTGGCAGGTGATCGCGTAGGCCAGGGCGAAATCGCAGCCGGTGCCGGCGCGCGCTGAGTCATCGTTGCCGTTGTCGTTCCCGTTTCCGTTCCCGCTATCGTTGCCCTCGTCCTGGCCCTCGTCCTGGCCCTCGTCCTGGCCCTTAACTTTTCCGAGGCGAACCTTGATAATCCGATCCGGGCACGCGAAGCGAGCCACAAACACTTTCGGGGCAACTGCCATCACGCGGCCCTGGTCCCCGTTGGCGACGTAGTCCTCTTCGCCGAGCGCGTGGTAGGCGTCGGGATCGTCTTCGCCCCCAGCCCCCAGCGTGTATTCGACTGCGCTGTAACCGCTGTTCTTTGTGCAAATAATCTTGTCGCCGATCCTGAATGGATTTTGCGGGGCCGTCTGGCCGGTCGGGTTCAGTTGGTTCTGAAGGACGCGATTGAGTGCTGTGCGGGAGACTTTGGATTTAGCGTTCAGGGTCACGAGGATCTGCACGTTATCGATGGGGTCGCCGAATTGCTGGCTGCTCTGGAAGCGGGCGGTGACCGCCAGGAGGAACTCGATTGATTCTTCGGGGGTGTCGGTCGGGAAGTGACGGAGGTTTAGGCCGGCGCCCGCGTCGTATTTCGGGGCTGTCTCGAATGCGTTGCCGTCTTTGATCTGAGCGCATGCCTCAACGATCATTCCGGAGTTGCGGCGGATTTCGGTCAGTTGGCCGTTGGGGATTCTGGCTGCGATCATGTCGCGGAGCGGGGCACCGTGGCCGACGGGGGGGAGCTGGAATTGGTCGCCGATCAGCAGGACGTGCGTTCCTGGGGCGCAGGCCGAGAATAGGGAAGCGGCGAGGTTGGTGTCGAGCATGCTCACTTCATCAACTAGCACGAACCTTTCGTTCAGCGGGAAATGAACGTTTCGCAAGAACGCCCAGCCCAGGCCGTCATGCCCGTTGCGGGTGATCCCCAGGAGGCTGTGAATTGTTGTTGCCGTGAGATTGAGTCCGTAGCTTGCCATCGCAGCTGTCATGCGGACGGCCGCTTTCCCGGTAGGGGCACAGATCGCGATGGATTCCGGCCCGAATCGGCAGGACAAATACTTGACGACTTGGGCAGCCGTGAACGTCTTTCCTGTGCCGGGAGTTCCCGAAAGGATGGCAACTGGCTCGCGGAGTGCAATGCGGAGAATGTCGATCTGGTGCGGCGTGAGGACGCTCGGAACGATATCCGAAGCCGCATCTGTCCAGAGGCAGGGGGCACGGCGCAGCAGGCGGATGTGTTCGGCTAGGGTCTTCTCACTCTCCGCCTGCTGGTGCTCGGCGATCCACGTTTCCATTTTGGCGTCCGTCAAGCTGGCGAGCCACTTCGACCGCACGCCGAGCGCGATGGCCTCGCGCGGCCTGGCTTCACTTTCGCGGATCGCTTTGCGGATGGCCTCGCTCACGCAAGGGAATGAAATCCAAGTGTGTCCCTGGCCGTCTTCGCGGAGCATGTTCCAAGCGCACAGCATCTGACGTTTGAGGGCGGTTTGCGATTTGCCGAGGTCGCAATAGAGTTTATCGCAACGCCGGAAGCCGGCGCCGGGCAAGCGCGGGCGGGCTGTCATGAGTGCGAACGGGTTGCGGCGTAAGATTTGGTGGGCCTTCGCTCCCCACTTGCTGATGCACGCTGCGATGATTGCGCTGGGGAACCCTCGTCGGTCGAATAGCCCGAACAGGTCGAGCTTGGTTGCCTCAAGAGCAGCGTGCTTGGCAAGTTCGACGGCGGATTCACGGGCCTGGGCGAGGGTGAGGATTTGGGCGGCGGCGACGGCTTCCGGGTCTTCGCGGACTATGCGCACGGCGTCGGCCTGAAAGCGGTTCCAGAGTTGATCGGCTTTGATTTTGCCGACGTGCGGGCAGAGCTTCACGAGGTAGGCGATGACGTCCTTGCGCGTTGCTGGTTCGGATTTAGTGAAAGTGCTGAACGTAAACTGCTTGCCGTATTGACGGTGTTCGGTCCAGCGGCCAAGGAAGCGGTAGGCTAGGCCGACCTCGATTCCATCATCGGGGCATGGTCCCTTGATGGTTGGACCTTCACCGGAACCATCAGGCGGCGGGGCGAGGCGAGCAATCACGACGCCAAAATTGGGCGATTGGTTCGGTTGGTCCCAGGATGACCAGATGATAGAGCGCACTGTCCCTGTCAGGTCTTCCGTGCCAGTTGGAATGGGTGGTTGTTCGCGCTGAATGAGGCAGCTTGCCAATGGTCGGCTCCTGCTAGATGGAGTGGGAAGGCGAGGGGGCGAACCTCGCTCCGGCGATCACACTAGAATCCTGCCATTGCGTTCGCCATCTGCTGTTCTTTGCTGAGCGCTGGCGTTGCCGTCTTGGTTGCCGCCGGCTTCGCAGGCTTGCTCACGGTGGGCTTCGCAGCTGGCTTTTCTTTGCCGTTGCCGTTTCCGCCTCCATCGTCTGCTGCTGCATTCGCTGCTGGCAGGTCTAGCGCGACGCGCACCTCGTCGGGGATTTTCGGGTGATCTAGCGGATAAACCCCCTCGTATTGCACGTTGGCGTACTCGTCGTCTTTTTCCACCCACTTCAGTTTGCCGCCGCACGTTGGACAGGTCCGCGACCGATCCCCCTCGGCGCGTGTGACGACTTCCCGACACGATTCGCAGAATGGCTCTTTCTTGCGGCCCAGCTGGATCACTACATGCTTGCCGATGGCGAGCCGCAGATTGATGTGGGTCGATTGCGGGTCGCGGGCGCCGAGCCGTTTCAGCACCAACAGCATACGATTGAGCGCGTGTTTCTTTTTGTCGTCGGTATCGCTGTTCTCGTAATTCCAGATCGTGTCCGGAACTTCGCGGCCAGCGAACGGGCCAGCGGTAATCTTGTAAATTACCTTGATTCCCGTTTGGTCTTTCTGGTCCGGGTAGCAGTCCATAACCTCGGCCTGGTAGTATCCTGACGGTAGCCGGCCTTTGTTTTCGAGGGCGGCTTCGTCGATTTCAGATGGGTCAATCGGGAGGTCGAATTCAAAATCCATGTTTGGTTTCCTTACATTTCGGAGTAGGCTTTCACGACCGCGATAATCTCAGTCCCTCTAGTGATGAGCGGCGGTGGGAAGCCTAGTTTCTCGACGCACTTGAGCCACACAACATCCGCACCGTGTGCGTCAGCGAGACGGCAGAGCGGCGTTGGCCACATGGGAAGTGTTGATGCGATGGTCGGGTCAGCTTGACTAGCTGGCCTGGACGTTTTTTGATGCGGCGTGAGCCGCGTTTGTTCCTCCTTTCCTCGTTACTGAGTCGGCGGCGAGCGTACTAATCAGCTCGCCCGCCTGTGCCTCGGTCAAGTCTTTGGCGCTATCGACATTGAAGGCGGCGAGGTGCTGTCGCCAGTCGGGGAACGTCAGTCCGTGGTTTTGAAGTTCGGACTTCAGTTCCAGGAGGCGGACGATTTGATCTTGCGTTAATTTCGGTTGCGGTCGATAGGCTTGGTCACTGGGATTGGCGAAGTAACTACTTGGGCTTTGGCGCTTGAGTTTTACGATGAGGTCGGCGGCTTGCTTTTGCGTGAAATTCCTGCCGGTATTCACGTTGTAGGATTTTAGGTGATCGAGCCAGGCAGCGTCCGTGATGGCTAGGTCGGTTTTCAAGCCGACGAGGGTTTGGATTTGCTCGTCAGTGATCGGTGTTGCAGTCTGCCCATTCATTGAAATTGCGGCTGATCGTTTCGCGCTCGTTCCGGTCGTCGTGTTCCGCTTGGGGGCAGATGCTTGTGCCGCTTTCGCCTCACTCTGTCTCTGAGTCTGTTCCAGCTTGGCTTGCTCGGCATCGCGCTGGGCTTCCGCAATCTGCGCCTGAATTTTCAGGCGGTCGTCAGCACTCATTTGCTCCGGCATCACGCGCTCATCTTCGTTTGGATCGCGGGTGCCGGCAGGAGACAACATGTATTGGCGTATCGCGTGGGGTGTCGCTACGGGCAGTCGTGGAGGCAGGATGGGAACCCATTCGATTTCTCCGCTGGCGATTGGGATGATGCTGGCAAGCCGCGACTTCAGTACGATTGCAGATGGCTTGTTCGGCTCTTTGCCATCTGGCCCGGTCCTTCGTTCCAGCTGGAGGTAGAGGCTCGCCAGTTCCATCAGTGTTGACTTGCCCTTGGGCTTCCGCTTGCCCGTGGGCGATTTACTTTCCTTGCTCCAGATATCGCCCATGTGTGCTGTAAACGCGAAGGTTGTGCAGCGGCTCGCCAGTTCTGCGAGAATTGCTTTCCAGTGCTCTTTCACGTCCCCCCAAAATATCCCTTCCATGCGCTGATACTGAGCGGTTGTGTGTCCGAAGTAGCTGGGGTTCTGGTTCACCCAATCGCATAGCCCGGACTCGATTTCACTAACCGTGTCCAGGACTATAACCGTGTAGCGGCCTGGTTGGATCGCGCGGGCCTGGTCTAGCCACCATTGAAAGAGGTCAATGGCTTTGTGTCCGTTGGGATGCAGGCGAAGCATTTCGTCATACATATCGATACGAGTGAAGCCCAGGCCCAAGGCTTCGTAGGTTTCGCCGGACTTTTCGGTGTCGTAATAGAGGGTTCTAGTCGGGTCGATTGTCAGTGTGAAGATGGTTTTTCCGGCCCGGTACTCTCCAGTCAGACCGATGATCGGCAGCGGCTGAGGCCAGATAGCTGATCGCGGGTTCGCGGTCGGTGGTGTCGGTGGTGTCGGTGGTGGTGAAGTTTTTTTCGCAGTGCCCGTTACAGTGACCATGTTGGCTGCTCCAGTTACGTGATTCGTAAATGCGTGCCCCGCTCCATTAGCTCCGCTCCTGGCACGTCCTGCCCCGCCAGCAGCGCCTTGCGGATGGCGTCCGTGTCCGGCTCGACCTTGTGCCTCTGGTACGCTGCCGGCAGCTGTTCCGCCGGCACGTCCACGCGCACGCCTTGCACCCCGCCGTTACGCTGGACGTTGATCCGGAAGCGCGCCGTGTCGATGCGCGGGATGGCGTGATACTCCATGAATTCCTTGAGCCGGTCCTTCAGCCGACGCTCCAGGTTGTCGCCGGCCTGCGCTAGCTTGGCCAGGCGTTCGGACTCTTCGCGGCGGACGGCGGCACGCAGCTTCACCTCGCGGCACAGCGCCGCGAAGCCGTCGGCCTTCGTTTCCAGGTCCGATTGCACCGTCTCAAACCAGGTGTCCAGTTCCGGCGGTAGTTCGCCGTCGGCGTCCTCGATGATCGCCAGGATCGTTTCGAGTTCGTCGCCGATTTGCAGGAGCGTGGCCATTAGAGCGCCCTCCGGAATCGGTTCTTCCGATGTATTTTCCAGCGCAGTTTCATGACTCACCTCCTCGATCTTCATACAGCCGCTCCCACTCCCCCTCCGGGCACGGCTCAATCCGCGACTCGTGATACCAGCCGTGCGCCCGCAGGAACTCCAGCGTCTCCTGGGCTTCGTCCTGAGTGAGCCTGGTACTGCGCCGCCCGCCGAAAACAACTCGATAGAGCTTCATGCGATCCTCCGTGGTTGCGGACATCATCACCTCCGCACAGGTGTTGCTGCTTACGCGAACCCCAGCTGGTCCGCCACGCGCCACCAGACCGCATCGGGCAGCGTCCGCCCAAGGGCGTGCTCGACGTGATGCCGGGTTTCCGCTTCGGACAGCGGCGGGCAGGAACGTGCGAGCGCGATGGCACAGCGCGCTAGCGGGCCTGTTGATTCAGCGTCCTCGGTTGCGGCCTCGGTTGCGGCCCTGGTCCACGTGCTCATGGTCTGCTCCGTTTCAAAACTGGCCGCAGAGAGGCGGGCTTGGAGCTTGGTGATTTCAAAGACGAAAAGCCCAAGCGCCCCCGCAAGCCCACCTAGCCCGCTCAGACGTTCTTCTCGTACCACCGTTCGCCGCAATCGTGGCAATCGTAGATCGTGTACCACGGCCTGCCCCTGGATTCGATGCGCCGGCCCTTGCATTGCGGGCACGACAACGCGAACCAACCGGCGAACCAGGCTAATAGCTTCGCAATCATTGATCTACCCCAGCTTCCGCGCCTTCGCCCACTTCCGACAAGCACTCGACAAATCCGCGTTTGCATCAATGGGCGAGCGATACATTTTTTCACCTGTCAGCAGCCTCTCGATCACTGCGGGGATGCGATTCCACCAGAACCAATCGGCCGGGCTGGTCGATTTCCAGAGCAACAGCGCCGTCCGCCAGTGCCACTGCTACCTCGCTCGTGACGGTCATCGCTCCACCTCCCGCGGCAGCGCCGGCTGGAGCAGCTCGCCGCGCGTCACCTTTACGCTCAGCGGCCCGTCGAACCCCAGGCGGACGCGGTGACGGTCGATTTCGAGCACCACCACGCGCAGCCGCTGGCCGGCGATCTCGATGTACACTTCGTCGTTTTCGGACCACGCTAGTATGAGCACGTCATCACCTCCGTGATTGAGAAAGCCCGCGCCGCCGGTGCGGTTCCGCAGGATCATTGGAATGCCGCCGGCAACACGCCGGTGACTACCGACGGCGTGGGCAGGTCTAGTCCATTTCCAGCCACTCGAATTCGCGCACCCGGTTTGTCGCATTCCAGCGCCGCCGGCTCTCCCAGGCCAGGTCGTCCAGGCAGGCCCGCAGCTTGTCGCCGATCCCGCACACGGCACAGCTGCACTTGCCATCGTGCTCCACCGTATCGCCCGCCGCCGCGTCTAGCGCGGCGTCTATGGAGCGAGCCGCGTCCTTCAGCGATTCGTGGAAGTCGTGACGCATGGCTCACCCTCCAAGCAGCACTCTGGCCCCAACCGCCGCCGCGAGCAGGGCGAGGATGACAACGATCCGGATGATTGATTCGCTGCGCATGACTCACTCCCCGGTTGATTCAGGCCCGCCGCCGGGAACGCCCCGGCGGATGCGGGCCGAGTGACACAGGTATCCTACGCGTTGAATATGCCTATGTCAAGTATAAACCATTATTCGTGTCAGGCCAGTTGACATTTGGCCTGAGTGCCGTATTATTGTTGAAGACACAGGTACGTCCTTGCTCCGAAAGGGGGCGGGCTGTACCATGACCACTATGACCGAGCCGCGCGTGCGAACCACTTTCGACGTTCCCGAACGCATCCGCCGGGCGCTTAACATCCGAGCGGCCCGCCTGGGGCAGTCCGTCGGCGATATCATTGCCGAGATCGTTCAGGATCATTTCCAGGATGACCTCCACCTTGCCGAGAATGCACTTTCCCACGGCAGCGAAGCCGGCAAGTCCAAGCGTGGCCGCAAACCCAAGCTCGACTAACCGCCTGCCGTCTCCGTTTCGACCACCTGGCAGCGCACCCGGTAGCACAGGCCCGGCCCGAACGTCTCGACGCTGATCTCCCGCCGCCAGCCCGGGCGCTCCGGCGGAATCAGCTTCAGCGCCGCCGTGTCGGTGTCGGCGTGGATGATCGTCAGGATCGCGCGGGGCTTGGTCATGCCTTAGCCGTCCACAGCTGGCACCAGCCGCCGGAATGCGATTGAAACAGCACCAGATGACCGCGAATCTCTATCGCCAGGCAGTTGTCGCCCAACACATTGAAGTGCCGGCACGTTTCGCACCGCTGCTCTGGCGGCGGCTTGTAGCTCTGCTCCCGGAGCACAATGAGTTCACGCTTCGTCATCGCCTGCTACCCCGCTTTGAAATGCCGCCAAAGTCGGGTTGCCCCCGCAAGCCCGACTAGCGGCTGGCTCGTTTCAGCCGCACTCCTGCCGTCCTCCAGTCGGGGAACGGAACTTCGTCTTTGCGGTTCCACCAGCGTTTCCGCCAGCACTGGAACCCGGTGACGCGCTCCGGGATCGT
>Ga0247727_10001233_pt1 | contig 61891 bp, 65 predicted proteins | sample WisWelCaveWW1625_FD_202498 | JGI IMG/M metagenome (GOLD analysis project Ga0247727, IMG submission 202498) | Biofilm microbial communities from Wishing Well Cave, Virginia, United States - WW16-25 | ecosystem: Environmental > Aquatic > Deep subsurface > Groundwater > Cave microbial mat | place...
CCTGGATCCCCTTCCAGCCGGCGATCGACGAACCGTCGAATGCGTGGCCGTCGGTGAACTTGTCCTTGGTGAAGGCTTTCGCCGGCACGGAAACGTGCTGTTCCTTGCCGCGCGTGTCGGTGAAGCGAATGTCGACGAACTTCGCCTCCTTGTCTTTGATCATCTTCAATACGTCATCAGGCGTCATCGCCATTGCAAATCTCCTAAGCGGGTAGTGGGTAAGACAGGCCGGGCGCGCCAGCCGGATCCGCGATACTGAGCAGAATCCATGCCACCGCCCCACTCCAGCCAGCCCCTCTTCTGGCCAAGTGGCTGCGATTCTACCCGACGAAATTGCACTTGAATGGTGCAAAACAGGGCTGCTGGGCACTAGCGTGGTGCCTTACCGCCGAGTCCTTATAATCCCAGTATGGACGACATCAAACAGAAAGCGAAAGAACGGGGCCGGAAACTCAACCTTCCCTATGCGGGCGCGCTGCTGCCGGCGGAAGCGCACGCCCTGATGCAACAGGGTGCCAGGCTGGTCGACGTGCGCACCGACCCTGAGCTGCTTTACGTTGGTTCGGTTCCCGGCAGCGAAGCGATCGAGTGGAATTCCTTTCCCGCCGGCACGCGCAACCCGGATTTTCTCAAGCAGCTCGCCGGCGCGGTAAGAAAGGACGAGCCGGTGATGTTTCTATGCCGCTCGGGCGTGCGCTCGCACCACGCCGCGATCGCCGCCACCGAAGCGGGCTGGGCCGAGGCCTACAACATCCTCGAAGGCTTCGAGGGCGACAAGGATGGGGCCGGCCATCGCAACGAGGCCGGCGGCTGGAAATACGCGCGCCTGCCCTGGATCCAAGGATAGGAAGGGGTCACGGGGAAACCTTGGTTTCCCTGTACCGAGCTAGCCTTTCCAGTCCACCCAGCCGTAGTGCGCGGTCAGCAGCACCAGGGCGCCGAACACGATCCGGTACCAGGCGAACGGCCTGAAATCGTGGCTCGCGACGTAACGGATCAGCCAGCGGATCACGACGAAGGCTGACGCAAACGAGACCGCCAGACCGACGGCGAACATGCCCAGGTCGTCGATCGAGAACAGCGCGCGGTTCTTCCACAGGTCCCAGGCGCCGGCCGCGCACAGCGTCGGCACCGCGAGAAAGAAAGAGAACTCGGTCGCCGCGGGCCGCGACAGGCCGAACAGCATGCCGCCGATGATGGTCGCGCCCGAGCGCGAGGTGCCGGGAATCAGCGCAAAGCACTGCGCGATGCCGACCTTGAGTGCATCGAGCCAAGACATCGACTGGGTAGTTTGTACTCTGAAATTGAAAGATTTTTTTTCTACCAGAAGAATAATCACACCCCCGCCGATGAACGCCAAGGCCACCGGAACGGGTTTGAAAAGCATTTCTTTTATGAAAGCGCCGAATAACAAGCCCAGGATCGCGGCGGGGACGAACGCCACCGCGAGATTCAGCCACAGGCTTTGGTCGACGCGAAAGAAGCGCGCGCGGTACTCCCAGACCACCGCGAGCATGGCGCCGGTCTGGATGGCGACGAAGAACACGCCGCTGCGCTCATCGCTGAAGCCGAGCAGGCTGCCGGCGAGGATCAGGTGGCCGGTGCTGGAGATGGGGAGAAATTCGGTGATCCCCTCGACCAGGCCGAGGATCAGCGCATGCAACAAACCCGTATCCATGCCGCCTAATTTACCTTTTGCGCCAGAAACTCGCGGATCGAAGGCCAGAACAGCGGGTGATCGTCGGTGGTGTTATGGCCTGCCTGCTGGAGTATCACCTTGCGCTTCGGACCGCCCCAGGCCTCGAACAGCCGCTCGCCGTGCACCCGCGGAATCACTTCGTCGCGCTCCGCGATCAGGCACAGCAGCGGCTGCGTCAGCTTCGGCGCCAGCGCGATCGAGTCGAAGCGGTGCTTGAGCAACAGGTCCACCGGCAGGTACCAGTAGTAGCGCTTGGCCACTGCAGCGAGGCTGTCGTAGGGTGTGGCAAGGATGAGCGCGCGCACGGGCCGCTGCGCCGCCAGCTGCACGGCGACGCCGCTGCCGAGGCTGCGACCAAAGGCGTATATGCGCTCCGGATCGACGCTCGAAAGCCCGGCGGCATGGTCGAAGAACGAAAGCGCATCGGCTACCAACGCTTTCTCTGACGGTGATCCCTCGCTGCCGCCGTAACCCCTGTAGTCAACCAGGAGCCAGGCGATGTTCGGTGTTCCGCCGCGTTCCGGATTCCCTATGCTGTCGAGCATCCAGGAGACTTCTTCGGCGTTGCCGCCAAAATAGATCACCACCGGATTGGGTTTGTCGCCACGCGGCGCCGCCAACCAGGCGTGCAACTTCGTGCCATCGGATGCCGAAAGTCTGACCTCCTGGACTTGCGGGAACCGCTTCGCGATCTCCGCACGACGCGCTTCGGAAAGGGGCTGGCGATAAAAAATGAGCCCGTCCTGCGCGAGATAAACGACGAGCGGCAGGCCGATCGCAACGGCAATAACTACTTTGAGGACCGTCCCGATCAGGCCTTCAGCCACTATTGCTTCTGGTAGATCTCGGCGCCCTTCTTGACGAACTCCACCGACTTCTCCTGCATCCCCTTCTCGACGTAGTCGCGCACGTCCTGGGTGATTTTCATCGAGCAGAAGTGCGGCCCGCACATGGAGCAGAAGTGCGCCACCTTCATGCTGTCCTTGGGCAGCGTCTCGTCGTGGAAGTCCTTGGCGGTGTCGGGATCGAGGCCGAGGTTGAACTGGTCTTCCCAGCGGAATTCGAAGCGTGCTTTCGACACCGCGTTGTCGCGGATCTGGGCTCCGGGATGGCCTTTGGCTAGGTCGGCCGCGTGCGCGGCGATCTTGTAGGCCATGATGCCGTCCTTCACGTCCTTCTTGTTCGGCAGGCCGAGGTGTTCCTTGGGCGTGACGTAGCAGAGCATCGCCGTGCCGTACCAGCCGATCTGCGCGGCGCCGATGGCGCTGGTGATGTGGTCGTAGCCCGGCGCGATGTCGGTGGTCAACGGCCCCAGCGTATAGAAAGGCGCCTCATGGCATTCCTTCAACTGGATTTCCATGTTTTCCTTGATGAGTTGCATCGGCACGTGGCCGGGGCCTTCGATCATTACCTGGACGTCGTGCTTCCAGGCAATTGTCGTCAATTCTCCTAAAGTCCTTAATTCAGACAGTTGAGCTTCGTCATTGGCGTCGTAGCCGGAGCCCGGGCGCAGGCCATCGCCCAGGCTGAAGCTCACGTCGTAGGCTTTCATGATGTCGCAGATGTCCTCGAAGTGCGTGTAGAGGAAGCTCTCCTTGTGGTGCGAAAGACACCACTTGGCCATGATCGAGCCGCCGCGCGAAACGATGCCGGTCATGCGCCTCGCGGTCATCGGCACATAGCGCAGCAAGACGCCTGCGTGGATGGTGAAGTAGTCCACGCCCTGCTCGGCCTGCTCGATCAGCGTGTCGCGGTAGATCTCCCAGCTGAGGTCTTCGGCCTTGCCGTCCACCTTTTCGAGGGCCTGGTAGATCGGCACGGTGCCGATCGGCACCGGCGAATTGCGGATGATCCATTCACGCGTCTCGTGGATGTGCTTGCCGGTGGACAGATCCATCACCGTGTCGCCGCCCCAGCGGATCGACCAGGTCATTTTCTCCACCTCCTCGCCGATGCCGGAGGACAGCGCCGAGTTGCCGATGTTGGCGTTGATCTTTACCAGGAAATTGCGGCCGATGATCATCGGCTCGGATTCCGGGTGGTTGATGTTGGCCGGGATGATGGCGCGGCCGCGCGCGACTTCCGAGCGCACGAACTCCGGCGTGATGAGCTGCGGAATCGTCGCGCCGAAGCTCTCGCCGCGGTGCTGCCTGAGCATCATTTCGAGCATTTTCTCGCCGGTCCTGCCGCCCGCCTTGAGGCTCTCGATGTACCGCTCGCGCTGCAGGTTCTCGCGGATGGCGATGAATTCCATCTCGGGCGTGACGATGCCTCTGCGGGCGTAATGCATCTGCGAGACGTTCATGCCCGCTTTCGCGCGGCGGGGTTTTCGATGCAGGTCGAACCTGAGTTCGGCGAGCTTCGCGTCGGCCAGGCGCTCGCGCCCGAATGCCGAACTTGGACCTTGCAGCAGTTCAGAATCTTTTCTTTCGAGAATCCACTGCTCACGCAATGCCGGCAGCCCTTTGCGGATGTCGATCCTTGCGCCCGGATCGGTGTAGGGCCCGGAGCAGTCGTAGACGTAGACCGGGGGGTTCTTCTCGCCGCCGAACATGCCCGGGGTGTCCGCTTGGCTGACTTCGCGCATCGGAACCTTCAGAAGCCCGACATAAACTTTCCGCGAATTCGGCAGCGGCATGATCGCCGCTTCGTCGACCTGGGCGGTGGCGGCAAGAAACTTGGGATTGGCGTTCATAGGCGCTTCCTTCGGCGGCATTACCCGCATCAGGTTATGAGGGTCTTTCTCACCCGACCTCCGACCCTCGGAGGCAGGACCCCTGCGTAGGGCGAGGATTTTACGCCCCTTGGCGATTCGGCACCGCAGCATTATATTGAACCTACATGACCCGAATCCTGAAGACCTTCGTCGCCGCCGGCGCCGCCGTGGCGCTGGCCGCCGCCGGCTATGCCGCGGTACGCGGCAAGCGCGCGGAGCAAAAACCCGCCACCGCCGCGCCGGTTGCCGAGTTCCTGCAAAACGACCTCTATATCGTCGCGCCGGGTACCCTCGAGAAATCGCTCCCGCTCACCGGCTCGCTCGCGCCGCTCACCGAGGCCACGGTCAAGGCCAAGGTCGCCGGTGAACTGGTCGCGGTCACCGTGCGCGAGGGCGAGAGCGTGCGGCAAGGCCAACTGCTGGCGCGCATCGATCTCACCGAAGTGCAGGCCCGCGTCGCCGCGCGCCAGGCCGATGTCGAAGCCGCGAAAGCGCAATTGGTCTGGGCGGAGAAGAACCGCGGCACGCAGAAAGCGCTGCTCGACAAGGCATTCATCTCGCAGAATGCCTTTGACAACATCCAGAGCAACTACGACGTCGCCGCGGCCAAGCTGCGCGCGGCCGAAGCGGACCTGGTGGTGGCGCAGAAATCGCTCGGCGACGCGGTGCTCACGGCGCCTTTCTCCGGCATCGTGGCGCAGCGCCATGCCCAGCCGGGCGAGCGCGTCGCGCTCGACGCCAGGGTCGTCAGCATCGTGGACCTGTCGCGCCTGCAGCTGGAGGCCTCGGTGCCGCCGGCGGCAATCGGCCAGGTCAAGGTCGGCCAGACCATGAACTTCCGCGTCGAGGGCTTCGGCGAGCGCGAGTTCGCCGGCCGCATCGAGCGCATCAACCCTTCGGCCACCGTTGGCACGCGCTCGATCAGCGTCTACGCGGCGATCGACAACCGCGAGGGCCTGCTGCGCGGCGGCATGTTCGCGCAGGGCGCGCTGACGCTGTCGCGCGTCGACAACGCCCTCTCGGTGCCGGCTTCCGCGGTGCGCGAGGAAATCGGCCAGACCTTTGTCTACGCCATCGACGATGGCATGGTGAAGCGCAGGAACGTCAAGGTCGGCGCGCCCGATGCGATGGGGCGCGTGCAGGTGCTGGACGGCCTTGCCGCCGGCGATCGCATCGTGCGCGTGAACCTCGGCTCGTTGCGGGAGGGTGTGGCCGCGAGACTGTCCGGTCCACAGCCTTCTGAATCTGCAAAAAGGTAGTTTGGCTCCGCCATGTGGTTTACAAGGGTAAGCATATCCAATCCGGTCTTCGCGACCATGATGATGGCCGCGCTGCTGGTGCTGGGCGCTTTCTCCTACTCGCGCCTGCCGGTGGAGCAGTTTCCCGACGTGAGCTTTCCCGTGGTGGTGGTGCAGACCGAGTATCCAGGCGCCTCGCCCGAGAACGTCGAAGAGGAAGTGACGCGCCGGGTCGAGGAATCGGTCAACACCATCAGCGGCATCAAGACGCTCTCGTCGCGCTCCTACGAGGGCGTCTCGGTGGTGATCATCGAGTTCGATCTGTCGATCGATCCCAAGCTCGCGGCTCAGGACGTGCGCGAGAAGATCGCGCTGATCCGCTCGGGCTTGCGCGACGAGATCAAGGAACCGCGCGTCAGCCGCTTCAACCCGGACGACTTCCCGATCGTCTCGGTGGCGGTGCAGTCCAGCGGCCGGTCTTTGCGCGAACTCACCACGCTCGCCGACCAGGTGATCAAAAAGCGCCTGGAGAACGTCGGCGGCGTCGGCCAGGCCACGCTGATAGGCGGCGTCAAGCGCGAGATCAAGGTTTACCTGAACCTCGAGGCGATGGAAGCGCAGAAGGTCGGCGCCGACCAGGTGGTGCAGGCGCTGCGCTCCGAGAACCAGGAGGTCCCGGCCGGCTCGATCCTCACCCCCGGCCAGGAAAAGATCGTGCAGCTGCGCGCGCGGCTCACCGGGCCGCAGGACTTCCGCAACCTGATCGTCGCGCGCCGCGGCACGGGTGGGAAAACTGCGGCAGTCACGCTCGGCTCGATTGCCGAGATCGAGGACGGCCAGCAGGAGGAGGAAAACGCCGCGCTGGTGAATGGCCAGCGGGCGCTTGCGATCGACATCATCAAGGCGCAGGGCGAGAACACCATTGCGGTGGTCGACGGCGTGCGCCGCGTCACCCGGGAGCTGCAGGACTTCCTGCCCTCGGACGTGAAGATCGACATCGTGCGCGACGCCTCGATCGGCATCCGCAATTCGATCGCCGACGTGAAAAAGACGATGCTCGAGGGCGGGCTGCTCACCATCGCCATCGTGTTCCTGTTTCTCGCCTCCTGGCGCAGCACCGTGATCACGGGGCTGACGCTGCCGATCGCGCTGATCGGAACGTTCCTCTTCATCTATGCGTTCGGCTTCACCCTCAACGTGCTGACGCTGATGGCGCTGTCGCTGTCGGTGGGCCTGCTGATCGACGACGCCATCGTGGTGCGCGAAAACATCGTGCGCCACGTGGCGCTGGGCGCCGACCACCGCAGCGCGGCCCTGGAGGGCACGCGCGAGATCGGCCTCGCGGTGCTCGCCACCACGCTGTCCATCGTCGCCGTGTTCCTGCCGGTGGGTTTCATGGGCGGGGTGATCGGGCGCTTCTTCCACCAGTTCGGCCTGACCGTGGTGGCCGCGGTGCTGATCTCGATGTTCGTTTCCTTCACCTTGGACCCGATGCTGTCCTCGATCTGGCGCGATCCGCAAGCCGAGGGCAAATTCAGCTCTAACCCGCTGGGGCGGCTGCTGGCCTGGTTCCACCGGTTGATGGAGCGCTTCTCCGACGGCTACGAACGGCTGCTCGGTTGGGGCCTCGCGCACCGCAAAACGGTGGTCGCGATCGCCATCACCAGTTTCCTCGCCAGTTTTCCCCTGATGAAGTTCGTCGGTTCCGAGTTCGTGCCCGAGCCCGACCTCTCGGAGCTGCAGGTGCAGTTCAAGACGCCGGTCGGGGCGTCGCTGGAACTCACCTCGCAGAAGGCGCTCCAGGCCGAGGCCGCTCTGCGCGAGTTCCCGGAGGTGAGGTACACCTACGCCACCGTCAACACCGGCTTCGTGCAGGGAAAAAACCGCGTCAATATCTTCGTCCAGCTGGTGCCGCGGAAGGAGCGCAAGCGCTCGCAGAACGAACTCACCAGGCCGATGCGCGAGCGCCTGTCGCGCATCGCGGGCATTGAGTTGCAGCAGATCGGCGCCTACAAGTCGGTCTCCAGCGGCAAGCCGCTGCAGGTTTCGATCCTCGGCCAGGAGCGCAAGGTGCTGGTCGAGATCGCCGGGCAGGTGCTGAGCGCCGTGCGCGAGGTTCCCGGCGCGGTGGACGCGGAATCGAGCGACGAGGCCGCCAAGCCGCAGCTGTCGGTGGAACTGAAACGTGAACTGGCCAGCGATCTGGGCATCGGCGTCGGCCAGGTCGCCGCGGCGCTGCGGCCGTTGCTCGCCGGCCAGGCGGTCGGCAACTGGCGCGGGCCGGACGACCAGTATTACGACGTACAGGTGCGCCTGTCGCGCGCCGACCGCGCCCGCGTCGAAGACCTGCAGCGGGTGCCGCTCGCCTCCGCGCAACTGGACGCCAGCGGCGCGCCGAGGATGGTCAGCTTGCGCGAGATCGCCACCATAGAGCCGGGCAGCGGGCCGCAGCAGATCAACCGCAAGGAGCAGTTGCGCGAGGTGCTAATCACCGCCAACGTGTACAACCGGGCCGCCGGCGACGCCGCGGCGGAGTTGCGCGGCAAGCTCGAGCGCATCGCGATGCCGCCTGGCTACCGCACCACCATGGGCGGATCAAGCAAGGACATCCAGGAGTCGCTCTATTTCGCCAGCCAGGCGCTGGCGCTCGCGGTGATCTTCATCTACCTGATCCTCGCATCTCAGTTCGGCAGCTTCATCCAGCCGGTGGCGATCATGATGTCGCTGCCGCTGTCGCTGATCGGCGTGGTGCTGGCGCTGCTGGTGGCGCGCTCCACGCTGAACATCTTCTCCATCATCGGCTTCATCATGCTGATGGGCCTGGTGACCAAGAACGCCATCCTGCTGGTGGATTTCGTGAATCACGAACGCGGTCTGGGCAAGGCGCGGCGCGACGCCGTCCTGGCGGCCGGACGCATCCGGCTGCGACCGATCCTGATGACCACGCTGGCGATGATTTTCGGCATGTTTCCGCTGGCGCTGGGCCTGGGCGAAGGCGGCGAGCAGCGCGCGCCGATGGGCCAGGCGGTGATCGGCGGCGTGATGGCCTCGGGCCTGCTCACGCTGGTGGTGGTGCCGGTGATCTATACCTACCTCGACGATCTCGCCGGCTGGGTAAAGCGCTTTGGTAAGATGGCGCCTTCCCCTGGCGCCTCAACGTAGATCCGGTCTAGCCTGCAATGAACCTGGAACAGGCCCGCAGCAACATGGTCGAGCAGCAGATCCGCACCTGGGACGTGCTGGACCAGGACGTGCTCGACCTGCTCTACGCGGTGCCGCGCGAGGAGTTTGTCCCGCTGTCCTGCCGCAACCTCGCCTTCATCGACATGGAAATCCCCGTTGGCGAAGGGGAACGCATGTGGGCGCCAAAAATGGAAGCCCGTGTGCTTCAGGACTTGACCGTAAAAAGAACGGATCGCGTCCTCGAGGTGGGTACCGGAAGCGGTTACCTCACCGCGCTGCTCGCGCACCGCGCGGCGCAGGTGCATTCGGTTGAGATCCGGCCCGCGCTCGCCGCCTTCGGCCGCGCGAACATCGCTCGCCATGGCGTGGACAACGTCGCGCTCCACGTCGGCGACGGCTTGAACGGCGCGGCGGCGGGTCTTCCTGGCGCGGATCCCTACGACGTTGTGGTGCTGACCGGCTCGGTGCCGGTGGTGCCCAGGGCGGCGCTGGCATCGCTCGCGCCCGGCGGGCGCGTCTTCGCCGTGATCGGCGAGGCGCCGGTGATGACCGCGACGATCATCACCTGCACCGCGCCCGGAGCTTTCCGCACCGCTGAACTATTCGAGACCCTGCTCGCGCCGCTCGCCAACTGCGAGCGGCCCTCGCGCTTCACCTTCTGACGTGCCGGTTTACTGACAGGGTCCGATCGATGCGCGCCCTCACGCTTTGCTTGCTCTTCCTCGCGCTGCCCGCGGCGGCGCAGGATCTGCAGCAGGTCTACCGCGACGCCAAGGGCTACGACGCGCAGTACGCCGCCGCGCGCCACGCGCTGCAGGCGGGCCTGGAAAAGCTGCCGCAGGGCCGCGCGCTGGTCCTGCCGACGCTGAACCTCTCGGGCAGCGCCAGCAACACGCGTACCGAGACCGAGCCGCACAATACATCCGTCGCCGAGCGCTCGCTGCGCGACGCGCGCTCGTACGGCTATTCGCTTTCCTTCTCGCAGCCGATCTTCCGGGCGCAGAACAACCTGCAGGTCAGCCAGGCGGAGTTCCAGGTAAAGCAGGCCGAGGCGACTTTCGGCCAGGCCAACCAGGACCTGATCGTGCGCGTGGCGCAGGCCTACTTCGACGTGCTGGCCGCGCAGGACACGCTGGCGCTGGTCCAGGCGCAGAAGGCTGCGATCAGCGAGCAGCTGGCGCAGGCCAGGCGCAATTTCGAGGTCGGCACCGCGACCATCACCGACACCCACGAAGCCCAGGCGCGCTTCGATCTCTCCGTCGCGCAGGAGATCGCGGCGCAGAGCGACCTCGAAACCAGGCGGCGCGCGCTGCAGCAGATCACCGGCAAGGAGTACGCGGCGCTGAAAGACTTGCGCCCGCAGGTCAAGCTCTCGCCGCCCAATCCGGCCAGCATGCAGAGCTGGGTCGCGATCGCCGAAAAGCAGGGCTATCCGGTGCTGATCCAGGAGTCGGCCACCGAGATCGCGCAGCTCGAGGCGAAGCGCCAGGCGGCCGGGCATCATCCGACGCTCGACTTCGTGGCAAGCTATGGCACGACCTCGCAGACCGCATCGCAGTTCTCCGCGGTTCCGAGCAACGTCACCTCGGGCGTCTTCGGCCTGCAACTCGGCGTGCCGCTCTACCAGGGTGGCGCGATCAGCTCGCGCGAGCGCGAAGCGGCCGCCCTCTACGAAAAATCCAGGCAGGATCTGGAGAACGCGCGCCGCGGCACCGCGCTCAGCGCGCGCCAGACCTTCGTTGCGGTGACCAACGGCATCGCCCAGGTCGGCGCACTGGAGCAGGCGCTGGTGTCCTCGCAGAGCGCGCTCGACTCCAACAAGCTCGGCTACGAAGTGGGCGTGCGCATCAACATCGACGTGCTGAACGCGCAGCAGCAGTTGTTCTCGACGCGGCGCGATCTCGCGCTGGCGCGCTACAACACCATCACCAGCCACCTGCGGTTGAAAGCCGCCGCCGGCGGCCTGCGCGACGAGGACCTCGAAGAAGTCAACCGCGCTCTGCAGCCCTGAGCTGTTCTTTGCACAACAGAACGTGTTTTCGCGTCGCTCCCCGGTGGGCGTCGCAGAGCGCCTCGCCCGCCGCGCCCAGCCTTTTACGTTCTTCCGAGTTCAACAGCAGCCGCAAGGCTTCACGAATTGCGCCCGCTGCATCCATTGCCTGCACGGCTGCGCCGGCTTCCAGCGCCAGGCGCGTCGCCTCGGCAAAATTGAACATGCTGGGGCCGAGCACCGCCGGCACACCCGCCGACAAGGCCTCGATCAGATTCTGTCCACCCAGCGGCATGAACGAGCCGCCGATCACGGCGACGTCCGCGGCAGCGTAGTAGAAATCCATCTCACCCATCGAGTCGCCCAGATGGACCCGGTCCGTCGCGGCCGGCATCGGATTGCGACTGCGACGGGATTGGGAGAAAACGGCAACTTCATCGAAACGCCGGGGGTGCCGGGGCACCACCACCACCAGCAAATTGCCGTCCCATGCCGTCAAAGCTTCAAGCAACATTCTCTCCTCGCCTTCCCGCGTGCTGGCGAGCAGCAGCACCGGGCGTGCAAGGCGCGCGCGCCAGGCCTTGCCTTCGGCGCGCCTCGCCTCGTCGGGCATGCTGTCGAATTTCAGGTTGCCCGCCACGACGACGCGGCGCGCGCCGAGCGCGCGCAGGCGCGCCGCGTCCTCCTCGCTCTGCGCGCAGGCCACCGCCAGCGCGGCGATCGCCGGACCCGTGAGGCCACGCCAGCGCCGGTAGGCGAGCGCCGACTTTTCCGACATGCGCGCGTTCGCCAGCAGCATCGGCACGCCGAGTTCGCCGCAGGCCGCAACCAAATTGGGCCAGATCTCGGTTTCCACCAGCAGCGCGAGGCGCGGCCTGAAGTGCTCCAGGAACCGGCGCACGGATCCCGGATAGTCGTACGGCAGCCAGGCGACCTGCACCGACTCGCCGTGCAGTTCCTTCAGGGCTTCGCGGCCCGCCGCCGTCATGCAGGTGACCAGCAGATCGAGGCCGGGATGGGCGGCCGCCAGCGCGCGCACCAGCGCCGCGCTGGCGCGCGCCTCCCCCACCGAAACGGCGTGCACCCAGACCATCGGACGACCGGAGGGCGCATCCCGGTAGTAGCCGAAGCGCTCGCCAATGCGCCTCCGGTAAAGCGGCTCGCGCCGTCCGCGCCACCAAAGCCCGGCAAGAATGAAGGGGGCCGCGGCCTTGATGGCGAGCGTGTAAAGCAAGCGCCACATCAGAGCAGGGGCTCCAGAACTTCCAGCACCGTTGCCACCGTGGGCGGCGTGCCTACATTGCCCAGGTTGCGTACCCATTTACCGCCAAACAGGCCGGTCAGCGCGGGGTCCGAGCCACAGTACAGAGCCACGACCGGAATCTCCAGCGCGGCGGCGAGATGGGCAAGGCCGGTATCCACGCCGATGACGCAATGCGCGGCGCGCACGAGGCGCGCGATCCCGGCAAGCGTCATGTGCTGCGGCACGACCGCACCCGGGATCGCCGCGGCGATGCGCGCGCAGCGGCGCCGCTCCTCCTCCTTGCCCCAAGGCAGCAGGCAGCGCAGGCCGCGGCTCTGCAGCGCGCTGCCGAGCGAGCGCCAGTGCTCTTCCGGCCAGAGTTTGTCGTCGCGGCTGGTCATGGTCAACAGCAGCGCGTAGCGGGTAGATGCGGGGGTAGATGCGCTCGAGCGCGCCAGCAGCGGCGGCTCGCCCGTGACACGCAGGCCGTAGTCGCAGGGGCCATCGACGCGGTAGCCGAGCGTCGCCGCGGCAAGCTGGCGGTTGCGATCCACCGCATGCAGGTTTCCCGGCACGGCATGCCGCGCGTCGTAGAAACGCGCGGCGAAAGGCTCGCGCGCGCTGGCGCCGTTGAAGCCGTGTTTCGGGCCGATCGCCAGAGCGGCAACCAGGCCGCTTTTCACCAGTCCCTGGCTGTCGATCACGAAATCATAGCTTTCGCTTTTCAAGGTACTGCGAAATCTGCCGAATTCGCTCCAAGCAGCAGGGGCAAAAAACGCGCCGCGCCAGCGCCGGATCGCGACCGGGATAACGCGCCGCACGTGAAGGTGAAATGCGGCGACTTCGGCAAAGGGCTCTTCAACGACCCAGTCGATGACGGCGCCCGGCACGCAGCGCGCGGCATCGGTGACGGCAGGGCAGTTGTGCACGACGTCGCCGAGCGAGGAGGTTTTGACGAAGAGGATGCGCGGCACGAAGTTGTTGCCCTGAGGGCGTGGGCTAGAATACCGCGTTGTTTTGTTTCATTTTATAACGGAAGAACGCCTTGCCCCTGTCGGTCGTCCTGATCACGCAGAACGCGGCGGCGCAGCTACCGGAATGCCTCGCCAGCGTCGCCTTCGCCGACGAGGTGGTGGTGCTGGATTCGGGCAGCAGCGACGGCACGGCCGAAGTCGCGGCGCGCTACGGCGCGCGCGTGGTGGCGAAGGAATGGCTCGGCTTCGGCCGGCAGAAGCAGTTCGCGGTCGAGCAGGCGGCGCACGACTGGGTGCTGTGCCTGGATGCCGATGAGCGCGTTTCGCCGCAACTCGCGGCGAGCGTGGTGCGCGCGCTAGAAGCGCCCGCGGCGCCGGTCTACCGCATGGCGCGCTGCAACCGCTTCCTCGGGCGCTGGCTGCGGCACGGCGAGGGCTACCCGGACTGGAGCCCGCGCCTGTTTGACCGGCGCCATGCCCGCTGGAGCGACGACGAAGTGCACGAGAAGGTGCTCTACGCCGTTTCGCCTGGAACGCTCGAGGGAGACCTGCTGCACGATTCGGCCGAAGATCTCGGCCGCTACCTCGAAAAGCAGAACCGCTACACCACGCTGGCAGCGCAGGAACTGCACCGGCGCGGGCGCCGCGCGGGGCTCGCCGAGCTTGCCCTGTCGCCGCCGGTGCGCTTTCTAAAGTTCTACCTGCTGCGGCTTGGCTTCCTGGACGGCCTGCCGGGCCTGCTGCACATCTCGATCGGCTGCATGAACAGCTTCATGAAATACGCCAAGCTGATCGAACTGCACAGGATGCAAGGCCGGTGAGCGGGCTAGGCGCACACGATCTGACGGCGTTCCACGACAGCCAGCACGCCATGGCCGGCTGGGCGAGGGCGACACCGCCGTCTCGGCGAAGAATCCCAGCACCCCGCCCGGACTGGCGGCGGCGAACTGCATCAGGCCGCTGTCCGGAAAAAGACTTGTGCGCGCGCACCAGATGAGGCCCAGCGCCTCGGGAATCGGGCCACGCAACGGATGGATCTGCGGCGCATGTCCGTGAGATGCGGCATCCAGCACCGGCTGCGCCGCGTCGTCGTCGCCCGGGTAGCGCGGGTCGCCCGATTTCCCCGGCGTCCACATGAGTACCGTGTCAAGACCCCACTGCCGCCGGAATTGCGCGCTCCAGGCGAGCAGCTGCGCGCTGCCGGGCCAAACGCGGAAGAATCCTTTGGCAGGTTGTAGGTCGGAAAGGTTTTCTCCAGAGATGGGGGAACACCCATAGGCGCAAGCAAATCCAAAAGCCGTTCGATCTCATGGCTTGCAAGGTCCGGCGCCAACGGGTCGCTCAGTCCGGGACACTTCGAAGGCGCTGCGCAGCGCGAGGCTCTGCCAGAGCCAGTCCCATGCGGCACCGAGGCTGACGCGCCCGCCATGCCGCACGCGGCGATAGACCCACAGCCGGTCTGCATGCGGATTGCCCGCCACCACCCAGGCGTTGTAGTCGTTCGCAAGCAGGTGCGTCTCGATCTGCGGCAGCGCAGCCTTCAATTGCGCGAGCGGCGGCGTGGTGAGCAGCAGGTCGCCGATCTTGTCGCGCTTTAGAACCAGGACTTTCATCGCGGGCGCAGCATGCGCGCCGATTATGATCGCCGCCTCCGCGCGCGCTCCCGATGATTCACATCCACCACGTCAACCTGCAACCGATCGGCGGCGGCGGCGAGATTTACACGCGCGCGTTGACGCGCGCGCTGGTGCTGACCCAGAGCCCCATTTCCGTGCCCTGCATCGAGCGCATGGCGGCACGCCATTGCGTGGCGGGGTTCGCCCACATGCCGATGTTCCAGCGCAGCGCGGAGAGCTTCCAGGCCTATCGCCTCGCGTTCACGGTGTCGCGCTACTGCATCGACCTGCTCCACCTCGCCGGGCTGCGGCAGGTCCATCCCGAACCCGTCTACGGTACCGCGGACCTGGCGCGCGGCTGCGAACCTCTCGCGCGGCGCTCGCCCTACATCGTCGATCCCAGGAAATTCCGCGACGTAATTGTTGGGGGTTTTACTTCGTTCAAGAATTTTTCAGTAAGAGAAAACATGCGCTACAACAAGAGACCGGGCCTGACGCTCGGCCTGGTGTCACTGATTGCCCCGATCAAGCAGTTCCCGGAGCTGTTCTCGATCCTCGCGCCGATCGTTGCGCGCAGACCTGCGGCGAACCTTGAGGCGTTCGGCGCCGGCGGCTATGCCCAGGTGCGGGGCCTGCGGCGCGCACTCGCGCCGCTCAAGGGGCGCGCGCGCTTCTGGGGCTATCAGCCCGATGTCGGCGCCATCTACCCGCAGCTCGACTACCTGATGACCGGTTTGCCGGAAAAGGAAGCGCTGGGCCTGAACGCGCTCGAAGCTCAGTCCTGCGGCACCCCGGTGCTGGCGCCGGACGCCCCGCCGTTCACCGAAACCGTGCTCGAGGGTGCAAGCGGCTATCTTTACCGCGACCCGCGCCAGGACGGCGGCAAGCACTACGCGGAAATTCTCGACGCCATCCTCGCCGGCCGGCCGCGGCCCGATCCGCGAATTTCTGCGAAAGACCATCTCGAGCAGTTCACGCATGCGGCGCTTGTGGTGCGCGCCCGCAAGCTCATCGAAACGCTTGCGGGCTTGATCGATATACGAATATCAGTATAATAGCGAAATGAAGCCAGTCCGCTTCATGGGCAGCGCCAAGTCGGAGCTGTCCGCGTTTCCGGACTCCGCCAGGCTTCGCGCCGGGCACGAGTTGTTCATGGTGCAGGTCGGGCGAGAGCCGGATGACTGGAAGTCCATGTCGTCGGTCGGATTGGGCGTTTGCGAAATCCGGGTGCGTGACAGTACGGGACAGTATCGATTGATTTATGTGGCAAGCATCGGGACTGCGGTCTATGTTCTTCACGCATTTCAGAAGAAGTCGCGCAAGACTTCTGACTTCGACCTCAAGCTCGCGCGTCGGCGATACCGCGAGGCGAAGGCGATTGAAAACGAGAGGTAGATCATGGCGAAACGAGTGACAAGATCGAGCGGCAATATTTTTCTTGACTTGGGATTTCCCGCACACGAAGCCTCCGTCATGCTGCTGCGTGCACAGCTGGCCGAGGCGCTGCGCAGCTGGATGGAACGAGAACGGTTGACGCAGGCCCAAACAGCGAAGCGTCTGGGAATCGCCCAGCCCCGGGTATCCGAGATCGTGCGGGGCAAGGTCGAGCTCATGTCGCTCGATTATCTGGCGGGTCTGTGCGCCAGAGCCAAGGTGGATGTGGGTTTGCGGCTGGCTGCGTGATGCGGCGAATTGTCATGCCATACCGACGCATGTATCGGTAACAACCTGAGCAAAGAAAAATGAACAGAACTGCCACCATTCGCATCGAGGGCGACACAAGCTCGACGTTCACACGCGGCGCGCACCGGTTCGAGCGCGCGTGGCGCACGGGCAAGGATCGGGGCAGCGAGTTCACCTTCGAATCGCCGGCCGCGCTGTTCCGCTCCCTGACGCCGGCGCGCTGGGCGGCGATCGAGCGCCTGCAGGCCCTCGGTCCGTCTACGCTGCGCGGGCTTGCGCGCGCGCTCGAGCGGGACGTGAAATCGGTGCATCGCGACATCCATGCCCTGATTGAAATCGGGCTGGTAGCCAAGGACAGCAAGGGCAGCGTGCTGGTGCCGTTTTCCCGGATTCGCACCGAATTCGATCTGCGGCCAAGACAGGCTGCATAACCCAACCGCAGGTCGCTGAGGAAAATCGGTCTTGTCCCGGGAAATCGTCCCCGTCATCCTCTGCGGCGGCGCAGGCAGCCGGCTCTGGCCGGTGTCGCGCCAGCTGCTGCCCAAGCAGTTCCTGCCACTGGTCACCGGGCGCACGCTGCTGCAGGATACGGCGCTGCGCGCGAAAGCTGCCGCAGGCGCAACGTCTTCCGCCGCGCAGATGCTGGTCATCTGCAACGAGGCGCATCGCTTCCTGGTGCAGGACCAGCTCGCCGAAATTGGCATCGTTGCCCGCATCGTGCTCGAGCCGGCGGGCCGCGGCACCGCCGCCGCGGTGGCGGTCGCCGCACTCGCCTGCGAGAAGGAGGATCCCGTCCTGCTGGTACTAGCCTCCGACCATGCGATCCGCGGTTCGGAGGCCTTCATTGACGCCGTTCGCCGCGCCGCGGAAGTAGCCGCCGCAGGCATGCTCGCGACCTTCGGCATCGCGCCAACGCGCCCCGACAGCGGCTTCGGCTACATCGAGCGTGGCGAAGCATTGAAGGACGGCGCGGGCGCCGTGCCTGGCGGCGCGCACGCGTTCAAGGTCGCGCGTTTCGTCGAAAAACCTTCCGAGGCCAGCGCGCGCGCCCTGATCGCCACTGGCCGCACCTACTGGAACAGCGGCATGTTCGCGTTCGGCGCGAGGCGCCTGCTCGACGAGCTCGGCCATTTCAGGCCCGACATCCTCGCCGGCGCCCGCGCGGCGCTCGCGCAGGCGGCCGACGACCTCGGCTTCCTGCGCCTCGGCAAGGAGGCCTTCCTCGCCTGCCCGGCCGAGGCCATCGATCGCGCGGTCATGGAGCGCACCACCAAGGCGGCGGTGATCCCGGCCGGATTCGACTGGAGCGACGTCGGCTCCTGGGGCGCTCTCTGGGAGCTCGCCGAGAAGGACGGCGACGGCAACGCCGCGCGCGGCGACGTGCAGCTGCAGGACACCAAGGGCTCGCTCGTGTACGGCGAGCGGCGCCTGGTGGCGACGCTCGGCGTCGAGGACCTGATCATCGTCGATTCGGACGACGCGCTGCTGGTCGCGGACCGCTCGCGCAGCCAGGAAGTGCGCGAGGTGGTCGAGGACCTGAAGCGCGCCAACCGCTCCGAGCACCTCAGCCACCGGCGCGTCTACCGGCCCTGGGGCTACTTCGAGTCGGTGGACGCGGGCGAGCGCTTCCAGGTCAAGCGGCTGATGGTCAAGCCCGGCGCCGCCCTCTCGCTGCAGCTGCACCGCAAGCGCGCCGAGCACTGGGTGGTGGTGTCGGGCCGCGCGCGCGTGACGCGCGGCGAGGACACGCTCTACCTGGAGGAGAATCAGTCGACCTATATCCCGATCGGCACGCGCCACCGGCTGGAGAACGCCGGCAGCGAGCCGCTGCTGGTCATCGAGGTGCAGTCGGGCGGCTACCTCGGCGAGGACGACATCGAGCGGTTCGAGGACCGCTACAACCGCAACTGACGATGGCCGAGCGCAACATCACGCTCTCGGTGATCAGCCACCGCCAGAATGCGCTCGTCAACCAGCTGCTCGAGGACATCGAGCGCCACTGCGCCGAGCGCGTCGCGCTCATCCTGACGGAGAACGTGCCCGATCCAGTGCCGCTTGCCGTCAGTGCACTGTCCTGTCCCGTAGAGCGCATCGCCAACGACCGCGTCAAGGGCTTCGGCGCCAACCACAACGCGGCGTTCGAGCGTTGCCGGACGCCCTATTTCTGCGTGGTCAATCCGGACATCCGGCTGCCGGCGGATCCTTTTTCAAACCTCATTGCAGATTTCGCCGACAAGGCGGTAGCGGTAGCCGGAGCGCTGGTACGAAGCCCCGCGGGCGCGATCGAAGACAGCGCGCGGCACTTTCCCACGGCAGGGTCGCTGCTGAAAAAAATCTTCGTCGACAAGCGGGCGCCCGACTATCCGACCGATCGCGGTCCGCTGCAGGTGGATTGGCTCGCCGGCATGTTCATGCTGTTCCGCAGCGATGCCTACCGCTCGGTCGGCGGCTTCGACGAGGCCTACTTTCTCTACTACGAGGATGTCGACATCTGCCATCGCCTGAGCTCGACCGGCAAAGCGGTCGTCTATGAGCCGCGCGCCGAGGTGATCCATGACGCGCGGCGCGAGAGCCGTCTCAATCCGCGCCTTGCGATTCACCACCTCGCAAGTGCTGCGCGTTTCTTGTCACGGCGTCAATCAAAACGTAAATAGCTCTTCCACGTAGCCGGCCCGCAGCCAGTAAGGATGCCTGGTTTGCGGCTTGCCGAACAAGTCCCGCACTGCGAACCGGTTGGATTCGTGGTTGATGGAGATGAAGCGCTTGGCGCGATCCATGACCGCGCTGGCGTATTTCTGCGCCGCTTCGATGGAAAGCTCCGTCATCGAATCGACATTCAAGACCAGATCGTAGGTGTCGGCGGAGGCGAAAAACTCGTCAGGCGATTGTAATTTTATGGCGTGCGTGCCCAGGACGTTTCCAAGGAAGTATCCCTGCGAGATGCCGGAAAACGGAAGGTCCACGATGGTGTAATCGGCGATGCCGAAGCGCTGCGCGTAGTACGCAGTGCGGCCCAATCCGCCGCCAATTTCCAGCACGTGGCCCTTTAGCAGGCTCGCCTGATAGACTGCGTGGATGGCGCGATCGGAATCGATGCCGCGCCCGGTGATGGTGCCAGTTTCTCCCGGAAACGGGTTGGGAAAGTCGACGGGCCCGAGCAGCCTGTCTATTCGCAACAGGATGGCTTCGGCGGAATCCAGTTTCCGCCAGAGGCGGCGTACTTTCATCTGAGGGGAAAGGTGTTCCGGGTTTTGCAGCCGCTCGGTGCCCAGGGCTTCACTCAGCCTGTGAAGCGGCGATAGATCGCGGCTGCTTCCCCCCTTGTAATCCTTGAAGGTGTTCTCAAATCCGTAGTGGAGGTAGTTGCTCGCAGGGTTGCGGAGGATCGCCTCCGCCTCCCCCGCCGATCCCTCCATGAACACCTCGTGCAGAGGCCGTTGAAAGCGATCGAAAATTCCCTTCCATATCCCGCCATAGTGCTCTTCGCGAAACGTCCTGCGGTAAGTGGCGAGCAAGCTCTCGACGAGTGAGAGGTTCATGGTTGTGACGATTCTATGCGGCGCCCGCGGATCGCCCAGGCGATTTCGGCCGCGCCGGTCATCGGCGCGCGCAGGCCCTGAAAATAGACTGCGGTACTAGGAGCGCGCACCTGGCCCGCCGCGCGCTCGCGCCGGACGGTCCAGGCCATGCGGAAGTCCCATAGCAGTCGTTCGTAGAGATTGCCGCGCAGATAGGGCTTTCCTGAGAACTCGGTGAACAGGAGTTCTTTGTCCGCACTCCCGCGCCCCGAGGCCAAGCTGCGGCGCGTGGCTTGGTCGCCATGCTCGCGGATCGAACACAGCACTTCGGAAGTAAATGAGAATTCCCCGTCTTCCAGCAAGCGGAACCACATCTCCAGGTCGACGAGCTGCAGATAGCGCAGGCTGAAGCCGCCCTGCGCATCCGCGCGGCGGAACATCACCACCGTCGGCTCGCCGATGAGATTGCCGAGAAAAAAACACCTGCGGATCGCCGCTTGTCCGGAGCAGGCGCCTTCCCCGTCCGCGTAGCGCAATACGCGTGTACGCACCGAGCCACCGCCGAAAGTGCGGCGCGCGCAGGCAGCGAGCGTTACCTTCGGACGACCCTGTAACACGCCCAGCAGGCGCTCGACGCAGCTGGTCTCGAGCAGGTCGTCCGCCGACAGGAACTTCACGTATTCGCCGCGCGCTAGCTCCAGGCAGCGGTTGAAGTTCGCCTGCATGGGCAGGTGTTCCGGCGCCGGCTCGTAGCGCACGCGCGGATCGCGCCGCTGCAGGGGTTCCACGACTGCGCGCGTATCGTCGGTCGAGCGATTGTCCGAAACGATGACTTCGATGTCGCCAAAGCTCTGCGCCAGCGCCGATTCAAGTGCTTCGGCGATGAACGCCCCATGGTTGTAGGCCGGGACGCAGATGCTCACCGCGGGGGTCACGCCGGTAGTTCCTCGAAGAGCTCGAGAATCGTCCTGTACTCGACCTCGCGGATTTTCGAATCGAAGATCGGGAACGGGCTGATGTGCCTAGTGCAGAACTCCAACAGCCGCAGGCCCGCCCTGCCGGGCAGCAGCCGCGGCAGCGCATGGACCACCACCAGGATGGAAGAGAACAGGATCCTCTCGTACCAGCGCAGATGAGGCCAGAAATGACGCAGTACCCGTATGCCCTTTGCGCGATCGGCCGCATAGACCTGCACGAATCTGAAGCGGCTCATGTCCGCAGCCGCCACCCCGTATTCCAGTCCGAAGTTTCTTTCGATGGTCGCCATCGCCAGATACCACGAGACGATCAGCGAGCTGCCTGGCAGCAGGTTGCGCCTCACATGTTCAGGGATGGCCCCGGCGCCGAGGTTGTTGAGGAAGGCATTTCCCTCCTCGGCACGGTCGTTGAAGTAATAGTAGCCAAAGGATTTCGGGCTGATGCCGATCGCCACCATCGCCCGGGGATCGACGACGACGGATTTCGCGGCCAGCAGGATGACGTTGTTCGCGTAGTAGTCCGGGTACGGTGATTGGTAGAACGGCCCGTAGGATGCCAGGCTGTCGATGAATCTCCGGCTCACCAGCGCGTGCTGCATGTTGTAACTGAAAGAGAGCCGCAGCGACATTGACTTGCGCACCGCCGCCAGCGCCTCGCCGCGCGCGAGCAGGCCGGGCCCGGTGCGGCCGCGCAGCAGGTCCGAGTAGCCGGTCTGCACGAAACCCTTGGCGTGGCCCGGAATGACGCCGGGATAGGCGAACTGCAGCGCCTCGACATAGATGCAGTCGGGTGCCGAGAAGCGCTCGATCAGCTCCGCCAACTTGTCGAAGTAGCCCTGCAGCAGGCAATCATCGTCGCCGAGCATGATCACATAGTCACCGCTGCTGTGCGCGAGCGCGTTGTTCCAGTTGTCGGTGACCGACACGAACCGCACCGTTCGCACGTAGCGGATGCGCGCATCGCCAAGGCCCGCGACGTAGCCCTCCACATCCTCGCTGGAATCATTGTCTGAGACGACGATCTGCCAATCCTGATAGGCCTGCCGGCGCACCGACTCGACCGCATAGCGCAGCAACTCGAGGCGGTTGCGCGTTGGCAGCAAGACTGAGAACTTCATACGCTGCCCGGCGGCTTGCGGAACACGGCCGTATAGGCGGCGCCCGCGCCTTCGCGTCCCTCGAGCAGCGCCGCGACCGGCGTGATCTTGCGGCCGGCGAAGCGCAATACGCGCTTGAGGAACGGCGAGGCGACGAGATGCGGCAGCGAGAACGTCCATCCAAAGCCGTTCCATCCGAGACTGCCATGATCGGTCGTCGTGCAAAGAACCTGCTCGAGCCCCGCGGCCTCCGCCCTGGCGCGCAACACCTCGGGTGGCACCAGATGCAGGTGACGCGGTGCGTCTATGTGGGCCCAGTAGCGGCCGAGTACCCGGAACTGGAACGCATGGGGATTCGGCAGCGCGAGGACCAGCACGCCGCCGGGCGCCAGCCGGCGCGCCGCCGCATCGACAAAGCGCCACGGATCGCGCATATGCTCGAGCACATGCCAGGCCGCGATCACGTCGGGCTGCGCGGCCTCGTCCAGCGCGGCCGCCTCGTCGTTCCTGCAGATGGCGCGCACGCCGATGCGCGATTCGAGGAACTGGCAGCAAGCCGGGTCCATCTCGATCGCCTCGACCGAGAACCCGGCGCGCCTGGCGAGCAGGCAGAACGCGCCCCAGGAAGGCCCGACCTCGAGCAGGCGGCCGGAGGAAACGAACTGCCTGACGAGGCCAATCTTGTACTGCTCGTGCGCGACGCCGGCTTCGATCGCTTCCTGGGTGGCCGGCAGCGTGTAATAGCCCGATACGTAGTAGGGGCCGAGGTCCTGCGGCACGTCGGCAAGCGAAACCAGGCCGCAGCGCTCGCAGCGCCCATACTCGAACACTTGCGCCGACACCGCGCGGTTGTAATCGCGCGTGCGCAGGAAAGGCCGCATTGCCGCGCCGCACGCACCGCAGCGCGTATCGCCGGGGAAAGGCTGCGACATCCCGGACGACCTCACGCGGGCCGGGCGAACTCGCCCCAGGCATATTCCGCCAGCTCTGCCCGGCCTGCCAGCTCCGCTGCGAGGTACGTTTCGGTCTGGTTGTCGGCCACCAGCAGGTTCTCCTCGCGGGATTGCCAGAACGTGTTCGACAGGTGCCAGCGCGCCGGCTCGTAGCCCTCGCCGTCCCTGCCGACCACGAGCACCTTCAAGCCCAACTTCAGCACCTGGTTCGTGACGCTGTCCTTGCCGCTCTCGAATTTGTAGGCCGACAGCTTGATGGGCATCGGCCCGAGGCGGATGCGGCGCAGCGTCTGCCGCGAACCCATGAAAGCGTTGGTGCGCAGATGGTAGTTCGGAAAAGGCGGGAAGTCGCGCGCCGGACGCCAGACGCCGGCCAAACCCAACGCCAACCTCATCACGCGGCGGGCGAACGCCCCCGGAGTACGGTCGCGCAGCGCATGCGCCACTCGTTTGCTGAAACGGAAGGCTGGAGGCAAGGCGTTCATCTGCTGCTGTCGCGCCGTGTATCCCCCCGCGATGCTCTGGCACGAGCCGGTCGCGCCGGCCAGGCCGACGTCCGCGTGCGCGATCCAGCGCGAAAGCTTCTCCAACCAGCCGCGGTCGAGAATCCGGCTGTAGGAATTGAGGAAGCAGAAGTAATCGTAGTCCAGACGCTCGACCGCCATGAAATAGGTATTCAGGTCGTAGCCGCGGTCGGGCACGAACAGCCTGCGATGCGGCAGGTTTTCTAGTAGCGCATCGTGGTCCCGCGTGCCGCTTTCGCCGCGAAAGCCCTTGAACAGGATGACCAGTTCGTGCGCGACGCCCGGCGCGTGCTCGCGGTAGGAGGCCAGAAACCGCTGTAGCGGCGCCACGCCGTTCTGCCGCCGCACCAGGTGGATGACTGCGATGCCTGGCAACTCAGGCGCTCCCGGGATGCTTTGCCCGCAGGTAATCGGCGAGCGCCTCCTGCCACGGGCGCAGCGCGACGCCGAGCGCGTGCGCGCGCGTGTTGGCGAGCACCGAATACAGCGGCCGGCGCATGTTGCCGGTGCGCCCGCCACGATCCACCGGCACGACCTCGGCCGCGGCGCCGGCAAGGCGGACGATCTCCTTGGTGAATTCGTACCATGAGCAGGCGCCCTCGTTGACGAGATGGTAGAGCCCGGGCGCCAGCCGCGGATGCGCGATCAGCGCGAACACTGCGCGGCTCAGGTCGTCGGTCGAGGTCGGCGCCACCACCTGCTCGCTGGCCATCTCGATGCGCTTGCCGGCACGCGCATCGGCGACCCTGCCGTCGACGAAATTGCCGCCTTTCGATTTCGCACCGGATCTTCCATACAACCCGCAGGTGCGGATCACCACCGCATGCCCAGGCGCCGCGGCGAGCGCGGCGTGCTCGCCCGCCAGCCGCGAGATGCCGTAGATCTGCAGCGGCGCCGGCAGGTCGTCCTCCCGCCAGGGCGTCTTGCGCTCGCCGCCGAACACGTAATCGCTGCTAAAAGTGACCAGCCTGGCGCCCGCCTCCGCGCAGGCAGCCGCCAAGTCGCGCACCGCCGCGCAGTTGATGAGGAATGCCTGCGCGGGGTCTTCCTCGCATTTCGGCACGTTGTGGAACGCCGCACAGTTGATCACCAACTCCGGTCGCAGCCGCGCGATCGCGGCGGCGGCCTCCCCCGCACGCGCGAGATCCAACGCCTCGCGCCCGGGCGTGGCGATCTCGTGCCCAGGATTGTTGCGCAGCAGGTCGCTGCCGAGCTGGCCGCTCGCGCCGATCAGCAGGATCTTCATGGCAGCGGCGCGTAGGAGCGGTCGCGCTCCGACAGGATCGGGTCGGCGAGCGGCCAGGCGATGCCGAGCCTGGGGTCGTTCCAGAGAACGCCGCGCGCGAGATCGGGATGATGGGACTCCGCCATCTGGTAGAGCACTTCGCAGTCGTCCTGCAGCGTCTGGAAGCCGTGCGCGAAGCCTTCGGGCACGTACAAGCCGAGGCGGTTGTCCGCGCTGAGCTCGACCGCGTGCCAGCGCAGACGGGTCGGCGAGCCGTCGCGCAGGTCCACGATCACGTCCCAGATCGCGCCGCGCGTGCAGCGCACCAGCTTCGCCTCCTCGTGCGGCCTGGCCTGGAAGTGCAGCCCGCGCAGGGTGCCCTTGCGCCGGTTCCACGACACATTGGCTTGCGCCACGACCGGGCTGAGCCCGTGCGCGCGGAATTCCGCCTGGCAGAACGAGCGCGCGAAAAAGCCTCGATCGTCCTCGATGCGCTCGAGCTCGACGACGAAAGCACCCGCCAGCGGTGCAGGGTTGAACTTCAATCGAGCACCTTCACTTGCGGGATCGGCACGACGAAGCGCCCGCCCCAGGAGCGGATGCCGTCCATCTGCGCGACGATCTCCTCCTTGAGGTTCCAGGGCAGGATCAGCACGTAGTCGGGTCGCGTCTCGCCGATACGCTCGGGGCCGTAGATCGGGATGTGCACGCCCGGCAGGTAGCAGCCCTGCTTGTGCGGGCTGCGATCGACCGTGTAGTCGATGAAATCGGCCCTGATGCCGCAGTAGTTGAGCAGGGTGTTGCCCTTCGCGGCCGCGCCGTAGCCGGCGATGCGCTTGCCGGCGCGTTTCGCGCCGATCAGGAATTCCAGCAAGCGGCGCTTGGTCTCCTTCACCTGTTCGTCGAATGCGCCGTAGGCCTCGATTCCGTCCAGCCCTGCGGCCCGTTCGCGCGCCAGCAGGTCGGCCACCCGCCGGCCGACCGCCTTCTCCGCGTCTTCCGCGTGGCATGCGTAGATGCGCAGCGAACCGCCGTGCGTCGGTATCTCCTCGACGTCGAACAGGACCAGCCCGTGCTTCGCGAACACCTGCTGCACGGTGAGAAACGAGAAGTAGGAGAAATGCTCGTGGTAGATGGTGTCAAACTGGTTTTCCTGCATGAGCGTCAGCAGGTGCGGGAACTCCATGGTGATGACGCCGCGCAGGGCGAGGAAAATCTTCAGCCCAGCGACGAAATCGTTCAGGTCCGGCACGTGCGCGAGCACGTTGTTGCCGAGCAGCAGGTCCGCGCGCGTGCCTTGCGAGGCCAGTTCCTTCGCGGTCTGCGTGCCGAAGAACTTGACCAGGGACGGAACGCCTTTCTTCTCGGCCGCCTTGGCGACATTGGCCGCAGGTTCGATGCCGAGCACAGGGATTCCCCGCGCCACGAAGTACTGCAGCAGGTAGCCATCGTTGCTGGCGATCTCGATCACCTTGCTCTTCGGGCCGAGGCCGAAGCGCTCCGTCATCGCCGCCGTATAGGCGCGCGCGTGCGCGAGCCAGCTGTCAGAATACGAGGAGAAGTAGGCGTAGTCGCTGAAAATCTGCTCTGGCGTCTCGAATTCCTCGAGCTGGACCAGAAAGCAGGCCTGGCACACCCAGGCGTGCAGCGGATAGAACTTCTCCACGCCGCCGAGCTGCTCGGGCTTCAGGAACGAATTCGACGGCGGCGACATGCCCAGGTCGGCGAACGACAGCGACAGCGGGGCATCGCAAAAACGGCAATGGCCGCGCCGGGTCATCGGCCGGCGAGCTCCATGTAGCGTCCGATCTGCGCGAGCGACAGCGCTTTCGCGTCGGCGCCCTGCTGCTGGTTCTTGTACCACTGCACCGTCCACTCGAGCGCGCTCTCCAGCCCAAGCCGCGGCTTCCAGCCGAGGCCGGCGCGTGCTTTCGAACTGTCGAGCTTGAGGAAGCCGGCCTCGTGCGGATGCTCGCCGCCGGCGCTCGCCCAGCCTGCAGGCGGCCCCCACAGGCGCGCGACCGCGGTGACGATTGCCTCGACGCTCACCGCGTCCGCATCGGAGGGACCGAAATTCCAGGCACTCGCGAACTCCGCGGGCTTCTCGCACAGCCGTTCCGCGAGCAGCAAGTAGCCCGACAGCGGCTCGAGCACGTGCTGCCACGGGCGCACGGCCAGCGGGTTGCGCACGCGCACCGGCTCGCCGCGCCCAACTGCGCGCACGATGTCCGGCAGGATGCGGTCGGCGGCCCAGTCGCCGCCGCCGATCACGTTGCCCGCGCGCGCGGAGGCGATCGCGGCGGCGCCTTTCGCGGGGTCGAAGAACGAGGCGCGATAGGCCGCGGTCACCAGCTCGGCGCAGCCTTTGCTGTTGCTGTAGGGATCGCGGCCGCCGAGCGGGTCGGTCTCGCGGAAGGCCAGATGGTTCTCCCGGTTTTCGTAGCACTTGTCGCTGGTGACGTTGACCACCGCGCGGATCCCGGGCGAGCGCCGCGCCGCCTCCAGCAAGTAGACCGTGCCCATGACGTTGGTCGCGTAGGTGCCGACCGGGTCGTCGTAGGAAGCATGCACCAGCGACTGCGCCGCGAGATGGAACACCACCTCCGGGCGGCAGGCCTCGAACGCGCCCGCAAGCGCCACGGGGTCGCGCACATCGGCGATCGTCGAGGCGATGCCGTCATGCCCCTGCACGGACTGCCACAGCGAGGGCGTGGTCGGCGGCTGCAGCGCGTAACCGGAGACGCGCGCGCCCATCGATGAGAGCCACAGCGCGAGCCAGCTGCCCTTAAAGCCGGTATGGCCGGTGACGAGTACCCGCTTGCCGGCCCAGAATTCGCGCCGGATCACCAGCTCTTCCATGGCGCATGGCCGCCCGCCCAGAGCTCCTCCAGGTGCGTCTTGTCGCGCAACGTGTCCATGGGCTGCCAGAATCCCTTGTGGAAATACGCCGCCAGGCCCCGCTCGCGCGCCAGGTGCTCGAGCGGTTCGCGCTCCCAGACCGTCTCATCGCCCTTGATGTGGTCGAGCACCGAGGGCGCGCAGACGAAGAAGCCGCCGTTGATCCAGCCGCCGTCGCCCTTGGGCTTTTCCTGGAAGCTGGTGACGTGCGCGCCGTCGAGCACCAGCGCGCCGAAGCGCCCCGGCGGCTGCACTGCGGTCAGCGTCGCCTTCACCTTCTGCTGGCGGTGGAAGGCGATCAGCGCCTTGAGGTCGACGTTGGCGACGCCGTCGCCGTAGGTAAAGCAGAAATCCTCGTCGCCGATATAGTGCGCCACGCGCTTGAGCCGCCCGCCAGTCTGCGTCGCTTCGCCGGTTTCCACCAAGGTGACCTTCCACGGCTCGGCGCTTTTCTGGTGCACCTGCATCGAGTTGTCGCGCATGTCGATCGTGACGTCCGACATGTGCAGGAAGTAGTTGGCAAAGTACTCCTTGATGACGTAGCCCTTGTAGCCCAGGCAGACGATGAACTCGTCGATGTCCTGCGCCGAGTAGATCTTCATGATGTGCCAGAGGATCGGCTTGCCGCCGATCTCGATCATGGGCTTGGGCTTGAGGACGGATTCCTCGCTGATCCGGGTGCCGAGGCCTCCGGCAAGAATCACGCATTTCATTGGCTACGCCGCTCTACCCGAGTAAGGATTCGTATTTTCGCAGAAAATCGCGCCCGACCCGGTTGATGCCACCGTAGCCGTAGTGCCCCGGACGCATCAACGCGAGGAAACGCCGCTGCAGCTCTTCGTCCTTCGCCTCGTATGCCGCGGTGCCTTTCACTCTGTCGAGCACCTCCAGCGCAAGATCGCGCACCTCTTCGCCGCTGTTCTCGACGGTGCGTATGCCCTGCTCCCGGTATTTTTCCGCGAAGCGCAGGTTGGAGACATCCGAATCGAAAGTCTCGCGGAACGTGAGGTAGCGCTGCTCGCGCTCGGACCACAGCAGCTTCGGCAGGGCGACGTCGATGGCGCTGAAGGCGAGCACGGTGGAGAACGGCGCCTGGTTCGCGGCCGCCACCGGCCTGCCGAACAGGGTGGAGACGTACAGCAGGCCGGATGAGGCGCCCAGGAAAAATCTGGCTTCGGCGCAAAGAAAGACATCCAGCCAGTCGCTGCGCGAATCGAGATGCGCGTAGTCGATCACGCCCGGCGACTTCGGCAGGCGGCTTTGCGTGGGCCCGCCCATGCGCACGCACCAGTACCCGCGGCGCACCAGTTCCTCGGCCGCCACCAGGTAGTTGGCGATACTGCTGTTTCGATACATATTGATATCGTCGTCCTGCGGCGCGTAACCCGTCTCGCGGTTGTGGATGCAGACGAACTCGGCTCCGGCCGGAACGCCCTGCGACTCGAGCCACGCGCGGCCGCGCGCGCGGTGCGCCTCGGTGAGCGTGAGCAGCGGCGGCCGGGTCCCCCATGCCCGCTCTACCGCGATGTAGTGCGCTGTCTCGTTGAACGCGAGGATCATCGCGTTGTAGTTGACGCAATCGTACCGGTGCAGCCGCTGAAGGATCTTCGCAGCGATGGGCGATCTGACCACGCAAAAATACCGATCCCAATACTCAAGCAGGCATTGGTTGTCTGCGAAACTCGGCGGACTTATGAGAACACCGTGGTAGCGCGGCTCCATGCCCAGAATTTGCTTCTTTATGAAAGCCGCGGGATCCGTGCACAGGTGGCCGATTCTTCCCGGAGCCGTCAGCTGCAGGATTCTGACGCGTGCGAGGGAAAGCAGTCTTGCGGTAGGGGCCTCGACCGCGAATGCGAGCGCGGCGGCGAGCCTGTGGGTCCATTTGCGCTTGCGGACCAGTGTCGCGAAGGCGACCCAACATTTCTCCAGGAATCTCATCGGCCTGCCAGGACTTGAACGATCAGGCAAGATTACATTACCTGCTCCAGTCCCCGGACCTGTCTCTCCATCAGGCGAGCTTGGCTCGTCACGTAAAATCCACGCCATGACCCCATTTCAAAAGCTACTCGGATTCGCGCGCAGGGTTCGTGCATATGTGCGCCGCCGCCTGGGACCGGCCAGGGCGGCTGGGACTCAACCCGCTGCAACGCAGGAGCCTATCGGTGAGCAATTGGCTTCCGCCGCGCAATTGCCGGGAGCCGTGGATCACTTGGCCAAGACCATCGTCAAGGATCCTGGCAACGCAGAAGCCTGGCGCGGAATCGGTCAAATGGCCGTCCAGACCGGGCAGCTTGCGAACCTGCTGGATGCGGTGCGCGAAGCGGCGATGGACTGGTCGAGGACGGCGAATCCCGTTGCGGGCGCGCACGACCGCTACACGCGGCGTTTCGGATTGCCGCTTGCGGACAGCATACTTCCCAAGCATCTGCCCGCGGACAAATTCGTGCTGCTTGACGGCGGCGCGCGCGAAGCCGAGGTGGATGGACGCTGGAGCAGGCTGGATCCGGAGCGGCTCGTCATCCACGGATTCGAGCCTGACGAACCCGAATGCATTCGTCTGAACGGACTCGCCGCGGCGGCCGGCCTTGCCCGCCACTATTACCCGGTAGGACTCTGGAGCATCGACGGCGTGCTGCCGTTTCAGGAAAACCATGCCGGCGGCGGCAGTTCATTCATGGACCAGAACCAGCTCGTGACGGAACGGTGGAAGTTCGAGAATCCCACCCAGATATCGCTCGCGCGGGAAATCTTCCGCCCCAGGCGCACCTATGACGTGAAAGTCGCGACGGTCGCAACGTGGGCGCGGGAGCACGGCGTATCCCAGATCGACTTCATCAAGCTGAACGTGCAGGGAGGGGAGCTCGAAATTCTGCGCACCACCGGGCCTGTCCTTGACAGCGTACTCGGGCTTCTCGTCGAAGTGAGCTTTTGCGAGTCCTACGTCGCGCGCCCATTTTTCTCCGACGTTGATCCATTTCTCCGCGAGAAGGGTTTTACGTTTTTCGACCTGCTGGCCCATCACTACATCGGCCGGGAACAGTCCCCCATCGCGCAGCAGCACCTGAAGAGCGTGCGGCCGAAGCTGGGTCAGCTGGTGTCGGCATGGGGCCAGCTCATCGAGGGACACGCACTTTATCTGCGCGATCCTTTAGGCCCCGGAACACGACAGCCCCCGAATCAGGCTGCAGCACGGCGGGCGCTCAAACTGGCCTGCGTCGCCGAAATCTACGGGCAGATCGAGTATGCGTTCGAGCTCGTCAACTGGGCGGGCCGCGGAAGCGCTGGTATCGCTACCGATGGCCTGGCGCAGCGCGCTGCCGATCTGTACCGTCAGCACTACTAGCACTTATGTGACGCCTTATTAGGCGATGCCTAGGCCCGCCTTTATACGACTGAGCCAGGAACCGCCACGCGACACGGTTTCGAGCGGCGGCACCCCTGCCATGTCTTGCATCGGCATGACGAAGGGCAAACGCTCAGATGGGCGGCGCATCGCAATGAAGAGCAGATCGAACACGTAGGAAATCTGGTATCGCCTGTTTGGATAGGGCGCCACCTCGCCAGCTCCAGGCAAAGTACCTTGTTCCGTTATGGCCGCCTGCGTTTCCGGCGCCATGAGGTTCTTGTAGAAGACCTCGACGACCTTAGGCATGAAAGTCTGCGTGCTTTCCATGTCGGACAGCTGAATCGGCAGGGCATCGAAATCAATGGCCTCGATACCGGCGCGGGAGAGATACTGATTCCGGCAAAACGTATTGTCAACGTAACTGAAATCCACGATCTCATATTTATTCGCGCGCACCATTTCCACCATCGCGTTCGGATGGATGTTGTAAAAGCCATGGTTGATGAACGCGAAGCTGGGAATCGCGTGCATCGAGATTCCACCGGGCCGAGTCGCGTTGTGAATCGTCTTGAACGCTTCGCCGATATTGAATACGTGCTCGGTGGTGCCAAAGTTCGTCACGATCCCGAATTCTGGCAGCTGCGGCGCAGGATGATTCAGGTCCACCTTGTACGTCGCCCGGTCGTCCTCCGAATCGAGAGACGAATACTCGGCCAGGCCGAAGATTGTATAGAAATCCTTCTGGGCGGTCCGCCGCACTGTTTCGCCGTCCAACATCGAATCGAGCAAGGCCCGCGCTTTTTCCGGAGGATTCAGGCCGTGCGCCAGCTTTTCGAGTATCGGGCGGCTTACCTGAATGTCTTGCGGGCCAAAGTCGATGACGGTGGTCTGACCGCGAAAACCACCGCGCTCGGCAACCCGCTTCATCCACGCGACGTGTATTGGACCGATCGCCACTAGATAGGGGCTCTATTGCGCACTACGCACGCAGGATGCATCAATGCTTCCAGCAACATACCTTCCAACAAAGGCCGCTCCGTTTCTTGAAAAGTGGAAGTCATCGTAAAACATTCGTGCGGTTCTCGGCATACTTGCGGCCAGATCAACGCATCGCAGCCCACGAGCAGCACAGACACCCAGCATCGTGTCATTGTATCGGCCGAGCATTCGAACCATTACCGAATAGTGGTACCACTTGTTATGCAAATCCAAGAACCAGTGGTCTACGCCATTCAATCCGCCTGCATAGAGCCGACTCAATTCCTCAGGACCCATCCTATTCGACCAAATGGAGGGCTGCTTAACCAGGACCGGCTCTGAGTCCTTGCTACGGACTACGGCGATGTCCCGTAGCGTGTTGAACGGCGGGTGTGGGTGACGGCTCCGGATTGGTCATATTACGCGACTTTGAGTTCGGGTTTCGAGGTGCGCGTGGCGCTGACGAGCGCGGCGCGCAGCTTCTGGATGTCGCGGTAGCCACGCAGTCGCCGGAATCCACTGCGTGCTTCGAGCAGCGCGGCGCCGATCCAGCGGTCCATCAATCCAAGCCGCATCATCGACCAGTGGACGAGCCATGAGTGCCCGAAAATCCCGCGCCGCCTGCCCAGCCCCTGGGGCGCATGCTCGAACTGCGGGACAGGTACCCCTTTCAATACTGGAACCCCGTCCTGAATGTCGAACCAAGGCTTGTATCCGCCGCCGAAAACGACGTACCCGTTGCGATGGCTGTCCCAGGCCATCACGCCCACGACAATCGCAGTCGGCCTGACCCTTTCGGCCAGCGTCTCGGCGCGCAGGATCATCTGATCAACGCCCCACGCACCGGCGGCCCCGTTTATCACGGGAATCGCGAGGGCCCGCTCCAGCTGCGCGGGCCATGTTTCCTCGTCTCGAACGCCGGACCCCGCGGTGAACGAGTCCCCGACCGCGATGATTGCTTCTGGCGGCACGGGCCGCCTTGCGCCATTGTTGCGGATGCCGAACTCGGAGGTGGTGAAGCCGTCGGCGTTGATGCCGTCTTTCAGGCGCCAACCCAGCAGCTCATCGTGGTTCAGGTAGCCGGTGTTGGCTCTCACGATGTCGAGGGATTGCGCTACGAAATTCGTGGCGGCAAGCACCGGAATGCCCGAGTAAAGGCGCAATGCCGCTTCCAGAATCAGGCAGCATGCGGCAACGCTCCCCAGGATCAGGAGCGCATTGCCGGCATGACGCTTTGTCATTTCTGAGACGGCGCCTTGACCTCCGTCAGGAGGCTGTCGATTGCATAGACGATATTCTTTCCTGCGGTCTTGGGGCCGGCGACGACGCGCGTGCCGTTCACCCGCCACGTCGCACCGTCGCGCGCGATCGTCAATGGCGATCCATCGGCTGCCACATAGCGCAAATTCGCATTGCGGCCCTCGCTTTCTCCCAGTGGTGTCGCGTGTACCGCATCGGCGTTGGGAACGAAATGCGCCCGCATTTCCCGGACCAGCTCGCGCGCAGCCGAAGTCGCTTGGAGGCCCTCGAGGAACCCACTGCCTCTTTCCTGCAAGGCGCGGTCAGTCGGCAGGAAAACGAGCGCGCCGCCCCGCCCGCGCGCCGCCTGCGGCATGACGCGCGTATGCACCGCCACAGCCAGCAAATGCGCCGCGGCATCGCAGTGCAATTCGCGGGCCGCACGGAACAGGCGCCGTCCCTCACGTAGCGCCGCGGCACGCCGCACGAACAGGTCGGCGCTCCTTTCCTTTGCGCGCCACGATTCTTCCGTCACAGGCCTGCTATGCCACCGCAGCTTGGTGGTAGCGACGAGGTCGTTGACCCAGCTGTCGTAGTTCAGCCACCATTCGCCGATAGAGGCCGGGTCGGCGCTGCTCGGCGAGCGATACCAATCGAACTCCTTGTCGAGGGGTGCCAGACTCACCGCAAACAGGTCGTCGGAATCGCGCACCATATGCACGAGCGATGGATCGATCGGCGTCTCGAGGAGGTTCGCCGTATTGAGCTGCAGGTAGGCAGGGTCGTAGACGAACATTTCGCGGGAAAACGCCCGGCACAGCAGGCCCTCGTTCGGCACCGCCCATAGCAGCATTTCCGGATGGACCGGAAACTGCGTGCTGTCGCGCAGGTAGGCTGCCATCAGGGGATGCAACGTCGTCAGGCACAGTTCCACCAACTCGGAGCCACTCAGCGCAATGGCGCCCATGTCGTTCTTGAACTCACGCGCAAGCCTTGCCGCGAAGGCCTCGCTCTCCGCGCGCAGGTAGCTCATGAAAATCGCCTGCTTGCCGGATTCCAGCAGCCGCCCTACATGCGCGAACGAGCCGTTCGACCACACCACGTCCGGCGGCATCAGCAGAATGAACGAATCCTGCGACCGGGCGCGATTGGCCGCTTCGCTCCAGATCGCATGGTGCGCAACCATGGGATCCTTCATCTCCTCGTCCTTGATCCTGCGGAATTCGAGCTTCATCATGCCCGCGAGCGCCTGCAACTCCGGCGCCTCCCTCAGCCGCCGCATGTCGGCCTGGCTCGTGTAAATCACATAAGTGAGGTCGCAGAGCCGCGCCAGCGCAGGGAAATTGCCGTCGGCGAGCAGGGTCGGCAGATTCAGGTCGAGAAATTTCCGGATGTGCCAGTCGCCCCACACGACCGTGACGACCAGCAGTTTTTCTTTTCTGGGAGCAGTGGCCATCGATTCGCGAGGGTCGGTTCGCGCCGGCAGGCGCGAGGGTTTGCGGTGCGTCATGATAGTATGATCGGGCTGCTGCGACCGGTAGATCGGGCCTGAAACACGTCGAAATCCGCATGAGGCGGGTCAGCAATGAGTGCGATCGATCAAGCGGAATTCGATGAAGTGTCCCATCGGGTGTTGCGCAACTTCTTGCGCAGCATGCGATGGAAAACCTGTCAATATCTGGTCGTGCCGGTGGCCGCTTCTCCCGAAGCGGCCAATACGGCCGATGCGTCAGGCTCGGTCGTCGAGCAGTGCAGAGCGATTGCCGCCCGGGCGGGCGATTCAGTCACGAGCAAGGAATTTGCGGAGCCGCTTCTCAGGCGCGCGATGCGGCTCGATCAATGGTGCGCCTCGCCCGAGGCGTTGCAGGCCGCGCTGCCGCATGCCCTGCTGCATGGCAATGCGGTTGCCTGCCTGATGCTCGCGCGCGCGATGCTTCGGGCCGGCAGGCACGACGAAGCCTTGGGGTTTCTCCTGGAAGGCGCTGCGATCAATCCACGGATCGGGGCTGTCAGGCAGGAACTGGGCCTGGCGTTGATGCGCGAGGGCAGGATCAGCGAGGCGGCTGGCCACCTCGAGGCGTCGCTCGATCTGTACAGCGGCTTGCGCTTCGACCACCCGTCGCTCGAGGTTCCGGTCGCGGTCTTCAGTGCCGGCAATTCGGTTGAAATCCATATGTATCGCGGACGCTTCTATGTGTACAAACGCGATGCGGATTTCGTACGCGCACTACCATTCGACGGCGTGCTGTTCGAGATACGCAGGAACGCCCTGTACAGGCTTGTCAGGCGCGTGGTCCGGCTGCTGATGCTCAGGCCTCTGATGCTGAAGGTAATCAGTCGGGTCGTGGCCGCCCGGCAGGCCGCCATTTCCGGCGACGCTTCGCAGGATCCGGCTGCGCCGGCGACTGCGCGCTTCTGGCGGCGGTTGCCCAGCTTCATTTGGCGCGCGCTTGCGCGGAAATTGGCGCTGCATATGTTCGCGCGGCCCATTCCCCCTCTGGACTCGATGGCCGAAGCCATGGCGCTTGCCCGCTCGTTGGCGCGCGATTCACGGGAATGACCGGCAAGCAGGCAACGCACGAAAATTTCTCGCGCACGGACGAGACCTCCGCGGGGTCGGAGCGCAGTTTCGGGTTTGTATTCGCCGGCTTCTGCGCGCTGGTCGCTGGATTTCATCTCTGGCACGGCAATGTGGCGTTCTGGTGGTGGATTGGCGTGGCCATGCTGTTTGCCTTTGTCGCCGTCGCAGCGCCGAAGATCCTGCGGCCGCTGAACATCCTCTGGTTCAAATTCGGCCTCCTGCTGCACCACATCGTCTCGCCCATCGTGCTGGGGCTGATGTTCTTTGCCGTGTTCGCCCCGATCGGCCTCATCATGCGGCTGGCCGGGAAACGGCCGCTCAATCTGAAGTTCGATCCGGCGAAACACAGCTACTGGATCGAGCGCAGGCCGCCCGGGCCCCCGCCCGGATCGTTCAACAACCAGTTCTGAGGTCGCCATGTCATTGCTGCGCGAATTGTGGGCCTACATGAAGGTCCGGAAGAAATTCTGGCTGATCCCGATCATCGTCATGATGGTCATTTTTGGCGGTCTGGTGATCCTTACGAAGGGCTCCGCGGTCGCGCCGTTCATCTACACCATCTTCTAGGCGGCAACGCGGCAGTGCGCATCCTCGGGATCTCCGCCTATTACCACGACAGCGCGGCCGCGCTCGTCGCGGACGGGCGGGTCCTCGCCGCGGCCCAGGAAGAGCGGTTCACGCGCAGGAAGCACGACTCGCGTTTCCCGAAGAACGCGATCGGCTACTGCCTCTCGCAAGCCGGCGTGCGGCTGGCGGACGTGGATTACGTCGCCTTCTACGACAAGCCGTTCCTGAAGTTCGAGCGCCTGCTCGAGACCTACGTCGCTTTCGCCCCCAGGGGATTCCGCTCGTTCAGGATGGCGGTGCCGGTATGGCTGCGCGAGAAGCTGTTCCAGAAGGATCTGCTGGGAGACGAATTGCGCGAATGCGATCCGCAGTTCGACATCCAGTCCAAGCTGCGCTTCTCTGAGCATCATTTCAGCCACGCCGCGAGCGCGTTCTACGCCTCGCCTTTCGACGAGGCGCTGGTGCTTACCATGGACGGCGTCGGCGAATGGGCGACAACGTCGGTTGCCCTCGGGCGCGGCAACGATCTGGAGGTCGTGAAGGAGCTGCATTTCCCGCACTCACTTGGCCTCCTCTATTCCGCCTTCACCTACTACACCGGCTTCAAGGTCAATTCAGGCGAGTACAAGCTGATGGGGCTCGCGCCCTACGGGGAGCCGAAGCACGCCGGGACCATCCTCGAGAACCTGATCGATCTCAAGCCGGACGGCACCTTCCGGCTGAACCAGGATTATTTCGACTATTGCACTGGCCTGAAGATGACCAATGCGCGCTTCGACGGGCTGTTCGGGCAGCCGGCGCGCAAGGCGGACCAGCTGCTCACGCAGTTCCACATGGACATCGCGGCCTCCATCCAGGCGGTGACCGAGGAAATCGTGCTGCGGCTCACGCGATCGCTGCGGGCCGAGACTGGCCTGCGCAACCTCTGCCTCGCGGGAGGCGTGGCGCTCAACTGCGTCGCCAACGGCAAGATCCTCCGGGACGGGAAGTTCGAGGGCATCTGGATCCAGCCGGCCGCGGGCGACGCCGGCGGCGCGCTCGGCGCCGCGCTGGGCCTCTATCACCTGGATTTGCGCAAACCGCGCCTGCCGGTTAACGGCGCGGGGGACGCGATGCAGGGCGGCTATCTCGGACCGAAGTATCCGCAGCAGGAGGCCGAGCGCCGGCTGCGCGATGCCGGGGCGAGATTCACCGTCATGGAGGAGGAGCCCCTGCTCGCCGCGACCGCCGAGGCGCTGGAAGCCGGCAAGGCCGTCGGCTGGTTCCACGGGCGCATGGAGTTCGGCCCGCGCGCGCTAGGCGCGAGATCCATCCTCGGCGACCCGCGCTCGGCGAGCATGCAGAAGACGCTCAACCTCAAGGTGAAATACCGGAAAGCTTCCGCCCCTTCGCCCCCTCGGTGCTGCGCGAGGACGTCGCCCAGTGGTTCGAAATCGATGCCGACAGCCCCTACATGCTGATGGTCGCGGACGTGAAGAAGGAAAAGCGGCGCCAGATGACCGCGGCAGAGCAGGCGCTGTTCGGCATCGAAAAGCTGAACGTGCCGCGTTCCGACATTCCCGCCGTGACGCACATCGATTACTCCGCCAGGATCCAGACGGTCCACCGCGAGACCAACCCGCGCTACCACGCCCTCCTTTCGCGCTTCAAGGCGCGCACCGGCTGCCCGGTGCTCGTCAACACGAGCTTCAACGTGCGCGGCGAACCGATTGTCGGCACGCCGGAAGATGCCTTCCGCTGCTTCATGGGCTCGGAAATCGAGGTGCTGGTGGTCGAGAACTGCTTCTTGCGCAAGGAAGACCAGGACCCGGCGCTCAAGCTGGACTACAAGAACGCCTTCGAGCTGGACTGAGCCGGCGCTAGCCGGTTTTTTCAGCGGCCAGCCTTCGCAACAGCTCGCTGATATCCGTCGGCCGATAGCCGTAGCGCTCCTGGGCGCGCGCGCTCGAGACGATGAAGCTCGGCTTGCCGGCGGGTTTTTCGAGCACTTTCGAACGCCCCCCATGGGCCTGCACCAGCATTCCGGCCGCCTGCGCGACGGTGGTCTGCCCGCCCGCCGCAATCGTGACCACGTCGGCGCCCTTCCAGTCGCGCTCCAGCAAGCCTGCGGCAAAAGCGACCAGATCGGAGATGTGCACGGCGTTGTTGAAAGCTGCTTGCGGGTTGAAGACGGAGATCTCACGCCCTTCGCGCGCCGCCGCGGCGACGTTGGTCAGCCAGTTGCGCACCGAGCCCGGGCCGACCACGCCGGGCAAGCGGATGGCCAGCGAAGAAAAGGCCGGTTCGGCGGCGAGCATCTCCTCGCTCAGCCGCTTGGTCAATCCATAGGCATTCGGATCGACGACGGGCGTGGTTTCATCGACCACGGCAGCCTCGATGCGGCCATAGACGGAAAGGCTGGAAAGAAAAATGAATCGGCGCGCCTTCGCGCGCCTCGCGTGGTCGATGAGCCGGCGCGTGGCCAGGACGTTGTCGCGCACCATCTCGTCCACCGTGACGCCCGCCCAGATCGACCGCGCCGCGGCGTGCACGACGGCGTCGTACGACGATGGCAGCTGGATATCGGACGAAAGGTCGCCGGCAACCACCGCCAGATTCTTGCCCCCGTCCGCGAAATCGCCGCGCCCGGAACGCAGAACCGCGGTAACGTGGTGCCCCTTGGCCAGCAGGCCTTCGACGATATGCCTGCCGCTGAAGCCGCCCGCTCCCGTGACCAGAACATGCTGGCTCATGGCGCGCCGGCCGCGACGGTATCGGCGACGAACCGGTCGATGCTGTCCGCCACGCTCGCCGGGCGGTAACCCAGCGAGCGGGCACGCTCGAACGAGATGAGGAAAGGCGCGGCGCCGTCCTCCTGCCAGCGCACGCGCTCCGGCTTGCCTGCCCGCTCGTGCAGGCGCGCCAGCACGCCGCGCATCGGCAGCGGATCGGACGCCGCGATGGTCAACGGCTGATGACCCGCGGGCATGCGGCCCGGCAGCGCCGCAACGAACGCCGCCAGATCCCCGACATGCACCACGTTGTTGAAAGGCGCCTGTGGATTGCTCGCGGTGACCTGCCCCCCGGCCAGGACGATCTGAAGCGTGTCGCACAGGAAATTGTTCCGGCCGCCGGCCCCGACCACGCCCGGCAGGCGGATCGACACGGCGGCGCGCTTGCCGGATGCCCATCCGGCGAGGGCGGTTTCGCCTTCGGCCTTCGATTTTCCGTAGACGCTGGTTTTGCCGGGCGCGGTGCTCTCGCTGACCACCGGGACGGAGATTTCCCCGTAGACGGCCATCGAAGACATGTAGGCCACACCCGCGGCGCCGGCGCCGTGGGCGTGCTCGAGCAGCCGCCGGGTGCCGTCCACGTTGCTGCGGTACAGGCGCTCCTCGTCGGGGCAGTAGGCAGGCACCTCGGCCGCGCAATGCACGAGGAAATCATAGCGGTCGGGCAGTCCCTGCAATGCTTCCAGATCGGATTCCACCACGTCAAACTGCGGGCCGCCGAGGCCGGCGGGACGCCGCTTGCGGCACAGGCCGGTCACTTTCCAGCCTGCGCCCAGGAAAACACGGGATATGGCGCCGCCCACGAAGCCGCCCGCTCCGGTGATCAGCGCGTGCACCGCGCGTCCATCGGGCGGCCGCTCACCGCTCCGGCCCGATGAGCTCGTCCAGGATGCGGGTCGGGCAATGCGCCAGCCAGCCGACTGCCGCAAGCACCTCCTCCACCACGGCGGTGTCTGCCATGCCGCGCACGACGACATCCTCCATCACGAAGTGCAGCTCGGCGCCCTGCTCGAGGATCTTCCGGTAGATGCGCGCGCGCCTTTCGGTCCGCTGCGGCAGCATATACATGCTGCACATGAGAATCCCCTGCTCCGCGCTCAGGTCGCGCACCATGCCCTCCAGCACCAGGTACGAGTGGGGGAATATGTTCTCGTTCACATGCAGCTTGTAGAGCAGTTTCTTGCGCGCGCAATAGTCGCGCAGCACGAGCGACTGCACGGGCACGGGAATCCTCAGGCCGCCGAATTCACGCGAGGTGACGTAACCGCGATAGCCTGCGCGGGCTTCGCTCATGCTCGCGTCATTCCTCGAAGCCGTCCGGCTGTTCGTAATGCATGCCGATGCGGCTTACCGGCCTGGTCGTGATCGGCAGGTAGAAGGAGCCGAGCTTTTTCTCGTTGCCAGTGTACGGCGTGAATAGGCCGGTGAAGCGGCAGTTCAGCGACCAGCGGCTGGTCGGTTCCCGGTTGATGACGTTGCCATGCAGGCAATGGGAAGCGAAGATCAGCACCTTGCCGTAGGGCACCTTCAGCCACAGCAGGTCGTTCTTGACGCGATCGAACAGGGCCTTCATGCCGCCCTCGCCGAGCGTGCGCAGCGCCGGGCTCGCCGCCTCGGTCTTCGGGCGCGGCAGGATGAACATCGCCTTGGTGTCGGATACGTCCACCAGCGGCAACCACTGCACCACCTGGAACGGGGTTTCGCCGCCGTAGACGTCGGAATGGATGTCGAGCAGCGAGCTGTCGTCGTTCGACATCTGGATCGACAGATTGACGCGGTTCTGCATCGCCAGCTCGTTGCCGACCAGGGTCCCGAGCAGCTTTCGCCCCAGCGCGTAGTAGGTCGGTTTCAGCCACGCAAGCTCATTCATCCCGCGGAACACCGCCAGCCGCAGGTCGTTCAGCTTCTGCGGCTGCACGCGCTCGTGGATCGTGTCGAGGAAGCGGCCGTGATCGGCGGGCGGGTCGATGCCCAGCTGGCGGCACGCCATGGCGACCAGCGCCCCGCGCAACTCGTCGAGCAGCGCACGGTCGTCCACGTCCCTGACGACGTAGCCGTGTTCCAGGAAGTCCCGGCTGAGACTCGCCTCCTCCGGCGTGAAAAAGCTCTCGACCACGCGCATTTCCGGCAATCCTCCCCGCAAGCCTACCCTGACAGCATGCCCTGGTAATAGTGAAGCCAGAGCGCGAAGCTGTCATAGGGAACCAGGCGCCTTTCATGCAGCGCCTGCCTGCCGTCGATCAGTTCCATGCCCGCTCCCTCTCCCAGGGTGAATCCCTTCACCGCGTCGGCATCGATCATCACATCGTAATAGAAACGATCGAAGGGCGCGATGCCGGCGCCGTCCAGGCTGAAGCGGAATCTGCCGAAAGGCTTGACGCGGGACTCGTCCAGCTGCAGGGCCAGTTCCTCGCGCAGCTCCCGGCGCAGCGTGCCCATTTCGGACTCGCCCGGCTCCATGGCGCCGCCGAAGCAGCCCCAGTGGTCGGGGTAAAAGATGCTTTTCACGGCATCGCGGTGCTGCAGCAGGTACCTGCCGTCGCGGGTCCGGATCAGCGCCGCCACCGCATCCGACGGCGTGAGCGGCTTCGAGGGCGCGAGATCGAACGCCGGCTTCACTGGGCGTGGGCGAGCCGTTCGTAGGCGGCCTGGACTTCCTCGACTTTGCCGAATTCCATCAGGCGGCCGTGCGACAGCAGCATCGCCTTGTTGCACCATTCGCGGGCGACGGAGGGGTTGTGGGTCGCCAGCAGAAGCACGCTTGCCTTGCCGACGAACTTCTTGAGGCGCAGCTGCGCGCGCTCGAAAAACGCGGCGTCGCCGGCGCCGATGAATTCGTCCATGATCAGGATTTCCGACTCGACCGCGGTAGTAATGGCGAACATCAGCCGCACCAGCATGCCGGTCGAGTAGGTGCGTACCGGCATTTCGATATAGTCGCCGAGGTCGCAGAACTCCAGGATCTCCGCGGTTTTCTCCTCCATGTCCTGTTCCGTCAGGCCAAGCAGCGATCCCCGCACGCGAATCATCTCGACGCCGCTCGCATCCGGCGCCAGCCCCTCCATCATGTTGAACAGGGGCATCACCCTGCCGTGCGCCACGACCTCTCCTGTCACCGGCTCGTAGATGCCGGCGGCCACGCGCAGCATGGTGGTTTTGCCTGACCCGTTATGACCGAGAATCGCGACCCGGTCGCCGTCCTCGAGCCGAAAATCGATGCCGTCGAGCGCTCGCACCGTCACCACGCCCTGGCGGTCGCGGTGAAAATTGCCGCCCACGCTCGTGCGCGAGACGAAGTTGCTGACCTTGTCCAGCACCAGGCTGCGCTTGAGCGAGCGCGCGTTGGCGTCGTAGATCGGGAAGTCGATGGTGACGTTCCTGAAGGCGATGCGCTGCTTCATGACGGCACGCCTATACCCAGTACGCGATGCGCGCGCGGCTGCGCACGAACAGCGCGAAGGCGAACGCCCAGCCGCATAGCGTAATCCCGACGGCGATGAACCATATGTGGGGCGGCGGAATTTCGTTGAGGAACGGCGCGCGCGCCACCTCGACGATATAGGTGAGGGGATTCAGGTCGGTAATCAGGCGTACCTTCGACCCCAGCTGGTCTGCATGGTAGTAGATGGGCGTAAGCCACACCAGCACCGTGAACGCGTTCTGGACCAGCATCGGCACATCGCGAAAGCGCGCCGAAAGCAGCCCGGCGGCGAGCGCCATCCAGGCGGCGTTGAGCAGCAGAAGCGCCAAGCCCGCCGGAATCAGCGCATAGGTGAGAGACGGCAGCAAACCGTAGACGAGCGCCGCAACGATGAAAATCACCACGGTATGGGCGTAGATGAGGGCATTGCGCCATAGCACGAGCATGACGTAGATCCAGAATGGCCGCTTCACCTGGAGAATGACCGCACTCATGGAAGTAAAGCAGGTGGCGCCTTCGTTGACGGCGGTATTCAGGAATGTCCAGGTGACGAGGCTGATGCACAGAAACGGCAGGTAGCGCTCGACGTCGATCCTGAAAAGAAACGACAGCACGAAGCCCATGATCAGGGCCTGGATGCCCATGCTCATGGTCAGCCAGAACGGTCCCGCCACCGAACGCCGGTATCTCTGGCGCAGCTCCGACAAGCCGAGCACGTACCAGGTAGGCCACTTGCGCGTGCCCTCCGCGAGGTCGCGCGCCGCCAGTACCATCTGACGGGCGTTCAAGAAATTCATACCCGTCGCCTTGCCCTTGCGTTCAGGAGACCGACTTGAGGATCTGTTCCAGCGACAGCCCGTGCGCCGCCAGCAGATCGTCGTGGCTTCCGTAGTTGTGGATGAACTTGTCCTGCAGTGTGAAGGCCTTCAGGTCGCACTGCGCGCGGCTGTCCCAGGCGATCTGCTTGGTCTGGGGCGCGAGGCCGCCCTGCGGCACGTGTTCCTCGATGACGATGACCTGCTTGTGCGTCTTCAGCGCCTCCGCTATCCCTGGCCGATCCAGCGGCTTGACGGTGTGGCACGACACCACTGAAACGGATTTCCCCGCCGCCGCCAGCCGGTCGGCCACCTGCACCGCCAATTTCATGATTACGCCGTATGAAAGGATGCAGACGTCCTTGCCGCGGCGCAGATAGCGCAGCTTTCCGAAAACGAACGGCTCCGCCTTCTCCGTCAGCTTCGGCTCGCCGGCCTTGCCGATGCGAAGGTAGACCGGACCCCTGTCCTGCGTCGCGCAGTGGCGCGTCGCGTCGACCGTCTCGAGCGGATCGCAGGGCGCGAGGATCTGCATGTTCGGGATCGCGCCGGCAATGGCGATGTCCTCCATCGTGTGGTGCGTGCCGCCCAGCGTCGAATAAATCACGCCCGCGCCCATGCCGACCACGGTGACCGGCAGGTTCTGGTAGCCGAGGTCGTCACGCACAAACTCGAACGGCCGGTAGAGCGAGAAGGTCGCGATGGTATAGGCGAAGGGCCGGCAGCCCTTGAGGGCGAGCCCGGCGGCCATGCCGATCATCACTTGTTCGGCCACGCCGACGTTGATGAAGCGCTCGGGATACTCGGCCTGGAATTTCGCCATCGATCCGGCTGGTGAGATGTCGGCGACCACGATGTAGACGCGCGGATCGGCCTTGGCGCACTCGTACAGCGTTTCGGAGAAGGTATTCCTCATGCGAGCGCCTTCTCCAGCTCGCTGAGTGCCTGCTTGTACTCATCGGGGCTCGGCGAACGGTAATGCCAGATCGGCACGTTCTCCATGTAACTCACGCCGCGGCCCTTGGTGGTCTTGCAGACCACCATCAGCGGGCGGTCGCCCATGCGGCCCGCGACGGCCTCGCAGATCGCCCTGGTGTCGTGCCCCGGGACTTCCACCGACTCCCAGCCGAACGCGATGTACTTGTCGACCACCGGATAGAAACTCGGGTGGGTGACGCTCGTGCGCCCGAGGCTCTGGAAGTCGTTGTTGTCCATGAAAGCGACCAGGTTGCCCACCTTCAGCGACGAGGCCATCATCGTCGCTTCCCAGGTCGAGCCTTCCTGCACTTCTCCGTCGGAGAGCACGCTGTACACCATCCCGTTGGTGCCGCGCGTCTTCTCCGCGTAGGCCATGCCCAGCGCCATCGACAGGCCGTGGCCGAGCGCGCCGGTGGAAGCGGCGATCCCCGGGTTGCCATAATCCGGGTGGCAGCCGAGGAGGCCGTCGGCCTTGCAGTAGCGGTCAAGGTCGTGGCGCGTGAGCACGCCGAGGTGCTCGAGGATCACGTACTGGATCATGCAGCCGTGGCCCTTGGACATCAGGAAGGTGTCCGGCGAGCTGCCGTCCGGCGCCCGCCGCATCAGTTCGAAATAGACGGCATCGACGATCTCGGTGCAGGAATACGCCGAACCGATGTGCAATGCCTGCACCTGCTGGGAAATCTCCAGGATCCGGCGCCGGAAGCGGTTGCAGCGCTCCCGGGCGGCCATGCTGTCGATCGTCTTGCGCGCTTGCACGGATTCCCCCATCAAGCTGATATGAACGTCCAGTAGTAGTCGCCGGTGTAGCCGGCTTCCGAAAAAATCTTCTTCCAACCGTCGGGATAGTCGTGCGTGTAAGCCGTCAGCACCCAGTCCTCAAAAAGCTCTTTTTCCTCCGGGGTCCGGTAGCTGTCGACCTGGATGTAGGCCTTGCCGCCGCGCGCCACGCGCCCGATCTCGCGGATCGCGCCCACGCACTCGGCACGCTCGAGGTTATGCGCGGTGTTGATGCAGACTACCGCGTCGAAGCTCTTGTCGGGGAACGGCAGCTTCTTCATGTTGCCGAGATGCAGTCGGCCGACAACCTCAGGCTCGCAATGCAGCATCGCGTACTCTGAAACGTCGATGCCGAACGCCTCCAGCCCCGGGCAAGCCTTCATGAAATCCTTGACCAGAAAGCCCTTCGCGCAGCCGATGTCGAGCACCCGCATGCCGGGCTTGAGCCCCCAGTGCGCGATCATATCCTCCGCGATCGCCACCCAGCGGCCGTCGTAGCGGTAGCCGCCGTACCCGTACTCGCGCGCGCCGTCGAAATACTCCTGCCCGTATTGCCGCGAAATGCGGATGTGCTCGTCGCTCTTGGCGCTGGCGCGTTTCTGGATGCTGCGCTTGGATGCTGGATAGCGCCGGAGCAGATTTACTTCTGGCATGAACCTTCCGTTGTCCGGTAGCTCGGAAAACCGTGGATTATAGCTTCAGCGCCCGTCTGCCTTGCGCGTCATCAACATGATTCCGTTCGCCAGCGGCAGCGCGATGCGGTGGTAATCAGTACGCGTCGCCGCATATTCGAGGAGCGCTTTGGTGCCGGCGCCTTTCTCGTTGCTGGGCTTCGCATTAACCACGTCGCCGTGGAAGAAGCAGTCATCCACTAGGGAGATGCCGCGCGGGGAAAGCAGCGGCTCGGTCATCACGAAATAATCCTTGTAGCGCTCCTTGTTGCCGTCGATGAAGATCAGATCGAACTTGCGATCCTGCGGCAGACTCTCGATGATCTCGAAGGCGTCGCCCTCCATCAGCGTGATGCGGTCGGCGAGTCCGTTGGCGACGAAATTTCGTCGCGCGATGGCAGCAAAGTGGTCGAACTTTTCGATCGTGACCACCTCGCCGCCTTTGGGCAGCGCTTTCGCGAAGTACATCGCAGAAACGCCGATGAAAGCGCCGATCTCGAGCACGCGCTTGACGCCCGATACCTGGATCAGGAACTGCAGGAAGCGCAGGCTGACCGGGTTGGAGGCCATTTCCTCGACCGTGAACTTGTCGGTCTTCTCGAGCTTGAAGTCCTGGTCGGGGCTGAGAATGCCGCTCGAGCGGCAGATCGCCTCGTACAGGCCGGCGACGTAGTCGCCGCCGTCCTTGTAGAGATAGGTGTGCTCGCGCTGGTCAGGCAGGAGTTTGTCGCAGAAGCGGACCGGCTTGGAAGTCATGGCTGGAACCCTAGAGCACGCCGTCAGGCGCCGCCTTGTCGAGGTAGACGATGTAGGAACGCCCCCACCAACCGATGTCGAGGTGCCGCAGGAACTTCCAGCGCGTGGTTTTCTGGTACTCGAGAAACGCGCGCGCGACGCCCTTGTGCGGCGATCCTTTGTAACCGGCGAAGAGGTCGTCGACGTAGATCACGGTACCTTCCTGCAGCAGCGGGTCGAGGAACTTGAATACCGGCACCGCCGATTCGTAGAGGTCGCAATCGATGTTCACCAGCATCGCCTTGCGCCCGGCATCGAGCATCTCCTTCTGCAGCCCGGCAGTCAGGCTTTCGGAATAGAACCCCTTCACGGTGCGCACGTTGTCGACGTAGTGGCCCTGCTCGCGGACCATGCGCATGAAATCCTCCACGGCGGTGGTCAGCGCGCCGCGCTTCCAGATTTCGACGCTGGTGTCGGAGGTCGGCTCGGGCAGGCCCTCGAAGCTGTCGAAGGCGAGGAATTTCATCGCCGACAGGTTGTGGCGGCGCGCTTCGGTCAGCGCCATGCGGAAAGTGCGGCAGCGGTGGCAGCCGAACTCGTAATAGTCGCCGACGACCCGGTTGTCGGTCAGGAAATCGAAGGTCCGGCGAAAAAACAGCGCCTTTTCCGTCTGGCGATTGGCCTGGTTGTAGGCGATCTCGTCGTCGCGGCCCCATTGCGCGAGCTGGCGGCCGTCGGGCAGCACCACCCAGGGTTCTCCCTGCATGCCCTCGAGGGCCGCGATGGGCGACGGTTTCTTCGTTTCAGCCATGCTCGATTCCTCTCCGTTTCCTGCGTCAGGTCCGATGTCGAATTGTAATGCGCGCGCCGCGCGCTCAGGATTTCAGCTTCGCCGCTACGCCCATCGCGTGGTCGATGGTGTCGTCGATGTCGACGTTGTACAGGTAGCTGCCGGCGCGGCCCACGGAGAAAACGCCGTCGGGCATCAGGTCGAAGTATTTCTTCGCTTTCGCCTTCTCGGACTCGAACGGCATTGGATAGTACTTGCTCTTCGAGGACGGAATCTCCACCGTGATCAGCGTGGTCGGCGACTTGTGCAGCGTGAATTTCTTGTATTCGACGATGCGCGTGAATTTCTCCGCGCCCGCGTAGTAGCAGAAATAGACGTTCTTCGGCATCGCAAATTCCACCGGCAGCACGATCGGCAGCAGATCCCGTCCGACATACGGCAGCTCGCCGTGGCAGAACTCGAACAGGATGTCGGGCGAGATCGTATTCACGATGATGTCGTAGCGTTTCTTTTCTCCGTTGATCACGACCGTCTTGTTGGGAATGTCGTAATGCTCTATGCGGGTTCCGACATGCACCGTGACATCCGCGGTGGCGATGCCGAAATAGTCGTCGTAGCCGTTGCGCGCGATGGGATAGGCGGAGATCGCCGTATCCCACGCGGCGCGCTCGCCATCCTTGATCGTCACGCCTTTCGGAGACCATGTGAAATCGTCGATCCTGGTGTTGCTCTCGATCAGCCACATCTTCCGCGAGTACTGATCCACGAATTTCTTGTAGAGCGATTCGCCGATCGAATAGATCCAGAATTCCTCGAAATTCCTGGCTTGGGATGCATTGTTCAGAATCGCGGCTTCGCCGGGTTTCAGATTCCGCCTTTCCTCCTCCGACAGGCGAGCCATCGCCGTGGCCTTGATGGAGTCCAGTTCCGTCTGAATCCTGGAGAATTCCGGCATGCGCGGCAGGTCGTCGCGATGAATCGGATAGCCATAGAAATCGGCATCGGTTTCGACATACGTTAGGAACTCGTGGTCCGCACATCTGCGCAGGGGGCAATACTTGTTCAGATAGTCAAAAATGTGCTGCTTCGGCGTAAGGAAATGCCGGGGCCCGAAGGTATAAGGATGCCCGCCGTAGTACCTCGTCTTTACGCCGGCGCCCAGAAACGGCGCCGCTTCGACGACCGTGATGTCCCATCCGCCCTGCAGAGTCAGTTGATGAGCGGCAGCGCAGCCCGCGAATCCGCCGCCGATGACGAGAGCCTTTTTTTTCAAGAATCACCCTGAGATGTTATTGATTTAGACGGCATTGGCGAGCACAAGGCCCTGGTCTATGGACGTCATGCGGAATTCCGGAAAAGCACTGCGGCAAATCGAGATATCAAATGGCCGGTAGCCATTGTGGGGCATCGGTCCGCTGCGCGGACTGCCTTTTATCGGAATCGGCTTGCCGGAAAGTCGCGCAACTTTGTCGGCAATGGCGCGAAAGGAGTGCACCTCGCCGCTCGCAACGTTGAGAATTCCACGGCTTCCATGCATGAGAACGCGCAGCGCAAGCTCGGCGACATCGCCGATGAAGACGTGGTCCCGGCGCTCCTCGCCCTCACCGAACAGCACAATCTCTTTTCCGGCCGCCGCCAGGCGCCTGAAACGATTGGGGCCGTAGCCGTTGTGCGGGTCCCTGGCGCCGTAGAGCAGGCTGGGCCGCAGGATTGCGAGCGGCGCCTTGATACCGGTCTGGAACATCACCTCGCGTGCGAGATGCATCGCGCCATGCAGGCTGCCGGGGGAGGCGCAGGATGCCTCCGTCAGCGGCCCGTCGCTATCCGCGTAGACCGCATCCGAACTGATGTTGACGACGTGCGACGGCTCGGCCGCGGCGAGCGCCTGGACCATGGCGCGGGCCATGACCATGTTCTCGACCAGCATGTCGGCGTTCTTGACCGGCGCCCTGGCCGACGCAGCCACCACGGCATCGCCTTCCTGCAGAAATTCCCCCAAGCGCAGGTTCGCGTCGGCTGCCAATAGATCCACTTCCTTGCGCGAAACGCGCAGTACCGGTACGCCATCGCGTTCCAGCCGCTCCGCGATTGCGCCGCCGACGAATCCGCCTGCGCCGATGACCACCACACGCCTGGGGGCCGCAGGGGAAGCGTTCAGGTGCTCAAGCATGCGCGCCCCCGGCAGAACGTCCCAGGGTCAGTATCTTCAAGCCAGCGGCCGCCGCACTGCCTTCGTCCAGTACCCGATAGGGATCGACGACGATCTTCCCGCGCATGGCGGCAGCGATCTCCTTTGCTGCGATCTGCCGGTATTCCGGCCACGGCGTCAGGATCATCAGGGCATCGGCATCCTTGGCCGCCGCAAGCGGCGTGGACGAGCCTTCCGCTTTGGCGTGGCTTGCCGCAGCGGCCGGCACCACGGGATCGTGGACGCGCAGGCGCGTGCCGGGCAGCTCGGCGATCGTGGCGAGGGAGGGCGAATTCTTGATGGAGTGCGTGTTTTCCTTGTAGGCAAGGCCCCAGATCGCCACCAGGGCGCCGGGCTTGTCCGCGAGGAGCACCCTCTTGATCGTCCGCGCGGCCCAGGTCTTGCGGTGCCGGCTGTTGGAGATCCATGCCTTCACGACGCTGGCATCGCTGCCGACCTGGTCGGCAAAGCGGCCGACCGTAGCGAGGTCGCGCTCGAGGTTGCCGCCCGCGATGCCCAGGCCGGCGCCGAGATAGGCGTGCTGGCCGATGCGCTTGTCGAGCCGCAGCGCCGGCACCATCTCCGACCAATCCGCGCCTATGCCTTCGCACAGCTCGGCCAGCATGTTGGCGGTCGTCACCGACGACACCAGGAAGCAGTTGATGGCGATCTTGGTGAGCTCCGCGCTCTCGAAGCGCATCGGCAGGATCGGGCAGCCGAACGCCTCCAGGAACTGCCGCAAGGCTTGCGGCAGCGGCGCCGCAGGGTCGGGACAGCCGACGATGAAGCGCTCCGGATGCAATGCCCGCTCCACCGCGCGGCCGAAGATCAGAGTCTCTACCTGGTAGTACAGCTGCAGGCCGGCGCGCTGCCGCGCGCGCGTGAATCCGGGCGGCACCTGGCTGAGGACGACGAGCACGGCATCCTTTGCCAGATGCGGCGTCACCTCGGCGATGAGGCCGTCCACCGGCTGCAGGTCGCTGGCCCCCGCATCGTCGGTCGGGACGTCCGGCGCCACGTAAACGAGTTGACAGGCGCCGAGATCCGTGGCGCGCGACGTAAACCTGATCCGGCCGCGATTGTTCTCCAGCAGCCGCGGCAGATCGGGCTCGATAACAGGCAGATGCGCTTTTTGCAGCCGCTCGACAAGCGCCGCATCGCGGTCGAAGCACACGATGCGCGCGCCCTTCTCCGCACCGGCCACCGCCGACACGAGGCCCAGGTGCGTCATGCCCGCGTAACCAGTCACTGGCGCGCTCATTGGGCCCCCGCGATCTCGATCGCCTCGGCGCCGAGGCGGCGCAGCGTTTTCTGCAGCCAGAGATCGCGCTGCAGGTCAGTGCGCGCGCCGCTCGCGCACAACTCCTTGAAGTGGGCATACTCGAGCGCCCAGGTCGGGTCCGCCTGCTCGAGCGTCGTCACGTCCTCCGGCGGGCGGCCCGACGGCAGGACGCGCGTCCGCAGCGTGAAGGTGGACGGCCCCCATTTGCACAGCGACCGGATGTGCGCCGAGCCCCGCTCGCCGAATACATCACAGGTGAAGTGGTTGCGCCAGGAAAGCAGGGTCATCTCGAACTCGATCTGGGGCCGGTTTTTGCGCGACCCGACCACGACGTGGTCGGGCGCGCGGTTCTCGAAGCGGCGCGCAGAATACACCGACCAGTCCTCGGCCAGCGCGCCGAACCAGAACATCGCGGTATCGAGCAGGTGCGAACACAGGTCGGGCAGCACGCCTGCCCCGGTGTCGCGCCAGGCGGAATCACGCACGAGGCGCGCGGTGCCGTTGCCGTAGAACATCCGGCAGTGATAGACGCTGCCGAGCACCCCGCTCGCCAGTACATCGCGCATGCGCACATAGTGCGGCTCGAAGCGGTGGTTGTACGCGGTATAGCAGACCGCGCCGCCGGCGCGGGCTATGCCCTGCAGGCGTTCGATGTCGCCCTCCGTCGGCGCCCAGAGCGGTTTTTCCACCAGCACGTGCTTGCCGTTGGATAGCAGGTGCGCGAGGACCTCCAGCTTGGGCTCATCGGGCGTACATACGAGCGCGGCGTCGTAGCTCGCAAGCGGTACATCCTGGATGCGCTTATATTGCGCCTCGGGATTGACCGAGTCCACGGTGGCCACGGCCTCGCCGCCCGCCACGGCGCGGCGCTTGCGGCCCTGGACGCCGAGCCCGACGACAACCGCTCGCATTGCCGGCTACTCGAAGCGCGCGTGCTTCTCTAGCGCGCCGATCTTCTTGAGGACCTGCTCCGGCGTGACCGGGACGTTGCCGTCGTGCTCGCACTCGATCGCGGCCGCCATGTTGCCCAGGATCGACGCGATGACGTCATTTTTTGTCGCCACCATGGCGAGCGTCGAATAGGCCAGCAGCGCATCCCCGGCTCCGACCGCATCGATGACGCGATCGGCAAAGCTTTCGATGACGAAGAAGGCGCGGAAATCCGTCGGATGATCCGACCGGTAAGTGAAGATGCCGCGGTCGCCGCACTTCAGGATGACCGTCTTGCACTTGGAGCGGCGATGCAGCTCCAGCGCCAGCGGGCGCACCACCGAATCCTGATCGCCAAGCGCGAAGCGCGCCTCCCGCTCGTTCGGCGTGATGAGGTCGAAGCCTTCGAACTCGAGGATGTTCCCCCAGCGGCTCGCCACCTGGCTGTCCGCCACGCGGAACGTGTCGGCCGGAATCGCGGAAGTCAGCTGGGGAATGGTGACGCGGTTGAAGATGCCGTGCCGGAAATCGCTGAAGACCATCGCCTGCGTGCTGAGCCCCGCGATCTGCTGCGCCAACTGCTCGACGATCTTGTCCGAAATCGAGCGGTTGTCCAGCGTATCGACTTTCAGGAGCCGGTATCCCTCGGCGACGATGGCGTTCTTGTTGGTAGTCGGCCTGGTGTCGTCGACGACAGCCAGGCATTTGACGCCGAATTTTTCGAGATCGTCGAGCACGAAGTGCCGGTAGGCGTCGTTGCCGAGTACCGTCGAGAAGGTCACGTCGGCGCCGGCCGCGCGCAGGTGCTTGGCCACGATGCCCGCCCCGCCGACGTAGTCGGTTTTCTTCTCGAAGCGCACGCTGATGGTCGGCGTTTTGGTCATGCCACCGATCATCGAGGTATACGTATAGCTGTCCACGATGGTGTCGCCGACCACGTGGGCGCTGACGCCGTTCAGGCTGCGCACCGCGTCGCGCAGGTCGTTGAACGTCACCTTCTCGCCCTGCATCAGCATCATCAGCTTTTCGACGCCGATGTTGGGCGGCTCGAGCTCGAGCAGCGCGGAGGACGAATAGACGATGTCGCCCGGCGTGAAGATCATCTCGCCGCCGTAGGACTCGAGCACGCTGATCTCTTCCCGGGTCTTGGGGTGCACCTGGCCGGCGGTGTACTCGTAGCCCTTGGCGAAATAGTCCGGCCGCACGGCGGCGAGGTTTTTCAGCGGCGTGGCCTCGCGGTCGATGATCACGTAGTCCACCATCTCGAGCGCCGCCAGGTTGATCGCGCGCAGGTCCTCCGGAACATACGGCCGCATATTCCCCTTCATGATGTGCACATCCGCGGTCAGGCTCGCGATCAGGATGTCGGCCTTGGTCTTGGCATACAGCATGTGCCGGACGTGGCCCGGATGCACGACGTCGAAAGTGCCGTGGCACATGATCACCTTGCGCTGGCGCGGGCGCGGACCGATCGCCTCGCGCACCTGCTCCGCGGTCTTGATCTTGTGCGAAAAAAGATGTCTGCTGGCGGCGTCCATGTTCAGCGTCCCTGCGGCGTGAGGTATTCGAACCAGGTCTTGGTGGCGTTGGCGATCGACTCCGGGTCCCACAGCGGCGCATTCTTCCAGTAGTCGATGTTGGCGACGATCTTCGCGACGCCCTCCTCGAAACTCACCTGCGGCTGCCAATCGAGTTCGGCCATGATTCTTGCGATGTCGGCCCAGGTGCACTCGGGCTCGCCGGGGCGCTTGGGGATGTAGGTTTTCTCGCCGCCGAGCAGCTCGACCAGCCGGTTCACCGACTGCGGGTTGCCGGTGCCGAGATTCCAGAACCTTCCGACCTGCCTGGTCTCGGCGGCAGCGAGAAAGGCCCGCGCGACGTCGGTAACGTAGAGGAAGTCGCGCCGCTGCGTGCCGTCGCCGACCACGGTGTAGGGCTTGCCGGCCAGCTTCTGGCGCAGGAACACGCCGAACACCGCTCCGTAGGCTCCCGAAGTGCGCGAGCGGGTCCCGTAGGCGTTGAAAATGCGCACCGAATTTACCGGCAGCTTGTAGACCTGGTGCCAGTGGAAGGCGGCCTGCTCGCCCTGATACTTGGAAAGCGCATAGGGATACTGGGGCTGGATCGGGTGGTCTTCCCGGGTCGGTACGCTCGCCAGGCCATAGCAGGACGAAGAAGCGGCATAAACGAACTTCTGCACGCCGGCACGGCGCGCACACTCGAGCATCTGCACGGTGCCCTGGACGTTCGCCGACATGTATTCCACCGGCCGCTCGATCGACGGCACGATGTCGCCGACGCCGGCAAAGTGGATTACATACTTCGCTCCCTTGAAGAGCGCATCGTCCGGCGCGTAGCCACGGATGTCGCGCTCCTCGAGCACCACGTCCGAGTTCGCGGCGTGCCGGGCCAGGTTCTCGCGCCGGCCGCCGATCATGCTGTCGACGACGCGCACCGTGAATCTTTTCGCGGCGAGAAGATCCACCATGTGGCTGCCGATGAACCCGGCGCCGCCGGTGACGACGGCGATCGGGCGCGACCTCATGTCATGCCGCCTTGAGTTCCTTCAGGCGCCGGACGTTGAAATAGAACGTGTCCTGCATGCTGTTCGGCAGCTTGCCTTCCTTGAACGCGACGCAAAGGTCGCGGATCGCGTCCTCGACCGTGCGCTTGGCCTGGAAGCCGAGCACCCGCTTGATCTTGTCGGAATTCACGTGGTACGAGCGGATGTCGTCCGTCGGCGTCGTGACGATCGGGATGTCGCCCTTTTCCGGGAACATCTCCTGCACTACACGCTTGGCAATCTGCGCGATTTCCATGATCGACATGTTCATGAAGCCTACGTTGAAGGTCTCGCCGGTAATTTTCTCGTCCGGCACGTCGAGCAGAAGCTTGTACAGATCGCACATGTCCTGTACGTGCAGGTTGGGCCGTTTTTGCGAGCCGCCGAACACGGTGATCTTGCCGGCATTGATAGCGTGGTTGGTCAGGATGTTCACAGACAGGTCGAGGCGTTGGCGCGGCGCATAACCGCACAGCGTCGCGGGCCGTATGGTGACGCAGGTGAACCCCGGCCCCTGATGCTTCCAGAGCAGGGGTTCGCACATGCCCTTGTATTTATTGTAGTGCGTAAGCGGCACCAGAGGATGATCCTCGGTTACATCTGGCGACTCGGAGACGCCGTACACCGAGCTCGACGAGCAGTTGACGAAGCGCTTCACGCCGGCTTTCTTAGCGGCGACAACCATTGGCTCGAAAGCATCGAGATTGATCGAGGTGGAGAGCTTCTCATCCAGCTCGAAACTGGCGTCGTTCGAAATGCAGGCGAGGTTGATCACCGCCTCGATCCCGATGAACGCCTGCTCGAGTTTCGCGGTATCGCGGATATCGCCCTTGGCCAGCTTCAGGTTCGGATTGCCCTTGGGCAGAAAGTGATCGCCAAAGTACATGGTGTCATACACGGCGACCTTGTAGCCGAGATCCAGCAGTTGCGGCACCAGCAGGCTGCCGACGTAGCCGGCGCCGCCGGTGACCAGAACATTCTTGATTTTCATGCCTACGCCGCCTCGCGCGATTCGATGGTGTAGGCCGCGGCCTTCGCGTCCTTGCAGAACATCTCGACGGTCTCGAGCGAATACCGGTCAAGGTCCTTACCCACCAGCGAGAGCTTTTTCAGGATGTCGTTGGTGGCGGTGATGATGTGGCAACCGACCGCGTCGGCTTGGAAAATATTCAGCAGTTCGCGCGGGCTGGCCCAAATGAGCTCGGCCTTGGGCTTCGCCTTCATGATTTCCACGGACTCGGCCATGATCGGCACCGGATCGCGGCCGGTGTCGGCGATGCGGCCAGCGAACACCGAGATGATGGCCGGCGTGTTGGCGTGCAGGCGTTCAGTGATGCGCTTGACGTGATCGAGTGTCATGACCGCGGTGATATTCAGTTGCACTCCCTGCTTCGAGAGTCGTTCAACCAAGGCGCCGCAGAACTCGCTCCTGGTATTAGTAACCGGAATCTTTACGTTCACGTGCCTGCCCCACGATGCGATTTCGAGCGCCTGCGTTTCCATGGCCGCGAATTCGTCAGCGAACACCTCGAACGACACCGGCCGATCCGGAATCGCGGCCAGCACTTCGTGGGCGAATGCCCTGTAGTCGGCGATCCCCGCCTTGCGCATCAGCGTCGGATTGGTGGTGAATCCCTTGATCAGCGGGTTTGCCGCCATCTCCTTCATGCCGGCAAGATCGGCGCCGTCGGCGAACAACTTGACCTTGAGTTTCTTGAGATCGCCCATCAGGTTTTCCTTATGATTTGCAGGTAGCCGGAAGCAGAATTCGATCGACGGCTTCGGGCAGCGATTTTACCGCAACATACGGTTTTCCGGGCCTTTTCTCTGAATAACCGGCGTCGATGAAGAAGGTTTGGCAGCCCGCCGCCTGCCCGGCGCCGACGTCGCGCCAGCGGTCCCCGACCAAGAAACTCGCGGCAAGATCGATTCCCAATTCGCTCGCTGCTTCAAACAGCATTCCCGGCCTGGGCTTGCGGCAGGCGCAATCGGCGGCGGCGGCGTGATAGCAAACTTTTACCGTATCGATCGGAAGCCGGGATAAAAGCAATTCATGCATCGATTCGACCACCTCGCGTCGCTGCATTCCGGTCGCGACATCAGGCTGATTGGTCACGATCACGTTGACGAACCCCGCCGCGCGCAGGCGCGCGAGAGCTTCAGGCACGCCTGGCAATATCTTCAACTCATCGAGAGAGTGCGGCGGGTAAGGCTTCCCGTCGCGGACCACCGCACTATTTATGACGCCGTCACGGTCCAGAAAGACGGCGCGCTTCAGGAGCGGCCTCACGAACAGCGATGCGCTACCACTTCGTTGCCGTCTGCTGCAGCACCGGATGCGACACCAGGCAATGCCACACGACCGCCTGGAACGCCTCGGTGTGCGGCGTGACGCGCGACGCGTCCACTGTGGGAACCACTACCACGCAATCGCCAACCTGCTTGGTGTAGCCACCGTCGCGCCCGACGACGCCGAAAATCTTGAGGCCGCGCTGCTTGGCTTCCTTCAGGCCGGCAACGATGTTCGGGCTCACGTTCTTCGCCAGGTCACCGCCGCCGACGGAGAACACGAACACCGCGTCCTTGGCGTTCGCCCGGCTGGTTTTCAGCCAGGCCGCGAATACGGTGTCCCATCCCTCGTCATTAGTACGCGCGGTCAGTTCAGAGACATTGTCAGTGGGGGCGTAGGATTCTATGCCGCAGAGCTTGCGAAAATCATTGACCGCATGGCTGCAGTTGCCCGCACTGCCTCCGACTCCCAGGAAAAAGAGGCGCCCATGGCGCTCGCGCAGCGACGCAAGTTCGGTAGCGAGCTTTTCGATTCCCGCTTGATCGATCTGCTGCGCGACCTTCGAAACTTCCTGGAAATAAGTCTGAACATGCATTTCGGCAAGCCCCGTAAAATCGCAATTATGAAATTCTCGCGCCTATGGACCTGAGAGTCGAACTACATCAGCGCTGCAGAAAGTCCTGGTAAGCGAGCGCGATCCCCTCGCGCAATCCCAGCTTCGGCTTCCAGCCGAGCGCCGTGATGCGCGAACTGTCCAGCAGCTTGCGCGGCGTCCCGTCCGGCTTCGAAGCATCGTAGACGAATTTCCCGTCATAGCCCAGCACCTCGGCGACGAGCGCAGCGAGCTCGGCGATCGACTGGTCCTCCCCGACGCCGATATTGATCAGGGGTGGCGTCGCCGGCGCGACCAGCCTGACGAACTCCGTGTCAGGCAGGCGCATGAGGAAGGCGGAGGCCGCACCGAGGTCGTCGCTATGGAGAAACTCCCGCCGCGGCCGGCCGCTGCCCCAGAGCGTCACCTGGCGCTCGCCGCGCTGCTTGGCTTCGTGGACCTTGCGCAGCAGTGCCGGCAGCACGTGCGAATTCTGCAGGTCGTAGCTCTCGCCGGTACCATAGAGATTGGTCGGCATCGCGGCGAGGAAGCGCGCGCCATGCTGGCGGTTGTACGACCAGCACATCTCCACCCCGGCGATCTTGGCGAGCGCGTAGGCGCGGTTGGTCGGTTCCAAGGGGCCGCTCAGCAGGTACTCCTCCTTCATCGGTTGCGGGCAGTCGCGCGGATAGATGCATGAGGAGCCGAGAAACAGCAGGCGCTTCACGCCCGCGCGCCAGGCCTCGTGGATCACGTTCAACTGCACCGCCAGGTTCTCGCGGATGAAATCCGCGGGGTAGGTCTCGTTGGCGAGGATGCCGCCGACCTTGGCCGCGGCGAGGAACACGTACTCCGGGCGTTCGCGCTCGAAAAAGGCGGCGACGGCGCGCGCATCCGTCAGCTCGAGCTCGGCATGCCGCCGCAACGGGAAATTCGAATGCCCCGCGCGCTCCAGGGCACGCAGTATGGCCGAGCCCGCGAGCCCGGTATGGCCGGCGACGTAGATCCTTGCGCCGCGCTCCACCCCGCTACTCGCGCCCGCCGTAGGCGCGGTAACCGTGGCGGCTGACCAGCGCATCGCGCTCGGCAGCCTTCAGATCCTCGCGCGCCATTTCCGCGACCAGATTGCGGAAGTTGACCCGCGGCTGCCATTTCAGCTGCCGCCGCGCCTTCGCCGCGTCGCCGAGCAACGTATCCACCTCGGCGGGACGGAAGTAGCGCGGGTCTACCGCAACGATGACCCGGCCTTTGGCATCGTAGCCTTTCTCTTTCGGCCCTTTGCCGCGCCAGCTGATCTTCAGCTTCAGCTCCGCGGCGGCCGCCTCCACGAACTCGCGCACGCTGTGCTGCACGCCAGTCGCGATCACAAAGTCATCGGCCTTCTTCTGCTGCAGGACCCGCCACATCGCCTCGACGTAGTCGCGCGCGTGCCCCCAGTCGCGCTTCGCGCCCAGATTGCCGAGGTACAGGCAGGGCTGCAGCCCGAGCCGGATGCGCGCGAGCGCGCGCGTAACCTTCCTGGTGACGAAGGTCTCGCCTCGCGTAGGTGATTCGTGATTGAAGAGGATGCCATTCGACGCGTACAAACCATAGGCCTCGCGGTAGTTGACCGTGATCCAATGCGCGTAGAGCTTCGCCACGCCGTAGGGCGAGCGCGGATGGAACGGCGTCGTCTCGCGTTGCGGCGTTTCGCGCACCAGGCCGAAGAGTTCCGAGGTGGACGCTTGGTAAAAGCGGGTCCGCTTGCCGAGGCCGAGTATCCGGATCGCCTCGAGCAGGCGCAATGTGCCCAGGCCGTCCGCGTTCGCGGTGTATTCGGGCTCCTCGAAGGACACCGCGACGTGGCTCTGCGCGGCGAGGTTGTAGATTTCGTCGGGCCGCGATTCCTCGACCACGCGCAGCACGCTCATCGAATCGGTCATGTCCCCGTAGTGCAGGATCAGCCTGCGCTCGGGCACGTGCGGATCCTCGTACAGGTGGTCGATGCGAGCGGTGTTGAAGAGCGACGAGCGGCGCTTCAGGCCATGCACCACGTAGCCCTTCCCCAGCAGGAGCTCGGCAAGGTAGGCGCCGTCCTGGCCAGTGATGCCGGTGATCAGTGCGGTCTTCTTCACCAAGCGGCTTTTGCGTAGTGCTCGCGGATCATCCTGTCCTTGGTGACCAGCGGCGCTCCCGCAAGCGAGGCCTGCGCCACGATGAGGCGGTCGAACGGGTCGCGGGTCCAGGACAGCCGCTCCGCCGCCTCCACCACCCGGGCGAAAGGCCGCGCGCAGACGCCGAGCCCGAGCGAATCGGCGAGCGCGCGCATCACCGCGCGTGCCGAAACCCGCGTTCGCCCGATCTCGCATAGATACTGCAGTTCGAGCCGAACGGCGGGGGAGACGAGCAGGCTGCTCTCCTGGACCAGCTTGCGCGCACGCTCGGTGAGCAGCCCGGCCTCGCCCGCGAACAACCACGCGACGACGTGCGTATCGAGGTAGGCTACGGCCGCCACTCGGCGGACCAGTCGATGTGGACCAGCGATTCGGGATCGGCCGCGAGGTAGCGCTTGCGGCGCTTCAGCCCGGCGAGCTTGTCGCGCGCGCCGGCGGGCATGATCCTCAGGATCCTGCCGCCGCGCTCGATCTCGACCGGAACGCCGGTCTTCGCGACCCGGTCGAGCACCCGGTACAGGTTGGCGCGCAGGCCGGTGGCCGTCAACCGCATGGTGGCAGGATAGCCCGTTGCGTACGTTTCGTCAATTCGATGCGTACGTACCCGCGCGGAGCGGGAAACAGGGTCTGTCCCGTTTTTTTGCCCTACAGTCGCCAGCACGTGCAGCCTGCCCGGCGCAGCGCTTCCAGGTCCAGCGCGCCCTTGAGGTCGAGTACGCAGCCGCCGGGCGCGACCTTGCCGAGGAAGTCTTCGCTGCCGCGCTCCAGGTAATTCCTGTGCGCCACCGCGACGATCAATGCGTCCGCGCGCGGCAATGCGGCCCAATCCTCCAGCTCGATACCGTACTCCCGCCGCGCCGCCGCGGGATCGGCGAGCGGATCGTGCACGTGCACGCGCGCGCCCTGCAACACCAGCGCCGCGCGCAGCTCGGCTACCTTGGAATTGCGCAGGTCGGTGACGTTTTCCTTGAACGTCAGGCCGAGCAGATTGATGGTCGCTCCGCTGACCGGCTTGCCGCCCAGTTCGAGCAGGCGGGCCGCCTTGCCGGCCACGAACCCGGCCATGGCGTCGTTGATGTGCCGCCCGGCGAGGATCACCTGCGGGTGGTAGCCGGCCAGTTCGGCGCGATGGGTCAGGTAATACGGATCGACCCCGACGCAGTGGCCGCCGACCAGCCCGGGCGTGAACGGCAGGAAGTTCCATTTCGTCGCCGCCGCCGCCAGCACCTCGCGCGTGTCGAGCCCCAGGCGGTCGAAGATGATCGCCAGCTCGTTCATCAGCGCGATATTGAGATCGCGTTGCGTGTTCTCGATCACCTTCGCCGCCTCCGCGATCTCGATGCTGGCCGCGCGATGGATGCCGGCGGGCACGATCTGGCCGTAGAGCGCCGCGACGCGCTCCAGCGTCCGCGGCGAGTCGCCAGCCACCACTTTGACGATGCGTTCCAGACTGTGCTCGCGGTCGCCCGGATTGATGCGCTCGGGCGAATAGCCGACGTGAAAATCCCGTTTCCATTTCAGGCCCGATGCGCGTTCCAGCGCCGGCACGCAGAGGTCCGCGGTCGCGCCGGGGTAGACCGTGGATTCGTAGATCACCGTCGCGCCGCGCTTCAGGTTCGAGCCCACGCTGCGCGAGGCCGAGAGCAGAAGTTCCAGGTCGGGCCGCTTCGCGCCGTCCACCGGGGTGGGCACGGCGACGATCACGAAATCGGCCTCCTGCAGCGCCGCCGCGTCGGCGGTGACGCTCAGCTCCCGCGCCGCGCGCAGCTCGTCGGCGCGCAGCTCGCCGCTGCGGTCCTCGCCGCGCCCGATCGCCTCGACCCGCTCGCGCGAGCGGTCGTAACCGATGGTGCGCTGGCGCTTGCCGAACTCGACCGCGAGCGGCAGTCCGACGTAACCCAGGCCGACAATCGCAACGACCGCGCTCGCGCTCATGCAACCACCGCGCTCATGCCGCGAGCCCGCCCGCGCCGGCGTAATGCGACCGGTACCAGGCGACAAAACGCTCGACGCCGGTCTCGATTGTCGTGCACGGCGCGTAGCCGACTTCGGCGCGCAGCTTGCCGGTTGAGGCAAACGTGGCCCGCACGTCGCCCGGTTGCATCGGCGCGAGCTCGATCAGCGCCGTCCTGCCGAGCGCGCGCTCGAGCGCGCGCACGAAATCCATCAGCTGCACCGGCGCGCCGTGGCCGACGTTGAACAGGCGCGACTTCGGGCCAGCTTGCGCGCCCGGATGGGGTCGTTCGACGATCGCCGTCACCGCCCCGACGATGTCGTCGATGTAGGTGAAATCGCGCAGCATGTCGCCGCCGTTGAAGACGCGAATCGGCTCGCCCTCGAGGATCGCGCGCGTAAAGATGAACAGCGCCATGTCGGGCCGGCCCCAGGGGCCATAGACGGTGAAGAACCGCAAGCCGGTGCAGGGGATACCATAGAGTTCGCCGTAGCTGTGCGCCATCAGCTCATTGGCGCGCTTGGTCGCCGCGTAAAGGCTGACCGGGCTGTCCACCCGGTGCTCCTCGCTGAACGGCAATGCGGTATTCGCGCCGTAAACACTTGAGCTGCTGGCGTAGCAAAGGTGCGCGATCCGGGACCGGCGGCAGCCTTCGAGAATGTTCAGGAACCCCGCCACGTTGCTGCTCACGTACGCCATCGGATTCTCGAGCGAGTAGCGCACGCCCGCC